>Ga0116145_1000039_pt1 | contig 145049 bp, 112 predicted proteins | sample AD_JPNHG1_MetaG_FD_89747 | JGI IMG/M metagenome (GOLD analysis project Ga0116145, IMG submission 89747) | Active sludge microbial communities of municipal wastewater-treating anaerobic digesters from Japan - AD_JPNHG1_MetaG | ecosystem: Engineered > Bioreactor > Anaerobic > Digestate | place... | reverse complement strand
TGGCGGTTCTCGCGGTTCCAGCCATTCCCGCTCATCTGCGGGGTGAGCAAGTATGGGGCGGGAGCAGCCGGAGGACGTAAGGGATTGCGGTATAGAGGGTTATAGGGAAACCTCGCCGGCGCCGCAGCCTCCGTCCCACGCTCTCCGGCGACTGCCACGTCAGGCGCGCCAAACCCTGATGAGCCAGAATCCGCGGCGTCGCAGTCCCGCGTGGATTCCCGCACAGACCCTAGTAGCTCTCGAAGCCTCGGTGGTACTCGTAGAACTCGAACGAATTCACATCCGCCTCATCATACGTCTGCCAGGCCCACTTGCCCAGCGGCACCCCGTCGTCACCGCAGAAGTCGAAGCCGAGCCAGCCGAACAGGAAGTCCACCGCCTCGAAGAGGTTCGCGTTGGCGATGAACCCGATGTGTCCCGCGTGCGCGTAGTTGCGCCACGAGGGCCACGTGCCCGGGCGCGGGTGCGGCGGCAGCACGAGGGCCGCGGCGCCCGTGTCGAGGCAGCGCAGCGTCGACATGTCCTCCGTGTCGAAGACGTCCCAGCCGTATTCCTCGTAGCCCCAGAGCATGAGGCCGCCGCCGACGAAGTAGTGGCGGGTGTGCAGCAGGCGCGCGTGGCCGATGCCCAGGAACTGCCCGCCCCCGATGCCGAAGAAATAGCCGTCCACGTACCCGCCGCCCACGGGGGTGAACGAGCCGACCGAGGTGTAGAGGGCGAAGCCTGACTTGAGCGTGATCATCAGGCCGATGTCCACAACCTCGGTCAGATCTTCATACCGGTCCTGGAGATAGAGGCCGGCGAAGTGGAATGGCCCCTTCGCGCGTTTGCCGAGCGAGGTGCAGCCCGTGAGGCCCACGGCCGCCGCGGCCAGCACCAGGCCGCATCGCATCACCCATCGCCTCTCCATGACCGACTCCTGGGCGCCGCAATGGAAGACGTCTTGTTTATACCACCCCCCCGCGGCGGAGTCAACCGCCGATAGCGAGCCGGTGGGCATCACGTTGTGGCAGGGCCAGGGGAACTCAGGCGGGGGCGTTCGTCCTCACTTCTTCTCTTCCCTCACGATCCGCTCGATGTCGGCCAACGCCTCGGCGAGGGGCAACTCCGCTTGTTCGAAGCGCGCCCCGCCATCCTTCGACCACGGCACCTTGCCATCTCGAATGGGACGGACGCTGAGTTGCCAGTTGCACCCCACCCACAGGTCGGCGTCCTTGCGCAGGAAGAGCAGATGCCGCCCGCTCTGGAAGGTGCACCGGGCGCAGATGAAGTCCTCTTGCCCGTAGAGCGCGATCTCGCCTCTTGCCGCGCCCTTCAGGACCCTCTCGACGATGCCCGTGGCCTTCTGCGAATACGTCCAGTTGCGCCCCTTGGTGTTGGCAGGCTCGACCTTCTGAATGTTGACGATGGCGATGCACTCGGCCTTCTCGACCATCTCGCGGTTGCCTGCGAAGTAGGCCTTGGCGAGAGCGACGCCAGGCACGAGCGCGAGGCAGATGCACCGGAACGCCATGGGTCGCACGGTCGTGTCCTCCTTGGGGTGTGAGAGCTTCTGGGGGGAGGTCTGGAGGGGCACTCTTCGCGCAGAGCGCCCCTCCAGCATCCATCACATCTCTTTCGCGATCTTGTAGACCTTGCCTTCGATGACGATGATGATCGGCTCGCCCTCGGCGAGGTAGCGGCCGATGCCGGGGTGTTTCTTGAGGAGGGCGAAGTACTCGTCGCTGAATGCCTTGACTTCGATGATCTGGGCCTTGTGCTCGGCCTCGTTGTAGAGGCTGTCGTGCAGGAAGCCGTCGGCCTTGCGATAGAAGGTCTTGTCGGCGATGGTCACGATCACCTCGGCAGCGGCCTTCTCGAGGTTCTTCCTGGCCTCGCCGCCGTAGCCGAAGGCGTTGTTGGCGCGACCGCTCGTGATGGCGGGGCCGCCGATGGACATCCTGGGCGGCGCGGCCGGCTCGCCCGGCGCCACGGGGCGGGTTGTCGGTTTGGTGGGACGGACCATGTCGACGTCCAGCGCGTCCTGGAGCACTCTCGCCTCCTCGACCGCTCGCTGGCCGTCGGCGCGGGCGGCGAAGCTCTCGGCCTCGCGGCGCAGGCGTTCGCGCAACTCGGCGCGCGGCACGCCGGCCACGGCGGGGCGCACGTCGTCCTCGACCACCAGGAACGAGGTGTAGGGGGTGAGGATGCCGTGCTGTTTGCCGAGCTTGACCACTTCGTCCACGAGTTCCTGGTTGCGGCCGCGGAGGCGGATTTCGTTGAGCAGGAAGGCCACCTTGCGCACGGCCCACAGGCGGGGCAGGAACGTGTTGTCGGCGCCCTCGCCGAAGGTGGCCTCGTAGACGAACTCGCGCGGCTTGCCGGCCACGGTGCCCGAGAGCTTGATGGCCTTGGCCCCGCCGCCCTCGAAGCGGCCGAGGACCATGAGCTGGCTGCCGCGGAACAGGTCGGGCAGCGTCTTCGGGTACACGTCGCTCGTCTTCAGGCCAGGGATGTCGAGCTTGAGGTCCGAGAGCACGGGGCTGGCCACCTTCTGGTAGAAGCTGGAGACCTTGACTTCGATGTTCTCCTTGGGGCTCACGTAGTCGGGCGAGCCGCGGTTCTCCTCGGCCAGCTTGTCGAGGAGCTGGGTGTTCACGTCGTAGCCGACGCCGAAGACGAAGAGGCGAGCCTTGGCGGCGTTGGCGGCGGCGACGTTCTTGAGGATCAGGTCGGCATTGGTCTCGCCGATGGTGGGCAAGCCGTCGGTGAGGAAGACGATCATGGGCAGGCCCTGGGCGCCCTGGATGGTCTTGAGGGCGAGGGCGAGCGCATCGTTGATCGCCGTGCCGCCGCGGGCCTCGACCTTGTCAATGAAGTCCTGCGCCGCCTGGATGTTCTCCTTGGTGGCAGGCAGGAGGCCCTCGCGGAACGGGGCCGGCTCGGTGGCGAAGGGGATGAGGGCGAAGTAGTCGGCCGGCTTGAGGCTGCTCACGCAGTAGCGCAGCGCGCCCTTGGCCTGGTCAATCTTCTCGCCGGCCATCGAGCCCGAGGTGTCCACCACGAAGACGATGCTTTTGGGCTGCGCCTCGTCGGGCTTCTCCTCGACGTTGGGCGCCACGGTGAGCAGGAAGTAGCCGTTCTCGGCGGCCGGTTTGTGGGTGATCACGGCCACCCCGATGTCCTTCCTGGACGTGCTGAAATAGAGCTTGAAGTCGCGCTCGGGCACCACGTTGGCCTCTTCGAAGCCCAGGGCGGCCTCGGTCTCGCCCTTGCGCGTCACGTCCACCTGGTGGGTGGGCGAGTAGAGGGTCTTGATGCCGTCCTTCTGCTCGATTCGGACCTTGACCGCGCAGGTGCCGATCTTGCCCGAGATGGGTTTGGCCGAGCGAAGGGGATAGCTGAACTCGAACAGGTCGCCGGTCGCGCTGAGGGCGAGGGTGTAGTTGAGCTTCACCTTGGTCTCGGAGCGCGGGTTCATCGGGAACACGCGGCACTTGAGGAGCTTGGAGCCGACCCACTCGAGCAGGCCGGGGTCCTTGCGCTTCCGGACGATATCCTCATAGATGCCGCGGGCTTTGTCGGCGTCGAGCAGTTCGCCCTTCACCATCTTGCCGTCAATGTTCATCTCGAAGTTCTCCACCGAGGCCTCGCCAGGCAGAGGGAACATGTAGGTGCCTTCCATCACGTAAGGGTTTGGGTTGTAGAAGGTTGCGTTGACGGCTACCTTGGCGACCGGGCCGCTGATCGTGATTTCGGCGGCGTGAGAGTGGGTCTCGACGGCCTGCTCGGTCGGGCGTGGGGGAGGGGTGGGATGGGGCCACGGGCGTACGATGGGGATCGGCTCGGGCACGACCACGCAGGCGAGGGCCTGGTGAGCCATAAGGCCAATCGCAGCAATGGCTAACGCTGCGCCAATGAGAACACTCGTCGCCTTCATGGTCGTCCTCCTATCGCGAGTCATGACCGGAACTCCTGCGGATAGCCCGTCAAGTTGGACGCCACAGGGGGCTGCGGGGTTCCAGCCGCTTCGGTGTGGCTACAGGTTTCTTATGAGGAGGGAGTCAGGGATTCCGAGGCGGCGGCGCGCCTCGGCAGTGTCGCGCAGAAAGCGGCGGGCATCCGCAGCATAGCCGGCAGTAGGTTTGAGGCCTGGGAGGCGTTCGCACCACCAGGCATTGAAGCTATGCATGAATAGTTCCCGCAAGTACTTAGAGAAGATTGACGCCAGGGCGACGGGCAGGTGGCGCGAGTCGCCCCCCTCGTAGAAGCCGATGGTCATGCGGCGGGTGCCGTCCGTGACGGTGTAGATGGACTCGCTTGCGCCCTCGGCGACGACGCGCACTGTGGCGCCGAAGATGGCCTCGTAGAGCAAGTGTTCGTAGCGGTTGCGGCCTCCGTGTTTGTCTACGTACACGATGAGGCCGCGGTCGCCCCACGCGTTCCACAGCCACGTGAGGAGGCGTGCGGTCTTCAGGAAGAGCGTGGCCGACTTGGTGCCGTGCGCGGCGACCAGGCGATTGAACTCGCTGACGAGGACGGGGAGACAGCGTGCGCCCAGGAATCGCATGCCGTTGTGGGAGCGGAGCCGTTGCGCGTCTGAGCCGAGGCGTTGCGGGTCGGCGGCCAGGGGAAGGGGGAGGTCCGTGCCCTGGTGCCAGGGATAGGCAGCGAGTTCCTCGCTGAGGACGGCGACCCCCTCCAGCAGGCTCCTAAAGGTGCCTGGCACAGTTGAAGATTGTATCCAATTGCCTGCACTGTGGTTGCGACGCTGAGTGTCATCGGGAGGCTTAGGAGAGGCCGCGGCGAAGGCCAAGGCCGTGCGCTCGATGTGGCGCACGCCACGGCTCTGAGTGAACAGGCGCTTGCTGTCGTCCACCGGCAGCCGGTCGGCGTCGCGAGGCGAACGCGAGACGACGTTGGCCAGACGGGTCCACAGGTCGTCGCCTGCGGCGTCGTCGGGCACCTCGAGGGCCACGGCGCTGACGACGAGCGGCCCGAGGAACGGGCCGTAGCCGGCCTCGTCTATGCCTGCGACGACCGCCATCTCACCGCTCCCGTTCGGTGGCCAGCCAGGGGTCCAGCTCGATGCCGATGAATCCGGCCAGGAAATCCACGAGCTGAAGCGGGCGCACCGTGAGGCGGAGGCCGACGCCGGCCTGCATCTCGGCCCCGATGGGGAAGCAGTCGCCCCAGCGCGTGTGGAGCGGGCCCTCCACGGTGTCCTTCAGCACAAACTCGGGGTCCCCATTCAGCTTCTTGCGGTCGAGGTGCTGCACGCCCTCGGTGCCGGCCTGGAGCACGAAGCGGGCATCCTGTTGGAGCTGGCGCGCCCCTGCCAGGCCCGCCGCCCCTTCGACGGGCCAGGCGAGCAGGCTGAGGGGGAAGAGGCTCAGCTCGGAGTCAAGCTCACGCCACGTGCCCATGCGGCGGTCGAGCACGCCGTAGCGCCGCGTGCGCGCCTCGCCGAGTCCGAAAAAGTGGAGGCCGTACCGAAGGCTGAGCTTCGCGCCGCGGCCGATGCCCGCGTTGAGCTCGAAGGCGTCGAGCAAGTCGTTCACGCGCTCGGCCGCGTAGGCCGCGGGCGGCCACGGCCGCCGCGCCTCGGAGCGGGGCGACGCCGGCGCCTCGTCGGCGGCGGAGGAGGCCAGAGACGCCGCGAGTACAAGCGAGACAGCGAACGCGATGCGCCACATCGGAGAGTCCCCAGGAGGAGGCAGAGGGCCGCTCTGAGATAGCTTCTCATTCTTCGAATGAGCGGAGCCAGTCTGTGGGCGCAGTGTGGATTCGCCAGGCGCCGCTCTGGCGGTAGAGCACGATGTCGCCGGCGAGCTGCTCGCCCTTGGCCTGGACGTAGACGGGGACGACCACCCCACGGTCCGTGTGGTAGGGGACGCCCACTTTGAGGGTCTGAAGCGCCCGGAGCGCCTCGTCGGGGATGGCCTTGATCTCCGCGCTGAACTCGTCGAAGGGGAGGGCCTGCCGGCGCTCGTCGGTGAGGATGCCCCAAAGCTCACGCACCTGGCGGCCCCGGAGCAACTCGGCCGCGCGGAACACGGCCTGGGTGGGCCCCTGGCGCGTCAGCAGCAGGATGGCGAGCAGCGCGCCCACCGCCCCCACGGCCACGCTGAGGCCGATGGCCACCGGCAAACGCTTCGACCTGTGCCGCAGACGCCCGGGAATGTCGAACGGCACCAACTCGTCCGTGCCCGCGTCCGACAGGGGCCGGAGCGTCATCGGCTTGTGCGCGTCTTCCTTGGTTTCCTCGTAGATGAAGGTCTCGGTGCCCACCTTCACCGCATCTCCGGGCTCGAGGCAGTAGGGACTCGTCAGCAACTCCCCGTTGAGGTATGTGCCCAACATGCTGCCGGAGTCGCGGAGCACCCAGCCCTCGGCCGAGCGGATGACGAAGCAGTGCTTGCGCGAGACCTGCTTCTCCAGGACCTGGACGTGGCAGCTCGGATGCCGGCCGATCACCACTTCATCGGCGGCCAGAGGGTAGGCCTTCTTCGTCCTCACGTTAACCAGTCTGGCCATGGCCACACTCGTGGATGCAGGGACCCATCAGGCGGTATTTTGCCAAGAGCCTTCAGGGAAGTCAAGGCGGCCTCGCGGTGTTTGACAGGTTGCCGGCCTTGCGCTAACATCACGGGGTTTGGAGAGACCCCCGTGACGACCGGCGCGATCAAGGTGACGTTCGAGCCCGAGGGCAAGGCCGCCTTCGTGCTGCCCGGCAGCCTGGTGCTGGAGGCGGCGGCGCGGGCCGGCATCATCGTGGAGACCCCGTGCGGCGGCCGCGGCACGTGCGGCAAGTGCCGCATCGTGGTGCGCGACGGCTGCTCGCCGGCGACCGCGACCGAGCGGCGCCTGCTGAAGCCGAGGGAACTGGCTGGCGGCCTCCGGCTCGCCTGCCAGGCCAAGCTGGTGCGCGAGACGGTGGTGACCGTGCCCGATGCCTCGCGCTTCTTCGAGCAGCGCATCCTCACGAGCGGCGTCGGCGGCGCCACGAGGCTCTGCCCCGCGGTGGCCAAGCAGGCGGTGCGGGTGCCCGAGGCGTCGCTGGCCGACCCCAGGTCCGATGTCGATCGGGCCCTGGAGGCCCTGGGCGGCAACGGGCTGCGCTTCAGCCTTGGCGCCGCGCGCGAGCTGCCCGCCGCCCTGCGCGCCGACGGGCGGCGCCTCACCGCCGTGCTGCATGGCGGCGAGGTGCTCGCCGTGGAGGCCGGCGACACGGCGGCGCGCGCCTTCGGCCTCGCCCTCGACATCGGCACGACCACCGTGGTCGGTTCGCTGCTCGACCTCACGACCGGCCACGAGGCGGCCCTCGCGGCGCGCACGAACCCGCAGGTGAGCTTCGGCGACGACGTGGTGGCGCGCATCACCCACGCCTCCGAAGGCAACGGCCTGCGCGAGTTGCAGGAGAAGGTGGTCGGGTGCATCAACGACATCGTGGCCGAGGTGGCCGCGCGGGCGGGCATCGCGCGCGAGGCGATCTACGAGGTCACCACCGTGGGCAACACCACGATGAACCACCTGCTGCTCGGCCTCGACCCGCGCCAGATCGCCCAGATGCCGTTTGCCGCCGTGGTGCGCGCAGCCATGGTCGTGCCGGCCGCCGAACTCGGCATCGCCGTTCACCCGCGCGCCCGGCTCTACGCGATGCCGAACATCGCGGGCTTCGTGGGCGGCGACACGGTGGGCGTGATCCTGGCCGCCAACCTGCTCGCGTGCCGGAAGCCCACGCTGGCCGTGGACATCGGCACGAACGGCGAGATGGTGCTCGGCACGGGCCGGCGCCTGATCGCCTGCTCGACCGCGGCCGGCCCGGCCTTCGAGGGCGCGCGCATCCGGTTCGGCATGCGCGCGGCCGACGGCGCCATCGAGCAGGTGCGCTTCGGCCGCGACGTCGAGACGAGCGTCATCGGCGACGCCCGGCCTCGCGGCCTGTGCGGCTCGGCCCTGGTGGACGCGATCGCCGAGCTCCTGCGCGCCGGCATCCTGGAGCCCAGCGGGCGGATGCTTGGCCCCGGCGAGTTGCCCCGCAAGCTGCCCCAGGCGCTGCGCCGGCGAGTGGTGCCCGGTGAGCGCGGCTACGACTTCATCCTGGCCCACGAGGCCGAGACGGACCTCGGCTCGCCCATCCTGCTCACCCAGGGCGACATCCGCCAGGTGCAGCTCGCGAAGGGCGCCATCCGCGCCGGTATCGAGGTGCTCAAGGGCGAGCTGGGCCTCGACGACGCGCGCCTCGACGGCATCCTGCTGGCTGGCGGCTTCGGCAACTTCATCCGCCGGCGCAACGCGCTGCGCATCGGCCTTCTGCCGCCCGTCGAGCACGCGAGGATCCACTTCATCGGCAACGCCGCGCTCGTGGGCGCGAAAATGGTCCTCGCCTGCGCGGACTACCGGGCCCAGGCCGAGGTCATCTCGCGCGAGACCGAGTACCTCGAGCTGGGCGGCCTGCCGGAGTTCCAGAGCCACTTCGCCGAAGCCATGCTGTTCCCCGAGAGCGAGTGAGCACACCCCCCCGCGGTTGTGCTGGAATTGTGTTCGTGGCACGTTTGTGGTAGAGTCCTCCCGCGTCATGGGCGAGGCGCCTGTTGCCCTGTCGCGCCGCAGCCCCGCCGCCTGGAGAGATGGCTATGAGCCTGATCCGCGAATTGTTCGGCAAGTCGCCCTTCGGCCCCCTCGTCGAGCACACCAAGAAGGTGAACGAGTGCGTCAAACTCGTGCGTCCGCTGCTCGAGGCCTGCGTGCGCGAGGACTGGGCCGAGATTCACCGCCTTCAGGATGCCGTGTCGAAGCTCGAGTACGAGGCCGACGTGGTGAAGCACGAGATTCGCCAGCATCTGCCTCGGCGCTACTTCATGCCCGTGTCGCGCGGCGACCTGGAGCAATTCCTGCACTGCCAGGACGAGATCGCGGACGCGGCGCAGGACTTCGCCGTCGTGCTGCTGATCCGCAGCACGAAGATCCATCCCGAGCTGGTGGAGGAGTTCCGCGCGTTTCTCGACCAGGTGGTGCTGGTGAGCGAGACGTTGACCAACGCGGCGCAGGAGCTCGAGTCGCTGGCCGAGACCTCCTTCGGGGGCGCCGAGGCCGAGAGCGTGCTCAAGATGATCAGCGGCCTGGGCGAAGGGGAGTGGAAGGCCGATCGCATGCAGCGCAAGCTCAGCCAGCACATCTACTGCCTCGAGAAGCAGCTCGACCCGATCACGATCATCTTCTACGAGAAGATGCTGGGAGCGCTGAGCGCCATTGCGAACTCTGCCGAGAACACCGGGGACATGCTTCGGACCATGATCGTGAAGGGCTGAGCGCCCGCGTGGCTTGGCCCTCCACGCTTAGGATGCGCCATGCTGTGGCTTCTCATGGGCGGCATCGTCGCCCTCTGCCTGTATATGGCCTGGACGATCGGCGCGAACGACGTGGCGAACTCCATGGGGGCGCCCGTCGGCTCCGGCGCCATCACGGTCCGGCAGGCCATCCTGATCGCGGCCATCTGCGAGTTCGCGGGGGCCGTGCTCGTGGGGTCGGATGTGACGGACACGATCCGAAAGGGGATCGTGTCGCCCGACGCGCTGTGCCGGAACCCCGAGGTGTTCTGCCTGGGCATGGCCAGCGCGCTGTTCGCCTCGGCCGTGTGGCTGCACGTGGCGACGTGGCTGGGCATGCCGGTCTCCACCACGCATTCGATCGTGGGCGCCGTCGCCGGCTTCGGCGTGGTCGCCGCGGGCATCCACTCGGTGAACTGGGGCAAGATGCTCGAGATCGTGTCGAGCTGGTTCATTTCGCCCGTGGCGGGCCTGGCGCTGGGGTACGTCCTGTTCCGATTCATTCTCCGCACCGTGCTGACCAGGGCGCAGCCGTTGGCGGCAGCGGCGCGCATCGCCCCGCTCATGGTGTTTCTCACCACGCTCGTCGTGGCCCTGGCGACCATCTACGACGGGATGAAGAACCTGCTGAAGCCGGGCAGCGTGTTTGCCGAGTGGGCCACGGGGGGCCGCGCCATCCTGGCCGCGGCCCTGGTGAGCCTCGTCGCCGCCGTCGTCTCGCGGCGTCTCCTCCGCTACCGGGCGCGGGGGGAGGTCGGGCTGCCGTTGCCCGAGCAGTTGCGCCGGGTCGAGCGGCTGTTTGTGCCTCTGGCGGTCATGGCGGCCTGCTCGGTGTCGTTCGCACATGGCGCCAACGACGTGGCGAACGCGGTCGGCCCGCTGGCCGCCATTGCTGACATTCTCAAGACAGGCACCGTGAAGATGCGCGTGGCTGTGCCGTTCTGGATCCTCGCGCTCGGCGGCCTGGGGATCGTGCTGGGGCTGGCCACCTACGGCTACACGGTCATGCGGACCATTGGCAAGGGGATCACCGAGATCACGCCGTCGCGCGCCGTGGCCACCGGCATCGCCACGGCCGCCACGGTGCTCTCCTGCACGCGGCTCGGGCTGCCCGTCTCGACCTCGCATTGCGTGGTGGGAGCCGTGCTGGGCGTGGGGCTGGCGCGCGGCCTGGGCGCTGTGAACCAGCGGGTGATCCGCAACATCATCGGCTCGTGGCTGGCCACTGTGCCTGCCGCGGCTGGCACGACCATGCTGCTCTTTGTCCTCGGCCACTCGCTTGGGGTGGACCTCTTCCTGAAGCAACTGATGCCCGCCGCGCCGTGAGGCGCGCTACTCTGGCACCTTCGGGGCGGCCGGAGGCTTAGGCGGGGTTTCCCCGGCAGGCGACGGGTTGGCGCGCGATCACCTTCGCCGCCGCGCGTTGCCGGCTGGTTGCCGCCGAGGGCCGGCGTGCCGGCCTCGGAGGCGGTGGTGTTTGGAGGGCGCCGGGTTCGCCCGACTCGGTCGCGGCGCCTGCCCCTCTGCGCGAGAACGCGGTCCGCACGGCCTCAGGCCCCGACGATTGGGCCGAACTTCTTGCGGAAGTCGTCGGCGCTCATCTTGGCCGCCTTGGCGCACTTCTCGATCAGAGCGGGGTCGTCGAAGTCCTTCTTCTCCAGGCGGATCATGTTGGCGCGGGCGGCGCGGTAGATGTCGGAGTTGATGTTGACGCGGCGGGTGGGGGCGCGGCCGGTCTTCTCGTCGAAGATGTCGCTGAAGGGGATGGGCACGACCTCGCCGGCCTGAATCGAGATGAGGGCGCCCGGCTCGCTGCCGTAGCTCTCCTCGCCGATGCCGAGCAGGTAGCGCACGGCGCCCCAGCCGAGCTGCTGCGTGTAGTCGGCGTCGAACGGGATGGGTGCGGCGCAGCGCAGGTCATAGCCGATCGTCACGTCCACGATGGTGATCTTCTCGCCCCGGGCCTTGGCGCGGGCCTGGAGCTCCTTCTTGATGATGACGCCGAGCGGCACCTCGCCCAGGCGGATGTGGCCGTGGGGGTCGCGCTCGAACTCGACGAGCGGGTTGTTCGGGTACTTGGCCGCGATCTCCTCGGCGATGAGGAGGCCGACGCCTTCCGCGATGCTGGCGACGCCGTAGTCGTGGCCCACGGCCTTGCCCTTGGCCATGGCGGCCTCGATGATGGAGCACAGGAGGTCGAGGGAGCACTGGCCTTCGGCGAACTCCTCGGGGATGATGCTCAGGGTGGCGCCGGCCACGTTGCCCGAGCCGAGCGCCAGGTGGCCGGCGGTGCGGCCCATGATGATGGCGAGGTACCAGCGGCGGGTGGTGCGCGCATCCTCGACCAGGTTGCGGACGAGTTCCGCGGCCAGGGTGCGGGCGGTCTGGAAGCCGAACGTGGGCGCCTGCGCGGGCAGCGGCAGGTCGTTGTCAATGGTCTTCGGCGTGTGGGCGATGCGGAGCTTGCCGCCGGAGGCCTTGGCGACCTGGATGGCGCTGGACGCCGTGTCGTCGCCGCCGATGGTCACGAGGTAGCGAACGCCCAGGGTGTCGAGGGCCTTCACCACGTTGGCCAGCGTCTCGGGCTTCTTGGTGGGCGCCTCGCGCGAGGTGTGCAGAATGGAGCCGCCGCGCACGCGGGCCTGCGACACGTCGCCGATCGTCAGGGGCGTGGTGTGCGTGGTGTCGCCTTGCATCAGCCACTTGAAGCCGTCGTAGATGCCGACGACCTCGAGGCCGTTCTGAATGGCTTCGATGGTGGCCGCCCCGATGACGCCGTTGATGCCCGGGGCCGGCCCGCCGCCGACCAGGATGCCCAGCTTGCCCTTCTGCTCTGCCATCTGCGCTGTCTCCTCTATTGCCGGTGCTCTCGAGAGGCCGTCGAATGAGCCAGCCGCGCCACGGCTCGGCTGCCCAGCCCTTCGCGGTCCCACTATCATACGAATCAGGGCGGCCCTGAGCAAATGGGCCTCGGCCCGTTCCGAGGGGGAGAGGGCAGGCATCCTGGGGGGCGAGCCGCCGTTGCGGACAGGGGCCTCGCTGGGCGTGGCTCAAGCCGGAGGCTGCGAATCGCGGAGGCTCGCGTGGGACGGCGGGGCGAGATTCCTCGGCGGGGTGTAGCGGGTGCCGTATTCCTGGAGGCTCTTGACGCTGATGCCGCGCTTGCGCAGGGCTTCGATGCCCTGCACGACCGCGGCCGCGCCGCTGATGGTGGTGATGAGCGGGATGCCGTTGGCGATGGCGACGTTGCGGATGTAGACCTCGTCTTTCCGCGGGTTCTTGCCGCTCACGGTGTTGATGATGAGCTTGACTTCCTTGTTCTTGATGAGGTCCACGACGTTGGGCCGGCCGATCGAGACGCGCTGGAGCTTGCGGACGCGGACTCCGTTCCGCGCGAGGGTGCTGGCGGTGCCCTCGGTGGCCACGAGGTCGAAGCCCATGTCGTCGAGCTTCTTGGCGATGAGGATGCAGTCGCGCTTGTCGGTGTTCCGCACGGAGATGAAGACGGTGCCCGACAGCGGCAGATTGTTGCCGGCGCCCTGGTGGCTCTTGGCATAGGCGAGGCCGAAGCTGGTGTCGATGCCCATGACCTCGCCGGTGGATTTCATCTCGGGGCCGAGCACGGCGTCCACGCCGGGGAAGCGCACGAAGGGGAAGACCGACTGCTTGACGGCCACGTGCTCGATCTCCACCTCCTTGGTGAAGCCGAGCTGTTCGAGGGAGTAGCCGAGCATGACTTTCGTGGCGATGTTGGCGAGCGGCACGCCGATCGCCTTGCTGACGATGGGCACGGTGCGGCTGGCGCGGGGGTTGACCTCGAGGACGTAGATCACGTCCTCGCGGATGGCGAACTGGACGTTCATGAGGCCTTTGACCTGGAGTTCCTTGGCCAGGGCGCGGGTCTGGGCCTTGAGTTCCTCGACGACGTCGTCGGTGAGCGTGATAGGGGGGAGGGCCATGGCGGCGTCGCCGCTGTGGACGCCCGCCTCCTCGACGTGTTCGAGGATGCCGCCGATGACGCAGCGCTCGCCGTCGGCCACGGCGTCCACGTCAATCTCCAGCGCGTTCTCGAGGAACTTGTCCACAAGGATCGGGTGCTCGGTGAGCGCCTCGGAGGCGATCTTGGCCTCGGCGATGTAGTGCTTGAGTTCCTCGTCGTCGTAGACGATGCGCATGGCGCGGCCGCCCAGGACGAACGAGGGGCGGACGAGCACGGGATAGCCCAGCTCGTTGGCGATCTCGCGGGCCTCCTCGTAGGAGAGGGCGGTGCCGTTGGGGGCCTGCTTGAGCCCGAGCTTCTCGAGCAGGGCCGCGAAGCGCTGGCGGTCCTCGGCCCGGTCGATCGAGTCGGGCGACGTGCCCAGGATGCGCACGCCGGCCTGTTCGAGGGGCACGGCGAGGTTGAGCGGCGTCTGGCCGCCGAGCTGCACGATGACGCCCTCGGGCTTCTCGGCCTCGACGATGGCCAGGATGTCCTCGCGCGTGAGCGGCTCGAAGTAGAGCTTGTCGCTCGTGTCGTAGTCGGTCGAGACCGTCTCGGGGTTCGAGTTGACCATGATGGCCTCGTAGCCGAGTTCCTTGACGGCGTAGGAGGCGTGGCAGCAGCAGTAGTCGAACTCGATGCCCTGGCCGATGCGGTTGGGCCCGCCGCCGAGGATGAGGATCTTCCTGCGGTCGGAGATGCGGTTGGCGTTGACTTTCTCGTAGGTGGAGTAGTAGTAGGGCCGCGCAGCGGCGAATTCGCCGGCGCAGGTGTCTACCAGCTTGTAGGCGGGCCGCACGCCGCGCGCCTTGCGCGCGGCGGCCACGGCCAGTTCGTCGGTGCCGGTGAGGTGGGCGATCTGCACGTCGGAGAAGCCGCTGCGCTTGGCCTCCCAGAGCAGTTCGAGGGGCATGGCCTCGAGGCCGGCGCGGCCGCGGTGCTGCGCCAGCCGGGCCGCGGTGTCGTTGATCTCGCGGATGTTTTCGAGGAACCAGCGGTCGATCTTCGTGAGGGCGGCGATGCGCTCGACGCTCCAGCCCTGGAGCAGCGCGTTCTGGATGTAGAAGTGGCGCTTGTCGTTGGGCACGACGAGGCGGTGGGTGAGCTCGGCCTCGTCCTTGGGCTCCTCGACGAGGTGGTCGCGGCCGTCGAAGCCGAGGCCGTAGCGGCCGATTTCGAGGCTGCGAATGCCCTTCTGGAAGGCCTCCTTGAAGTTGCGGCCGATGGACATGGCTTCGCCGACGGACTTCATCGAGGTGTTGATCGTGGGGTCGGCCTGGGGGAACTTCTTGAAGGTGAAGCGGGCGATCTTGAAGACGCAGTAGTCCACTGTCGGCTCGAAGAAGGCGCGGCTGCACCCGGTCACGTCGTTCATCACCTCGTCGAGGGTGAGGCCGACGGCGAGCTTGGTGGCCACGCGCGCGATGGGGAAGCCGGTGGCCTTGCTGGCCAGGGCCGAGCTGCGCGAGAGGCGTGGGTTCACCTCGATGATCACGATGTCGCCGGTGGCCGGGTTGCCGGCGAACTGGATGTTGGCTCCGCCGCCCGTGATGCCGATCTTGCGGATGATGCGCTTGGAGTAGTTGACGTATTGGGCGTATTCCTTCGCCGTGAGCGTTTGCGAGGGGGCGACGACCATCGAGTCGCCCGTGTGCACGCCCATCGGGTCCACGTTCTCCATCGAGGTGATCATGATGACGTTGTCGGCGCAGTCGCGCAGGACCTCGAACTCGATCTCCTTCCATCCGAGGACCGACTGCTCGACGAGCACCTGGCCAACGGGGCTGATGGTGAGGCCTTTGACGAGGGCGGCCTCGAGTTCCTCGAAGTTGTAGGCGGTCGAGCCGCCGGAGCCGCCGAGGGTGAAGGCGGGGCGCAGGATGAGCGGGAAGCCGATCTGCTCGGCCACCTTCATGCCTTCTTCCACGGACGTGGCGATGCCGCTGGCCGGCACCGCGATGCCGATCTCCTGCATCGCCTTCTTGAAGAGATCGCGGTCCTCGGCGCGGCTGATCGCCTCGGGGCTGGCGCCCAGCACCTCGACGCCGTAGCGGTCGTACACGCCGGCCCGGGCGAGGAAGACGGCCACGTTCAGGCCGGTCTGGCCGCCCAGGGTGGGCAGCACGGCGTCGGGGCGTTCCCGGGCGATGATCTTCTCGATCACCTCGGCCGTCACCGGCTCCACGTAGGTGCGGTCGGCCATGCGCGGGTCGGTCATGATGGTGGCGGGGTTCGAGTTGATCAGCACGATCTCGTAGCCCTCTTCCTTGAGGGCCTTGCAGGCCTGCGAGCCCGAGTAGTCGAACTCGCAGGCCTGGCCGATGATGATTGGCCCCGAGCCGATCATGAGGATCTTGTGGATGTCGGTCCGTTTGGGCAAGGTGAATCACCCCTTCGTGCTCGTGACGGAACTTGGGGAGGATGAATGGATGAGCGGATGGGTGAATGGACGCCAGAAGGAGCGGAAGGCCGCACGCCCCTCATCCATCCAATCATCCATTCATCCAGCCATCCTCTTACTCGCCCTGCACCACCAATCGCTCCAATATCTTGCTCGGCCGCCCGTGCTCGTCGGGCGTCGGGTGGAACTGCACGCCCCAGGCGGGCGCCGCCTGGCTGCGGATGCCCTCGACGGTCTGGTCGTTGACGTTGACGTGGGTGATCTCGACGGCGGGGGGCACGGCCGCGTCGTCTACCACGAAGCTGTGGTGCTGGACGGTGATGTCGCAGTGCCGGTCGGTCAGGCGCCGCACGGGGTAGTTGACGCCGCGATGGCCGAGCTTCAGGCGGCGCACCTTGGCGCCGAGTGCCAGCGCCAGCACCTGGTGGCCGAGGCCGATGCCGAGCAGCGGCGTGTTGCCGAGCAGCGCGCGAGCCGTCTCGGCCGCATAGCCGAGCGCGCGCGGGTCGCCCGGGCCGCCCGCCAGCACCACGGCATCGGGCCTGGCGGCGAGGAGGCTCGCCACCGAGGCGGCCGCGGGCGCCACGTGCACAGCGCAGCCGAGGTGCGCCAGTTGCGCAAGGAGGCTGCGGGTGACGCCGAGGTCCACCACGGTCACGCGGTGCCTGGCTCCTTCGACGGGCGCGCGGCCGGGCTCGGCCGGCAGGTCCTTCACCAGGTCGGCCGCAAAGGGCGAGGGCGTGGCCTGGAGCTTCTCGGCGAGCGCCGCGCGGTCGGCGTCGGCCGGCGCGATCATCGCGCGCATCTCGCCGTGCTCGCGCAGGTGGACGGCCACGGCCCGCGTGTCCACCTCGCGGATGCCCACCACGCCGTTCTTCCGCAGCAGGTCCTCGAACGTGCCGGTGGCGCGAAAGTTGGACACGGTGGCGCTGTAGTCGCGGACGACGACGCCGCGGGTATGGACGGCCGGCGACTCGTTGTCCTCGTCGTTCACCCCGTAGCTGCCGATGATGGGGTAGGTGAAGGTGACCAGTGTGCCGCGGTAGGAGGGGTTCGTGACCACTTCCTGGTAGCCGACGACGCCCGTGTAGAGCACGAGCTCGCCGGCTGCCTCGCCCACCGCGCCCAGAGCCACTCCGTCGAACGCGGTGCCGTCTGCCAGCAGGAGAATCGCCTTCTGGGGCATCAGGATTCGCCCTTCCCTTCTGGAGGGGATGAGTGGATGGAGGGAGGAGTGGATGGATGAAAGGCGAAGAGCCGTGCCATGCTCTTCTGGCATCCATCCAGCCATCCATTCATCCAATCATCCCCACATGCGTTCGTAGAAACGTGCATCAGATGTATTCGATCGTGCTCGGGGGCTTGGGGGTCAAGTCGTAGAGCACCTTGGTCACGCTGGGGATCTCCTGGAGGATGCGGTCGCGCATGCGCAGGAGCTTGGCCCACGACACCCGGGTGGGCGTGGCCAGCACGGCCTTCTCGGAGTCCACGCAGCGGATGGCTACGGCGTCGCCCTCGCGGCGGCGGCCGTCCCGTGTGATGCCCGTGGGCCGGTCGGCGAGCAGGACGCCGAACACCTGGAAGGCCTTGCTGCCTTTCATCTCCTGCTCGACGATGAGGCAGGCCTTGCGCACGATGGCGATGCGCTCGGGGGTGACCTCGCCCATGCATCGCGCGGAGAGGCCCGGGCCGGGGAACGGCATCCGCTGCGCGATGGCCGGCGGGAGGCCGAGGAACTTCGCCACGCGGCGCACGTCGGGCTTGTAGAGGGTCTTGATCGGCTCGACGACGCCGAAGCCGTAGCCGCTCCTGGGGTCAATGCCGATCTGCGCGAGCACATTGTGCTGGGTCTTCACGCCCTTCTTCGTCTCGAGGATGTCGGGCGCGATGGTGCCCTGGAGCAGGAAGCGGGCGCCCGAGGCCCTCACGGCCTCGCCGAAGACCTTGTAGAAGGTGTCGCGGAACGCCTTGCGCTTCTCCTCGGGGTCGGTGAGCCCCCGGAAGGCGTCGAAGAAGCGCTTCTTCTCGTCGAGCAGGCTCACCCGGATGCCGAGCTTGGCGAAGATCGCCTTCACCTGCTTGGGCTCGTCCTGGCGCATCAGGCCGTCGTCAATGAAGATCGTCTTCATCTGGTTGCCCAGGGCCCGATGGCCCAGCACGGTGACCACCGAGCTATCCACGCCGCCCGACAGCGCGCTGATGACCGTCGCATCGCCCACCGTGCGACGGATGTCCTCGACCTGCTCGCGCACGAACGCCTTGCAGTCCACCCTGTGTTCTCCTGTGCTCTGGTGCTATCGCGGTACGCCCACGGCAACGGCTGCCGAACACCATAGCCAAAAGGGGGGGAAAACGCAAGGCGATTTGCGCCCGGGAAGCCGCTGGACGATTCGAGGCGAACGGCTTCGGTGGCGCTCAGGGGGCTCTCGTGGCGGCAAGCGTCCCGCTTGCCTTCCGGGAGCCTGTCCGCAGCACCCACAGGCGGGGCGCTGGTGGCTGCGATCGCAGGGACTCGCGGCGGGCCGCTGGGGGCTGCTCCGTGGCAAGAGGTGGTTCTTCGGGGCTTGGGGGTCCGGACGCGGCTGGTGGTGCAGGGTGTGGGCATTCCTGCTCGTCGGGGACCTGGCGGTTCCTGGGGAGGGCTCTGCCGGGTGCCTGGGGGGCGCAGCCTGCCCATGCTGTATCAACCCTGTGAGGAGGGAAGTGATACAGCATGGGTAGAAGGGCGAGGATTGGCGATTCTCGCGGTTCCGGCCATGCTCGCTCATCCGGGGGATGAGCAAGTATGGGAGGGGGAATGGTCGGAGTGCGTAAGATATGGCTGCATATAAGGTTAGAGAGGCTCGCCCGCTCTGCAACACCCGCGCGATAGCGGCGGGTAAGGGAGGGGGGGGGCCGGAGGCTTGTGCGCGGCTGCCTCACTTGTCGCGGACTTTGACGCGCACCGCGGCGGCGTAGCACAGGCGGGGGTCGCGGTGGAAGCGCGCGCTCTCGAAGAGCTGCTCGATCGAGCGCTGGGCCTGGCCCTGGAAGACGACCTCGCCGTTGGCCACGATGCGTACGGGCTTCTCGAGGTCCACCATCCGGTCGTCGAGGTAGACGGTGAGTTCCTCGATGTGCTTCGTGACGAGGTTGATGCGGTTGCCAGGGGCGACGGCGGCGATGACCTGCCCCAGGGTCTTGGCCATTTCGCCGAGGTAGATCATCTGCATCTGCTCGGGGCTGTATTCCTGCCCGAGCGGGGCGCGGAAGCTGAGGCGGCGGTCGGGGTCGAAGACGGTGGGCGCGAAGCGCTCGATGGCGACCCAGTAGGCGGCGGCGTTGGCGGCCTCGAAGCTGACGAGGCGCACCCGCGAGGTGTAGGGGTTGCGCGCCTTGCTCTCCAGCCAGGCGATGACCTTGGTGTTCAGCTCGGGCAGCGAGGGGTTGCGCGCGTAGCCGGGCACCTCCTCGCGCTGGACGTCGTAGCCCCAGTCGTCCATCGCCTTGTAGGCTTCGCGGTGCGAGCCGATGACGTCGGGCATGGCGTGCTGGCTGACCAGGAGGTACGTGGGCAGGTTGACGGTGGAGCGCAGGTAGAGGCGGCTCACCTCGTCGAGGGGGGCGTTGCGCACGGCGAGGGCGGCGAAGCGGTCGGGCCAGCGGACGGCGGCGGCCCAGGCGAGCGAGCCTCCCGACCCTGTGCCGGCGGCATAGACGCGGTTGGTGTCAATGTTGTAGATTTTGGTGGCGTGCCGGAGGGCGGAGAGGACGACGTTGAGGTGCGCGGGACGCCAGCCGGCCTTGGCGGGGCACGCGGGGAAGAAGAGGATGGCGCGGTCGGAGGCCGCGATGGTTTCCCAGTTGTAGTAGTGCTCCTTGGCCGTCTCGCCGTCGCGGTGGAAGGCGAGGATGAGGGGCCAGGGGCGCCGCGGGTCGTAGGTCTTGGGCACATAGGCCACGTAGGCGGCGCGGGCGAGCAACTCGTCCACCAGGAAGGCGCCCTCGACCATGCCGGACTTCTGCGGCTCGCGCTCGGTGCATTCGGCCAGGGCGCCCTGGATGGCCTCGAAGGAGGCGCCGCTGCGCGCGATGCGGAAGAGCAGGCGCTCGCGCTCGGCCTTGTCGCGGGTGGCGAAGGCTCTCGGCGCGAGGAGGAGCTGCTCGACGCGGGCGCGGCGGCGCACCAGCTCGTCGTCGGCGGGGTTGGCGGCGACCAGGTGCTGGTAGATCTCGAGCGCCAGGCGCACGCGGCCGTGCCGCTCGTTGTAGTCGCACAGGAGCTTCAGCAGCTCGGGGTCGCGCGCGCCCGCGTCGTAGGCGTCCTGGTAGCGGGCGAAGGCGCGCTCGCGCTGGCCCAGCTGCATCATCACGCGGGCCTCGGCGGCCAGGCGGCTGGCGTCGCGAGTCTTGGGGTCGGCGTCCTGTTCCTGGAGTTTCGCCAGGTGGCGGAGCGCGTCGGCGCGTTCGCGCAGGCGCGCGGCGTGGGCGACGTCCTTCGCGTTCTCGAGGGCGCGTTCGGTGAAGGCGATGGCGTCGGCCCACTGCCCTGTTTCGGCGGCGGCCTGGGCGGCGCCCTCGTAGGCCTCGATGAGCTTCCCGTCGAGCGCCAGGGCGCGGCGCCAGCGTGTCAGCGCCATGTCGTACTGCTTGCGCGCGGCGAAGCCCAGGGCCAGGTGGTGCTGGGCCGCGGCTGCGAACGAGCTGTCGGGGTACTGCTCGAGGATGGCGATGAGCGGCTCTTCGGCCTCCTCGAACTGGCCCTGCTCCTGGAGGCGCTTCGCCTGGCCGAGGAGCGGCTGCGCGCGCTGGTCGAGCAGCGGCCGGAGCTTGGCCAGGGCCGCGGGGTTGTCCTTCTCGAGTTCGAGCACCCGCCGCAGTTCGGCGATCGCCTCGGGCAGGAGGCGATGCTCGAGGCAGTAGTCGGCCAGGGCGTGGTGGCCGGCGGCGTCGTCCTCCTTCAGGGCGGCGGCGCGCTTCTTGTAGATTTCGAACGGCGCCTCGCCCTTTTCGATCTCGGCCACCTGGTCGCGGGGCACCGTGAGTTCGGACGCGCTGGCGGTGCGGATGCGCAGTTCCTTCGAGGTTTCGGCGATGATCTTGCCTTCGAGCACGTTGCCGTTCTTGAGGCGCACCACATCGGCGTGGGTCGAGGCGCCGAGTGCGAGAGCCGCCACGAGCAGGAGGGCGCGGCGCATGCCGAGCGCGTTGTTCATGCCGGCATTCTAGCAGGGGCATGACGGCAAATCAATGCGGGCGGGGAACTCAGGCGGCGCCTCGGCCGGCCTCTTCCTTGACGATCCGGCCGTCGTGCAGGGTGAACACGCGGTCCGAAAGGTAGCCGAGGGCCAGGTTGTGCGTGGTGACGACGAGGAGGATGCCGCGCTGCACGACGAGCGAGCGGAAGAGGTCGAAGATGGCCTCGCCACTGTGCGAATCGAGATTGCCCGTCGGCTCGTCGGCGATGAGGATCTTCGGCTCGACGATCAGGGCGCGGGCGATGGCGGCGCGCTGCATCTGGCCGCCCGAGAGCTCGCGCGGGCGGTGCGAGGCGCGGTCCGCCAGGCCCACCTGGCGCAACACCTCCATCGTGGCCGCGCGGTGCACGGGCCGGCGGCAGAACAGGAGCGACAGCTCGACGTTCTCGGCCACGGTGAGCGTGGGCAGGAGGTAGAACTTCTGGAACACGAAGCCCATGGTGCCGCGGCGCACGTCGGCGAGCTGGTCCTCGGACCGCCCGGCCACCTCGTGGCCGTTGACGGCGAGCGTGCCCTCGGTGGGCGCATCGAGGCACGAGAGCAGGTTCACCAGCGTGGTCTTGCCCGAGCCCGAGGGGCCGAGGATCGAGACCATCTCGCCCATCCGCAGGTCGAGGTCCACGCCGTCGAGCGCCTTGACGGTCTCGCTGCCTCGGCGGTAGTAGCGCTTGAGGTTCCGGGCGCGGATGACGGGGTTGTTCGGAGCAGCGCACATGGTTGTCTCTCCAGGGTCAGGGAGGGCTCAGTCAATTCCTTCGCGAATGGCTTCCACCGGGCGCATCGAGGCGGCCCGCCAGGCGGGGTAGAGGCCGGCGAAGAAGCCCACCACGATGGTGCCGGCAATGGCCGCGCCCAGCACCTCGGGCGTGATGCTCACCACGGAGCCGCGAACGCCGATGTCGAGCAGCGTGGTGATGCCCTTCTCGACCACTCGCACGCCGAGCACCGCGATGACGCAGCCCACGAGGGCGCCCAGCGTGCAGACCGCCAGGGTCTCGAGCCAGATGAGCTGGAAGATGTCGCCGCGCGCGGCGCCGATGGCCTTCATGATGCCGATCTCGCCGGTCCGCTCGTACACGCTCATCAGGATGGTGTTGATCACGCCGATGGTGGCGACCACCACGGCGATCATGGCCACGGCCGTGAGCATGACCTGCGCGGCGCCCACCAGCATCACCAGCGTGCTCTTCACCTGCTCGAGGCCCACCACCTGGACCTCGGGCAGCTTGATCCAGCGCTCCGTGAAGTCGCGCACGGCGGGGCCCGTGAAGTCCTTCATCTTGATGCCCACGATGGTCAACTGCTCGGGTCGGCCGAAGACCTTCTGGGCCACGTGGTAGGGCATGAAGACCGTGCCGTCGTCCTGGGTGCCCGTGCGGGCGAGGACGCCGACCACCTTGAACCTGTGCATCACGGGTTCGGTCTTGCCGGCGGGGGCCACGGAGACGTAGAACTCGTCGCCCACCTTTCGCTGCTCGTAGGTGGCTGCCTCGTAGCCCATCACCACCTCATCCGTGGAGTCGGGGGCGAACCAGCGCCCGCCGTCGAAGCCCGTGCCCGTGGCGAACTCCAGCCAGGGCTTCATGGTCACATAGGTCTTGGCCTCGATGCCGGTGACGACGGTGTACGACTTGGCCGTCTCGCCGATGCCGCCGGCCTCCTTCTCGGCCACGCCGATGAAGACGGGCGTGATGGCCTGAATCGCCGGGTCTCGCTGCACGTCGGTGTAGACCTCCTCGGGCAGATAGAGCAGGCCCGTGCCGCCCTTGAGCATCATGGTGGCTGCCTCGTAGGGGCAGCCCTTGGCCATGATCATCACCTGGAAGCCCAGCTTGTCTATGCTCTCGTTGATGGCGCGCCTGTAGCCCAGGATGAAGCCGCTGAGGCTCACGGTGACCATCACGGCCAGCCCCACGCCGGCCACGGTGAGGGCCGAACGCATCGGGCGGCGCAGCAGGTTCTTGAGGGCCAGGGAAACAAAGCGCATCGGGACACTCTCCTCTCTACGCCGAGTCTACTTGAACTCCACCGCCTTGCCGTCAATCTCGTACGAGTCGCCGCTCTTGCTCAGGCGGCCCTCGACCACGGCACGCCGGCCCGTGTGCTGCGGAAAGTGGGGAGCGATGGTGTTCATCTCCACGCGAATGTCCTTGCCGCTGGCGTCCTTGAGGAACAGCCAGCAGCCCGTGGCCGGGCACTGGCGCGTGATCGTGCCCTCGACGGCGACGTCGCGGCCCAGGTGCTCCTCGGGCTTCGCGAGCAGGTCGCCGATGCTCGTCGCCGGGGCGCCGCTGAACGCCGGGCCGAAGTGCTGCGGCCGCGTGAGGCGCCAGGCCACCACTCCGGCACCCGCCAGGAGGATCACCCCGCACAGGATCAGGATGTTGCGCATTGCAGGCGTCCCTTTCATCGGCTGTGCCGCCCAGCGTCGCCCTCCCGAAGGCCTCAACTCCTCCGGGAGGCTACCGATCAGACGGGCGACAGGGCGCATCGTTACCCTCCCGAACGTGTTCGAGTGGTCGGGAGGGCGCTCGTTTTACTTCTCCCCGGCCTTCACCTTCGCCAGGGCCTCCTTCGCCCGCTCGAAGAACGGCTCGTGGCGCCGATTGTAGCAGAAGAGGTCGAGCAGGATGAGGTTCTTGCGCACGCCGCGCACCGATGCCGCAAAGTCCTCGCTCCCTTCCCCTCCTTTCACGGGGCTGGCGATGCGGCCCACCTTGTCCTTGTCGCTCTGAGGGTCGGCCGCCCTGTAGTAGTCGTGCTTGTAGAAATCGGCCAGTGTGAGGCCCTCGAACTGCTTGCGGAATGCTTCGGCCTTCAGCGCCCGGGCCGCCGGGCTCTCCAGGCGTTGGAAGACCAGCTGGCGTATCTCGGCGCTCTTCGGGTCCATCGAGAGGAACACCTGGATCACCCCGCCTTTGCCGGGCACGTTGACGCCGTGGACGATGCCGATGACCTCCTCGCCCCTGTAAACGGTGTAGAGGGTGTATGGGGTGTCGTAGGTTTCGTACACGGGGTCGAGGTCGCTGCCGATGCGCTCCTTGAGGGCCTCGAACATCTCCTTGCCGCCCGGCATCGTGTCGAGCTGGCGGGCCTCTTCGCGGTAGGTGGTCATGGCCGGGTACAGGAACTTCAGGTCGCGGGCCGGGTTGCTCAGGGTGCAGCCGACGGCCGCCTCGGCGCGGCGCGCCCCGGCGAGCAGACACACGGCCGCGAGGGCTAGCAACAGGCGTCTCATGATCGGCCTCCTCTCGGCTCACCAGTACCGGTAGTACTGGAGGGTGATGACGGTCTCCGGGCTGCCCATCTGGCGCTGGAGCTGGCGTTCGATGTTCAGCTTGACCCAGTGCAGGTTCGACTGGGTGATGTCGTTGCGGAAGTAGTAGGTCAGGTCGAGTGCGACGGACGAGTCCACGTCGTCGGGCCGCTTCATGCCCGGCATCATCGGGTCGCGGCCGATGTCCTGCCAGAAGCGGCGGAACTGGGCGGCCACGCCCACCTTGCGCGAGCGGTGCAGGTATTCGGCCTCGTAGAGCTGGGTGAGCACATCGTCGCGCTCGTCGCGGCCCGCCGTGCCCTCGAAGGTGAAGGTGAGCCAGCCGGTGGGCACGGTGCGGCGGTAGCGGGCGTCGAGCCCGGCGCGGAACGTGTCGACCACGTCGCCGTCGGCCCGCATGGCCACCGAGGGGCTGCGCATCACGGCCATCTCGCTCAGGCGCTCGCCGGCCATGAGCGCCACGCCGCCTTGGAGGCCGTAGTCCACGTTGAACGAATCGGCCAGGCTCACTCGTGCACCGACCATACCGCTCTGGCCCTTGAACTTGGGGTAGTAGCCGGAGCCGAGCAGGTAGTACAGGTCATAGTTCAGGTACGGGTTGAGCGTGCCCCAGAAGCCGGCGTACCAGTCGCGCTCGAAGCCGAAGTTGCGCTCGTTGGAGAGCTGGAGCACGGTGCCGTGGGTGTCGGTCTGGAGGTTCAGGCCCATCGGCAGGTAGAAGCGGCCGATGCGGAAGTTGAACCGCCCCAGGTGGGCGCCCTTCGCCTCGTCGGACATCAGCGGGTTGAAGACGTTGTAGAGGTCGAGATAGAAGTTGTGGAACTCGCCGTACCAGCCCTCGCGCTCCATGCCCTCGCCGTCGTTCGACACCTCGATGGGGTTGTCGCGCCGCACGAAGCGGAACTGGGCGTTGAAGGCCGCCACCGTGGCCGTGGGGGTGGACCACTTCTTCAGGACCTCGAACCCAACCGAATGGCGGTTGTACAGCTCGCCGTCGCTGTACGACGTCTGGAGCATGATCTCGCGCTTGAAGGTGAAGTTCTGGCCGAACAGGTCATCCGTCCAGCTCTTGGGCTTCGGCGGGGCCGGCTTCTCGGGCGGCGGCTTAGGCGCCTCGATGTCCTCGAACGGGTCCCCCTCGCCCTCTCGCTTGGGCTTCTCCAGGTCTTCGAAGGGGTCCTTCTCGCCCGCGTGGCTCGCCGCCGCCCACGCGAGCAGCGCGGCAGTGAACGCCAGGCGGACGAACGGGGCGGTCGAGCGCTTCGGCTCCATGGCCCGGACCTCGCTCTCGTCAGCGGTCCTCGCGCAGTTCGGAGATCAGGCGGCGCAGGCGCTCGGCGGCTTCCGACAGCCTGTCCGCCTGGGCCTTGTCCTCCGCCGTGGCCTCCTGCATGCACGTGCACCGGGCGTGGCAGGCGGACCGGTACGGCTCGAGCGTGGCGCGCTCGGCGTCGCTCGCCTGGGCCGCCATCTGGTTGAGCACCGAGCACTGGAACTCGCACGAGCACGCGAGGCGGCGGGCCACCAGGTCGCGGCCCGTGGGCGAGAGGCGGCTGCCCTGCTCCAGGGCCTTCACGGCCTCCTCGAGCATGGCGGCCAGCAGGCGGCGGTCAATGCCGCCGCCCCGCTGGTACTTGCGCACGGCCTCCTTGAGGCGCTCGTCCGCGAACTCGATCCGCAGCTCCGCGCGGCCCTCTGACCCCAGCGTGAGGGCGTAGCTCACGCGCTCGCTGAGCCGCTTGAGAGGGTACAGGAGGTCGCCGGGCACGGCGGCCGCCGCGGCATTGAGCAGCCCCCAGCCCCCCACCACGACGAGCAGCGTGGCCGCGGCGGCGACGAGGCGCCGCCGCAGCCGGTGGGCCCGTCGGGCGGGCGCGGGCCGGGCCCCGCTCTCGGCCGCCAGGTGGGCGAACAGCTTGGCCAGGCCCTCGGGGGTGGGCTGCGGCGCGGGCAGCGCCGCCAACTCGCCCGCGAGAGACACCAGCGGGCGCACCTCGCCAGCCACGTCGGCGTGGTGCCGCAGAATCGCCTCGAGGTCGCCGCCGCGGCGGGCCGCGTCGAGGCAGAGGTCCAGCACATCCTCAAGGTTGCTTGCCATCGCTCGGCTCCTCACGGCTGAGGAACTGTCTCATCGCAGCGAGCGCCCGGAACTGGAGCACGCGTATCGCCTCGGGCGAGCGTCCCGTGATCTCGCCGATGTCCGCATTCGAAAGGCCCTCGATGAACTTCAGCGTCACCAGCTCGCGCTGGTCGTCGGTGAGCTGCTCCAGGGCCCGGGCGATGTCGAGCTTGTGGGCCACGGCGGCGGCCGGCTGGTCCCTGCTCGCCACGCTCTCCAGGACTGCTTCGGTCATCGAAGCCTCTCGTTGCGTCGCGGACGCTCGGAAGTGGTCGGTCACCACGTTGGCCGCGATGCGAAACAGCCAGGCGGGGAACGACCCGCTCTGCGTCCCGATCGCCCGCACCACCTTGAGAAACACTTCGGCTGCCAGGTCCTCGGCGAAGCGGGGTCCCACCCGATAATGCATGAACCTGAGCACACGCGGGTAGAACTCGGCACACAGCTCCGCCAGCGCCGGCCTGTCGCCGTTCCTGGCTCGCTCGACGGTCGGGACGAGTTCCGTGTGGTCCAAGTCGCCCTGCCTATCGGTTGAGACGAAACACCCCCCTGGAATGTTACCTTCCCACAATATAGGGGCAAGCCCCCCCCGGATCAAGAACTTGGATCCAACTTGACCACGGACGCATTCGCTTGGGTCATTGCCCGGCTCCGAACGGCAGGCGCCGCAGCCAGATGAAGCCGGCCTCGTGGTTCCGGGCGTGGCGACGGAGTATAGCAGCCCCCCACGCATCAGGGCTGGACATTCGGCCGCAGTTCAACCACCCGGTAGATGCGGAAGCAGCGAAGCACACGCTCCTCAAGGAAGACTGGCAGCGCCTCCACTCGACTCACTTGCCGGAAGAACTGGCCGATCCGCTCCGGTTCCTGCCCACAGTTGCACCGGCGCACGCAGGTATGCTCCTCCACATAGAGCCCGCTCTGCCCCAGCCGCTCCTTCACCATGTGCGATTCATCCATGCGCCACGAGCGAAGGGCCTCGTTGAGTCCGTAGCGCTTGCTCGCCGAGTCCAGCAGCGTGTGAATCCCATCCCTCTGGCCGCTGTAGTAGCCCAGTGACAGGGCCGTTCGGAAGGAGTCGGTGACGACGAAGTCTGCCGCAGTCTCCCGCTTGACATCCTGCACCCGCGCGGCCAACTGGCGCCAGCCGAGCCTGCGCAGCGTCAGCGGCCTGATGCCCAGCGCTTCCGTGGCCGTGGGGTAGACCAACCCAACGAGGGTCGCGCCGGTCAGCATGCCGGCCAGAGCAAGTGCGCCAATGCCCAGTGGGCGGAGCCAGCGCCTGCCCGGCGGCCCCTGCCCCCAACCCGCCATCAGGGCCCCCGCGGCGATGGTCCCGACGGCATAGCCAACCAAGTCCCACTGCACTCGCAGCAGGGAACTCGCGGTGAACACGCTGGGCGGAAGGAAAAAGAGGATGGGCATCGCCCCGAAGGCGAGCACCCAGGCGGCGCGTGGGCTGCCGCGCCTCCACGCGCGAGCCTCGCACACCAGGGCTCCGATCACCAGGGCGCACAGCAGCGGTGAAAGCGCACCCAAGTGGCCCAAGACATACTGCCCGCCCGACTTCCACGAGAGCGACCAGGCGTGGCGTGACTCCAGATGGTAACGCAAGCTGGCCCATCCATGAGCCACGTTCCACCTGAGGAATTGGGCAGCAAACAGGCTCACGCCGACGGCCAGGGCCGCCCAGGGCCCGGGTGTGCGCAGAGCCCGGCGCTCCTGCGGCGACCCGCATAGAGCGAGCAGCAGAGCCGGGGGCGCCAGCACCATCATGTACTTGGTGTACAAGCCCGCGGCTAGAGCCAACGCCCCGAGCCCCCACCAGCCCGCCCCGCCCCCAGCGGCGCCCCGCCACGTGGCCCACACGAAGAGCAGCCACAAGGCGGTCAGCAGACCGTCTGGCGTTGTAGCGGCGCCCGCTGCGGCGAAGATCGGGCTGGCCGCCATGAACCCCGCCGCCCAGACCCCGGCGCGCGCACTGTACACGTCGCGCCCCAGCGCGTAGGCCAGCACGATCGCCGCCGTGCCCCACACCAGCGAGCCCGCGCGAAGGCCCAGCAGCGTGTCGCCGAACACCATCGCTCCCAGCCGGACCACCAGGTAGGTAGCAGGCGGATGCGGCGAGAAGCTCAGTGGCTTCGCCTGCGCCCCCCACCAGTAGAGGGCCTCATCCTGGAAGACTTCCAGGCGAGTCGCCGCCACGAAGCGCCCCGCCAGGGACAACCCGGCTGCCAGGGAGACCACGCACAGGTCGCGCTTCACATCTGGCCTCCCTTCCTGAACGCCAGGGCGCCCTGGCTCCCGGCGCCTGGCGCGCCTCGGGGGCGCATCACACGACGCAGGCGAAGTCGGGCGGCGGGGATGGCTGGACGCTTCGGCACCCCCGCAGAACCCGCCGAACGGTGGCCTTCAGTTCGCTGAGGTCGGACCGCCTCAGCACACAGGCATCGGCGCCGCACGCCACGAAGATGTCGCGGCACTCCGAGGAGTAAGTGGAGCAGACGATGATCGGCACCACGCTGTAGCGCTCGATAATCCTGCGGATGACCTGCACGCCGTCGGCGGGCGACGCGACACCCAGCAGCACCAGATCGGGCCTGGTGCCCGCCAGAGCGTTCAGGGCCTCGGCGCCGCGGGCTGGGGCCACGGTTGCGTAGCCCTCGCTCTGCAACTCCTCATCAAGGAGCAACCGCTGGTGCGGGTCGGCCTCGAGAATCAGGATCGTGGACAAGTAGCGTTCCCTCACGCTTGCTGGCTGCACGGCCTCACGGTCGCGCCCACGAGTCAGTTCAGTAGAAAGCGGCGTCCATCGCGCGCCGCCAGTGCGGCCGCGGTGCGGCGGCTGCGACGCCGGCCGCACTGGCGCCGAGGCCCGGGCTCGGGCTCCGGCGTCGCCTTCGGGGCATCCTGCATGCGCCGTGCCACCAGGTGGTCATAGCACATGCCCCACGTGATATAGAGGAGCACAAGTAGGCCGACGACCCACTCGGCCACGGCCATGAGCAACCCGCCCATCCTGCGCATCGGCGCCGGTCCTTCCTCCCAGCCCCCAGTTCCGCACAGAGGCGCGCGCACCGTCACTTGAGGTTTGCGAGGTAGTTCTCGGGGTTCTTGTGGAACTTCTCGATGCAGCCCGGGCAGCAGAAGTACACGCGCCGCCCGTTGTAGTCGGTGTAGACCTTCGGGTCGATCTTGCCGCCCATCACGGGGCAGGTCGTCTGCTGGATCGTCGGATCGGCGGGCGCCTCCTTCTTCTTGGTCAGTGCCCGCATCGCCATGTGCATGGGACAGTAGTCCATCAGGCTGCACCCCTGCGCCGCCAGCGAGAAGACGGCCGCCGCCACGAGGAACCCAAGACCACGCTTCATCCCACGACTCCTTCGGTTTGAGACCTCGGCCCTGGAAACAACGGGGCGGCGCGGCGGAGCGCCCGCGCGCCGCTGCCCATTGGTTGCCTAGACGCGCGAGACGCACGGAACGTTACGCGCCCGGCTCCCCCGAAAGGCGCTTCGGCGGGCTCCGCATGCGGCTCGAGCGGCGGCGCCTCCAGCCCCCTAGCGGCGCAGGTTGGTGGGGAATGCGGGCTGGGTGAGCCGATCGCCCCGCGCTGCTACGGGATCGCCGCCAGGCGCTGGCGGGCCCTGGCGGCCCACTCGCTGTCGGGATGCTTCTCGATGATCTGGAGGAAGTACTCGCGTGCCTTCTCGGGCTTCTCGACACGCAGGTAGTTTTCGGCCATGCTCCACCAGGCTCGGCACTCGCGCTCGGCGCGGTCCGAAGCGCCGGGGGCGGGAGAGGGCTTCGCGAGGGCAGGCGTGGACTCGGCGGGGCGTTCGGCCTGGAGCTTGCGGATCAGGGCGTCGGCCCGCTCGCCGAAGGGCGAGCCCTCATAGCGGTTGGCCAGGGCGGCGAGAAGGCGCGCGGCCTCGTCGCGCGGCTTCTCGGCCAGGGCCTTCTCGGCCTCCGCGAGGCGGCCCTCGGCCTGCTCGGCGAGCTTCTTCGCCGCGTCGGCCGCGGCCAGGCAGGTCTCGCTGGTCTCGGAGACCTGGGCCAGCTCGCTGTAGAGGGCGAACGCCTTGCCCAGCTTGCCCGCCTGCTCGGCGGCGCGGGCCGCTGCCAGGCGCGGCTGGAGCTGCCGCTGCGGGCCGTTGGCCAGCAGCCAGGCGGGGAGCACCGGGGTGTCCATCTTCATCTGGTGGGCGAGGCCGTCGTACTTCTCGAAGGTCACCACGGCGCCCACCTTGCGGTAGAAATCGGCGCCCTTCTGGGCGGCGGGGTAGTTCGGGTCCTTCTCGCCCACCCCGATGTAGATGGGTTTGTTGCGCAGGATGCGCGGGTTCTGGAGGGGCAGGTCGAACTTCTGCCGGCCCGCGCCCAGGATGGCGATGCCGGCCCATAGTTCGGGACACGCCTCGGCCATCGAGCTGGCCATCCAGCCGCCCATCGAGAAGCCGCCCACGAAGAGCTGCTCGCGGTCCACGGCGAGGCGGCTCGCCACGCGGGCGAGAGCCGTGGCCACGCATTCGGCCTCGCGGGCCATCTGCTGGTCGAACTCGGCCGTGGTGAGCCGCCGCGGGCTCTGGTCCAGATAGCTCATGCCCACGACGATGAAGCCCTTGCCGCCGGTGACCTCGCGGAAGGGCCACACCGTCTGCTTGCCCCCCTGGCCGTGGTAGCAGAAGATGGCGGGCCAGCGGCGCGAGGCCCGGTAGTCGCTCGGCACGTACACGGTGAAGTAGCCGCCGCCGACTTTCGGCTCGTCCACCCGAGTCTCCCTGCCGGGGGGCAACTCGGGCGCGGGAGCGACCGGGGCCTTTCCCTGCTCGGCGGCAAGAGCCGATGCCAGGCCCGCCAACGCCGCGGCCAGCGCGAACCGAGCCGTCATGTCCGATGGCCCTCCGTCGTGGGGTGCCTTCGGCCCCACGCGCGGGATCATACAGGCGGCCCGGCGGCAAAGCAAGCGGAACTCTGGCCGGGGTAGCCCGCTACTTCGGCTTGCGCGCGCCGACCACGGCGCTCATGTCGTCGGCCTTGCGGAGCAGGCGAGGGGCGGCGAAGCCCGCGGCGCGCAGCGCGCCCGCGATCTCGCGCAGCGTGTAGGTGCCGCCACTCTCGGTCGCGACGAGCATGTTGACGGCGAACAGCGCGCCCATGGGGGGATGGGTGCGCGAGGCGTCCATCACCAGGTCGCGGATCAGGATGCGGCCGCCCGGCTCCAGCGCCGCGTAGACCCGCTTGAACAGGGCGGTGGTGCCCTCGAGCGACTCCTGGTGGATGATGGCGCTCACCCAGGCCAGGTCGGCTCCCCGGGGGAGCCTGTCCCGCGTGTAGTCGCCGCCGACCAGGCGCACGCGGTCCAGCATCCCCGCCGCCGCCACGCGGCGCTGCGCGAGCGGTATCACCTGCGGGAGGTCGAAGAGCGTGGCCGTCGAGCCAGGGACGGCGCGCAGGAAGGCCAGCGTCCAGGTGGCCGGCCCCCCGCCCACGTCGAGCAGGTGCTGGAAACGCGGCGGGCCGAGCTCTCGAATGACGCGGGGAGCGATGGGCGCCGACACATTGTCCATGGCCCCGATGAATGCCTCGCGGTTGGCTTCGTCATCGCGGATGCTGCGATAGCCTTCCGCCGGCCGCCCTGTCTTCACGACCGTGGCCAACTGCGCCCACCGCCGCAGGCACGTGCCCGAGTGGCGCGTCATGGCCAGGACGTTGCTCGGGCTCGACGCGCTGAGCGCCTCTGTCACCCCGGGGGCCGGGGCATAAGTGGCGCCGCGCTTCACGAGCAGGCCCATCGCCGCGAGGGCATCGAGAAGCGTCGCCGTGGCGCGAGCGTCGGCCCGCAACTTCGACGCCAGTGCCTTGGCACCCTGGCGTCGCGACGCGAGCGCCGTGAACACATCCAGGTCGGCGGCCGCCGTCAGCACACAGGCGCCCTGGAAGGCGCGGGCGAGATTCAGCAACTCCTCAGCGGTCCAGCTCTTGGGCATCTCTAGTCGCCTCCTGGGGTTGGGTCTGGGTCTCCCATAGTCACTCTAGCCCGGCTGCCGTTCGCGTGCAACTGGTTCCTGCAAGGGCGCGATTGACAGGCTCTTGTGTTGCCGCTAGAGTTCTCTCCGTAACACGCCGGCGGCGCACGGTGTAGAGTCGACCGGGGCGAGGGGGAACAGGGGTTCACTGATGCCTAAGGCGCTTCAGGCGGCGTCGTGTCTGTGTCTCATCGCCACGCTGCTGGCGGGGGCGGAGGCCCGCGAGGCGCAACTGGACACGGGCCGGATCTCAGGCCTGGTTGTGGGGGAGGGCGGGGACGTGTGTGTCTACAAAGGCATCCCATTCGCCGCGTCCCCCGTGGGCGACCTTCGATGGCGCCCTCCGCAGCCAGTGACGCCGTGGGAGGGGGTGCGTCTGTGCACAAAGTTCGGCCCCTGGTGCCCGCAACCGAAGCCCCTCATGGGACGCGAGCTCGGTGAGTTGAGCGAGGACTGCCTCTACCTCAACGTGTGGGCTCCGGCCAGGGACCCCACGGGCCGCCTGCCTGTCATGGTATGGATACATGGTGGTGGGCACACCACCGGCTCGGGTGCTTCGCCCTACTACGACGGCGAACGCCTGGCCCGGGAAGGGGTGGTGCTGGTGACCATCAACTACCGGCTCGGCCCCTTCGGCTACCTGGCCCACCCGCTGCTGTCGAAGGAATCAGAGAGACAAGTGTCTGGTAATTATGGACTTCTGGACCAGATTGCCGCGCTTCAATGGGTCCAGCGCAACATCGCCGCATTCGGCGGGGACGCGGGGTGCGTCACCATCTTCGGGGAGTCGGCGGGAGCCGCAAGTGTCTGCCGCCTCATGGTTTCCCCACTTGCGAAGGGCCTCTTCCACCGCGCAATCGCCCAGAGCGGCGGCGCCCACGGCAACAACCGCTACCTCCGTGAGCGGCGCGGGAGCCTTGAGCCGATGGAAGCCATTGGCGAGCAGCTCGCCGCAAAGCTCGGCTGCGACAAGGCGAACGACGTGCTCGCGGCGCTCCGGGCGAAGTCCTGGCAGCAGATTCTCGACGCCGCGGCCCCCGGCCAGGGCCTCTTCGGGCGAGGCGTCAAGTACGGACCCGTCGTGGATGGCTGGGCTGTGCCCGACCACCCAGTCACACTCTTTGCTGCGGGCAGACAGCACGATGTGCCGTTCCTGGCAGGGTCCAACGCCGACGAGGGCACGGTGTTCCTCCAACAGGCCAACGTGCAGCGAGTGCAGGGCTATAAGTGGCTGCTGAGACTACGGTTCGGTGCCGAGGCCGACCGCGTGTTCGCTCTCTTCCCCGCCGAGAGAGATGAGGATGCCGGGCCCGCCTTCGCCCGCCTGGTTGGCGTGTCGGCTTTCGTGGCCCCCGCGCGATTCCTCGCCCGCTCGATGCAGAGGTGCAAGTCCCCAGCCTACCTCTACCACTTCACGCGTGTGCCGCCGGGCGAGCGCGCGCAGAAACTCGGAGCCTTCCACGCGCTCGAGCTCGCCTATGTGTTTGGCACGCTGACAGATAAGCTTGCGTTTGACCAGACCGACCGTACCCTCTCCGACACGATGCGCAAGTGCTGGACACGGTTCGCCCGGACCGGCGATCCGAACGGCCCTGGTCTGCCTCAATGGCCAGCGTATCATCCTGAAAAAGATGAACTTATGGAATTCGGCGACGCCGTGAGGGTGCGCATCGGCCTCCACCGCGAAGCCTGCGACCTGCTGGACGCGGTGCAGGCCCAGCGCGGCCCGGGCCGGCCCGCTGAGGATTTCTGAGGTTGGCTCGATTCGGCGCGGGCCTGGGCGCCGTGGGGGCCCTCTGGGGGTGAGGGACGGACAGGATGGTCGGAATGGACGGGGCGGACGGGGCGTAGCGTGGGTGCCCATTCTGTCCATCGTGTCCATTTCAAGTCAACACAGAGAAGCGCGGATCTCAACAAGCGCCTCCTCTCGCTTGACAGCCGTGGGGGAACCCGTATAATGACGGGCAACCGGGATTGCGCCCGTGTGGGGCGCAGGCGAGGCGGTACACCCCTTACCCAGGAGGAGTCGGGACGATGGCGATCCGTATCGGGATCAATGGCTTCGGTCGTATCGGCAGGCTGTTCTTTCGGGCGCTGAAGGGCGCGAGCGATATCGAGGTGGTGGCGATCAACGACCTCGCCGATGCCGCTCTGCTGGCGCAGTTGCTGAAGTACGATTCGGTGCACGGCCGCTACAAGGGCACCGTGGCCGCCGCCAAGGAAGGCGATAAGGCGTTCCTGGTGGTGGACGGCAAGAAGATCCCCGTGCTGTCGGAGAAGGACCCGGCCAAGCTGCCGTGGGCCGCGATGAATGTGCAGATCGCCGTGGAGTCCACCGGCATCTTCACCGACAAGGAGGCGATGTCGAAGCACATCCAGGCCGGCGCCAAGAAGGTGCTGCTCACGGCCCCGGCGAAGGGCGAGATTGACGCGACCATCGTGTTCGGCGTGAACGACAAGAGCCTGAAGCCGACCGACGTCTACGTGTCGAACGCCTCGTGCACCACGAACTGCCTGGCGCCGCTGGTGAAGGTGCTGCACGAGAACTTCGGCGTGGAGTACGGTCTGATGACCACCTGCCACGCCTACACGAACGACCAGCGGATCGCCGACCTGGTGCACAAGGACCCCCGCCGCGCCCGCGCCGGCGCGATCAACATCATCCCCACCACCACCGGCGCGGCCAAGGCCGTGGGCGAGGTGATCCCCGAGCTCAAGGGCAAGCTCAACGGCTTCGCGCTCCGCGTGCCGGTGGCCGACGGCTCGGTGGTGGACCTCGTGGCCGTGGTGAAGAAGGACGTGACGAAGGAAGAGGTGAACGCCGCCATGAAGAAGGCGGCCGAGGGCGAGCTCAAGGGCATCCTCGAGTACACCGAGGACCCCATCGTATCGAGCGACGTCATCGGCAACTGCGTCTCCAGCCTCTTCGACGCGCAGTCCACCATGGTCATGCAGAAGCGCATGGTCAAAGTGGTGTCGTGGTACGACAACGAGATGGGCTACTCGACGCGCTGCGTCGAGCTGATCCGCCTGATGGCGAAGTGACCTCACACCCTCCCGCGGGTTTCCCCAATCCGCGGGAGGGCTCTCTTTCCTGGTTGTCTGGCCAAGTGAGAGGACGACTGGATGGCCAAGCTGACGATTGACGACCTCGACCTGCGCGGCAAGCGGGTGCTGATCCGCGTGGACTTCAATGTGCCCTTGAAAGAGGGCAAGGTGGCGGACGACACGCGCATCGTGGCGGCGCTGCCGACGATTCGGAAGGCGATGGGCGACGGCGGCAGGGTGGTCCTGATGTCGCACCTGGGCCGGCCCGACGGCAAGGTGAACGAGAAGTACCGCCTCGCCCCCGCGGCGAAGCGGCTCGGCGAACTCCTCGGCAAACCGGTGGCCACGGCGCCCGATTGCGTGGGGCCCGAGGCCGAAGCCGCCGTGGCGAAGCTGAAGCCCGGCGACGTGCTGCTGCTCGAGAACCTGCGCTTCCACGCCGAGGAGGAGGCCAACGACCCCGAGTTCTCCAGGAAGCTCGCCGCGCTGGGCGACGTGTACGTGGACGACGCGTTCGGCTGCGCCCACCGCGCGCACGCCTCGGTGGCGGGCGTGACCGCCTATCTGCCCGCGGCGGCCGGCTATCTGCTCCAGAAGGAGATCGAGTATCTCGGCAACGCCGTGGCCCACCCGAAGCGGCCGTTCGTGGCCATTCTCGGCGGCGCCAAGGTGAGCGACAAGATCGCCGTGATCACCAACCTGCTCACGAAGGTGGACGCGCTGATCGTGGGCGGGGCGATGGCCTACACGTTCCTGAAGGCCCAGGGCATCGAGGTGGGCGCCTCGCGGGTCGAGGCCGACCGGCTCGAGGACGCCCGGGCCATGCTGGCCGACGCCGCGGCCCGGCGCGTGGCGTTCCACCTGCCGGCCGACCACGTGGTGGGCGACAAGTTCCCGATGACGAAGGAGGGCACCCCCGTGCCCGACGTCACGCGCGAGACCACGCCCGGCGCCGCCATCCCGGCCGGCCGGATGGGGCTGGACATCGGCCCCGCGACGATCCAGGCCTTCTGCAACGTCCTCACCGGCGCAGCAACCGTGGTGTGGAACGGCCCGATGGGCGTGTTCGAGGACCCGCGGTTCGCGGCCGGCACGCGGTCCGTGGCCGAGGCGCTGGCGGCGAGCCAGGCCACCAGCGTGCTGGGCGGCGGCGACACGGCGGCCGCTGCCAACGCCTTCAAGGTGGCCGACAAGATGACGCATATTTCGACGGGCGGCGGCGCCTCGCTGGAGTTCCTCGAGGGCAAAGTGCTGCCCGGCATCGCGGCCCTGAAGGACAAGTAGGGCGTGCACGCGTGCACGCGGAAGAAGACGCCCGATGCGGGTGAAGATCGCGCCGTCGCTGCTGGCCGCCGACTGGCTCCGCCTCGGCGACGAGGTCGCCTCGGTCATTGCGGCCGGCGCCGACCTGCTGCACTGTGACGTGATGGACGGCCACTATGTGCCGAACCTGACGATGGGCGTGCCCATCGTGGCCGCGGTGGCCGGGGTCTCCTCGGTGCCGCTCGACGTGCACCTGATGCTGGACAACCCCGGCGCCTTTGTCGAGATCTTCGCACGGGCGGGCGCCGCGACGATCGGCTTCCACGTCGAGGTGGCCCCGAAGCCGGGAGACCTGATCGCCGCGATTCGCGCGTGCGGCAAGCGCGCGTCCATCACGCTCAGCCCGCCCACGCCGGCCGCGGCCGTCGAGCCGTTCCTCGACGCTGTGGACCAGGTGCTCGTGATGAGCGTGGCGCCCGGGTTCGGCGGACAGGAGTTCATCCCCGCCGTGCTCGACAAGGTGCGGCGGCTTCGACGTCTGGCTCCCCCGGGGCTGGACATCGAGATAGACGGCGGCATCAACCCGGCGACCGCGGCTGCGGCCGTGGCCGCCGGCGCCAACGTGCTTGTGGCGGGAACGGCAATCTTCGGCGCCAGCGACCGGGCGCACGCCATCCGCACGCTGCGCGGATGACCCCGCCCTGGCCTGGCAGGTTGCCGCCCAGTGGCCGGTGCCTAGGACGGGAGGGCCGCGATGGCCTGGCGCGAGAGCGGACAGGACACGCGCCCCGAGGGGCGGAAAGTCTCGACCGGCATGCTGCTCAACCGCATCTCGTCGGAAGAGCAGCGCTTCGTGGCGCGCGAGCTTCACGAGACCCTGCTGGACCTGCCCAAGGTGTGGGCGCCCAGCGAGGTGTTCGTGCACGAGTCGATCTCGTACCGCCTGAAGGGCCGCGCCTTCGTGCACATGGCGCCGCCCCTCGAGTGCGACCACACCGAGCTCCATATCCTCGAGGGCCTGTATGCGTTGCCCACCCTGCTCGACATGGCCAAGCACGCGCTCCCACCGACGGTGCAGGTCCGCAGCTTCGAGACCGCGCCCCACCGGCACACCTCGGGCGGCGAGGTGGTCATCCGCGTGGACCGCAGCAACCTGGGCGACGTGTGCCGCTTCATCGTCCAACTCTACCGCCGCGAGTGTGGCTACTGAGCTTCCCGCAGGGAGTCCCTGACCCATGCCCTGGATGAGCAAGCGACGCTCGACCATTCCCGACGGCCTCTGGATGAAGTGCGACGCCTGCGGGAAGATGGTCTACAAGCGCGAGGTGGAGCAGGCCCTCTGGGTCTGCCCCAAGTGCCAATACCACTTCTCCCTCACCGCGCCGCAGCGCATCCGCATCCTCCTGGACGAGGGTTCGTTCCAGGAGGCCGACGCCGATATCGCCCCCACCGACCCGCTGAAGTTCGTGGACCGCATGCCGTACGCCGAGCGCCTTCGGGAGATGCAGCAGGCCACCGGGCTGAAGGACGCGGTGGTGAGCGGCCGCGCGAAGATTGACGGGCGTGAAACCTATGTGGCCTTGATGGACTCGCGGTTCATCATGGCCTCGATGGGTTCCGTGGTGGGCGAGAAGATCACGCGCGCCTTCGAGCACGCGGCCGAGCTGCGGCTGCCCATCATCATTTTCTGCGCCTCGGGCGGCGCGCGCATGCAGGAAGGCTGCCTCTCCCTGATGCAGATGATCAAGACCTCGGCCGCCGCTCGCCGCTACCGCGACCAGGGCGGGGTCTACATCGCCGTCCTCACCAATCCCACCTACGCCGGCGTCATGGCCAGCTTCGCCTCGCTGGGCGACATCATCGTGGCCGAGCCCAAGGCCCTCATCGGCTTCACCGGCGCGCGGGTCATCCAGCAGACCCTCAAGGCCGAGCTGCCCCCCGGCTTCCAGACCGCCGAGTTCATGCTCGAGCATGGCTTCCTCGACCGCATCATCCACCGCAAGGACCTGCGGCGCGAACTCGCCCTCCTCCTCGACTACTGCAAGCCTGTCTTCAACGGCAAGCCCACCGCAACCTGATAAGACGTGGGGAGGAACTTCTTGCAAGAAGTTCCTCCCCACACCCCTCCTCAAGAACTCCTGAACTGGGGCTGCGGCGGTTGAGCTGGGCCGTCCGCATGGGGCGCGTCTTTGGTTGGTGGGAGAACCGTCCCCGTCGAGCGGGCTCGACCGCCGCAGCCCCAATCCAAGAGTCTTTGGGAGAAGGGGGAGTGGGGGAGGAGCCCTTTCTGCCAGAAAGGGCTCCTCCCCCACACTCCCGGCTACCTCGCATTGGTTCCCAAGGCGGCTATGAGCTGCGGGATTGTCTTCGCCTCATCGTGCCGGGCCTCAACCGCCTCGCGGGCACGGCGGGCGCGGGTGAGGGCCGCGGCAGGGTCGCCCAGCACCGCCTCGATCCTGGCTGCAAGGTCGGCCGCATCGCCAGGCTTTGCCACCAGACCCGTCTCTCCGTCGCGCACGAGGTCGGGCAGGCCGCCCACGTCGGTCGTCACCAGCGGCACGCCCAGCGCCGCCGCCTCGACCACCACGTTCGGCAACCCGTCCATATCGCCATCGCGAGCGGCCACGCTGGGGGCGACGAGAGCGGCTGCCTGACCATATGCCTTCGCCAGCTCCTCCTGCGGCAGCCAGCCCCTGATCTCGACCGCGTCGCCGACGGCCAGTTGGGCGATCTGGCGCTCGAGCGCCCTCCGCTCGGGGCCGTCGCCGATGAGCCAGCAACGGACCGGGCGGCCCCGCCGGCGCAGTGCGGCCACGGCTTCGACGAAGCAGGCAAAGCCCTTCTTCTCGACAAAGCGCCCGACGCCCAGGACGAGCGGCTCGCCCCTCGGCAGCTCGGCGCGGAACGGATAGCGGCCGAGGGGCAGACCGTGGGGCACGAGCGCGATCTTCGCCCTGTCGGCCTCGCGCACCAACTCTGCCGCGCGCTTCGCAACCGCCGAGTTGCACGCGATGATCCTGTCCGCTGCTCGCGCCTTGGCCGCGAAGAACTCCGCCTCGGCAAACACGTCCCGCGCGTGCACCGCGAAACTGAAGGGCAGCCCGGCAACATCGGCGGCGAACCAGCCGAAGGTCGAGGGGGCGTTGCCGAAGTGCGCGTGCACCCGCTCGATGCCCTGGCGCCGCATACGCTGCGCCATCTCGAACGCCAGGCCGCGGCCCACCAGGGCACGCCAGGCGGCTCGCCCCTCGCGCGGAAGGTGCGCAAGCAGGCGGAACTGCCAGCGGATGCTCGCCCCCATCGCGGCCATCTCGCCCCACGGCGACCAGGCGCTGCACCGCTCCACGTGCCGCCCGGGCGGCGTCGCCGCCTGGGCGCCCTGCGCGCGCCAGAGCGGGAAGACGGCAACCTCGTGGCCGCGCGCCGCCAGCGCCTCGATCTCGCGCTCGATGAACGTCTCGGACCCGCAGGGATAGGTGCCGACGACGCAGGCTATCCGCATGTCAGCGCCTCCCGGTAGACAGCGCGCGTCCGCTCGGCGGTACGGGGCCAGGTGAACTGGGCGGCGCGGGCGAAGCCGGCGGCGCGGAGGCGCTCGCGCAGCGCCGCTTCGCCGAGCACCCGCCGCATGGCGTCGGCCAGGGCCTCAGGGTCGCGGGCGGGGACATGTTCCGCCGCGTCGCCGGTGGACTCCAGAAGCGCCTCGGCATCGGAGGTCACGACGGGCGTGCCGCAGGCCATGGCCTCCAGGGGCGGCAGCCCGAAGCCCTCGACGATTGAGGGGAAGGCGAAGAGCTCGGCGCCGCCGTAGAGGCCGGCAAGGTCGCTCTCCTCGACGTAGCCGAGGAAGCGCACGTCGCCCTCCACCCCCAGCTCGGCGGGGAGGGCGAAGGTGCCGCGGCACTTCCAGCCGCGCTTGCCTGCGATGACCAGCTCGTGCGGCTGGCCCTCGCGCTTGAGCGCGGCGAAGGCGCGCAGCAGCGTCGGCAGGCTCTTCTTCGGCTCGACGTTGCCGACGAACAGGATATAGGGGCGGGCGAGATGGTGGCGTGCCCGCACGCGCGCCCGGTCATCGAGCGAGGGCGGCTTGAGGTGGGCGTCCACGCCGAGGGGCACGACGCGCACCCGCTCGCGCTCGACGCCCAGCCGCTCGACGACCTGCCGCGCCACGCACTCCAGGGGCACCATGATCCGCGCCGCGGCCCGAGCCGAGCGCGGCAGGCGCCAGCGGTAGTGCAAGGCGTTCGACCGCCTAGCCAGGCCGGGATGGGTGAGCGCCACCAGGTCGTAGATCGTCAGCACGGTGGGGCAGGGGAGAGGGCTCGGCGCCACGTAGCCGGGCGCGTGAAACAGGTCGAAGCCCTTCAGCCGTCGCCGCAGGAATCGCTCCTCGTAAGCGATGCGGAGAACCCGCGAGCGATTGGACACCGGGAGCCGCTCGATGCCGATGCGCGCGCCGTTGAGCACCCGCTCGTCGAAGTCGCGGCCCACCAGCGCCACGAACTCGTCGCCCGCACCGGCCCCGGCGCCCACGTGCCGCAGGAGCGCGTGGATCGCCTTCTCGACGCCCGAGAAGCGGCCGGAGAGCAGCAGGGCGTTGATGGCGACACGCATGGAACCACCCCGACCGCGTGATACGCGATGCGTGATGCGTGAGAAGCCAGGCGGAAGAGTTGCGCCGCCGTTCGCCTTCTCACGTGTCACGCATCCCGGGCGCTCACACGCTGAACCGGATGTTGATCACATCGCCATCCTGAACCACGTAGTCCCGCCCCTCCAGGCGCTCCTTGCCGTGCGAGCGGCAGTCCTTCCAGCCGCCGAACTGGAGGAAGTCGGCGGCGGAGATGACCTCGGCGCGAATGAAGCCTCGGGCGAGATCGGTGTGCACGCAGCCCGCCGCCTCCACCGCCGTGGTGCCCCGCGGAATGAGCCAGGCGCGCAGCTCCTTCTCGCCCGCGGTGAAGAAGGTGATCTGGTCGAGGGCCGCCAGGACGGCCGCGAGGACCTTCTGGGCGCTCAGCTCGGCGAGGCCGAGGTCCTGGAGGAACGGCGCGCGCTCGGCGGGGTCGAGGGCCAGCAGCTCCTTCTCGATGGCAGCGGCGACGGCCAGCGTCGGCTCGTGCCGCTGGCCGAGGCAGGCCAGGGCCGCCGCGCCGTCGCCGATCTGCGTCTCGCCGATGTTGACGACGATGGCGCTGGGCTTCTGCGTGAGGAAGCAGAAGCACTTCAGCGCCTTCTCCTCCTCCGCGGTCGCGGCGAAGCGGCTGAGCGAGCCGTGGGCCTGGAGGTGCGCGTGGCAGCGCTCGAGGAGGGCCAGCTCGACCTTCTCGCCTTCCTGGCGCGGCGTGGGCTTCTTGACGCTCACGCGCAGGCGCTCGATGCGCCGCTCCAGGATGTCGAGGTCCAGAATGAAGAGATCGGAGTCGATCTCCTCGAGGTCGCGGCGCGCGTCCACGGCGCCCTTGTGCGGCGGCACGCCGGGGTTCTCGAAGGCCCGGAGCACCTTCACCAGGCCGTCGGCGTCGCGCAGCGCGCCCGCCGAGTCGGGGTCGGGACGCTCCGTGGCGAAGAGGCCGGCCAGGTCCACGAACTCGATGGCCGCATAGGTCGTCTTCCTGGGCTTCACGATCTCGGCGATGGCGGCGACGCGCGGGTCGCGCACGTGGGCCACCCCCACCTGCACCGAGCCGGGCGCGGCATAGGCGCCGGGGTCGTCCTGGCGGCCCGTCAGGGCGTCGAACAGCGTGGTCTTGCCGGATTGCGGCAGGCCGATGATGGCGATTCGCATCTTCTCGTTTCGCGTCCTTTCGCGTGTTTCGCGGGCGGGGCCGCCCGGCGGTTCCAGCGGTGTCTCAGGCGGGCGGCTCGAGGTCCAGAGCGATATCGAGCGCTCGGGGCGAGTGCGTGAGGGCGCCGACCGAGATCCAGTCTACCCCCGTCGCGGCGATGGCCTCGACGCGGGCCTCGGTGACGCCGCCCGAGGCCTCGAGAATCGGCCGCGGCTCGCAGGTGCGGGCCAGGGCCACCGCCTGGCGCATCTGGTCGTCGGTCATGTTGTCGAGGAGGATGATGTCGGCACCCGCCTCGAGGGCCTGGCGCACCTGGTCGAGGGTGTCGGCCTCGACCTCGATGCGCAGGCCGCCCGATGCGGCTCGCGCCGCCTCGATGGCGCCGGCCACGGCGCGGCCGGGCCAGCGCTGTTCAGCCACGAGCAGGTGGTTGTCCTTGATGAGCACCTGGTCGTAGAGGCCCATCCGGTGGTTCATGCCGCCGCCGGCCCGGACGGCGTATTTCTCGAGGAAGCGCCACCCCGGCGTGGTCTTGCGCGTGTCGAGGATTTTCGCCCCGTGCGGCGCGGCCCGCTCGACGAATCGGCGGGTCATCGAGGCGATGCCGCACAGCCGCTGAAGGAGGTTCAGCGCCACCCGCTCGCCTGCCAGGATCGCGCGGGCCGGGCCGCTCACCGTGGCGATGGCATCGCCCGCCGCCAGGGCGTCGCCGTCGTCCTTCAGCAGCGTGGTCTGCACGGCCTTATCGAGGCGGCGGAAGAGGGGGGCAAGCAGCGGCCCGCCCGCCAGCACGCCCGGCTCGCGCGCCACGAACGCCCCGCGCGCAAACGCCTCGGGCGGGAGGACGGCGGCCGACGTGACATCGCCCGGGCCGATATCCTCGGCCAGCGCCGCCTCCAGAAACCCGCCGACCAGTTCGACTTCCAGCCGCAGTTTCGCCACGACTCTCCTCGGCTCCCGCACTCTCGTGGGCCGCAACGGATTGTAGTCTCGCCCTCCCCCAGAGTCAAGCAACGCGCCCGGCCTTGCCTCTCGCCCGGATTCGCCCGGAGCGGCGTGTCGCTGGAACGCGAAGCGGCCAAGGCGCTTGACATGGCAGCCGAGTCTGCTACCATCAGGAAAACCTCGGCCGGTGGCTTGCGGCCGGCGCATGCACGGTGGAGAGCGCGATGTGGGACGACAAGACCTGCTCGTATGAGGGCTGCTCAGAGCCGGCCTGGGGGCGCGACCCCAACCGCCTGTGCCTGTGCCACTCCCCCGCCAACGGCGAGGACGAGCACGACGCCCGCGCCTTCTGGCGGCGCGCCCGCCACGAGACCGCGCAAGCCGCCCCGAACTACTCCGGCTGGCACTTTCCGCCCGACCCCGACGGCAAGGGCTTCGAGGGCACGAGCTTCCGATTCCCCGTCGCGTTCAGCCACGCCACGTTCGCCGGCCAGGCCAAGTTCACCCAGGCCGTCTTCCACGGGCAAGCCGATTTCCAGCACGTGGTCTTCGGCGGGCCCGCGGCCTTCGACGGCTGCGAGTTCCACCAGGCGGCCACCTTCGAGCACAGCCGCTTCGTGGACGAGGCCAGCTTCGTCCGCGCCAGGTTCAGCGACCGCGTGCGCTTCCGCAGCGTGTTCGAGAAGAACGTCTCCTTTCGATGGGCCGCCCTGAACGGCGGGGCCGACCTGAGCGGCTCGGTGTTCCACGGCGCCGCGGACCTCGTGTACGCCACGGTGCCGCCGGGCGCCGACGCCATCTTCGACCTTCCGACGGGCCTCCGCCGGCCCTTCCGCGTGCCCTCGGGAGGCGAAACGGCCTATCGCCTGGCCAAGGAGGCCGCGATCGCGCGGGGCGACTATGGGGCCGCCGGCGACTACCACTACGCCGAGCAATGCGCCGCCGAGCACAAGCGCCGGCAGACGTACGGCTGGCGCCCCTGGCGCCTCGGCTTCTGGCGGAGCCTGCTCGACCTGATCTTCGCCCGGTGGATTTTCGGCTATGGCGAGCGGCCCGCGCGGGCGCTCGTCATGGGGGCGGCCGTGATCATCCTGTGGGCCTTCCTGGCCTACGGCGTGGCGGGAATCTCGCGGGACGCGCGGGGCGACCCCGGCTACCAGCCCACGCGCCTCGAGTGCCTGCACTTCAGCATCGTCACCTTCACGACCGTGGGCTACGGCGACTTCCAGCCGAAGAAGCACTTCATGCCCTGGGCCGATGCGGAGGCTCTGCTCGGCGCCGCCCTCATGTCCGTCTTCATCGTCGGCCTCACGCGCAAGTACATGCGCTGACCCGCCCGATCGGGGTGTCGCCGGAATTACATGGAATCATGGGATCATGCATGGGAACGATCCAGCTCGCTCGGCGCGGCCGGCGGTGGCCTCGCCAGGCGCGTCCGATGCGAGAGCCTTTCGGACTGCGGCGCAGAGCGCCGCTTCGGGCGTCGCAGGCGCAGACCCCGGACCTCATGCGATCCGGGTAACTCGCGCGGGTGCAGCCGAAAGCGGTGCTTCGCACACGCACTCCGACAGGCGGACGCATGGTTCCGTGCCCCCTGCCCTCAATTGACACACCTCAGACGGCCGGGCAGTCCGTAGTGCGTGCTCTAGGCCGTACCGGGTGCCCAGGAGACGGCCCGGAGACCGTACCGCAGTCACCCACTCCGCTCGGCTGAATGTTACGGTTCTCGGACACCCATCCATCCGTAAACAGAGGGCGAGCCGCGCAATCCGTTGCCCCTTGACTCCACGCTGCCCGGGTGCATAAGATGACTCTGCGGATGGCTCGTCAGGATCGCGCCCCGTGCCCGAGAGTGATGGGCAGTGTGTGTATTGCGTGTGCCCAGCCCGCCCGCCTGGAGTTGGGAAGGGGGTGGTGATTGATGTTGGAAGACCTGACTCCCACCTCCCTTTCCAGCAGGACCGAGGAGAGACCACTGCCAAGCGCGGAGGTGTACACGATTGGACACTCGAACCATTCGGCAGAGACGTTGCTCGAACTGCTCAGAAGGCATTCCATTACCGCCGTCGCAGACGTTCGTTCAGTCCCCATGAGCAGGTACAATCCTCAGTTCAATCGAGCCACCTTCATGGCATTCCTGAGGAGGAACAGGATAGCATACGTCTTTCTCGGCGCGGAACTCGGCGGAAGGCCGCATGACCCTGATTGCTATGAGGACGGAGTAGCCGACTTCGAGAGGATGTCCGCGCGCCCCGCTTTTGAGAGGGGAATCCAGAGGCTCCTGAGGGGGGCGGCGACCCATAGGATCGCGGTACTTTGTGCCGAGAAAGAACCCTTGGACTGTCACCGAACCATCCTGGTATGCCGGCACTTGCGCGCGCGCGGCATCAAGGTCAAACACATTCTGGCCGATGGGAGCATCGAGGACCACCAGGATACCGAGCAGCGTTTGCTCAAGCTCGCGGGGTTGGAGCCAGGCTTCTTCGATAGGGGAGCCCCAGCATCTGAGAGACTGGAGAAGGCGTATGCGCGGCGTGCGAGGCAGATTGCCTTCCGGCAGGGAAGGAAGGAGCAGGACCGTGACCACCCAGTGTGACGCCCAGACCGGCGGGATCACGGTGTTCACCATTGGGTTCACCAAGAAGAGCGCGCAACGCTTCTTCGAGACGCTACGGCAAGCTGGCGTAAAGCGAGTGGTGGACGTTCGGCTGAGCAACGAGTCGCAGTTGGCTGGGTTCACCAAGAAGACCGACCTGCCTTATTTCCTCAAAGCAATTGCGGGCATTGACTACATTCACCGGCCTGAGCTTGCCCCTACCAAGGAGATGCTCGACGGCTACAAGAGAAGACGGCTGACCTGGGCCGAATACGAGCAGCAGTTCCACGCCCTCTTGGAGCAACGGAGGCCCGAGCAGTCGTTGGCCCCGGCCGAGATGGACAGAGGCTGCTTACTGTGCGGCGAGCCAGAGGCCAACAAGTGCCACCGCAGGCTCGTTGCGGAGTACTTGCGGATGAAATGGGGAGATGTGGAGATCCGGCACTTGTGATAGGAGTGCGGTCAGTGAGACGCGATCTTATCATCCTTGCCAACTCTCGAAAAATGGGCAATCGGTGTATTGCGGGTATTGATGCGTCGAGCGGCGAATGGGTACGTCCCTGCTTTGGGGCAGGCGAGGAGGGCATCCCGTGGCCTGTCCGGCAGGTGGATGGCGTAGAGCCTAAGCTGCTTGATGTCATCAGTATCCCTCTGGCGGACGACGGACCTCACCGCGATATCCAACCTGAGAACTGCACACTGCTCGAAGGCGCGTGGCGGCGGGTTGGCGAGGCTAAGACCAAAGATGTTCGGAGGCATGTGCAGAAGACTGGGTTCGTCCTGCATGATGCGCACAGCCATATCCCAGTCAGCGCCCTGCGAAGGCTTCATGAGGCTGACAGGGCATCCCTATGCCTGGTTGAGGCGCATGTTGAGTTCACGACCGAAGGAACGCGCAGAGGCAAGAGAGTCAACGCGGCATTCACGTTTGGTTGTTACACCTACTGCCTCCCTGTCACGGACTTTGAGTTCGAGAGGCAGTTTCCAGCCTATAGCAGGGATGAGGCAGATTGCCTTCTAGCGGTGAGTCTCGGGACGCCATTCGGAAACTGCTGCTACAAGTTTGCCGCGGGGGTGATCCGACTGTGAACCATGCAGGAACATGATTCAGGCCAGGAGGTGGTGCGTCCCCTTAGTGTGCCCGACACCGCGTTCGTGGCTCCGGATCTGCTTCGGTCTGCCGGGCAGTATCCGAAACGCCCCTGCCGGGGCTTGACACCCCTTCCGGGGCGTGGTCTCTCTCCTGGAGGCGGCCGGGGAAGCGCCCGGCAGAAAGGAGGTCGTCGAGATGTGTTGGCGTACATGGCTGGCCGTAGGCTGCATAGCCCTGGCAGCGGGCTCTGCCCTGGCCGCGAGTGTCCCCAGCAAGGTGGCCCAGATTGACGGCGAGAAGGTGAAGGTGGACGCCAAGCCCCTTCCGCTGCGGCTGCCCGTCGAGGTAGACTGCGCAGTATACACGGCGGAGCGTGGCCCTGACAAGGTGCTCGTGGCCGCCGGGAACTTCCGCAGCAACCTGCCGCACGACTGGTACAACGTGACCGTCCGGGTCAAGGTCTACCATGCCTTCAAGGATGCGAACAACCCGAAGGGCACTATCGCGGACACGGCGGGCGATGCCGTCGTGGTGTTCGAGCGTCCGAAGCCTGGCGTGGTCGAGCGCTTCATCGCCTGGGTGAAGAAGGAGGACGGCTCCTACGTCACGCCGGCGACCGTGGGCTACTACGCTGTCACGACCAGCTTCGAGCGTGTGATGGCCCCCTGACACCTGGACGTGCGCCCAGCCGGACGCCCGCCGCCAACCGGGGCGAGGGCAGAGGCGCTTCTCGGGATGCCCTGGGTCCTCACCGTCTCCCTCCCGGGGCATCCCGCCCTCCTCACCCCCCTTCTCTCTCCCCTTTCGCTTCTCCCTTTGTATCTCCTATCTTCTATACCCCTCAACCCGCTCACCGTCCTTATCCCCCCAATGGAAGTGATGCCTCTTAGGATTCGGCAGGCATTGGGTACTCAGATTCCAGATTCGAGATCCCGAGAGCTCCCGATTCGGTGCCTGGCACACGGTGGATTCACTGTGGGCTGTAAGTCCTGTATTGTCAGCTAGTTAGGAGCTATGACGACATTTCGCGAAGGCCAGGGGCTTCGGCGGGGCCGCGCGGTGGGGGGGGCATGCGTCCATACTTGCTCATCCCTATGGGGGAGAAAGTGAGCAAGTATGGGTGGAAGGCGGAGAATTGGCGATTCGAGGCCTTCCGGCCATTCCGGCGCTGGCCGGAGGATGAGCAAGTATGGACGGACGGGCGAGAACGGGCGACTAGCGGGCAACCGGGAGGCGCGAGCGTGCGAGGAGGCGCGTCTGCGCAGAAACAGGGCACCGTGCGTCGGGCGACTCAGGGCAAGACCGAGAGTTCGATGTGAGAAGGGTGCGCCGGGCCGTGGTGGACCTTGTTCTCGGCGGTCTGGGGTGTGGTCCAGGCCGATGGGTGGTCGGCGACGTTAAGGTGGCGGTCGAAGCGGGGAAAGTTGCTGCTGCTGATGTGCAGGCCGATGCGGTTGCCCTTCTTGAAGACGTAGGCGGTGCTCCAAAGGTCAATCTCAACCTCGACGACCTCGCCCGGCTTCAGCAGCTTGGGCTTGTCGCGGCCCTCGCGGTAGCGGCAGCGGACGATGCCGTCCTGGAGGTTCCCCTGGTAGCCGTCGGGGCGGACGTCGAGGAGCATGGCGGTGAAGTCGGTGTCGGGCGCGGAGGAGGAGACGAAGAGGCGGGCGCGCAGCGTGCCGACGACGGCCAGATCGCGGTCGAGGGGGTCGGAGAGGAACTGAAGGACGTCGGGCCGCTCGGCGTTCTTGCGGTGGTCGTGCATGCCTTTGGGGATGGTGAGGTTGGTGCCGCCGAGGGTGGGGACGGGCTTGGCGGGGTCGTAGGTGAAGGCGGAGGGCGGCTCGTCCTGCTTCGGCGGCTCGGAGAGGAGTCTGCCCCTGGCGAGGTAGAGCTTCGTGGGCCTGGCGGCGGCGGGGGGCCAGGTGTCGGTGTCGAGCCAGCGGTCCTGGTTCATCACGTAGGCGCGGATGGGGGGCCACTGGTCCACGTCGTTGGCCGCGCCCTTGAGCCATCGGGCGAACCACTTCTCCTGGAGACCGGCGAGGGCGCGGCCGGCGGTGGGGAAGTTGGCGTCGCCGGCCGCGGAGCCGATGCCGTGGGGCCAGGGGCCGATGAGGATGTGGCTGTGCTTGCGGGCGAGGTCGCTGCCGCCGCGCGCGCGAAGGGCCAGAAGCAGGTTGAGGTTCTCCTGGGCGAAGATGTCGTAGAAGCCGGCGGTGATGTGGACGGGGACCTGGATGTCCTCGACGTGCTCGATGGGGCTGATCTCGCGCCAGGACCCCGGCTTTTCCCAGTTCTTCACGCCGTCGAGCCAGTAGTTCACGTAGCCGGGGCCGCCCACGGTGAGGGGGCCGGGCTCGGCGAGGGGCAGGTGCCAGCACCACTGCATGAAGTTGCGGTGGGGCTGCCACTTCTGAAGCTCCTCGGCGGGCGCCTCGTTGCGTTGGACGCGTTGGCTGGACCAGGCCTGGCCGATGAGCCAGCCCTGGACGAGTTCCTGGCGGAGCGCGCCGCCGTAGAAGACCACGCCGTTCTCGAAGTCGGATGGCGGCACGGCGGGCAGGATGCAGCGGAGGGCGGGGGGCTTGGTCATGGCCGCGGCGAGCTGGGTGAAGCCGACGTAGCTGCCGCCCATCATGCCCACGGTGCCGTCGCACCAGGGCTGCTTGGCGAGCCAGGCGAGGGTGTCGAAGGCGTCGGCGGGGTCGTCGAAGAACGGGCGGTGTTGGCCCTCGGAGTTGAAGCGGCCGCGGACGTCCTGGCAGGCGAACGCATAGCCGGCTGCCACGGCGAAGCCGGCGGGGCCGAGGTTCTTGCGGTAGGGCGTGCGCAGGAGGATGACGGGGAACCTCTGGCCCTGGGCCTTTGGGTAGGCGAGGTCGGTCGCCAGTTTGACCCCGTCGCGCATGGGCACCATGACGTCGGTCTCGACCACGGCGTTGCGCCGCAGGGCCTCCAGGGCGGGCTGGCCGCCCAGGCAGGCCGCCGAGGACGAGATGAGCGCCAGGAGGTGGAGGGGCAGGCGCCGAGCGATCACGATGGGGTCTCCTTGTTGAGAGTCCGCTGCTACGGGGGCGCGGGGCGAAGCCGGGTTGCCACTCACAGCGCCTTCTCGTAGATGCGGTAGCGCTTGTAGAGGCGGGGCTTGAACGCCGCCTCGAGGGTGCGCATCGAGGCCACATTGTCCTCGGCCACCCACGACAGTTCGCCCCAGTAGAAGCCATGCGCCTTGCTGTGGCGCAGGTACTGGAGGAAGAGCAGCGGGATGACGCCCAGGTTCCGGAAATCGGGGTGCACGGCGGCCCCGAAGATGCGCATGGAATCGAGCCTTCTGCGGCCGAAGAGCAGGTGGAACCAGCCGAAGGGCAGGAGGCGGCCGTTGGCCTTTTTCAGGAGCGGCCCGATGTCGGGCAGGCCCATCGTGCAGCCGGCCAGGCGGCCGGCCACCTCGGCGAGGATCACGCAGTCGGGCACGAGGATGGGCCGGATCTCGCGGGCCATGGCGCGCATCTCGGCGGGCGTCACGGGCACGAAGCCCCAGTTGCGCTCGCGGGCGAGGTTGAACAGCTCGCCCAGGGCCAGCACCTCGTCCTCGAAGCGCGTCATATCAATCGTGCGGATGGTCAGCTCGGGATTGCGGCGCCGCACGAGGGCCTCGATGCGCTCCATGCGTTCGCGGGCCTCTGTGCCGGGGGCGATCATGTCCTGGTCGAGGTAATAGGCCAGCAGGTCCTTGTGCTTGGTGTGGCCCGCGCGCTGGATGACGTCGGGGTAGTAAGGCGGATTGTAGGGCATCAGGAGCGACGGCGGGCGGTCGAAGCCCTCGATGAGCACGCCGCACTCGGCGTTGATCGAGGGGTTGAACGGGCCGCGCATTGAGGCGAGGCCGCGCGAGCGGAGGTCCTCGGCCGCCCGGTCCAGGAGGGCCTGGGCAACGGCGGGGTCCTCCTCGGCCTCGAAGAAGCCCCAGAAGCCGGCCCCGTCGTGGTAGCGCTCGTTGTGCAGGTGGTTCACCGTGGCAACGATGCGCCCCACGGGGCGCCCTCCGCGCCAGGCCAGATAGAGGCGGCTCTCGGCGTGCTCGTAGAAGGGGTTGCGTCGCGGGTCCAGCATGTGGTCCACGCTCGACAGGAGCGGGGGCACCCAGTTGGGGTCGCCGCAGTAGATCTCCCACGGCAGGCGCAGGAAGGCCCTGCGCTCGCGGCGGTTGGCGACGGGGCGGACCTCGATAGCATCGGACATGCGCGACCCCTTCCAGGCGCTCGGCGGCAGTCTATCCGGGGTGCGCTCCGATGTCAAATGGCCCCGGATTCCGCATGCGGCCTTGACAGGCCTCCGCGAATCCGTATGGTATGTTGCCGGTAGATAACGGAAGTTAGGCGACTATGACGGAAGACAACAGCAGTGGGGTGTTCACGCTGGCCGAGGCCGCGCGGTTCGTGCGGGTGAGCGAGAAGACGCTCCGCGAACTGGCCTCGTCGGGCAGGGTGCCGGCTCAGAAGGTCGGGCGTGCCTGGCGGTTTCTGCGGGCGGCCTTGGAGGGCTGGCTGGCGCAGCGGGAACCGGCCTCGGCGGGTCCCGCCCCCTCGGAGGCGTATTCCGTGAGGCCTGTCGAACCGCCGCCGCTTGTGGCCGAGGGCGGCGCCGGGAGGACAGGCTTCGGCGACACGGCGTTCACGAAGAACCGCTCGCAGCCGCTGCACCGCTGGGTGCCTTGGATCGCCGGCTTCTCGGCGTCGTTCGTGGGCGGCGTGCTCGAGGCCGCGAGCGAGCGCGACCCGGCCGAGGTGACGGTGCTCGACCCCTTCGCGGGCGTGGGCACCACGCTGGTGGAGGCGATGGACCGCGGCTACGACAGCATCGGCTTCGAGATCAACCCCTATGCGGCTCTAGCCTGCCGGGCCAAGGTCTCGTGCCTCGGCTACGACTTGGGCGTGCTGCGGGGTGCCATCGGCGCCTTCCGCGAGCACATGGCCGGGCGCGCGCGCCGCGCGCCGCGCAGCCGCCCGCCGGCAGAGTTCCGCAGCCGCGCGCCGTTCTTCAGCCCCGCCGTCGAACGCAAGGTGTTGCACGCGCTGGACTTCATCGCCGAGCGCCCGGAGGCCTGGGTGGCCGACGTGTTCCGCGTGGCGCTGGGTGCGGTGATGGTGAGCTTCTCCAATTACTCGTACGAGCCGAGCCTGGGCCGCCGGGCGTCGGCAGGCAAGGAGGACATCCTGGACGCCGACGTGGCCGGGGCGGTGGCGGCGAAGCTCGACGAGATGGCCACCGACGTCGCCCAGGTGCAGCTCCACGCCCGCACGCTCGGGCGGCGGCCCGAGGCGCGGGTCCATTGCGAATCATTCCTCGCGGGCTACCGCCGGGTGCCGCCCGACAGCGTGGCCTTCCTGATCACTTCGCCGCCGTACCTCAACAACTACCACTACGTGCGGAACACCCGCCCGCACCTGTTCTGGCTCGGGCTGGTCGAGCGGCGCGCGCGGCTCGCCGAGATGGAGCAGTTGAGTTTCGGCAAGTTCTGGCAGACCGTGCGCGGCGCGGCCCCCATCGCGCTGGAGGCTTGCTGCGACGAGTTGGCCGAGCAGCTCGACGAGTTGCGCCGGCTGCACCCCGAGAAGGGCATCTACGGCGGGAGCGGCTGGGCCAACTATGCCGCGGCTTACTTCAACGATTGCCTGGCTTTCTGCCGCGCCGCGCGCCACGTGATGCGGCCCGGGGGCACCGCCGTGGTCGTCATCGGCAACAACATCCTCCAGGGCATCGAGTTCAGGACCGACCGCTACTTCGCGCAGATCGCGGAGGGCTGCGGGTTCGAGACGGTGGAGTTTCACCCCGTGCGCCGTAAGCGCACCGGCTCCAGCATCATCCGCTCGTCGGTGCGTGTGGGCAACGCGCGCGGGCCGGTGGAGCTGTACGAGACGGCGCTGGAGCTGCGGGCCGTTCCCGCGAAGCGGCGGCGATAGCAGCTTCAGGAGCGATCTCAGAACAGCCAGGCTTGCGCGGCGCCGCCGACGGGGGGCCTCCCGGGGGCGGCATGCAGGCAGGCGGCGACCTCCCGGAGCACGTCGGCGGCCGACTCGGCGGCCTCGAGGCCCGCGGCCCACGGGCGGCCGGGGTGCAGGATGTCCCACCGCGGGCGCCGCATGCGGCTCCGGCCCGAGCCGGGCGGGTGGTTCCCGAAACCGTCTACCACCGTGTTCCACAGCGGCCTGTAGTGGGTCACGAGGAACCGCTCGGCGAGCGTGACCCACACGGGCACCACGACGAGGTAGCGGCACAGGAAGTCGGCCAGCCGCAGGTTCTCGGCCTGGGCGAGCGACTTGGCGTGGTCGCAGAGGCGGCGATGGAGGGGGGCCTCGTGGGCGCCGGGCGGCGCGAGGCCCTTGCGGCCGCCGGGCGGGGCGGCTTTGCCCACGTAGATGGGCCGGTGACACTCGCGCGCCGCCAGGGGCTGATAGGCGGGGAAGTCGCCGGTGTAGTAGACGGCGTAGACGCCCGGCCCCGGGAACTCCTTGTGGGGAGGCAGCGGTTCGGGCGCGCGCTCCATCAGCGCCGCGACCACACTCTTAGCGAGGTTCTCGTAGCTCAGAGGGTCAAACAGGCCGTCCACGGGCCGGTCCTCGCGAGGCTGCGGCTACTCGGCCGCCGCGGCGACGGGCGGCTTGCCCATGGCCTGGACCTCGGCCCGCGCGGCCTCGAGGGAGTTCACCAGGTAGTCCACGTCCTCGTGCGTGTGGAGCGCGGTGGGGATGGCGCGGATGATTCCGTTGCCGCGGCGCACGGCAGGGTAGACCACGGCCGAGACCCACACGCCGTGCTTGCGGCGCAGGATGTCGGCGCAGTGCACCGCGCAGTGGTCGCCCAGGCGGATGGGGGTGATGGGGGTCTGCGTGTCGCCCACCTCGAAGCCGCGCTCGCGCAGCAGGCCCTGGAGGTAACGGGCATTGTCCCAGACCCTCTTGCGGCGGTCGTTGGCCTTGCGGACGAGTTCGAGAGACTTCATCGTGGCGGCGACGACGCAGGCGGGCGCGGCCTTGGTGAAGAGGATGGTGGGGGCGAGGCATCGGACGTAGAAGACCACCTCCTTGGGGCCGGCGATGAAGCCGCCGTAGGTGCCGAAGGCCTTCGAGAAGGTGCCGGCGTGCAGGTCAATGCGCTCCTCCACGCCCAGCATCTCGGCCGCGCCGCGCCCGTGGTCGCCGCACACGCCGTGGCCGTGGGCGTCGTCCATGAACAGCCGAGCCCCGTAGCGCTCCTTGAGGTCGCAGATCTCGCGCAGCGGGGCGATGTCGCCGTTCATGCTGTACACGCCGTCCACCACGATCAGCTTCGGGCGGGCGGGGTCGGAGCGCTTGAGCACGCGCTCGAGGTTCTCGGGGTCGTTGTGGCGGAAGAACTTGATGCTGGCGCCCGAGATCTTGCCGCCGCACACGAGGCTGGCGTGGGCGAGCTGGTCCATGATGAGCAGGTCGCCCTGCCGCGCGAGGCAGGCGATGGCGCCGATCATGGCGCCGGCGCCCATGGTGAAGCTGAGGGCGGCCTCGGTGCGCTTGAAGTCGGCGATCCGGCGCTCGAACTCCAGGTGGAGCTCGATGGTGCCGGTGAGCGGCCGGGCGCCCATGGGGGCGCTGATGCCGTAGCGGGCCGCATACTCGGCGGCCACGGCGCGCACCTCGGGGTGCACGCTCATGCCCAGGTAGTCGTTGGTGCTGAACTGGAGCATGCGCCGGCCGTTGGCCTCGATCCACGGCCCGGCATTCTCCGTGGGCGAGACGCCGAAGATGACCCGCTCGACGATCGGCAGGTCCTCCTGGGCCGCGATACGCTGCTCCTCGCGGAAGCGCATGCACCGGTCAAAAATGTCGGCCACCGCTGCTGAGCCCTCCTATCCAGGGGCCTCAGGTCCACCTCCAGGAAGCCCTATGATACACATCGGGGCCGCCGGACGCAAAGCGAGTTGCAAAAAACACCGGGGGTGCTATCATCGCAGCCGAATCCGCCGCCGCGTAGTGAGGCCGCACCCGATGGGCGCGATCAACTGGTTCATTCGCCGGGCCATGCAGCGTCGGCTGCGCCAGGCCGCGCAGGCCCTGGCCAACCCTGCCGTTGCCCAGGAGCAGCTGCTGCTGCGCCTGGTGCGACGGGCGGCCGACACCGAGTGGGGCCGCGCGCACGGCTACGCGGCCATCCGCTCCGTGGCCGACTTCCAGCGCGCCGTGCCCGTGTGCGGCTACGAGGAGATGGCGCCCCTGTGGCACACGGCGTTCGACGGCGCCCGCGACGTGTGCTGGCCCGGCCACATCCGCTTCTTCGCGCTCTCGTCGGGCACCACGGCCGAGACGTGCAAGGCCCTGCCCGTCTCGCGCGAGGCGATCCGCGCCAACTTCCGTTCGGGCCTCACGCTGATGGGGCTGGTCGCCCGCCAGGCGCCCCAGGCCGACGTCTTGCGCGGCAAGACGCTCTACTTCGGCGGCTCGCCCAAGCTCGAGCCGCGCGGCCAGTGCCTCCAGGGCGACGCCAGCGGCATCACGGCCCTGCACATTCCGCGCCTCGCGCGCCGCTACCGCCTGCCGGAGCCCGACATCGCGAGCATCCCCGACTGGGAGCAGAAGGTCGAGGCCGTGGCCCAGCGCTACCTGCGCAGCCCGATCACCACGCTCGTGGGGCTGCCGTCGTGGACCCTCTTCCTCTTCCGCCGCCTGATTGACCTCGGGCGCGAGGAGCTCGGGCCCCACGTGCGCACGGTGGCCGACGTGTGGCCGGGCCTGCGCGTCTTCATCCACTTCGGCATGGCCTTCGAACCCTACCGCGCGCAGTTCCGCGAGTTGGTCGGCAGGTCCATCGCCTACGTGGACACCTATTCGTCTTCCGAGGCCGGCATGACCGCCATCCAGTGCGACCAGGCCGACCCGGCGATGCTCATGGAGGTGGACGTCGGGGCCTTCTACGAGTTCGTGCCCGTGGCCGAGCTCGGCCGCCCGCAGCCCACGCGGCTCACGCTGGACCAGGTGGAGACCGGCCAGGACTACGCGGTGCTGCTCAGCACGTGCTCGGGCATCTGGGCCTACGACGTGGGCGACCTCGTGCGGTTCACGGCGCTCGGCCCGCCGAAGCTCGTCGTCTCGGGCCGCACCCGGCTCACCCTCAACGCCCTGGGCGAGCACGTCATCGGCGGCGAACTCGAGGCCGCGGTGGCCGCCGCCTGCCTCGCCACGGGCGCCACGGTGCGCGAGTACACCGTCTCCACGATCCTGCCCACCGCCGCCGACCCCAGCGGCGCGCATCACTGGCTGGTCGAGTTCGACGGCGCCCCGCCGACCCCCGACGAGTGGATCGCTCGGGTGGACGCCAGCCTGATCGAGAAGAACCTCGACTACAAAATCCATCGCGACCGCGGCTACGCCATGCGGCCGCCCGTCCTCACCCTCCTGGCGCCCGGCACCTTCTACGAGTGGGCGCGGCGCCACGGCCAGCTCGGCGGGCAGCACAAGATTCCCCGCGTGGCTCGCACGCAGGAAATGGTGGACGAACTGCTGGCCATCTCGAACGCTGCGCAGCCGCGGTAGGCGCCTCTGCTCCCTGTCTTCTCACGCATCACGTCCCACGCGACCCCATCCATCCATGCTCCGCGTACCACCGTGCCGTCTCCCTCATCCCCTCCGCCAGCCCTCTCTTCGGCGCATAGCCCAGCTCGCGCTCGGCCTTGGCCCAGGAGCAGGTCCACCGTGGCTGAAGGGCGTCGCGAATCTTCCGACGGCTCACGATCTGCGGCTTGCCCGTCAGCGTCCATTTCAGCTCGCCGATCTCGCCGGCGAGGCGCGCGATGAGGCCCGGCATCCGCAGGATGCGCAGCCGCTGCCCCAGCGCCGCGCTCAGCGCCGCGGCAATCTCGCGCCACGTGTGCGTGCCGCTGCCCACGTAATAGGTCTGGCCGACCGCTGCCTCGCGCGTGCCTGCCAGCCAGATGCCCTCGGCCAGGTCGGCCGCGTGCACCAGGGTCAACTGCTTGGCCGGGCTGCCGATCACAGGCACCAGCCGCCAGCGCTGTGCCGTGCGGAACAGCGTCACGAAGTTCGGGTCGCGGGGCCCGTAGACCGCGGGCGGCCGCACGATGGCCACCGGGATTCGCTCGCGCATCGCTAGCACGGCCCGCTCGGCCGCCAGCTTGCACGCGCCGTAGCCGGGCAGGGGATGCGGCTCGGCCGACTCGTCGAGCGGCGCCTCGGCCGGCGTGGGCCCCGCCGCGGCCAGGCTGCTCACGTAGACGAAACGCCTCAGGCGCGGGTTCGCCCGTGCCGCCGCCTCGACGAGCCGCCGCGTCGGCTCCGCGTTCGCCGCCAGGTACGCCGCCGCCGTGCGCTCGCGCGTCACGCCGGCCACGTGGAACACGCAGTCCACCTCGCCCAGCGGCAGCGCCTCGGGCCTCTCGAGCGAGCCGACCACCTTCCGGACGGGCAGCCCTTCGAGCCACTCGAGGCGGCTCGTGCCCCGCACGAGGCACAGGGTCTCCACACCTTCGGCGCACAGCCGCTCGGCCAGATGGCTCCCCACGAAGCCCGTGGCGCCCGTGACCAGTGCCTTCATCGGCCGGCTCCCCTTCGCCTCCCGCCGTCCGCCAGTCAACCATGCTGTGTGCGCCGAGTCAAGGGCGACACGCCCGCCGGTTGCATTCCCCGCCCTTGTGTGGCAGAATGCGTACTGAGGGGTGAGAGTACCACGGAAGAAGGAGCACCGCATGCGGCGAGCGAGGCTGGGGGCCCTGATGGCGGCGCTGGGGGTGGCCGGCGTGGCGGCGTTCGCCGCCGCGGCCGCCGAGCCCGAATGGCCCGGCTGGCGCGGGCCGAACCGCGACGGCAAGTCGCCCGACAAGGGCCTCCTCAAGGAATGGCCCTCCGACGGGCCGAAGCTGCTCTGGAAGGCCGACGACATTGGCAAGGGCTACTCCAGCGTCGCCGTGGCCGGCGGCCTGGTGTACATCACGGGCGACGCCCAGGGCGCCCTGCGCCTCTTCGCCTTCGACCTCGACGGCAAGGAGAAATGGCACGTGGATGTCGAGCCCGCCTGGCGCGGCGACCACCCCGGCGCCCGCGCCACGCCCACGATTGACGGCGGCAAGCTCTACCTCGAAACCGCCGCCGGCCTCGTGGCCTGTCTCGACGCCAAGACGGGCAAGAGAATCTGGAGCAAACACCTGGTGCGCGACTTCGGCGGCGACGTGCCCGGCTGGGGCTATGCCGAGTCGGTGCTCATCTACCGCACGCTCGCCATCGTGAAGCCCGGGGGCAAGAACTGCCTGGTCGCGCTCGACAAGGAGACCGGCGCCGTCAAGTGGATGAGCAAGGGCTTCGACGCCGGCGCCGAGTACGGCTCGTGCCTCGGCGTGCCCTACGAGGGCGGCCATCTCGTCTTCGCCGGCACCCGTGGCGGGCTGCTCTGCGTGAATGCCCGCACCGGCGCCGTTCTCTTCTCCAACCCCTGGAGCAAGGACAACACGGCCAACTGCCCGACGCCGGCGTTCGAGGACGGCTACGTCTTCTGGTCCAACGGCTATGGCAAAGGCGGCATCTGCCTGAAGGTCACGGCCAGCGACAAGGGCGTGTCGGCCCGCCAGGCCTGGACCACCCGCGAGATGGTCTGCCACCACGGCGGCTACGTGATCGAGAAGGGCTACATCTACGGCAACCACGAGGGCGGCTGGGCCTGCCTCGACCTCAAGACCGGCAAGCGGATGTGGTCCGAGCAGGGCGTGGGCAAGGGCAGCCTGTGCTGGGCCGACGGCATGCTCTACCTCTTCGGCGAGAACGGCGGCCAGGCGGCCCTCGCCACCTGCTCGCCGCAAGGCATGGAGGTCAAAGGCCGCGTGCGCGTGCAGGGCAGCGGCCCGAGCTGGGCGCATCCCGTTGTCGTCGGCGGACGGCTCTACCTGCGTTACGACACCAACCTCTACTGCTTCGACGTAAAGGCCAACTGATGGTGATCGAGCATCTCGGCCTCAACGTGCCCGAGCCGGCGGCGATGGCCGACTGGTATGTCGCCCACCTCGGCCTGCGTGTCGTGTTGGCCAAGGACCAGCCCGTGCCCGTCCGCTTCCTCGCCGATTCGGCGGGCCGCGTCATGCTCGAGGTCTACCGCAACCCTGCGGTTCCCGTGCCCGACTACTGGGCGATTGACCCGCTCGTGCTGCACCTGGCCTTCACGAGCGGCGACGTGCCCGGCGACTATCGCCGGTTCCTGGCCGCCGGGGCCACGGCTGCCACCGCGCCCAACGTGTTGCCCACGGGCGACGAGATCGCCATCGTGCGCGACCCCTGGGGCTTCGCCGTGCAGCTCGTCCGGCGCGCCAGGCCGATGCTGTGAGGGCAGCGCCTGGCACAGGTCCGACCGGTCTGACCAGTCCGACAAGTCCGACGGGACAGGTGTCCCCAGTGCGCAGAGCCCTGCCCATCCTCCTCGTCTTCGCCGCCGCAGCTCTCCTGCTGCTCGTGCACTTGGGCGCCGAACCCCTCGATGAGGCCGAGGCGCGCTCCGCCATCGTCGCCCGCCACATTCTGCGCACCGGCCAATGGCTCTGGCCGATGCCCGGCAAGCCGTTCGCCTGCGAGAAGTCGGCCCTCGTCTACTGGCAATCCGTGCCCTTCGCGGCGGGCGAGTTCCTCTTGAGCAGGCATAAGCCATTCGTGAGCGAACTCGCCGCGCGGCTGCCCTCGACGCTGTGGGCATTGGCGCTGCTGTTCCTCACATGGGACCTGGCACGCCGCTGGCACGATGGCCTGACGGCGTTGCTGTCCGCCGGCGCGCTGGCCACGAGCTACGGCTTCCTCTGCTTCGGCCGCCACGGCACCGCCGAAATGGCCCAGGCCGCCACGATCCTGTGGTGCCTGTGGTACTTCGTGAGACACCGGGCCGACGGCAATCGCCGCTGGCTCCCCGCCCTGGGCCTCTTGCTGGGCATCGCGGCCAGCTTGGGCGCGCGCGAGGCATACGGCGTGGTGGTCGCTAGTGTTCTCGTTCTGTCTGCGATGGCGATGGAGTGGGCCTGGCTTCGGCCGGGCAAGACGGTGGCCATTGCGTTCCTCGTCTCCGTTGTTGTGTTTCTCGCATTGCCGCTCGCCGCCAGCGCCACCACGGGTTCGGTCGAGCCATTGCGCGCGCTCTGGCGCGAGCACGTGCTGCGTCACCTTCAGCCGCCCGGCCAGGCGTTCGGCTGGCACAAGGACCTCGCGCGCCTTGCGACCCTCTGCCTCCCGTGGCTCGTGCTGGTGCCGAGCGCGGGGCTGCACGGCCTTTGGCGCGGGCGGCGGCGCGAGGCAGGCTCCAACCCGGCGCTCCTACTCGGCGGGGCCGCGCTGGCTTGGCTGGCGCTCTCCAGTTCCAGGGAGCCGCGGCACCTCCTCACCGTGGTTCCATTCGTCGCCGTCGCCGCCGGGCGCCTCCTCGCGCAGTTCTCCCGCCAGGAACTGGGCGCGCTGGCCAAGAGGGCGACCCAGGCGGTGCTTGTCCTGGGCGGCGTGCTCGTTGTGTCCATCCTCGTCTACTCCGCGGTTCCGGCCAGCGGGTCGGAAGGGCACTGGTGGGTCTTCGTCCCCGGGGTGCTCGCGGGCTTGGCTCTGCTCGCGTGCGCCTTCTCGAGGATTGGGCATGCGGCGCCGGCAGCCGTGGCCGTTCTCTGGCTCGTTCATTCCACGGACTCCCATCTTCACTGGGCGCGGGGGAGTGATCTCAGAGACCGGATCGCCGGAGTGAGGCGTCTCGGCAAGCCTGTCGCCTTCGTCGGCCATGTCCCGGCTCCACTGGCGTTCTATCTGGACTGGACCTACAGCCTGCTTGACGATCCGGCGGATATCCAGCGGTGGGTGACGGAGCGGGAGGGCGGCATCCTCATCGCGTCGCGCAAGCCTGATGGCCCCCTTTGGCAGACCGTGGCCGAGGGGATAGGGTGGCAAGCGTTCACCTGGGACTCGCATACGGGCGCACTCTCCCTCACCCGCGACCCCGCCTGGCTCGCGAAGCACCCGCTGCGCGGCCTCAAGAGCGAGACGCTCACCTACACCTTCAGCGCCGAGGCCGCGCTCCGCTTCAACCTCGGCACGGTGACGATGAAGCTGTTCCACGAGGACACGAGGGACGGGCGCCAGATCGTGATCGCGGCCGAATCGAAGGGCGGCGTGCCCGGCTACACGGTGGAATCCGCCATCGTCTCGCGCCTGCGCGAAAACGACCTCGCCCAGCTTGAAGCCCACGACGTCCGCACTAAGCCATCCTACAAGCACCGCCGCTTCGTCTGGACGCCCGAGGGCGTGGACTATCATCGCCACGACCACTGCAAAGGGAGGGGCTGCCGCGACCCCCAACACCTGGTCACGCGCGCCGACGGCACGAGGATTCACTGCTCCGACAAGCGCTGCGATAAGATGGAGCACCGCATCTGGAATCTCAAGGAGGCCTTCCGCCAGCCCGGCGCGCGCGACGCCTGGCACGTCATCGCCGCCTGCTACATCGCCCGAGGCTTCGACCTCACGCCCGGCGCCCCGCCGCAACGCATCCGCGTCCTCAACAACGAATCCATGTGGGACGTGGCGATCCGCGGTATAGAAGAGAGGGCCATCGAAGTGCCCGCAGGCCAGTTCCAGTGCGTGAAGGTCGGCTTCGACGCCACACCTATCAGCGCCGAGGCTAAGGAGGCCGCCGAAGAGGCCGAAGGCCCCTTCGGCCTCACCGGCCACGCCGACCTCTATGTGGACAAGGCGACAGGCGTACTCGTGCTCCTCGACGGCCAGGTGCAGATGGGCGCGACCTTCAAGGTGCAGGTGACCCTCACCAGCCGTCAGGCTGAGACGCGGTAGCCGACGGCCCCGTCACTCGAGCCTGTGCACCCGCACCTCATCGAACCAGGCGACATCGTCGCTCGCCGCCTGGTCGGCAATGCCCAACAACACGAGCAGGCGCCCCACGCCTTCAGGCACCTCCACTACGCCGAGCATCTCGCCCCAGCGGTCCCGCGGCGCCTCGCAGGGGATGAGCACATCCAGGGCCTCCGCCGTCCATCTGCCCTCGGCCGTTTGCCACCGCACGCGAAGCCAGGCCTCGCCCTGGCCCTGGAGGCGGCAGAGGGCGCCCACCGCGTAGCGTTCGCCCGGCCTCACGGCACAGGCCTGGAGGAAACAGCCGTTGGCCACGCCGGCCGCCCTGGCCGAGCCTTTGCCCACCCCGCGGTCCCAGGTGAACGTGCCCTTCGACCCCTCGTGTTGCCAGGCGCTCCAGCCGGCGGGGGGGCGGCCTTCCTTCCATTCGACCTGTGCGCCCTCGAACGACAGAGCCCTTTCGGCGGCGAAGTCGGCGTTACGGGCCAGGTTCGCCAGCTTGCCCGCGGCTTGGAGCTCGGCCATCTGGGTGCGGGCGTAGTCGAGCGGGTCGCGTGCGAAGCGCAGGGCGGCCTCGCAGCCGGGCAGGGCCTCGGGCCAGGTTTCCTCCTTCACGCGCTGGTTCGGCGTGGGCCACCAGCGGAACTGCTCGCCGTAGACCCACACGTATTCGTCGGCCACGCGCAGCGCGGTGCGGGCGTTGGCGCGCAGCCGGTCCACGCGCGAGCCGCCCAGGCCGTCCACGTGCCACGGCGAAGTGGGCGGGTTCCAATAGGCGTCGAGGTAGAGGCCGAAGCCCGCCTGCACCTGGGCGCGATACTTCGCGCGGTTCTCGGGCGAGACGAGTTCCTGGCAGGCGCCTTTGATGAGCAGCGCCGCCTCGAGGTACTGGCCCACGCTGTTGTAGAGGTAGGCCATCTCGCAGCCGTCCACGAACGTCACCGTGGGCGGCGCCGCGTCCAGCCAGCCGTCCACGAAGGCCGGCAGCAGGCCGTAGCCATGGCTGGCCAGCAGGCGGTTGGGGTTGGCGCGGCCCGTGGCCGTCGAGGCGACGACGTTCATGAAGTAGCAGAAGAGCACGGCGTCGGGGAACTCCGCTGCGACGGCGGCCATCACCTGGCGGCCGCGCTCGCGGGCCTTGGCGGCATAGGCATCGAACGAGCGCCCGCCGCGGCCGGGTTGGGCCGTGTAGCTAAACTGATTATGCGGCGGCGTGTAGGGCTCGGGGTCGAAGAGCAACCCCCTAAGCCCGCCTTGCTTCGCCAGCCAGGCGGCGATGCGCCAGTGCTCCGCCACGTGAGCCCAGCCGGCGTCGTCGAACCAGTCCACGTTGCCCGGGTTGGCGCCCAGGATGAGAAAGTTGTCGGTGAAACGGGAGAACTTGCAGGCCTTCAGGTGGGCGAGGCAGGGCTGGAACCAGTCGCGCTGCCACGGCTCCTTGGCGAACGCCGCGCGGAGCGGGACACGCCGTGTCGCGTCCGCATACCCCACGGCGGCCACGACCACGCCGTCGAAGGGGCGTTTCTCCATCTCGGCCAGGTGGCGCACGAGGCGCTCCGTGTCGGGCTGGTCCCAGCCTGTGGCGATGAGTTTCTTCGGGCGGCGCGCATCGCCGGCCGCCCCATAGGAGGGCAGGGCGGCGAGGGCGACCACGAGAGCGTTCCACAGGGAGCGGCATCCCATCGGAATCTCCTGCACGTGGTGGGGCATTCCGAGCGCCGAGGATACGAGGCGCCCGCGCCTGCGTCAAGCCCTGTGGCACCGCGATGCGGCGCCTGCTAGAATCGAGGCGCGGGGAAATTGACTGGAACGCGCGGAAGAGGCTGCTATAATGTCGGAGGAGCAGAGCCAGGGTGCGGCCACGGCAGGATGGGCCTATCGGCTGATGGCCGACTGGCGCCTCCAATTGCTGCTCGGGGCCGTGGCCCTGGGGCTGGCGGTGGCGCTCGGAATGGCGTTGGGCTGGCCAGCGCCGCGCAAGAGTGCGGGGGCGCCTACGCCCGACTCGATGCCCCAGTCGCACCCGATCAGCGACTCGTGGCGCGCGATGGCCGGGGCGGACGTGGCGGCGTACCTGCGCTGCTTCACGGGCGAGGCCCTGGCGGCCCGCGAGGCGCACCTCGCGCGGCTCGGCCCCGAGGGGTTCCGCAAGCAGCTCCGGGCCGAGGCCGAAGCAGCGCTTGGCATCGAATGGCAGGCCCCGCAGCCGGCGCCCGAAGGCGGGCTGCGATTCCCGGTGGTTGTTGCCCACGAGGGCGATGAGGAGCTTTTCGACTACTGGGTCGTGAAGGTCGGTGCCGTGTGGAAGATACGGGCGGTGGAGCCGCGCGGCCGGCGGGCCGGCGCTCCGCCTCGGTCGGACAGGCTCGGGCCGCCCGCAACGCAAGGAGACCAGAAATGAGCCGGAAGGTGTGGCCTCCCATCGGTCTTGGCCTCGTGACGGCGCTTCTGCTGGCCGCGTCTGCTTCGGCCATCGAGGAGGGCACGCCGCCGGGGGCGGGCCATCCCGGCGAGGCCGCCACCAGCGCAGAAACGCCGCGGCTCCCGGGGATGGGCCCGCTATCTCGGCTCACCCGCGGCGTGTGCAACATCGTGATCTCACCCCTGGAAATCCCTGCCACCATGCTGCGCGTGGCGGGAGAGCACAACGCGATCTATGGCATCTTCGCCGGCGGCGCCGAGGGGCTGGGCAATGGCATCGTGCGTCTGGGGGCCGGCGCGCTCGAGGTCGTGACGTTCCCCCTGCCCAGCGACGTCCTCCCGATCTACAACAAGAAGCTGGGTGAGCGCGCCTTGCCGCCGCTGCGTCCCCCGTCGGATATCACGCGGCCCTGACGGCGCCCGCCGACGCCGTCAACGAAAATTCCGGCAGATTTGACTGGAACTTTGGCGCGCGGCTGCTATAATGTTAGCGTTCTTGGCGATTTGCTGTCGCCATGTGCCTCTGGGCGGCCCGAGAGGCAAGGAGACGAGCTATGGGTACGAGAACCCGCTGGCTTCTCGCGCTGGGCGTTCTCGCGGTGATCGCCGCCGCGGGCCCTGCGTCCCGCGCGGAAGCTGCCGCGTGCACGGGGTGACCCATCGCCGATAGCATGCTGGACAGGGGTTCCAGCTCCACCGGCGATAGTCCTCTGACACGCTTTGCCGGCGGCCTATGGAAGGTGGCCTCCGCGCCCCTCCAGTTGCCGGTGACTGTGCTCCAGACGTCGTTCCAGCGGAACATCGTGTACGGGACCACAATCGGCACCGTCCAAGGCGTCGGGCGCGGCGTGGGCAACGTGGTGACCGGCACCGTGCAGGTCTTCTCGGCCGTCATCCCTCCGAATCCGCTGGACCTGGTCCAGCGGAAGCTGGACTACATGACCGGTAAAGTAACGCCTGCCCCCGTGTCGTCCCTGAGCGGCCTGCTAGGGGGATCTCCTACCAGTTCAGGTTACTATGGCCGGTGAGGGCGTTGATCCCGCCGTATTCATGAGCCGCGCCCTTGAGCTTGCCGAGCGCGGGCGCGGGCGCGTGGAACCCAACCCGATGGTCGGTGCGGTGGTGGTGCGCAACGGCCGCATCGTGGGCGAGGGGTTCCACGAGCGCTTCGGCGCCCCCCATGCGGAACCCAACGCGATCGCCGCCGCAGGCGACGCCTGCCGCGGTGCCACCCTGTACGTCTCTCTCGAGCCCTGCACCCATTACGGCAAGACGCCGCCCTGCGTGCCCGCCATCGTGGCTGCCGGCTTCTCCCGCGTGGTGGCGGCCATGGTGGACCCCGACCCGCGCAACCAGGGGCGCGGCCTCGAGCAGCTCCGCCAGGCCGGCATCGAGGTCGAGGTCGGTTTGCTGGAGGCAGCAGCCCAGCGCCTCAACGCTCCCTTCGTGAAGCTCACCACGCGCGGCCTCCCCTACGTCACCGCCAAGTGGGCGATGAGCCTCGACGGCAAGACGGCCACCCGCCTCGGCGACTCGCGCTGGATCTCCTCCGCGCCGGCGCGGGAACTCGTCCATACCCTGCGCGGCCAGGCCGACGCCGTTCTGATCGGGGTGGGCACCGCACTGGCCGACGACCCGCTGCTCACGGCGCGCCCGCCCGGCGCGCGCGTGCCGGCTCGCATCGTCGCCGACGACCAGGCCCGCCTGCCGATCTATAGCCAACTTGTGCAGACCATCGGCGAGGCGCCGCTCATTGTGGCCACCACCGAGGCGGCGCCACGCGAGCGGCGCGCCGCCCTGGCGGCCAAGGGCGCGGAGATTCTCGTCCTCCCCGCCCAGCGCGGCGGCGTGAGCCTGCGCGCCCTGATGGCCGAGCTCGGCCTGCGCCGCATGACCCACGTGCTCCTGGAGGGGGGCGGCGAGCTGTGCGCCGCGGCACTCGCCGCCGGCGTGGTAGACAAGGTGCTCGCCTTCGTGGCCCCCAAGGTGATCGGCGGACGCGACGCCCGCACCCCAGTTGAGGGCGACGGCGTGGTCACCGTCGCACAGGCGCTCGAGGCTCGAGACTGGTCTGTGCGGCGTGTGGGCGATGACGCTCTGATCGAAGCCTGGCTCTGAGGGGCCGCTACTTGAGGCCCTTGAGCATCCTGGGGGGGCCGGGGCGGTCGGGCAGTTCCTCGCGCAGGGCCAGACCGAATCTGAAGATCTCCCTTCGGTGCTCCGGGTAGGCCGCGTCCAGTTGGCGGACGGCGGCCTGCACCTCGTCGGGCCGCGCGAAGTCAGCGAGCGCTGCCACGCGCATGAGGCCATAGACGAAGGCATGGTCGGGCCGCGCCTTCTCGGCCGCGGCCGCCGCCTCGAAGAGCATCACGGCATCCTTCGGCCGCCGGTCGAGGAAACAGCGCCGCGCCGCCTCGGCGCACAGCAGCGCCGCCAGGTCCGGATGCCACATCTTCGGCACCAGCCGGTGAAACGTCTCGGCCAACGGGTCCTCGGGCCGCAAGAGCACCCCCTCGCCGAAGCGCTGGAGCAGCAGACGTTTCAGCGGCGCGCCGCGCCGCAAATGGGCCACGTGGATCGCCAGCCCGACGGGATCCCGAAACTCGTCGCGACGAGGGTCCACGAACTGGACCTGCAACACCCTCTCCTCGGCGAATGCCACGTCGCCCTCGCGCTGCCGCAGGCGGAACAGCCCGCCCTCATACCGCAGGTCGTGGCCCGTGAGGAAATCGTCCGCCAGGCGCACGAGGATGTGCAGCCCTGCGAACGGAGCCGGGGACTCGGCTTCCGGCCTTTCGGGGGGCGGCTCCGCGAGCGTCGCGGCCAGCGCCAGAGTCATCAGCCAGGCAACGTGCACGAGCCCGTCTCCGCGGCCACTGTGACCGCAGCGGATTATATTCCGATGGCCCCCGGGCTTCAAGCCGCTTGATCTTTCGCTTGCCTTGCGATAGCGTAACAGCGGCACGAGCCTCAGGAGGCCCCACATGCCCTTTCTCCTCGGCATTGACCTGGGCACGCAGAGCGTCAAGAGCGCCATCCTCGACGACGAGGGACGCGTTCGTTCGGTCGCCCAGGCGGAGTACCCGATCCTCACGCCGCGTGTCGGCTGGGCCGAACAGGAACCGCAGGCCTGGTGGCGCGCCACGTGTCAGACCACGCAGGAGGCCATCGCCCGCGCCGGTGTTGCCGCGGCCGAGATCGCCGGCGTGGGCCTCTCGGGCCAGATGCACGGCACCGTATGCATTGACCGCGAAGGGCTCCCCATCCGCCCCGCGATCATCTGGGCCGACGGGCGCAGCGGCGCCGAAGTGGCGGAACTGGTGGCCGAGCTGGGACGCGAGCGCCTGGCCCGCCTCACGGGCAATCCCATCGCCACGGGCTTCATGGCCGCCACGGTTCGCTGGCTCCACCGTCACGAGCCCGAGACACTCGAGCGCGCGGCCGCCCTGTTGCTGCCCAAGGACTACATTCGCCTGCGCCTCACCCGCCACGTGGGCACCGACGTCACCGACGCCGCCAGCACGCTGCTCTTCGACGTGGCCGGGCGACGCTGGTCGCCCGAGATGGCCCAAGCCGTGGGCGTGAGCCTCGACCTGCTACCGCGCGTGTGCGAGTCACACGAGGTCTGCGGCACCGTGACGCGGCACGCCTCCCGCGACACGGGCATCCCCCTTCACGCGTGCGTGGTGGCGGGTGGGGGCGACCAGCCCGTGAGCGCCGTGGGCAACGGCGTGATCGAGCCGGGCACGCTCCTGGCCACCATCGGCACCGGCGGCCAGCTCTTCACCCCGCTGGCCCAGCCATCCCATGACCCCGAGCTTCGCACCCACACCTTCTGCCACGCGGCCCCGGGGCGTTGGTTCATCATGGGCGCCATGCTCAGCGCCGGGCTGTGCCTGCGGTGGCTGCGCGACCGCGTTTTCGGAGGCCTGGGCCTCGACTATGCGGCGTTCTCCGAGGCAGCCGCCCAGGCGGAGCCGGGGGCCGAAGGGCTGGTCTTCCTGCCGTACCTCCTGGGCGAGCGCACGCCGCACATGGACCCGCACGCCCGGGGCGTGTTCTTCGGGCTGGCGCTCCGCCACGAGCGCAGCCACCTCGTGCGCGCCGTGATGGAGGGCGTGGCCTTCGCCCTGCGCGACTCGCTCGAGATCTTCCGCTCCATCGGAATCTCGGCCCGGCAGATCATCGCGGCCGGCGGCGGCGCGCAGAGCCTCGTGTGGCAGCAAGTCCTGGCCGATGTCCTGGGCGCATCGCTCGCGCCCGTGCAGACGGCCGAGCCCGCGGCCTGCGGCGCCGCCATCCTGGCCGGGCTGGGCACGGGGGTCTTTCCCAGCCTTCAGGAGGCCACGGCCCGGATCGCCCGCGTGGGCCGCATGGTCGGCCCAATCGCCGAGAACGTGGCCCGCTACGACGAACGCTACGCCTTCTTCCGCTCCTTGTATCCGCTGCTGAGGGATGCCTTTCGGCAATCGCCCGTTGGGGGGCCGCCATGACAGGGGAGCTGTTCATCGGACTCGACGTGGGAACTCAGGGGGCGCGGGCCGTGGCCTGCGCCGCCGACGGCCGAGTGGCGGCCGAGGCCAGCGTGCCCTTCGCCCGCAGGCCGCGCGAGCCGAAGCCCGGCTGGCACGAGCAGCAGCCGGAGGACTGGTGGCGCGCCGCCGTCAAGTGCCTACAAGCCGTCTCGGCGCAGGCCAGCGCCGCCGGGTACGGGCGCGACGCCCTCGGGCGCATCGCGGTCAGCTCCACGTCGGGCACCGTGCTGCTGGCCGACGCCGCGGGCAAGCCGCTGCTACCCGCCATCATGTACAGCGACAGCCGGGCCGCCGACGAGGCCCAGGAGATCAACGAGACCGCCAGGGTCTACACCGAGAAGTTCGGCTCGCGCTTCTCGGCCAGCTTTGCGCTGCCCAAGATTCTCTGGCTCGCGCGCCACCGACCGGGCAAGTTCGCCGCAGCGGCCCGAATCTGCCATGCGGCCGATTTTCTGGTGGGCCGCCTGACCGGCCACTACGATGTCAGCGACACCTCGAATGTGCTCAAGACGGGCTACGACGTAGCCGACGGCCGGTGGCCCGCCTTCTTCGCCGACCTGGGGGTGCCGCTGGGCAAGCTGCCCCGTGTGGTGCGGCCCGGGGAGCCGATCGCGCGGCTGACCACCCAGGCCGCCGACAAGACCGGGCTATCGCGCCTGGCCATCGCCGTGGCGGGAGCAACCGATGGCACGGCCGGCTTCCTGGCCTCGGGCGCCTGCGACGTGGGCCAGTGGTGCTCGACCCTGGGCACCACGCTCGTGCTGCGCGGCGTCAGCCGCACCCTGCTGCGCGACCCCCTTGGGCGCGTCTACTCCCACGCACACCCCGAAGGGCATTGGCTGCCGGGCGCGGCCTCGAACGTCGGCGGCGAATGCCTCGAGGCGAGGTTCAAGGGCAGCCGACTCGCCGCTCTCGACGCGAAGGTGAGCGCTCACCTGCCGAACCCGCTCCTCCTCTATCCGCTCGCGCGACGCGGCGAGCGCTTCCCCTTCGTGGACCCCGACGCCCGGGGCTTCGTGCAGGGCAAGGCGCGCAGCAAGGCGGAGCTTTATGCCGCGCATCTCGAGGCCGTGGCCTTCGTCGAGCGATGGGGCTATGACATCCTGGCCGGGCTGGGTGCGCCGGTCTGCGACCCCCTCTTCGCCTCAGGGGGTGCCGTGGCGAGCGGCGTCTGGCTCCAACTCCGTGCCGACGTGCTCGGCCGCCCGTTGCGGGTCGCCGCGGATGCCCATTCGGCCAAGGGGGCGGCCCTTCTCGCGGCAGCCTCGGCGATGGGTTCCCTCAGTGAGGCGGTTCGGCGCATGGTCTGGTTCGAGCGGAGCTTCACGCCGCGGCCGGACTTGCGAGCGTACCTCGATGACAAGTACGGGCGCTTTCGGGCGGCCTGTGCCGCGCAGTATTCGGGGGCGGGCGCGTAGTGCCCGAGGCCGCGGTGCGGGCGTCCAGCCGGCGGGTGACGAGCGGGTCTATGGGGCGGAGGCTGCCGGGACGGGAGGCTCGTGCGGCGCTTCGCCCAGTTGCTCGCGCAGGAGCTTCACGGCGGCGTCGAGTTGCGGGTCTGGTAGCCTGGCTCCCGGCTCGAGGGTCTTGCGAAGTTTCTCGCGCTCGTCGGGAGGCAGGGGCTGGACGACGAGGTCGGGCTCCAGCCCGGTGCCCTCGATAGAGCGCCCCTTGGGGAGGATGTACTTGCCTGTGCTCAGGAGGATACCCGAGCCGTCGCCGAGGGGGAAGCGCTTGCTGACGGCCCCCTTGCCGTAGGTTCTGGTGCCGACGAGTTTCGCACGGCCGCGATCCTGGAGGCAGCCGGCGAGCACTTCGGCGGCGCTGGCGCTGAAGGCGTTCACCAGCACCACGAATGGCAGGTTCTCGGCCGTGCCGCCGGGGGTGGCGTGGTAGGTTCGGTTCTCGTCGGGGTTGCGGTTCTGGGTGGAAACGATGACGCCGTCGGCGAGGAAGAGGTCGGCGATGCGCACGGCCTCGTCGAGGAAGCCGCCGTCGTTGTTGCGCAGGTCGAAGACGAAGCCGCGTGCGCCCTTGGCGCGCAGGCCGGCCAGGCCGTCGGCCACCCTTTCGCTCGCGCCGTCGGGGAAGTCGCCCAGGCTCAGGTAGCCGATGGCGGGCTCGAGGAGGCGCGACTCGATGACCGGCCGCGTGACCTCGCCTCGCACCATCGTGACCTCGAACTCCTCGCCGTTCTTGGCCTTGGGCGCGTCCTTGAGGTCGGGCAGCTTGCGCGGCCTGCGGATGCCGAGGGTGACCTTGCTGCCCCTCTCCCCGCGGAGGATGTTGGAGGTGCGGTTGAGGTTCTTGACGGTGCTGAAGTCGCGCTTGACCGGCTCCCGGAGGCCGTTGGGGTCGTGCTCGATGGCGTAAAGGATGATGTCGCCCGCGCGCAGGCCGGCCCGGGCGGCGGGCGAGTCGTCGAAGACCTGGTTGATGACGAGCCTCTCGTCCTTTGTCAGACCGATGACAACGCCGAGGCCGGCATACTTGTCGGTCTCGTTCTCCTGAAGCCGGCGATGCACGGGCGGCGAGAGATAGGCGCTGTGGCGGTCCCGGAGGCCCTCGATCATTCCTTCGACGGCGCTGTGGACGAGCTCGGAGGCTGGGCGCGGCTCGACGTACTCCTCCAGGCATACGTCCAGCGCCCGGCCGAAGACGGCCAGGGCGCGATAGCGCCCCGAGACCCACGAACGGATCGGGCCCTGGAATGCATGGAGCGCGATCAGGAGGAGCAGCACGACGGTGAGGAAGGGCAGATGCTGCGGGGGGGGAGGGGAGGCAGGCGTCTTGCTTGGCTCGGCCATCGCGGCGAATCCCCTCGAACTCACGGAGCCACCAGGGCCTGGGCGGCGGGTACAGGAGAACTTGCGATGCAGCGCACCGTCCAGTCTTCGACCTGCGATCGGGCATCCGCAACCGGGAGCCCCTGCTCAACTCGCCAGCAGGGTGAGGAGCAGGTTCGCGCTCTGCCCTTTCTTGTCCTTCTCGATGATCTCCTCGAAGCCGTCGAGGGGCGTGAGGGATTCGAGGACGACGATGGCTTCGGCCCTGGTGATGCGGACCTCGGCATCGGTGCCGAGAAGCTTGCGCAGTGCGACCTGGACCGTGGCCTTGGCGAGCTGGGCTTCGAGCCTCTCGGCGGCCTTGGCATCGCGCGCGGCCAGGCGGATGGTGAGCTCGATGTTCCTGCCGGCGGCCGTCGCGGCGAAGAAGGCGGCCTGAAGCCCTTCGCCGGCCTCGGCGAGGAGGTCCTTGAGCTTCGAGGCGACGATCTTGGCCCCCGGCTTTTCGAGGCGGTAGAGGAAGGCTCGGCGCGCCAGCGCGGGCGAGAAGGCGGCGGCGAAGGCCGGGTCGTCGAGCGCCCGTCCCCGCACGCCGGCGCGGCCCTTCAGGAACCGCCGCACGCCCCACCGGTCGCCGAAGCAGACCACGCTCGAGCCGGCGGCGGCGAAGGCATAGTCCACGCCCTCCTGGTTGCAGAAGGCGTAGGTGTGGCCCTCGACCTCGGCCTGCTGGATGAGCAGGCGCACGGGGGCCTGGCGGTTGCGGTTGATCTCCTTCTCTCGCGCCTCGATGGCTTCCTCAAAGGAGTCGCGGAGGCGCTCGGGCCGGAAGCGCCCCAGGAGGATCGTGCTGTCGTCGGTGTCTATGATGGTAGCCACGTCGCGCTGGAGGCTGATGCCCAGCTTCTCCTCCTTGCTTTCGATGGCGGCCAGCAGGGGGTGGCTGGCCGCGGCGAGCATCTGGTAGAGCGGGCTGTTGAGGAAGCGGCGAACGTCCACCACCTGGGCGAGGGTCTGGCCCTTGGGCACGAGTTCGAGCGGGGCGCGCTGGGGCGACACCAGGAGGATGACCAGCACGATGAGCACCACGAGCGCGCCGCCCGCCCAGAGCGCGAGCTTCTGGTGGCGGGGGCTGAGCCCTGCCGCGGCGGGCCGCGCCTGTGGCCTTGGGGGGGACTGGAGCGGCGGCGGGCCGGCCTCGGCCTCGCTGGCGAAGTGCGCCGTGCGCTGTCGCTGCCCCGGAATGGCCACCAACGGCCCGGATCTGTGGCGGCATCTGCCCGGAGAAAGCATCCTCGCCTCCTGTGAGGTCCCCGCCTCACTCTCGCTGCGCGGCCGCGGTGGCGGTCAGCGAACGCCGCGAGCCAGGGCCACGCGCCCCGTACGGCAGAGCTCCTTGATGCCGAACGGCCGCACGAGGGCGACGAAAGCTTCGATCTTCTTCTCGGGGCCGGAGAGCTCGACCATGAGTTCCGTCGGGCTCACGTCCACCACCCTGCCGCGGAAGAGCGTGACCAGCTCGATGATCTCGCCGCGGCGGCCCGACGGGGCGTTGATCTTGATCAGCATCAGGTCGCGCTCGACGTAGTCGCGCCCGGAGAAGTCCTGCACCTTGAGCACGGTGATGACCTTGCGGAGCTGCTTGACGACCTGTTCGAGAATCTGCTCGTCACCTTCGACGACGATGGTCATGCGCGAGACGGCGGGGTCCTCGGTCTCCCCCACGGTCAGGCTGTCAATGTTGAAGCCGCGTCCGGCGAACAGGCCGGAAATATGTGCCAGCACGCCCGTCTCGTTCTGCACGAGCGCCGAGATGATGTGTTTCACGCTGAGCGTCTCCGTGGTGCAACTCGCCGCCTGCGCAGGGCCAAGGACCCAGCGCCTCGCTGGCGCAGGCCGGCTGTTGCGCGCCTGGCTCTGCACCATCACTATCCTAGCGCGAAGCCCTCCCCCTGTCAAAACACGTGAGAGGCTGCGTGTCCGCAGGCGCACGCCGTGCGCGCGTCACGGGGCCGGGGCGGTCGTGGGCAACGTGAGGTCGGGCGGGGGCAGGGTCCCCTTGCCTCCGCAGTCGGGGCAGGTGATGTTCTTGGCGCCTTTGCAGCGGGCGCAGGGCGTGGTGGTGGCGAGGGTGCCCGTCCCCTTGCACTTGGAGCATTCGAGGTGGCCGTCGCCCTTGCATTTCGAGCACCTGACCCGCCCGTTTCCGCCGCACTCGTTGCAGGGCAGGCCAAGGGGCCCTCTGCCCGTGCCATTGCAATTTGCGCATCGCAAGAAGCCGGTTCCGTGGCAGAAGCCGCACCGGCCGCCGCCCTTGCCGCCGCATTGATCGCAGTCCTGGCGTTCCACGCGGGCGATGCCCTTGCCGTCGCAGTCGGGGCAGGAGATGCTCTTGGCGCCTTTGCAGGTCGCGCAGTCCCTGGGCGAGAAACGGTCGAGGAGAGCGGTCTCGCGGGCCACGTCGGCGCCGCCGGCGCGCGCGGCGGCGAGACGTTTGCGGGCGCCCTCATAGTCGCGCTCGGCGAGGAGGAAGAGGGCAAGCTTGGCCTCCGTCTGCGCACCCGCGGCGCCGTAGCCTCGCAGGGCGAACTCGAGGACGTCGGCAGGACGAAGGTCGCTGAGGCGGCGGGCGATGGTGAGGCGCTCACTGACCTTCATGACGAGCTTCTCCTCGTCCGCTTCCACGACATCGCCGCCGATGCCTCCGAGGCGGATCTTCTCCCCTGGCTTGAGCTTGCGGAGGCCGATGCCTGCGGTGGTCCAGACCTCGGTGACGGTGCGGACCAGGTGCTGTAGGTCCTTGACCTCTTCGCGCACCGAGGCCAGCGCCGGGTTGACGGCGGCAGCATCCACCTGGGTGCGGGCTTCGCGGAACTGGTGGGCCGCCAACTGGTCGAGGATGGTTCTGGCCTCTTTCACATAGGTTGCCCTGGCCGCGCGCCGGGCCTCGACCAGACGCTTGCTGTGCACCTCGTCAATCGCGGTGAGGGCCTCCTTGGCTCGGGAGGCGATCTGGAGCACCACGCAGGAGGCGAAGGCGCCGTAGAGGGCCTTGGCCTCGTCGAGCTGGCCCTTCTCGATCAGGTCTTTGCCCTGGGCGTCGCGGGCGTCGAAGAGGGCGAGGGCGCGCTCGCGCCACTGGGCCTGGAGCTCGAGGAGCCGCGCGGCTGCGGCGCGGGTGCGCAGGGAGGCGGGGAAGGCGTCCAGCAGGGCGAGGGCCTCGTTGATCTTGCCCTCCTCCAGCAGGGCGGTGCCGCGGGGGATGCGGTCCTGGAGGTCGGCAGAGGCGGCCTTGTCCGCCTGCTCCTGCACGCGCTGGAGGCGTGTCTCGGTCTGCTCCAGGAGGTCCAGGCCCTCGCGCGGCAGCTCGGCGCGCCGCGCGGGCGGAAACTCGTCGAGGATGTTCTGAAGCTTTGAGGCCAGCCCGAGGAGGTCGCGCGGGTTCTGCTCTTCGAACTTGCCGGCGAGTTCGACCGCCCGGAGGAGGTCGCGCAGGAGCCGGTCCGCCGCCGCGCGCCGGCTCGTGTCCACGGCAGGCGTCCCGGTGGCCGGCGGCGGGGACACCACGAGGCTGCTGTTGCTCTCCTGTGCGCTGCCCTGGCCGCCGGGGGGCCTGCGGCGCTGCGAGCGCAGGACGACGAAGGCGAGTGCGATGAGGACGAGCAAGACTCCGGCCACGGCCATGTGGGTGGCGGTGTGCGAGGCGTGCCGCCTGGGCGCCACGTGTTTGTGGGCGATCGGCTTGGGCGCCGGGGGACGCGGTGCCGCGGCCGCGCTTTCGAGGGCCGCGACGACCTCGGCCGGCGTGGCGTAACGCTGGGCGGGGTTCTTGGCGGTCATCTTCTCGACCACGCGTGCCGTGGCGGCGGAGACGTCGGGCCGCAAGCTGCGGATGGGGGGCAGCGGCTCGGCCACGACGGCGGCGGCGATGGCCATTGGGTTGGCGCCCTTGAACGGCAGCTCGCCCGTGAGCATCTGGAAGAGGGTGACGCCCAGGGAGAAGATGTCGGCGCGGCAGTCAATGCCGGGCTCGGAGCGGATCTGTTCGGGCGCCACGTAGGCGGGGGTGCCGAGGAAGCGCTCGTCGTCGGTGCCGTCGGGCGCGCCCTGGCCGATGGCCTTGGCCAGGCCGAAATCGGTCACGCGCACGCGGCCGTCGGGCGTGACGAGGATGTTGTCGGGCTTGATGTCGCGGTGGATCAGGCCCTTCTGGTGGGCGTGGTCGAGGGCGCGGGCCACATCGGTCGCGATCTGGAGGGCGCGGGCCTCCGGCAGCGGCCCCTCCCGAGCGATCAGCTTCGCCAGCGTGTCGCCCTCGGCGTACTCCATGGCAAAGTAGTAGAAGCCCTGGCTCTCGCCCACGTCTATCGCCGACACGATGTTGGGGTGGCTCAGGCGTCCGGCCGACCGGGCCTCGCGGAGGAAGGCTGCGACGAAGTCGGCGTTGCGCGCCAGCCGGGGCGAGAGGACCTTGAGGGCGACGAGCCGGCCGAGCTCCTTCTGGCGCGCCTTGAAGACGCTGCCCATGCCGCCCTGGCCGATCTTCTCGAGGAGCTCGAAGCTGCCCAGCTCGCGCGGCACTTTGGTGGCGACCTTGCTTGCCGCGATGGCCTGGTGAACGAGGGCGACTTGGCGCTCGTCGAGCAGCCCGCGCTTGAGGAGGACGTCGGGCGCGGCGGCCGAGCCGCCCAGGGCCTCGATCTCGCGGAGCGTGGCCAGGGCCTGGCCCGCCTGGTCCTCGGTCAGGTAGCCGCTGGCGACGGCGAACCGAATGAACTCCTCGTCCCGCGCGCTCGGCATCGGGCCGCCTCACTTCGTACTCAAGGGATGCGCGTGAGCAACACCGCCATGGCCCAATCTCAACTATACGAGCCGGCTGGCGGGAAATCAACCGGGGCCTGGACGGACCCTAGCTGCCGCTCCGCTTGGTCATCTTCAGGTAGTTGCCTCGGGCGGGACGCGGGCGGTGCTCGAACTCGGTCATGTAGTCCACCGCCGTGGGGAAGGCGGCGCGGCTGAGCGTCTTGCCGTGGTCGGCTAGGCGGATGGCCACGGCATCCTTGTGGCACAGCACGAGCATCTGGATGGTGCCGTCGCTGTTGCCCTCGTAGGCCTTCTGATGAATGACCGTGCAGACCTCGGCGATGGCGGTCTCGAGGCGCGCCCGCTCGATGTCCGTGTAGCCGCTCCAGGCGGGCAGGCTGGCGATGAGCCGCTGCACGGCCTCGAGCACGCGCGGCTGGCACGGCACGGTGAGTTCCAGGGGGGCGCCGGTGCGCGGCCGGCCTGGGATGGCCTGCGCAGCCGGTGTCACGCCGTAGACGGCCCCGCAGTGCGGGCAGCGGAAGCGGCCGGCCTGCGCGAACTCCAGCGTCACGCCGCACGTCGAGCAGTCCGACCGCAGCGGGAAGGTGCCGGGGGCCGAGGGCGCCGCCTCTGCCGCCGGCCGCTTCTCGGGCGCCGGCGCCGCGGCGCGTTCCTGCGGACGGGTCAAGTGCTGCCGCGCTTCCTCCAGGGTGTTGAAGATGGGGAGCACGCTGTTCACGCCCACCATCTCGATGATCACCAGCACGCGATGCTGGGGGTTCACGAGGACCAGCTCGCCGCCCGCGTCGCGGAACTGGTCGAACTGGATCACCAGGTCGCCAATGGCGGTGGAGTTGGCGTAGGTCACGCGCTCCATGTCCAGGACACATCGCGTGTTGCCTTCGCTGATGACCGACTTGAGCTTGCTCAGGAAGGCGTCGCGCGTCGGCTGGTCGAGCGCCCCGTCCAGACGCACGACCACGCCCTTCTCCACGCCCTGAAGGGGTTCGACCTGAATATCCAGCGTGCTCATCAATGCACTCCCTGGGGTTCGGCTGCGCGCCCCGCGCCCGAAAAACGCCGTCGGCCATATTACATCCGGACTTCGGGGGTGTCAAGCGGCGTTCCCTGCGGATCGCAACGCTTGCCTCAGTGGGCGCGTTCGGGTATCATGCCGTGCCGTTGGCCGTGGCGGCGGGTGTCGTTTCCGCAGCGTTTCGAGTGATGGGGCTGCCTTGCTGCGACTCTGTGCTCTGGTTGGGCTCCTCGTGGCAGTGTGGGCCTGCCCCGCAGTCGCCGGCGAATGGCCCGGCTGGCGTGGCCTGGAGCGCGAGGGCCGCGCGGAGCCAGGCAACTATCCCACCCAGTGGTCCGCTGAGAAGTGCATCCGCTGGAAGACGCCCATCCGTGGCAAGGGCCACTCCTCGCCCATCGTCGTTGGCGACTCCGTGCTCGTTGCCTCCGCCTATGCTGCCGCCGAGGGCGAAGCGCTCAGGGTTGTTCGGCTTTGCATCTGGTGGGGCATCTCTGCTGTCGTTCTCGCCTGGAGCGTGCCATTCGCCTTTGCGGCGTTCCTGCGGCGCCCAGGGCCTACGATACGCCAGGTCGCAGGCGCCGCTCTCTGTTGCGTCGCTGCGGGCGCCTTCGCCAGGTGCGCCACCGCAGCCTTCTTCGACTTCGGCGCTGGCGAACCCTCCACGGACGCACGTATGGAGAGCTGGTTGTTGACCGCCAACATGGTCTCGCTCTCCTTGATTCTGAGCAGCTTCGCGCTGGCCGCCCGGGACAAGATGCGGCTGGGGCTTGTTTTCGTCGCTCTGGTGTTCTCCTCGTTCGTCATCCTGGGTCGTCCGATGCCCGAGTACTTCGATCTGCGCACGCCCGGCCGCTATGGGTCGGCGACGCTTCACGCCGCCGCAATCCCACTGGGCATCGCAGCGGGGCTGCTGCTCTTGGTGCTCTTGGAAGGCCAGTCCAAGCCCCAAACGCAGCAGCGGCAAGGGCGGGCGGGGTCCTTGCAGATCATCCTGGGAATCATGGTTGTCGCCGGGACGGTTACCGGGGGCGTCATGCTGGCCCGGATGCTGCCGCCTGCTACGATCGTCACCATTTGCGGCGTGGCGTGGTTTGTGCTCAGCCTGTTGGGCTGTGGCCTCCCCAGCATCTACCCACGCGGGCGGTGGCTCGCCGCGCTACTGGTTCTCGCAGGTGCCCTGGGGTTCAGCACCCGCAACTACCTCGGCGTGAGCAAGGAACTGGCCAGGGCCGTCATCTGTCTCGACCGCGAAACGGGCGCCGTCAAGTGGACCCGCGAGGGACTTCACGGGCCTCAGCCGCCCATGAGCTACCGCAACTCGCCGGCCACGCCCACCCCCGTCAGCGACGGTGAACGAGCGATCGCCTGGTTCGGCTCCGCCGGCGCCATGTGCACCGATCTGTCGGGGAAGATGCTCTGGACAAGCCGAGACGTGCCGTTCGACGACGTGCACGGTGTCGGCGCGTCGCCGCTGCTCTGCGATGGCTTGCTTGTCATCCCCGGCACGCAACCTGATGCGCCCTACGTCGCCGCACTGGACGCCGCGACGGGCAGGCGCGTGTGGACAGCGGGCCTTCGCCCCTGGCCGGGCGGCGAAGGCCAGGCCCGAACGCCAGCGGTCGCCACGGTTGAGGGCAGGAAGCTCCTGCTTGTCTGGGCGTGGGACGGGGTGGGCAAAGAGGACCTCCTCCGCGCCCTGGACATCAAGTCGGGCCAGGAGGTGTGGCGCCACCCGGTTGCCACCCACAGCGAGCAAGTCGCCAGCGCGGTCTCCGATGGCGACACCGTGTTCCTCGCGACCGCTCGTCGGGTGCAGGCCCTGAGCCTCTCGAAGCTGGGCGGCGGCCAGGAACCGACCGTGTGGGCGACGGAACTGAGGTGTCGGGGCCAACTCGTGGCCTCGCCCGTGCTTTCCAACGGCCTGCTCTTCGTCGTCTCAGCCCACCGCGACGCCCACTGTCTCGACGCGAGGACGGGGGAACTGCTCTGGAGCCGGCAGCTCAACGGCCGGGGCTGCATGGCCTCGCCCATCGCGGCCGGCGGCGCGGTCTACTTCCCCGACGTCTCGGGCAAGACCACCGTGGTCGCCGCGGAGCGGGCCTTCCGCAAGCTCACGGAGAACGAGCTTGGCGAGGCGATCTGGGCCTCACCGGCCCCCGTGGCCGGTCGCCTCTACGTGCGTACGACGGGCCACCTGTGGTGCATCGAGGAGAAACCGTGACCAGACCGCCCAAACCCTTCAACCTCTTTGCTGCCGAAGTACAGTACTGGCGGCTCGATCCGCAGTGCTGGCGCAGGGTGCTCGAGGCCGCCGCCGATGCGGGGCTGCCCGGCATCTCGAGCTACGTGCCCTGGGAAGTGCATGAGGTGGAGAAGGGCCACTTCGACCTCGACGGCTCGACGGATCCGCGCCGCAACCTGATCGGCTACCTGGGGCTGGTGAAGGAGGTCGGGCTCAAGCTCGCCTATCGCCCCGGCCCCTTCGTGTGCAACGAGATGGCCTGGGGCGGCCACCCCCGCCGCATCGTGACAGGCGACGTGGGGATGATGGTCTGGCAGGCCGACAACGCGCCCGCGCCCGGTTACATGCTCCAGGCCAAAGAGGGCTGGCAGCCGTCCTATCTGCACCCCGCCTACCTCGACGAGGTGCGCATCTGGTTCGCCGCGGTGGATGCTGTTGCCCGCGACTTCACCGCGGCGAAACGCGGCCCCATCGCCACCTGCAACCTCGATAACGAGGTGAGCTACATCGTCCGCGACAGCTTCTTCGGCGCCGACTATAATCCCTGCGTCGTCGGGCGCGGCGGACTCTATCACCAGTGGCTCGCAAGAACCTACGGCTCCCCCGACAGGCTGCCCTACAAGCAGCGCGTGGCCTCCTTCGAGGACGTCGAGCCGCCGCGAAAGCTGGAGGGCGTCGAAGCCAATCTCCGCTGGTACTTCGACTGGGTGGCCTTCAAGGAATGGCTGATGGCCGAGTACCTGAAGACCCTGCGGGCGATGCACGAGGAGTGCGGCCTGCGCGGTGTGAGCTACTACACCAACATCAACCCCCACCGCCCCGAGGGTGTGCCGACGAACTTCGCCCGCTTCGCCGAGGGCACCGGCGGCCTGGTGGGCTACGACTTCTACCGCAACCCCTGGCTGAGCTACTCCGGCTACTCCTCGATGGCCCGTGTGCTCAAGCTGATGAACGCCACGCTCCCCGTCACCTGGTCGGCCGAGTTCATGGGCGGCTGGTGGTTCGTCAACCTCCAGGGCAACCGCGTGCCGCGCAACCACACCGAGTTCATGAGCCTGGCCGCGATGGCCAACGGCTGCCAGGCGATCAGTTGGTTCATGTTCCACGACCGCTACTCGTGGGGCGACGCGCCCGTGAGCCACATGGGCCACCGCCGCGAGAACCACGAGGCCCTCCGCAACGTCGTCGCCGTCGCGCGCGGCCTCAAGAAGTGGAACTCGCTGAAGCCCGTGAGCGATTTCGCCATCGCCTACTATCGCCCCTACATGTGGCACAGCCACCTGGGCGACCCGATGCCGTGCGCCGACAACGACCTGCACGTGGGCGAGCCCGTGCTCTGGGGCGAGAAGGCGGGCGCCGCCGTCGCCGAATACGAGGGCCTCTTCCGCCTCGCGGGCCAGGCCGGCTACCACGCCGCGGCCGTGGACATTTCGGACGCCGCCGAAAAGCTCGCCGAGCACAAGCTCGTCTGGCTCGCCGCTGAGCCATTCATCGAGGAGAGCGCTGTCAAGCTCCTGGCCGCCTACGTCCGCAAGGGCGGAGTCCTCGTCGTCAGCCACACTTGGCCGCGTGTCAACCTGGCGGGCCAGCCGCTCGACTTCCTCGGCCTCGGCGGCCCGCCCGCCAGACCCCGCAGGCTCGGCAAAGGCAAGGTTATCTGGTGGGGCGGCTCTGCCGCCGCCGAGCCGGGCAAGGAAGATCCTCAGGTCGTCGCCCAGGTGAAAGCATTGGTGGCTGAACTGATCGGCCAGCCTGTTGTCGCGGCCTCGTGCCCGCCCGTCACCACCATGCACTCCAGCGAGGGGCGGCGCACGGCCGGCGAGGCGGAACCGCACAACCTCGTCGAGGCCGTCCTCCATCGGACCCCCGGAGCGAAGGTGCTCTACCTCCTCAACCACCACGACCGCGCGGTGAATGCCGCTGTCGCGTTCCGCCGCATGCGCTCCGCCCGCCTCGTCGAGATCGGAGGCGCAGGCGAAGTGTATCGCGTGTCGGCCGGCGTGTCGGTGATTGACATTGACCGCAAGAGCGCCCGAGTGTTCAGGATCACACAATGAAACGCCTCCTCCTGCTGCTCCCGGTTGCGTTCGTGGCCAGTTGCCTGCCTCGCCCGCCCGCGGCGAAGCCGCAGGGGCCGCCGCCGCTGCCCATCCTCGGGCCGACGGCGCTGATGGCCGACCCGGGCGACGGCAAGGCGTTCCTGCGGTGGAATCCCCAGATCGAGGACAAGCGGGTCGTCGGCTGGCGGGTGCGAGGGCCTCAAGGCGATGGCCCCGTTCTCACAGAGCCAGCTTGCGTCATGGCAGGACTGACCAACGGCCAGACGTACCGCTTCACCGTTGTAGGCGTGCTGAATGACGGCCGCCTCACGCCGCCGAGCAATGAGGTCACCGTCACGCCCCGAGCCGTCGGCACGGCCAAGCTCTCCGACCTGCGGGCGTGGTCGTGGGACGCCCGCACGGGCAACCTGTCGAAAGCCGACCGCAGCGATTCACTCTCCTTCGGCGACCACAAGGACGTGCCGCTCCTCGCCCACCCGGTCCGCGTCACCTTCCCCGACGGCCAGGAACTGGTCTACGACCGCTTCCGCCCGGTGGACTGGAAGACGCGGGACGGCGAGCATCTGCTCTACCCGCGGCACTTTGGGAACGGCCTCGACATCGGGCGCTTCGACAATCGCGGCCTCGCCCTCATCATCCCGCCCCAGGGGGCCAGGCAGGTGGAGCCGAGCGAGGACGTCGCCCACTCGCCCGCGCGGCCCGTCAACCCCGACTACCGCGATGCCCAAGCCGGCACCGCCCACCCTCACATCACCGACCCGATGACGCTGCCGCTCGAGCGCTACCACCACGACGCCCAACCGCGCTGGTTCCCGCCGCAGGCCGAGGGCGACCGCGTGACGTTCCACTACTGGCAGCCGCTCACGATGATGGGCTATCGAGCCTGGGTCTTCGTGCGCGTGTGGGAGACCTGGTGGCCGATCGAGCGCGACCGCCACGGCACCCGCTACCACGGTCTCGCCCGCCTTATCGAGGTCGAGGTGCCCAGCGCCTGGAAGCATGGCTACCAGGTGATGCTCAACAACGGCTTCGGCCCGGGCGGCTCCCGCAAGGGAGTCACGAGCTACAACACCGGCTTCCGCGAGCCGGGCCGCGAGATCGTGGACTTCTCGGGCGACCGTAACCGCGTGGTCTACTTCCAGGGTCCCAAGCCGCCCCGCCGCGCCGGCGGGTATCATCCGAGCCAGGACTGCCTTCAGGCCCAGCCGCTCATCTTCTACGACTGGCCGGCCGGCTCGCTCACCATCACGGCCCGCAGCCTCTACTACCACGCCTCGCAGAACTCCGCCAGCTATCCCGAGCAGGGCGCCGACGGCGTGTGGCCGAGTCTCGCCTGGGACCTCGGCCAGGCGGGCCAGCGGGTCGCCGTGGACACCGTCGAGTACCTCTACACCGCCGACAAGACCCAGCCGCTGCCGCAGCGCTACCTCAACGCCCGGTGTGAAACCCTCGCCGCCGTCTCCGAGCGGATGGGCGTGCAGGACACGCTGGCCGCGACCAATGTCACCGGCACCCACTGGGGCGCGAAGGGCGACGGCGGCCCCGCCCCCCACGCCGAAAAATGGGCCAAGGCCCTGCAAGGCTCCCCGTGCGACGGCTTCTTCAACTACCACGAGTTCTGGCACGCCGTGCCGATCACCGTGGACGACGCCTATCGTCTCGACGAGACCCACGACTGCAATCCCCAGATCAAGGCCATGTGCGACAAGCTGCGCGCCGCGGGGCTCAACCCCGGCTTCTGGTTCCGCCCCGAATTCGTCAAGACCGCTGTGCCTACCGCGCTCAGCGACCGCATCCCCACGGCCCGCGCCTACTACGGCTACGACTGCTGCCGCTATCCCGACGTGCCCACCCTCCTCGCCGAGCGCGGCATCCCCCTCTTCCGCGAAAACACGCACTGGGTCCGCCGCCAGCGCGACGGCTCGTGGCCCGTCAACACCCCCTACCAGTGGACGCCCATGAGCTTGGCCACGGGCTGGTGGGACCGCATCATGTGGCCGACGCTCGCCATGAGCCGCAGGCTGGGCTTCGGGTGGCTCCTCATGGACGGCGGCTTCGGCGGCCTGTCGGGTGTGGACTACGCGCCCATGCTCAACGGCGAGGCCGACAGCGCTGTGCCGTGCCAGCCTTTCTGGTGGCGGATGTTCCGCACCATGCACCACATCGGCATGAAGAACTTCGGCGAGTGCACCCTCGGCTGGAAGGCCGGTTTCACCAATCTCGTCGGCGAGGGCGATGAGCATTTCCTCTGGATGTTCAGCTTCTCCAGCATCTGGGGCGCCCCGCCCAAGACCGCCGAAGCTGTCCACAAGGTCTACCAGCTCTACAACGGCCTCCCCATGCCGAACCCCTGGGAGAAAGAGGCGGCCGAGATCGCGCCCGTGCGCCGCTTCGCCCGCGACTTCTACCGCCAGCACCGACCGCCCGATTGGATCGAGCTGCGCGACCTCCGCCAGGGCGAACCTGTGGCGCTCAAGGCCAAACCCAAGGACTCTCCCGTCGCCGGCGGCGCCACCCGCATTGACGACAAGGACCTTCCCGCCGAAACCGTCCGCCCCTGGACCTGGTCCGACGCCATCTGGCACTACGCCGACGGCACGTCGGTTGCCTACCCTGCCTATGAGAGGATTGGGAAATGAGCAGCGCTGTGGGGCACGCGGCGATGGCTTGCCTGAGCCTGGCGATTGTGGCGGCCAGCGGGGCCGAACTGGTGACGAGCAACTTCGAGTCGGCCGGCATCAGCCGCTTCCTGGCCGATTGGGACAAGCCGGCCCCCGGGGCGCGCACTGTGGACGCCGCGAACCGGGCCGTGTTGCTGCGCTTCCCAGGCGCGGCGGAGAAACTTTGGGCCGAGGCCGCCAAAGGCCAGAAGATCGCCAAGGCCGAGGTTGTCCTCACCTACGAGGGCTACGAACTCAGCCCCAAGGGCTACATCTGCCGCTACGGACTCGGCGAGAAGAAGTGGAAGGAGAACCCGCCCCAGTGGCACATCGTGGCCTGGCCGCTCCGCCTGCCCTGGAAGGCCGACGCCAAGACGGGGCCGACCTTCAATGCCTTCGCGGCCGGCGGCGGCTACTGGACGAAGTACGGTGCGGGCGACGCGCGGAGGGACCGCTTCCCGACCCGCCTCGGCCCCGCCGAGCTTTCCACCCAGTGCCCCGAGGGACGGCTCGACGTGACGAGCGTGCTCAACGACCCCGCCTACGGCAAGAGCCTGGGCGAACGCCTCCGCCTCATCGAGCAGTGCGGCTTGCTCCTCAAGAAGCTCGAAACCCACGACTTCCGCTACGACGAGTGGTGGAGCGCCTACGAGTGGGCCAACCCCACCGGCGGCCACGGCCTGACGTTCAAGGACGCCCGCCTCGTCGTGACATTCGCCCCAGGCGACAAGCCCGAAGGCACACTCCCCAAGGCCACGGACACGATGTTCCTGGCCTGGGACAGCTATGTTCGGGACACGAAGCCCACCGCCATGCTGCCCTCGCCCGAACAGCTCCAGGCGATGGCGGCTAAGCACGCCTTCACGAGACCGGCCTGGATGCCCGACTGGCAGTGGCAGCGCGTGAGCGACCTGGCCACCCACCCGGGCGACCGCATCGGTGCCTGGCGCCAGAAGCTCCTCTCCGGCGACCCCGCCGACTACGCGAAGGTCGTCGCCGAACTCCTCTCCATCCCGCCCCGCTTCTGGCAGGGATGGGGCATCCAGGACGACCTGCTCCTCTGGTATCTCTACCGCGACATGCTGCCCGAGCCCGTGCTGGACAGCATCCGCGAGTACTGGGACGCCTGGCTCATGCCCGACATCCCGACCGACCAGTTCTTCCACGCCCAGAGCCAGAAGAACGACGATTACTGGAAGGCGACGAAGGACTGGCGTGGCCGCAAGAGCTTCTTCCGCGACGGCTACAACTACGTCATCTCGACAATGAACTTCAACCACACGGCCGCGATGGGCGCACTCCTCGGCGGCCACATCATCGGCTCCGAGCGGGCGATGGCCGACGGACGCCACGGCCTCGAACACCTCCCACTCCGCCTCTGGGCCTGGTACGACGGCACGACCCAGGAGTCCATTGACCACTACTACTTCTCGATCACACTCAGCGGCCAGAAGATGTTCGCCGACTTCGGGCCGACCCATCTCGATCGCCTGATGGGCCAGAGCATCCTCGCCAAGTCCGTCGAAGAACTCACCTCGTCGTGGCACCCGAACCTGCGGCGCTTCATCAACACCTCGGGCCGCACCGGGCTCTCGTTCCTCTGGGCCACGCAGGGCGGGCTCGAGCACATCATCCATACCCTCTCCCGCAGAGGAGCGATGCACGACGCCGACAACAAGGACCTCTTCGGCATGCCCCGGTTCAATCTTGATGCGCCCGCAGGCCGCATTGCACTCCAGACCATCAACGGCCCCTGGGCGCCAGAGTGGGCGGCGAACATGGTGGACGAGAAGCCGCTGCCCTACGAGATGACCGTGACGCAGAAGGACTGGGGGCACTTCGCCCAGACGCCCCTCTGGAAGCGCTGCTACCTCGGCAAGCACTATGGCCTGGCGAGCACCGACGTCGGCCGCTTCGGCTCCGTGCCCGTCATGGCCCAGTGGCAGCGCACGAAGACGCCCGTCGAGAAGCTCCAAGAGGTCGGCACCCTCCTCGTCCGCTACGGGATGAACACCACGAAGCTCCTCACCCAGGGCGGCGGCGTCGTGCCAATGCAGGGCGGCAGCCTGGTTACGCTTCAGCACAAGAGCAAGATGGTCCTCCTCAGCAGCCCGCTCTGCCGCCTGGGCGAGAAGGACAAGGAGCCGCCCGAGGTGAAGAGCCTCCAGACCACTATCGCCCTCTTCACCTTCGAGCCGCCGCCAACCTGGGAGTTCTACGTTGACGGCGAGCGGATCAAGAGGCTGCCCGTGGCTGTGAAGGCCGGGCAGCGAATCGCGTTGAAGGACGGCGTGAGCTGGGTCGGCCTCATCCCGCTGCCCTCGACCGATCTCGGCCGCGACGCCGAGGTCGTCATCAGCGCCGATGGCGTCGAGGAGGAGCTTCAGGGCGGCGGCAAGGCCAAGCCCACGCTCCTCATTCAGCAGTACAACTACAGGTCAGCCACGCCGCTCGCCAAGTCGGGCAAGTCGTGGGAGGAGATTGACCAGGCCTACGGCGGTTTCATCATCGAGGTGAGCGACGAGACCGAACAGAGCTTCCGCTCGTTCCAGCGCCACCTGCGCCGAATCGAGACGAAGACCCGCTGGGATGCCGAGAAGAAGACCCTGCACGTCCTCCACAAGAGCGGCAGCGACACTTTCGAGTTCGGCTACCGCCCCGAATACCAGGTCTTCTTCGACAAGGGCGTGCCCACCGACCAGTGCTTCCCCTACCGCGTCGTGAACGGCAAGTGGCCCTATCTGGTGAAGGGCCTCGACCGCGACAGCACCCTCACCCAGCAGGGCACGACGGGGCGGCTGGAGAAGAACGGCGCCGTGCTCACCTGCGAGCCGGGCCGCATGGCCTACCTCCAGACCGAGCCGCTCAGCGGCACCTACGCCGGCCTCAACCCGCTTCCCTCGCCCACCCTCTGGTCGCTCAGCGTCCCCGGCGGCATGACCATCACGGCGGATGGCCGCGTGAGCATGCTCCGCGTCATCGCCCAACCGAAGCAGAACAAGCTGACTGTGGACTACGCGGTGAAGGGTGACCAGAACACGCCCGACATGGCGACGGCGCTGCTCGTCTTCGGCCCGCGCTCGGCCCCTAGCGTCGAGCTGAACGGCAAGCCTGCGGCTGGCACGGGCTTCCAGCCCGTGGGCGGCAAGCGGGCATTCGTAATCCCGTTGGCTGACGGCCCTGTGCCCAATGGCCTGGAGGAGCGCCTCCGCCGCGCCCGGGAGGCGCTCGGCGCAGCCGCGAAGGAGGGCCGCGGTTTTTTTCTCCATGACTGGCACGTCGCCGGCCCCTTCGCCGTGAAGGACGACGAGCGGCTCTGGGCCGGCGTGAAGGCCACATGGTCACCCGAGCAGGGAGTTGACCTCAAGGCGACGTACGCGGGCATGAACCGCGTGGACGGCAAAGAGGTCGAGGTGCCCATCCGCTGGCAGCGGGCGCTCAAGCCCGGCCAGCCGCCGATGGGACCGGGGCCGGTCAGCCTGGCGGAACTGATGGCGCCCACCCGCGGCGCGTGCGCGTTCGCCTACACCAGGATCGTCTCGGACCGCGATCGCGAGGTCACGCTCTACACGGGGAGCGACCAGTGCCTCGCCGTCTGGCTCAACGGCCAGAAGGTCCTCGAACGCAACCTCTACCGCGCTGCCGAGCCCGACCAGGATAAGACGAAGGTCGCGCTCAAGAAGGGCGAGAACACCGTCCTCCTCCGCAGTATCGGCGGTTGGGAGGGTTGGTCCTTCTACTTCCGCCTCGGCGACGACTATGGGTTCCCCATCACCGAGGGGCTCACGTTCGGACTGGGCAACGCCCAGTAGGACGGTGTTAGGTGTTGGTTGTCAGCTGTTGGGGTACGGAGGAGAGAGCTTCCTGCTTGCGTCTTCCTCTTACCCCCAACACCTAACACCACTCAAGCACACGGAATGACCCCAAGCTAGGAGACGCCTGATTCCCCGACACACACCCGTCTACAGCGTCGTCCCCTTCCGCGGCAAGCCGGTGGTGATGCGCGCCGGCAAGCCCATTCCAGCGTTCTGCTACAACTACTGCGGGGCGATGGAGTGGAAGGGCGCACGCGAGATCATCTCCAAGTTCGCCGCCAACGGCTGCAAGGTCTTCATGGTGCCCGTCCGCGGCGGGGTGGAGAACGACTACTGGACGACGCCGTTCTGGACGGATGACGGCGTGTTCCCCGACGTGACGCCGGAGGAGGCCGAGCACTATGTTGGCGAGATGGTTCACGAGGTGCTCAGGGCCGCGCCCGACGCGCTGCTCTGGATTCGCTTCGGCAGCAGCCCGCCCAAGCGCTGGCGCGAGAAGCACCCAGGCGACCTGCTGCTGAACAGCTTCGGCAAGGTCTACGACGAGGCATCGCTCGCCTCCGACAGCTACAACGAGCAGCTCGGCCGCTTCATCGAGAACACCGTTCGCTTCTGCGAGCGCCAGCCCTGGGGCGAGCGGGTGATCGGCTACCTGGTCTATCCCCTCGGCGAGGGCACGACCCAGCTCACCTGCGACGGCTATCTCTTCGACCGCAGCCCCGCGATGCAGGCCGGCTTCCGCGCCTTTCTCCGCCGAAATGGCCGCCCCGAAGCCGATGTGCCCGACGACCGCGACTTCCACGAGCGCGGCAAGACCCGCTACGGCGAGGTCTCGACCGATGGTAAGAAGCTCGAGCGAATCCCCCGCCGCCTCCACTGGCCCGAGCCACAGGAGACCGCGGTCGAGCGCGACTACTGTCTCTACATGCGCGAGCTGACCGGGCGCAACTTCCGCACCATCCTCTCCGCCGTCAAGCGCGCGGCACCGAACAAGCTGGCGGGCATTGACGCCTTCAAGCAGACCCTCCTCGGCTGGCCCCTCGTCGCACGATGGGTCGGCGACTATCAGACCCACGGCGGCGCCATGCACCCCGTGAGCGGCGCGTTCGCCATGGCCGAGCTCCTCGACCTCCCCGAGCTCGACGTGGTGGTGACACCGCACGACTACCTGCATCGCGGCATGGGCTTTGGCTACGAGGGCGAGGGCATCGGCGACTCCGTCGTCGCCCATGGCAAGCTCTTCTTCGTGGAAGAAGACCAGCGCACCTTCAGCCTCTCAGAGGAGGGCCGCTGGAACTATCTCAAAGACATGAAAGAGGCGAAGGCGGGGCTGTGGCGCAACCTCGGCTCCTCGCTCTCCCGCGGCTACAACACCTATCCGATGGACGTCTGTGGCCCGAGCTTTTTCATGGACGACGGCATCCAGGATGTCCTCGTTGCCCGCCGCGTCGTCCATGAAGCCGCGGTCAACTGGCCTCGCCGCGAAGTGCCCTGCATCGTGATGGTGGTGGACGACTCAAGCGTCATCCACGAAGACTTCACCATCGGCTACCAGTACCTCGCCGTCATCCACCAGCGGCTCTACGGGCTGTCGAGGTGCGGCGTGCCGTTCCGCCTGCATCTGTTCGAGGACCTCGCCCGCGATGACTTCCCCTCCTGCCACAAGGTCTTCCTCTTCCCGAATTTGTTCCACGTGACACACGACCGCCTGAAGTTGCTGCGCGAGAAGGTCTTCCGCAAAGGCAACGTCTGCATCTTCGGCCCCGCCAGCGGCATCACCGATGGCCGCCGCCTCTCCGCCGAGTCCGCGATCGAGCTGACTGGCATCCCCCTGGAACTCGTTCGCAAGGAATCGCCCCGCTTCGTCACCATTGACCGCTTCGACCATCCCATTACAGAGGGCTTCGCGTCGCGCTTGGACTACGGCGATTCGCTCCCCTATGGCCCACTCCTCGTGCCCCGGGAGGACCCCGAGGTGAGACGCCTCGGCGGCATCCAGTGGCCCACGGCCCGCGACGGGGCCGGTCTGGTCATCCGTGAGATGGGGGGCTGGACGTCGGTATTCACCTGCGCTGTGCCGCTCCCCGCGCCGCTGCTCCGCGAACTGGCCCGCTACAGCGGCACGCACATCTACAGCGAATCGGACGACGACCTCGTCTTCGCCGACTCGTGCACGCTCGCCGTTCACTCCGTCCGCCCCGGCCGGCGGGCGATCAAGCTCCCGAAGCCTTCAACCGTCTGGGACCTCATTGCCCGGCGGAAGCTCGGCGAGGGCTTGGGGGAGATCAGGATCGCGGTGAATCCGCCCCAGACCCGGCTGTACCACCTCGGGCGCAGCAACCCGTTCGGCTCGGGGCGTGGAGCGACTAAGGATTGACCCGGCGGAGTCTGACGGCCCGCAGGTTCATCAGGGGGGCGCCGGGGCTCTTCTTCCTGCCCGCCTTGACCAGGACGGTGACGTCGCCTGCCTTCTCGATGGTCACGGCGCCGGGGTTGTCGGTCTCGAACGTGCCCCAGTTGGCCGTGCGGCGCACCGTGCCGCGCAGCTCCTGCCCCGCGACCGAGACGACGTATTCGTTCCCCGCCGCTGCGTCCTCGGCGGCGAAGAGAATCTCGACCTGATAGGTGCCCGGCCTCTTGATCGTCACCTGCCACTTCACCAGAGAGTCCTGCGGGTTCCAGAAGCCGATGCAGTCGCGATCGGCCCGGGCCTCGTAATGGGGCTGGTCCTGATTCCCGCTACGCACGACGCCCTCGATCGTGCCGTCAATGGCGTGGCAGGTGAAGGCATCGTCGCCGTCGGTCAGGCCGCGGCCCTTGCGCTCCTTGCGCTCGCGCTCGATGGCCTCCAGGCGCTCCTCGAGGCTGGGGGGGCGTGACTTGGGCGCAACCGACGTCTTGGGTGGGGGAGGAGGCTCGGGTTCCCGCTTGGGCGGGGCGACCGGCGCGGGCTCGGGCCTCGGCGGCTCGGGCGGTGGCGGCGGCATGGGCGCCGGCAGCGCCTCGAGCGGATTCACGCGCACCGCTGGCAGCGGCTTCTCTGCGCTGCGCAGGATCAGCAGCACCGCGACGAGCAGCAGGAACGCGGCGGCCGCCGCTCCGTAGATGGCGGGCTTGGACTGCCAGACGGGCGGCTTGCGGGCCGCCCGGCGGGCAGACGCCTCATCCTCAACCGGCTCGGTCCTCGGTGGTGCGGCGCCGGGCCTCAGCCGCTGGGTGCGCGGGCGGCGCTCGGCCTCGGGGGGCAGAGCCGCTGGCGCGACCGTGCGGGCCGCCTGGCGCTTCTGAACCAGGCGCTCGATCCGCTCGAGGGCGTCGAGCAGTTCGGAGGCGCTGGGGTAGCGCTCGTCGGGGTTGCGCCGCAGGAGCCTCTGCATCAGCACGTTGAGCACAACCGGAGTGCCCGGCAGGCGGCCGGTGAGTGGCGGCGCCTCCTGGCGGATGTAGCGGAGCGCGCGGGCCTCGGGGTCCGCGGCGTCGAAGGGCGGGCCGCCCGTCATCGCGTGGTAGAAAGTCGCGCCCAGCAGGAAGAGATCGGTGCGCGCGTCGAGGGGCAGGCCGTGGGCCGCCTCGGGTGGGTAGTAGAGCGGCGAGGCGAGGCGCTCGGTGGCGGGGGTATCGGGCTGGCGGGCCTCGCCGAAACGCCGCGCAAGGGCCGACTCGGCCAGCAGCACGCGGCCGTCGCTGGCCACCAGCAGAGTGTCGGGCCGCAAGTCGCCGTGCAGGATGCCGGCGGCGTGCGCGTCGGCCAGCGTGCGCGCGGCCTCCCGCATCAACGCGATCGCGCGGTCGCTGGGAAGCGCCCCCTCCCGCGCGAGCAGCGCCGCCAGGGTTTCGTAGGAAACATCGTCCATGCGCAAACGGGGCTCGAAGCCGTGGGGACGGGCGCGCGGCCGGGTGGCAATATGGTAGAGGGGTGCGGGAGACCTGTCAAGCGCCCGTGGCTGGGCGGCCGTGGCGTGGCAGGGGAGGGGAGGGGCTACTTGCCGGCGGGGTCGGCTCGCAGTTCCTCGACCTTCCCGCCGTCGCGCGTGCGGAAGCGCAAGCAGAAGCCCCACTCGCCGTTGCCCTGGCCGATCTTGACCATCAGGTCGTTCCAGCCCTGCTTGAGCTTCACGTCCAGCTTGTCCTCGTCGGGCCGGACGGCGCGGTCGCGGCGGTTCGAGTGGACGATCCGGCCGTTGAGCCAGATCTTGATCGAGTCGTCGCTGCCGGCCCAGATCTGCACGTCGCGCTCCAGGGCCGAATAGACCCGCGTGCGCAGGTAGATGGCGGCACGCTCGCTGGCCACCTGGGCGATCTCGGTGATCTGGCGGAAGTTGAAGAGCCAGGGCCGACCGGCGTCGGTGCCCTTGGGCATGGGCGCCCAAGTGGGCGTCTCCCCCGGCTTCTCGGGCGGGAACTCGTTGTCGAAGGGGCCGCACTTCTCCGCGCAGGCGGGATCGTGGTAGGGGCCGGCATACTCCCAGTTGACCACGTAGTCCTCGTAGTCCACGACTTCGATGCCCTTGGTTCGCTTGAGGAACTCCTCATAGGTCTCGGTGCCGGCCGCTGCGCCCTGGACTGCTTTCCAGCGCCTCGGGGTCACCTCGGGCGGATCCTGGGGCTTGGGCGGTGTGTACTCCTCGCGAGGGGGCGCGGGCGTGCTCGTCTTTGGTTTGGGCTTGGGCTTGGGAGGCTCGACGACGGGCTTGGGCGGCTCCTTGCGTGCCGTGGCCGCCGGCGTGCTCGGGGGCGCGACTGCGGAGGCGGTGCTCAGGGCCGCCGGAGGCTTCGTGGCCTGAGGCTTGCTGCCGCCGCGCGACAGCAGCGCGACGAGGACGACCAGGGCCAGGGCCGCTGCGGCTCCGCCGTAGAGGATGGGCTTGGACTGCCAGAGCGGCGCCTTCGCGGCGGCGCGGCGGGTGGTGGGATGCCGCTCGGCCTGGGCTTCGGCAGCGGCCGTGCCCTGCCGGGCGCGCGGGCGCTTGCCGTGCCGCGGCGTGTCGGTGGACGCCGCACCGGCCGAAGCCGGCGCGCGCCGCGCCTCCTGGCGCTTCTGGAGCATGCGCTCGGTGCGCTCGACGGCGTCGAGCAGGTCGGCCGCGCTCTGGTAACGCTCGTCGGGGTTGCGCCGCAGGAGTTTCTGCATCAGCACGTTGAGCAGCACGGGCGTGCCGGGCACGCGCTCCTCGAGCGGGGGCACGTCGTGGCGAATGTACTGGAGTGCGCGAGCCTCCGGGTCTTCCCCATCGAACGGGGGGGCGCCCGTCATGGCGTGATAGAAGGTGGCCCCGAGGAGGAAGAGGTCGGTGCGGGCGTCGAGCGGCAGGCCCTGAGCCGCCTCGGGCGGGTAGTAGAGCGGCGAGGCGATCCGCTCGGTGGCGGGGGTGTCGGGCTGGCGAGGCTCGCCCAGCCGGCGCGAGAGAGCCGATTCGGCCAGCAGCACGCGGCCGTCGCCGGCCACGAGCAGTGTCCCTGGGCGAAGATCGCAATGCAGGATGGCCGCGGCGTGGGCGTCCGAGAGCGTGCGCGTGGCCTCGCGCAAGAGCGGCAGCGCACGGTCGCCCGACAGCGCACCCTCGCGCTCCAGCAGCGCGGCCAGGGTCTCGAACTCCACGTTTGCCATGCCCCGCCTCGAGGACGTTGCGCATGCCGCCCCGGGTGCGGCGCCATTGGAACTCTCCTATGCTAGATCGCCCGCACGGGTGTGTCAAGCCGAATTCCGGGGGAACCGCGTTGGGCCAGCCGCGCTTGACACGCGGCCCACGCCGATCTAACCTGTGCGCACGAAGGAGCTTGCCCCGCGTTCCTTGAGGAGATACGACGTGATTCGCATCGGCATCGTGGGGTCCGACAATTCGCACGCCATCGCGCTGTCGCAACTGTGCAACCTGAACGACACGCCCGAGCAGAAGGCCATCCGCGGGGCGAAGGTGGTTGCGCTCTTCGGCCTCGTGCCGGAGCGCAATGAGGAGGTGGCTGCCGCGGGCCGGATCCCCACGATCGTGAGGAAGCCGACCGACATGATCGGCATGGTAGATGCCGTCTTCGTGGTCTTCCGCCACGGCGGGCTGCATCTCCGCTACGTCAAGCCGTTCCTCCAGGCGCGCATTCCCGCGTTCGTAGATAAGCCGCTCGCCTGCTCGGCCGCCGATGCGAAACGGATTCTGGCGCTCGCCAATCGCAACAGGGTGCTCTTGACCTCGTACTCGACCATTCGCTGGGCGAAGGGGACGCAGGAACTGATTGGCAAGTGCGCCGAGCTGGGCGGCGTCCGCAGCGGCGTCTTCGGTTGCCCCTCGGACCCCACGAGCGAGTACGGCGGCATCCATTTCTACGCCATCCACGCGGTCGAGACGATGCAGCAGGTCATGGGCACGGGGGTCACGGAAGTCGCGGCGCGTCAGAGCGGCAAGAACACCGTCGCCGCCGTGTCCTACGGCGACGGGCGGACGGCTACGCTGCACCTGCTGGCGGACTCGAAGCACGGCTTCTATGCCACGGCCTTCTGCAAGGAGGGCGTGGCCGGCGGGGCGCTGGACATCTCGGACTGCTATAGCGCCGGCCTCACGCGCATCCTGCGGATGCTCCGTACCGGCAAGCGTCCCCTCACCGACCAGCAGATGCTCGAACCCATCCGAGTCCTCGACGCCATCGTCAACTCTGCCGCCACCGGCGAGACCGTCCGTCTGGGCAAGGTGAAGGCTTGACAGCTCTGCATCTGCTTCTGTACTCTATCTACTGTGCACTGCCCAGTGCTCTCTGAAACACAGACCCCGGGGCGGGGAGCGCGGCTTTAGCCGACACGAAAGTGTCGCTGCGGTGTTACGCCGCGGACGTGCCTTGGCTCGCTTCACGCCCGCTGGAGATGAGGGAATTCCGCGAATTCCCGTCATCTCCAGCACAGGAGAGCGATGTAAAGCCCTCCCCGCCCCGGCTCTTGACTTCCGGTCGCCGATTTCCGATTGCCGCTCGAATGAACATCCTCTGGGTCGTCTTCGGCGTCATCGCTCTGTGGGTTCTGCTCCGCTTCCTGGCGGGGCTTGCCTCGCCGCGGCGCTACGGCGATGGGCCAGGTGCGGAGGTCCCCCGGGGGCGCCAGCGGCTACGCGCCACGGCGGCCCATCGCCCGCAACTGCTCGCGGAGAACGGCCTGCCGAACCTTGCCAGCCGCGATGACCTGGCCCAGGCGCTCGGCATCCCTCGCGGCGCCCTCGACTGGCTCACGTTCCCCGACGCGGCGAAAGAGCCGCCCCACTACTCCGCCTTCGCCGTGCCCAAGCGCTCGGGCGGCTACCGCGTGCTCTACGCGCCCAAGCCCAGGCTCAAGGCCGCGCAGCAGTGGATTCGCCGCGAGATTCTGGCGAAGACCCACGCCAGCGAGAGCGCCCACGGCTTCGTCGAGACCCGCTCGATCCTCACCAACGCCGCGCCCCACGCGGGCAGGGACATCGTGCTCACGCTCGACCTGGACAACTTCTTCCCGTCCGTCACCTATCGGCGCGTGCGCGGCATCTTCCAGTCGCTCGGCTACGGCGAGGAGATGGCGATTCCGCTGGCGCTGCTGTGCACGGTGAGGCCGGCGGAGAAGGTACGCGAGTTCGTCGGCGGCCAGCGGCACCGCATGCTCCCCCAGGGCGCGCCCACCAGCCCCGCCCTGGCCAACCTCGCCTGTCGCCACCTGGACGCCCGGCTGGACGGCTTGGCCGCGAAGTTCGGTTGCGTTTACACCCGCTATGCCGACGACCTGACCTTCAGCGGCGACGAGGCATTCGCGCGCTCCCTCAAGCGCTTCCTCCCCCTGGTTCACCAGATCGTCAGCAACGAGGGCTTCAAGCTCAAGAAGGGCAAGACCCACTACGCCCGCCGCGGCGCACGCCAGGAGGTCACGGGCCTCGTCGTCAACGACGGCCCGCGCGTGCCGCGGGCCTATCGGCGGAGGCTCCGCGCCATTCTCCACAACGCCCGCAAGACCGGCCTGGAGGCCCAGAACCGCGGCAAGCACCCCCACTTCGCCCACGCCCTCCGCGGCCGCATCGAGTTCATTCGCTCCACCCACCCCCAACTGGCCAGCCAACTGCTCGCCGAACTGAAGGCCCTTGGATGAAGGGGCTCTGAGATGAAGCCACTCGCATGGCACTGCGTCCTCGCGGTGCTGGCTGCCGGCGCCGCAGCGGCCGGCGAGCCGGCGGACGCGAAGCGCAGCGTCGAGGACCTTGTGCTCGGCAACGATCACCTCAAGCTCTGCTTCCGCTCTGAAGGCGGGCAACCGCGTCTGTTCCGGATCGAGAACATCCTCGCAGGGAATCGCGCGCTCCCCGTCAAGGCGGACGATATCTGCGTGGCCAGCGAGGGGCGGGCGCCACTTCGCCTGGCAGACTTCGCCTACAAACGACTCGATAGCAAGCGCCAGGGCGTTGAGACGCGGCATTCACTCGTCTACGAGAACCAGGGGGAGGGCATCCAGCTACAGGTCGTCTACTCCATTGGCACGGCGCCCTTCCTCCGCCGACATATCGAGCTTTCTGCACCCCACGCGCTCCCGATCCGCCAGGTAGATGCGTGGAGCATCGGCGTCGAAGGGAAGGCATCCAGTCAGGGCTTTGGGCAACCGGTGCTGCTCGAAGATACGTTCTGGGGCCTCGAGTTCCCGGGCGGCCACAACAGCTTCGCCAATGGCACGGTGAAGCTCACGCACTACCCCGGCCGCACGGCCGACCGCTTCGTGAGCAAGACCGCCGTCCTCGGCGTCGCCGAGCCAGGCCGCGTGGCGCAACGCTTCCAGGACTACATCGCCTCCATCCAGGCCACACCGAAGGAGCAAAGGCTCTTCGTGAACTACAACACCTGGTGGACGCTGATGCCGCCGACCGAGAAGAATTGCGTGGAGCTGATCAGGCTCTTCAAGGAGAAACTCTTCGACCCCCACGGCGAGTCGTTCGACACCTTCACGATCGACGACGGCTGGGACAAGAAGGAGACGCTCTGGGACATCGTGCCCGAGCGATTCCCCAACGGCTTCGGGCCACTCGTCGAGCCGCTGAAGGCGATGAAGGCGAACCTCGGCCTCTGGCTCTCGCCATCGTCGGGCTACAGCCACGCGCCCCACCTGGCCAAGCTCGGCTACGAGCACAACTCCAATCCCTGGTACTGCTGCCAGAGCGGCGCGAAGTACCGCCGCGACATCGCCGCGCGCGTCACCGCCCTCGCCAAGCAGTACGACCTGGCCTTCTACAAGTTCGACGGCTTCTGCCCGAGCTGCGAGGCGAAGGACCACGGCCACCTGCCCGGCCCCTACGCCCAGGAGGCCAACATTGACGCCTTCATCGAGCTGATGACCGCGGCGAAGCAAGCCAAGCCGGGCATCTTCCTCGACCCCACCTGCGGCATGTGGCTCAGCCCCTGGTGGCTCCTCTACTGCGATTCCATCTGGGGGAACGTGTCGGGTGACTACCCCGACGTAATCGTCCCCGCGCCCATCGTCCGCGACAGCGCGACAACGACCCGCGACGCCGTCTTCCGCCAGCGGGTCCGCGAGCACCCAGGCTATCCGCCCTCCGCCATCGAGCATCTCGGCATCATCGTCATCACGCCCGAGAAGTGGGAGGACAACGCCATCGCGGTCGTCGGCCGCGGATGCCGGCTCCTCACCCTCTACATCAACCCCAAGTTCTTCACCTCCCCCTCTCGTCCCGCCGCTCCGCGGGGGGACGCGGAGCCCGGCCGCACCGCGGCCGCTGGCAGGGACGATTGGGCCTTCCTCGCCTCGGTGCTCAAGTGGACCCGCCACAACGCGGCCACGCTCGGGCACACGGCCCTAATCGGCGGCGACCCCTTTAAGCGCGAGTGGTACGGCTACGCCCACTTCGCCGCCAACCGCGGCATCATCTGTTTGAGGAACCCGTTCATAGAGCCACAGAAGGTTCGCCTCAAGCTCGACGAATCGGTTGGCTGGCCTCGCGAGGCGGTCGCCGGCCCGCTTGTGGCGGCCACAGTCTACCCCCGCCACGAGGTGCTGAAGACGGGGCTGTCGCATGGCAGCGCCCTCGACCTCACGCTTCAGGGCTATGAGACGCTGCTCATCCAGCTCACGCAAGCCCCGCCATTCGCTGCGGCCGGCGAAGGTCCGCAGGCGCCTGCCTGCAAGGTCGAGGGCACCGGCCTGGCCCTTCAGGCGGAGGAAATCGCGGGCAAGTGCATAGCGGTGGTGCCCGATGGGGCAAAGGCCACGATGCACCTCCTCGCCGACCCGCGTGGCGGCGTGGGCGTCGTCGAGTGCGCTGCGCTTGTCCGTGACAAGTCCGTGCCTGTCCGTGTGGTTCGCTCGGGGGCCGACCAAGCCCACTCGAAACACTCCTGGACCTGGTTCGAGTTCGACCTGCCCGCGGGCAAGAGCGATGTGGCGGTCACCATCAAGGCCGCTAACGGCGGGGGTCTTGGCCGCTGCGAAGCGGGCTGGTGGCTCTGGGCCGAGCACCCGCTGGCAAAGGGCGAGTCGCCGAAGCCGCGCGAGCCGCTCCCGCTGCCGATTGGCCAGAACAGCCAGCGCGAGATCATCACGATCCAGGCGGCAAAGGTCTTCACGGCGCCGCGCGTGTGGCCGAAGGCCGATGCGCCGACCGCCTGGCTCGACGAGCTTCCGCCCGACGATGTGACGCTCGGCTGGGGCAAGCTCCAGACCAATCAGAGCGTGTGGGAGAAGCCGATGATCATCGCGGGCCGCAAGTTCGCCCGCGGCCTCGGCACCCATGCCGAGAGCCGCATCGTCTACTATCTGACCGGGGGAAGATTCAGGTCCTTCCGCTGCCTCGTCGGCCGCGACGAGCACGCCCAGGAGGGCACCATCGTCTTCCAGGTGAAACTCGACGGCAAGAAGCTCTTCGACAGCGGCCCGATGACCAAGGCATCCGCCGCCAAACAGGTCGAGGTGGACGTCTCGCGTGGCACGACGCTTGAGCTTCTGACCCTCGACGGCGGCGACGGCATCAGCGGCGACCACGGCGACTGGGCCGAGGCGCAGTTGCTTCGATAAAGCCATACCGCGTGCAGGTATGCACGCCCTACCTCTGTCCCTCCCGAAGGTTTCAGCACCTTCGGGAGGGTAAACGCAAGGAACCAGCCGATGAACCGGGACGAAATCCTCAAGGGGGCCGAGGCGCGCATTCAGGAGCACCGGACGGCGGAGGCGTCGCTGCGCTTTGTGGACGCGGCGGGCGAGGCGCTGGCGGGCGTGGAGGCCGAGGTGTGGCTCGCCCGCCACGAGTTCAAGCTCGGCGCCAACGCCTTCCGCATCGGGGCCATCGAGGACGCGGCGCTCCAGCGCGCCTACTACGAGCGCTTCGCCGGACTGCTCAACTACGCCACCCTGCCCTTCTACTGGGGCGGCTACGAGCCGCAGCAAGGCGCGACCCAGGAAGCCCGCCTCGACGTGATGGCGGCCTGGTGCCGCGACAATCACATCACCCCCAAAGGCCACCCGCTCGTCTGGCACGAGGTCTTCCCCAAGTGGGCCGAGGCCCTGCCCGACGCCGACGTGCTGAAGCGCCAGGAAGAGCGCGTCAGGCATATCGTCTCGCACTTCCAGGGGCGGATTGACCTCTGGGACGTGGTGAACGAGGCGACCGTGAGCGCGCGCTTCGACAACGCGGTGGGCCGCTGGATGAAGGCCCGCGGCGCCGCCGCCTGCGTGGCCGACGCCCTCCGCTGGGCCGATGCCGCGAACCCCAAGGCTACGCTGCTGTACAACGACTTCAACGTCTCGCCCGACTTCGAGAAGCTGATGCAGGCGCTCCTCGACGCGAAGGCCCCTGTCAAGACGGTTGGCATCCAGAGCCACATGCACAAGGGCGTCTGGCCCATCGAGCGCCTCTGGAGCGTGTGCGACACCTACGCCCGCTTCGGCCTTCCGCTCCACTTCACCGAGGCCACCGTTCTCTCGGGCGAGCTCAAGAAAGATGATGACTGGCACAAGCGCCGCGACGACTGGCACTCGACGCCCGATGGCGAGAAGGCCCAACTGGAGTACGGCCAGCAATTCTACGCCGTCCTCTTCAGCCACCCCGCCGTCGAGGCGATCACGTGGTGGGACTTCTCGGACAACGGCAGTTGGCAGGGCGCCCCCGCAGGCCTGGTGCGCAAGGACATGTCGCCCAAGCCGCTCTATGATTGGCTGATGGAGGCGTTCCACAGGCGGTGGGCGACGAAGGCCCGAGTCACGGCAGGCGCGTCAGGTGCCGCCACGCTCCGCTGCTTCTTCGGCGAGCACGAGGTCCGCGCCAAGCTCCCGTCCGGCGCCGGGCTGAAGGGCCGCTTCACCCTCGCCCGCCGCGGCGAGCGCGCGGTGGAAGTCGCGCTCGGCTGAGTTCGGAAGCGGGGGAGGAAGCCCTTCTTCGCAGGAAGGGCTTCCTCCCCCCACCCCCCTCCTTCCCAAGAACTCCCACGCAGGTTCCGGGCCGTGCGCGACTGTCGCCGCACACCCCGACAGCTACGCTTGGGAGTCCTTGAAGGGGATGTGGGGGGAACTTCCTGCGGGAAGTTCCCCCCGCGCTCTTCATGCCTTCAGGCGATAAAGGGCTTTGGGGTTCTCGACGAACCACTGGCGGGCCAGGGCGAGGGCCTGGGCGGCGGTCATCTGGCCGTCGGCGATGCGGCGGGCCAGCACGCGGGCCACGTCCTCGCGGGCCATGACCAGGTGGCCGTAAACCTTTTCGACGGGCACCCCATAGTCGCCGCCGAAGGCCAGCAGCTTGTTCATCGGGATCAGGTCAATCGCCTCGTCCAGGGCGTCCATGGCGAACTTCTGCGAGATGATGTGGGTCCAGCAGAAGTTCAGCCACACGTTGGGGAAGCCTTTGCCCAGCATCAGGGCCTCGCGCACCCAGGGATAGCCCACGTGGTAGATGTCGAACCGCGCCCGCGGGTGGCGCTGGAGGATGGGGATCATGTGCAGCGGGTCGAGCAGGCGGAAGTCGCCCCAGTAGCCCGTGTGCACGCAGACGACCAGGTCGTTGTCGGCGGCGGCGGAGATAGCCTGGTCCACGACGTAGTCGCGCAGCGGATTGGGCACGGGCAGGCGGCTGACGGCGCCGCTCCGCAGACTTTCGAAGGCGCTCAGGGCCTCCTCGCGCTTTGGGTCCTTGTAGGGATTCGACATCATCTTGAGCCCCACGGCGCCCTCGGCTTTCACGCGGACGACGTAGCGGCGGACCGCGTCGAGCGTGTCGTCGAGCGAGCGGACGGCGGCGTTGGGCTCGAAGGGCGGACGGCTCAGGGCCTGCCACGTCTCCATCTCGTAGGCCAGCGGCATCACGGGCGTGAGGAGCGGCGTGCCCCCGAGGTCGGTCGAGCCGCACTGGGTGAGACAGGTGCGGATGTTGCAGGCCTGGCGCAGCACGCGGTCGTAGAGGCCGGGCGTGTTGGCCTGCTGCATCGCCTCGGAGATGGCCTCGAATGTCCTCGCATTGATGTCGTCGGCGCCGTAGAACCGCTGGGCCGCAAGCAACGCGGCGCGGGCGTACGAGCCCCAGCGAATCTGCTCCCAGAACGGCTCGAAGACCGCCCAGCGACGGGCCAGCGGGATGTCGCGGTTAAACAGGCTCTGGTACTGTGCGTCGCTCATCCCCGCCACCGCCAGGTCGCCCCGCGTGTAGTGAGCGAACAGCGTGAAGACGTCCACCTGCGCCGCCACGCGGTTTCGCTCGGGGCCGAGGTGCTCGTGACAGTCAATGATCTCGAACTCCGCCATGTCTCGCAGCAGGGCTTGGGCCGTCTCGCTCAGCATTCGTGGGTCTCCTGGCTTCGATAGCATGGGCGCCTGCCGACCGATGCCCACAGTATAGCATCCACGTCCCCGTCAAGCGATCCGTTCTTCGGCATTGACGGTGCGCCGCGGCCCCGCTAGAATGCCATGTAGACGACGTCGGCGCGACTGGAGCCGAAAGGGGAACCGCGATGGGCGCGATGGGCCGGTGGGTGTGGGGGCTGCTGGCGATAGTGATGGCCTCGTGCGCGGGGCCGCCGATGGGGCTCGAGCCGACCCGGTCGGGCCTGCTGGTGCTGCTGACCGACTTCGGCGAGCGCGACCACTACGTGGCCGCAGCCAAAGGCGCCGCCTATCGCGTGAACCCCGCCGTGCGCATCGAGTCGATCACGCACGAGATCGCGCCGTTCGACGTCTGGGAGGGCGCTGTGACCCTGGCCCTCGCGGCCAAGGAGTTCCCGCCGGGCACTGTGTTCGTGGCCGTGGTGGATCCCGGCGTGGGCACGAAGCGGCGGGCCATCGCCATTCGCACCGAGGCAGGGCACTTCTACGTCGCGCCCGACAACGGGCTGCTCACGTTCGTGATCCGCCGCGATGGCCTGGCCGACGCACGCGATATCTCGGACTTCCAGCCCCTTGGCCACCGCCCGTCGCGCACCTTCCAGGGCCGCGACCTGTTCGTGCCCTCGGGGGCGCTGCTGGCCGGCGGCGCCTCGCTCGGCTCGATGGGCCTGAGGCTCAAGCAGGCCGAGCTGGTGATGCTGCCCGTCGTGGACCCCACGCTCGATGCCGGCCGCCTCAGGGGCTCCGTGCTGCGCGTGGACCGCTACGGCAATGTAGTGACCAACCTCACGGCCGAACTGATCGCCCAAGCCGGCCTTAAGCGGGGCGACAAGCTGGCGGCCAAAGTCGGCGAGGCCACTGTCGAGGCCGTCTTCGCCTCCACCTATGGCGACGTGCCCCAGGGCCGAGCCCTCGCTCTCATTGACAGCATCGGCCACCTCGAGCTGGCCGTCAACCTGGGCGACCTCGCCCAACGCCTCCAGGCGCGGCCAGGGCTGCCCGTCGAAGTGTGGAAGCCGTAGTCCCCCTCCATCGAGGCCAACGCACATGTCGCGCCGCGCACTGCTCGTGCTTCTGCTCGTGGGATCGGCGCCCGGCTCCGCGGGCGAGAACCTGGCCGTCAACGGCGATTTCGAGGCCGGCCTGGCCGGCTGGCACCCATTGTGGACCCGCGAGCCGAAGGCCGGCAAGACGACGCTCGACGCCGAGACCCGCCACGGCGGCAAGCAGGCTGTCCGTGTGGAGCACACGGGCGCGCAGGACTGGAGCCTCGCCCACGAACGCGTGCTCAACGTCGAGCCCGGGCAGATCTACGAACTCAAGGGCTGGACGCGCCTGCAAGGGGAGGGGAGGGTTGAACTCAGCGTCATCCTCCGCGACGCGAAGGGTCGCGTGATGGACTGGTCGTTTGGCGCCGCCGCGGCGCGGGTAGGGGCCGACTGGCGCCTCGCCCGCTCGCGCTTCATCATCCCGCCCGTCGCGGCCACAATCCAGTTGCGCCTCATCGGCCACGGGCCGGCCACCGTGTGGCTCGACGACGCCTCGCTCACCCTGGAGGGCACGATGGACGCACTCCGCGCGAAGGACCTACCCGCTACGCTCAAAGCATCGAGCGCCGCGCTCGAGGTCACGCTCCACACGGCCGACGCCCGTCTGTCGGCCGCCGACCGCCGCACGGGCCAGGTCTGGGACCAGCGCCCGAAGACCGGCGGCCTCGTCGTGCGCGACGCCAAGGCCGTCGCAGGCGGCTTCGACCTGCGTCTCCTCGACCCCGCCAGCCTGCTGGAGATCGCAGCAACGGTCCGCCTCGACCCCAGCCGCTCCGAGCTCGTGCTCACGCTCAAGGGCAAAGGCGAAATGGCGGGCACCCTCGCCTTCCCGCCTCCCTTCGCCACGGCCAAGGGGCAGCTCCTCATCCTCCCGGTCAACGAGGGGATCAGCTACCCCGCCGACGATGCCACGCTGCCGCCGATGCACTACCACCTCTACGGCGGCCACGGCCTGTGCATGCCCTGGTACGGCCAGACCGATGGCGAGCGCGGCCTGATGGCCATCGTCGAGACGGCCGACGACGCGGCGGTACGCCTCCCGCGGCTCGACGGCCTGCTCCACCTCGCGCCCGAGTGGCAACCGCAGAAAGGCCAGTTCGGCCCGCCGCGCGTCATCCGCTACGTCTTCTTCGACCAGGGCGGCTACGTGGCCATGGCTAAACGCTACCGCGACCACGCAAAGCAAACGGGCCTCCTCAAGACCCTCGACGAGAAGCGCAAGGCCAACCCCAACGTGGACCTCCTCATCGGCGCGGCGAACGTATGGTGTTGGGAAAAGGACGCGCCGGCCATCGCCCGCGAGCTTCAGGCCGCCGGCATCCGCCGCATCCTGTGGTCCAACGGCCGCCCGCCCGACCAGCTCAAGGCCCTCAACGAAATGTCCGGCGTCCTCACCAGCCGCTACGACATCTACCAGGACACGATGGACCCCGCCCAGTTCCCCAAGCTCCGCTGGGTCCACGGCGACTGGACGAGCGAGGCCTGGGCCAACGGCGACCTGATGCGCGGCCCCGGCGGCGAGTGGCTCAAGGGCTGGGAGGTCGAGGCCAAGGATGGCGGGATGATCCCCTGCGGCGTCCTGTGCGACCTCCGCGCCCCCGATTACGCGCGGAAGCGCATCCCCGCCGAGCTGAAGACTCACCCCTACCGCTGCCGCTTCATTGACACCACCACCGCCAGCCCCTGGCGCGAGTGCTATGATCCCAAGCACCCCTGCACCCGCACCGAGAGCAAGCGCGCGAAAATGGAACTCCTCCGCGTCGTGAGCGAAGAGTGCGGCCTCGTCTGCGGCAGCGAGACGGGTCACGACGCCGCCGTGCCGTTCGTCCATTACTTCGAGGGCATGCTCAGCCTCGGCCCCTATCGCGTGCCCGACTCAGGCCGCGCGATGCAGAAGCTCTGGGACAGCGTGCCCGAGCCGGTGGCCAAGTTCCAGACCGGCCACTTCTACCGACTGCCGCTCTGGGAACTCGTCTACCACGACTGCGTCGTGGCCCAGTGGTACTGGGGCGACTACAACAACAAACTTCCCAGCCTGTGGGACCGCCGGGACCTCTGGAACGCCCTCTACGGCACACCCCCGATGTTCATGTTCGACCGCAAGCTTTGGGAGGCGAGCCGCGACCGCTTCGTCCGAAGCTACAAGACCATCGAGCCGACGGCCCGTGCCACGGGCTACAGCGAAATGCTGTCCCACAGATGGCTCACCCCCGACCACGCCGTACAGGAGACTCGTTTCGCCAACGGAGTGGTCGTCACGGCCAACTTCGGCGACAAGCCATTTGTCTTGGCCAATGGCACGATGCTTGCCCCGCTGGCTCTCCACGCCGCGGGAGTGGCGTCCGAGCCGCAATGAAGTGGCCTGTGCTTGACCCCGCGCAAGGCAGCGGCGATACTGTGGGCGGCGTTTGGCAGACGACAAATGACGAGAAGAGTAGACGTGAGGCCACAGGGCGCGTTGGTGCTCCATTGTGCCCTGCTGCTTGCGGCGTGCGGCCAGGGGGAGAAGAAGCCCATAGTCCTCGCCACGACGACGAGCACCCAGGACAGCGGCCTGCTCGATGTGCTGGTCCCAGAGTTCGAGAAGGCCAGCCGCTATAGGGTCAAGGTCATCGCGGTCGGCACGGGCGAAGCGCTGAAGATGGGCGAGCGAGGCGACGCGGATGTCCTCCTGGTCCACGCCCCCAAGTCCGAGGAGGACTACATGAAGCAGGGCTTCGGCGGGCAACGGAAGGCGGTGATGCACAACGACTTCGTGCTCCTGGGGCCGGCCTCCGACCCCGCGGGCGCCAAGGGGGGCGCGATTGCCAACGCGTTCGCCAAGATCGCCGAGGCGAAGGTGACCTTTGTGTCCCGCGCCGATCGCTCCGGCACGCATAGGAAGGAGCAGGAGCTTTGGGCGGCGGCGAAGCTGACGCCCGCGGGCCAGTGGTACGTCGAGGCGGGGCAGGGCATGGGCGAGTGCCTGAAGATCGCCAGCGAAAAGAAGGCATACATCCTCTCCGACCGGGGGACGTATCTCGCCCTCAAACCGACGCTGGCCCTGGCCACCCTCGTCGAGGGCGACGCGAAACTCTTCAACCCCTACCACGTGATCACGGTCAACGCGCAGAAGCACCCGAAGGCAAACTCCCAGGGGGCGCAGGCGTTCGTGGAGTTCCTCACGGGGGCCGCCGCGCAGGGGATCATCCGGGAGTTCGGCAGGGCGCGGTACGGCCAGCCCCTCTTCGCGCCGGATGCGGCGACCCACTGAATGAGAGGGCGGGCATGGACTTCCTGTTTCGCGGCTTAGCGAAGGCGATTGAGCTCCTGGTCAGTCTGGACCGCGAGGTGGTGCAGATTGCCTGGCTCACCGTCTGCGTGTCCGGGGCCTCGACGCTCATCGCGCTGGCGCTGGGGATGCCGCTGGGCGTTCTCCTCGCGCTGCGGGCCTTCTTCGGGCGTCGCCTGCTCATGGCGCTGGTGAATACGGGCATGGGGCTGCCTCCCGTGGTGGTGGGGCTATTCGTGGCCATCCTCCTGTGGCGGAGCGGCCCGCTGGGCGGGCTGAACCTCATCTACACTCCCACGGCGATGGTGATCGCACAGGTGATCATCGCGTTGCCGATCGTGGCGGGGGTGTCTATGGCGGCCCTTCAGCAGGTGGACCCGATGGTGGCGCTCCAGGCCCGCGCCCTGGGCGCGTCGAGGTGGCAGGCGCTGTGGGCGGTGCTCCAGGAGGCCCGCCTGCCGCTGCTGGCGGCGATCATGGCCGCCTTCGGCAGCGTCGTCTCCGAGGTCGGGGCCGTGCTGATGGTCGGCGGCAACCTCAAGGGCGACACCCGAGTGCTCACGACTGCCATCGTCCTCGAAACCCGCATGGGCCGCCTCGAAATGGCCATCGCCCTGGCCATTCTCCTCCTCGTCCTGAGCTTCGCCATGAACCTCGTGCTGACCCGCATTCAGCAGAAAGGCACGGGAGGAGCGCCGTTCCGATGCTGGAGGTGAGGAACATCGAGCAACGCTATGGGGGGCGGCGGGTCCTGGGCGTGCCCTTCTTCCGCGTCGGCCGGGGCGAGCGGCTCGTGCTGCTGGGCCCGAACGGCTCGGGCAAGAGCACGCTCCTGCGGCTGCTGTCGCTCGTCGAGATGCCGACCCAGGGAGAGGTGTGGCACGATGGGACGCGGGTGGACGCGGGGAACAGCCTGGCGATTCGGCGGCGCTTCGCCCTGCTCCTCCAGAAGCCGGTCTTCTTCCGTGGCACCGTGCTCAGCAATGTCACGTATGGCCTGCGGCTGCGCGGGCTTCCCAGCGAGGAGATCAAGGGGCGGCTGGATAAGGCGGCAGCCCTGTTCGCCATCGGGGCGCTCCTCTCGCGGCGGGTGGACCAGCTCTCGGGCGGCGAGGCCCAACGGGTCAACCTGGCGCGAGCCTTCATCATCCAACCCGAGATTCTGTTCCTCGATGAGCCTTTCTCCGCCCTCGACGCGCCTACGCGGGAGGAACTCCTCCTCGAGCTCCGCCGCATCGTGATGGAGACCGGGCAGACGACGGTGCTCGTGACCCATCACCGCGAGGAGGCGGCGTTCTTCGGCACGCGCCTGGCGGTGATGCTCGGCGGAGCCATCTGCCAGGAGGGGGCGGTGGAGGAGGTCTTCTCCATGCCCGCCACCGACGCCGTGGCGCGTCTCGTCGGCGTCGAGACCGTCCTTGCGGGCAAGGTGACGACCAACGATGGCGAGCTCCTGGCCGTCTCGGTCGGCAGCCAGACCTTCTTCGTTCCCGGCGACGGAGAGCCAGGGGAAGACGTCCTCGTCTGCGTGAGGCCTGAGGACGTCTTCGTCTCCAGGTACAAGCCCGAGGGGAGCGTGCGCAATTGGTTCGAAGGCACAATCAGCGATCTGCGACCCTATGGGAGGACGCTGGGCCTCACGCTAGAGTGCGGGTTCCGATTGAGAGCGCTCGTCACCCCCTCAGCGTTCCGGGAGCTATCCCTTGCGCTGGGGGCGCAGGCGTGGGCAGGAGTGAAGGCCACATCCATCCATCTGATCCGTCGGGGCGGTCGTTCCTCCATTACTTCGCAACTGTGAAGGCCACCGCCTCGCCCTTGGGACCGACGATCTGGAGGCAGCCGCTCCAATCGCCGCCGCCCTGGATCACCTTCATCAGCACCTTGTTGGCGCCGGCCTTGAGGGTGGCCTTGAACTTGTCCGAGCCTGGCTGGCAGGCGCGGCTGGTGTTCACGCCGCCGAGGCGGGTGCCGTTGAGCCAGAGGACGAAGCCGTCGTCGCTGCCAAGCCTCAGCTCGGCCTCGGTCTCCTTCGCGACCGTGACCTCGGCGTACATGTAGCCGATGCACTGATTGCCGTTGCCCAGGGCCTGGTTGAGGTTCACGATGCCGTCGTCGTCGCTCAGGGCCTTCTTCCAGGCGTAGTCCTTGCCGTCGAAGGCGAAGCCCTTGTCCAGGTTCACCTCAGTCTCAGGCGGCGCGCCCTTGTCGAAGAGCTCGTTCCTGGGGTTCGGGATGGGGCCGGCGACTGCCCAGCGGGCGACGAATCCGGGCGGGACGCTGACAGGGAGGTCTGTGACGCCGAGCTTGCCGAGCTGGGCGCGGACGGCTTTGCGCACGTCGCGGCTGTCGGTGAGGGCGAGGGCCTTCTTGAGGACTTCGATCTGCCGGTCCTTCGACACCTCGCTCGGCTCGGCGAGGATGCCCTGAACGGCGGCGGCCGCGGCGGCGGCGACCTTCTGGTTGACGTCGAACTGGGCGACGGCCAGGTCGAGGGCCTCTTTGTGGGGGCACCAGGAGAGGATGCCCAGGGCTTCGATGCGCTCGTCGTCGCTCTTGGCGGCCTTGAGCGCAGCGACGGCCTTGGCGGCCAGCGCCGCGGTGTCCAGCTCCTTGCTCGGTGTCGTGTCCACGTCCAGGTCGCCGATGGCCCACTGCATGGCGAGCTTGATGTGCTCTTGGAACGTCTTGTCCTCGAACACGTTGGCGCCGTGGCCGTGGGCGTTGTAGAAGACGCGGCCCTTGCCCCAGGGGCGAATCCAGCAGATCGCGTAGTCGCGGTCCTTGCGGCCGCCGCGGGTCACGTCCACGCTCGAGTTATCTATGCTCATCAGGATGCGGACGTCGGAGCGCTTGTAGTTTCGGAACTGGTAGATTTCGTCGGCTATCTCGAAGGGGCCTTTGCCGAAGGGCTTCATCAGCGGGTGGTCGGGGTCCTCGATCTTCGTGCGGACCTTCTGGCTCCAGGGGTGGCCGGCGAACCAGCCGTTGAGCATCTGGCCATACTCGGGCCAGTCGTAGAAGCAGTCGGTCGAGGAGTGGAAGCCCATGAAGCCGGCCCCGGCCTTGATGTGGTCCATGAACGCCTTCTGCCACTCGGGCTCCTTGAACAGCGTGCCGGTGGTGTTGTTGAAGACGATCAGGTTCCACTTCCTGATGTTCTCGGGGCTGAGGAGTGTGACGTCCTCGCTCACGACAGCGTTGTAGCCGAGGCTTTCGGCGATGGTCTTCATGATCGGGCTGCCCTTGTCAATGGCATCCCCGTGCCGGAAGCCTTTCGTGAGGCCGAAGAGAAGGACGTTCTTCTTCTCGGCGGCGGCACGGGGCGCCGCGATGCCCAGGAGGACTCCCGCAAGAACACAGGTGGCGGCCATTCGCTTCACGGCAATGCTCCTTCCTCTGCGATCGGACTACTGCGTTGGTTGAGTGCGCTAGCCGTCCGGAGTGCGGCGCGAAGCGCCGCTTAGGATGTGCCAGCGCGCGGCCTCGCGGGCTTACCCCGTTTCCTTGGGTCGCGCCGGGGCGGACCCAAAGCGGCGCTTCGCGCCGCACTCCAGAGGTTGACGCCCACATCTGAGCGTGCTACTTCTCCCTCACCGCGAACGCGATCTTCTCGTTCTTCGGCCCCACGATCTGGGCGGCAAGGCCCCAGTCGCCCTTGGTCTGGCTCACCTTGACGAGGAGCTTGTTGGCGCCCGGCTTGAGGACGGCCTTGTACTTGAACTCGCCGGGCCGCAGACCCTTGGTGCCGATCTGCTCGCCGAGCTTCTCGCCGTTGAGCCAGGCGGTGAAGTGCTCGCGGGCGCCGAGGAGAACCTGCACGGGCGTGTCCTTCTCGACGGTGATCTCCGCATAGGCGTAGCCGCCCACGGCGTCGGCCTTCGAGACCAGGTCGCGCAGCTTCACGATGCCGTCGTCGTCGCAGGTGACTCGTTTCCAGGCGATGGGCTTGCCATCGGCCTCGAAGCCTTTCTCGATGTCCACGCCGCTCTCGGGCGGATACGCCTTGGCCAGGAGCTCGCTGTCCTTGTTGGGCAGCGGGCCGGCGACGAACCAGTGGGTGACGAAGCCCGGCGGCGCGTAGAGGGGCAGGTCGGCCACGCCGAGCTGCGTGAGTTGCGCCTTGATGGCCTTGCGGAGGTCCCGCTTGTTCCCGCAGGCGTCGAGGGCCTTGCGGAGGGCCTCGACCTTCTGGTCCTTGGGCAGGTCGGGGAGCGCGGCGGCGTTGGCCTGAACCGTGTCGGCGGCAAACTCGGCCACCTTGCCCTGCGGCTCCAGGAGGGCGAGGGCCAGCGGCAGCGCCTCTTGGCTGGGGGCCGCGGCGGCAAGGTCGAGGGCGTCAATCCGCTCCTCATCGGTCTTGGCCGCCTTGAGCCGCTCGACGGCCCTCGCCGCCACGACCTTGGGGTCCTCCACCTTGCTGGGCTCGACCGGCACCTCGAGGTCGCCAATGGCCCATTGCATGGCGAGCTTCAGGTGCTCCTGGAACTCGGGCATCTTGAAGACGTTGCCCGCGTGGCCGTGGGCCTGGTACATCACGCGGCCCTTGCCGAAGCGGCTGATCCAGCAGGTCGCGTAGTCGCGGTCCTTGCGGTTGCCGCGATAGGCTTCGACGCTCGGGCGGTAGATGCTCATCAGGATGCGGGCGCGGGAGCGGTCGTAGTTGCGGAACTGGTAGATTTCGTCGGAGACCTCCCACGGCCCCTTGCCGAAGGGCTTCATCAGCGGATGGTCTGGCTCCTCGATGGTGACCCGGACCTTCCCGCTCCAGGGGTGGCCGGCGAACCAGCCGTTGACCATCTCGTTGTACTCTGGAGAGTCGTAGAGCGAGTCGCCGGCTCCGTGGAAGCCGATCCACCCGGCCCCGTCCCTGACTCGCTCGATGAGGGCCTTGCGGCGCTCGGGGTGCGGGATGGTCTGGTAGACGGGCTTCTTCTTGCCCTCCTTGCCCACCTCCTCGCGCACGAGCTTCCGTTCGGCGGTGGGGTCGCCAGTGGTGTTGTTGAAGAGGAGGAGGTTCCACTGCTTGATCGCTTCGGGGTTGAGGACGGCGGGGTCCTCGGTCACGACGGGTTCGTAGCCGAGGCCCTTGGCGATCTGTTCGAGGATGGGGCCGCCTTCCTTGATGGCGCTGTCGTGGCGGAAGCCCATCGCGTTGCCGAAGATGAGCACCTTCTTGGCCGCCGCATCGGCCGCCGAGGCAGCCGCGAGCCCCGCCAGCGCCAGAGCCGCCGCCATTCTCTTCACCGCGCATCTCCTTTGGAACGAAGGGGGTCTAGGCCTGTCCGAAGAAGCCGTCACACGGTGATCATAATACTATGGAAGGGCAGGGGAGTTCAAACAGCAGGGGCAGGCGCGAGGGCCTGCCCCTGGGGGAACGGCAGAGGACGCGGCGCAGTGCCGCGGGTCACGGGGTCTTCTTTTTCTTCTTGCCCAGGATGCCTTCGAGCGCGCCGCCGACGCCTTTGCCCACCTCGCCGACGGCCTTGGTGGCGCCCTCGGCGGCCCCAGTCACCGACTTCGTGGCCGCTTCCGCCGCCGCGCTGGCGCTCTTGACGGCCTGGCCGGCAGCCTCTCCCGCGAACTTCACGCTGCCGCCGATGAGCTTCTGGGCCGAGGCCAGCGGGTCGCCGAAGCTCTTCAGCAGGTCGTCGGGCACGATGCCGTGGGCGTTCTGGAAGGCCGACGTGCTCATGCCCACCAGCACCTGGCGGAAGATGTCCACCAGCCGCGGCAGCGTGCCGTCGCTGTTCCGCACCTCCTTGAGCTCGATGTCGGGCAGCACGAGGTCGGCCGTCTTGCCCATGAGCAGGTGGAAGCGCACCTTGGTCTTCGTCACGCGAATGAGGTCTACGCGGAAGCGCTTGCCCTCGCCTTTGTCGGCCTTGGGCTCTTCCTTCTTGGCCGGGGCCGGCTCGTCGGACTTCATCGAGGCGAGCAGGTCGCCGAGGTTGCTCTTGGGCGGGAGGCCGGGCTTCAGCTCGATGGTGAGTTCGGGCTCCTCGATGAGGATCTCGCGCACCACCACCTCGTCGCTGAGCAGCGACCCGATGTCGCAGGCCACCTTGCCGCCGCCGAGGGCCATCAGGCGGTCGGTCTGGTAGCCCTGGGGATTGGCGATCTTCAGGCCGCGGATGCCTACGGTGCCGCTGAGCCAGCCGATCGAGGCCGACTTGAGGGTGGTCTCCACGCCCAGGGCCGAGGTGCCGCCAATCTCCACGCCCTTGCGCGCGGCCGCGTCGCCCCAGAGCCAGATGGCGACTACGACGGCGACAAGCAGCACCACCACGCCCACCGCGCCACGCACCAGCCACTTCTTCAGTTTCATCCGGCCTCTCCTGACCAAAGGGCACGACACTGCCAGAACGCCGCTGAATCTCGCGCCATCGCCGCGCAATGCTAGCACAAGCGGCGCGCCAATGCAATCGGCGGTTGACAGGCAACGTGGGAGTGCGTAATCTCTCCCCGACAACGTGTTCCGACCTCCTCTTCAGGGAGACGCCAATGAAGACCAGGGTGCTGGGCCGCACGGGGCTGAGCGTGACCGAACTGTCGCTCGGCGGGCTGTTCCTCTCGAAGTTCGGGGGCGAGTTCGAGCAGTCGCGCGCCGCGGCGCTCCGGGCCTTCGAGCTGGGCGTGAACTACGTGGACACGGCGCCGACCTACGGCAACAGCGAAGAGGTGCTCGGGCGCATCCTGGCCGATGTGAAGGCGCCCCTGATCGTCTCGACCAAGCTCGGCGGCCGCCCCCAGCCGTTCAAGCCGCAGGACAAGGCGTGCCTCCGCCAATCGGTCGAGGAGAGCCTGCGCCTGCTCGGCCGCGGGCGCATTGACATCCTCTTCGTCCACGAGCCCGACCGGCCCGGCCAGTACGACTGGTGGACCCGCTCGCCGATGTGGGAGGCGGGCGCGCCCGTGGAAGGCCCCGTGCTCGACCTCCTCGACGAACTGAAGGCCGAAGGCGTCGTCCGCTTCACCGGCATCGGCGGCACGACGACCCGGCAGCTCGCCTGCCTGGCCGCCACGGGGCGGTTCGACGTCGTGCTCACGGCCTTCAACTACAGCCTGCTCTGGCGCGAGGCCGAGCACGAGGTGCTGCCCGCGGCCAAGGCCAATCGCATGGGCGTGGTCATCGGCTCCCCGCTCCAGCAGGGCGCCCTCGCCCGCCGCTTCGACGACGAGGTGAACGGCGGCGCGCCGTGGCTCAGCCTGCCGCGCCGCAACCAGCTCAAGGCCCTCTACGCGCTGCTGGACGAGACCGGCCTGCCCCTGGTCGAGTGCGCGATTCGCTTCGTGCTCTCGAACCCCGACATCTCGTGCACCCTCATGGGCGCCCGCTCGCAGGCCGAGGTCGAGCAGAACGTGGCCTATGCCGCCAAGGGGCCGCTGCCGGCCGACGTGCTGAAGCGACTCGACGCCATCGCGGCCATGGTGCCCTTCCGCCCCTGCGAGGAGCGGCCCACCCTGTGCTTCGGCTGGAAGGGCTACAAGGGCCCCGGGCCGCTGTAGGCGCGCGAGGCCGAAAGCATGGACACGATGGACGCAATGGACTCGAGGAGCACAGGCAAGCCTCTCCCACGACGCGTCCATATTGTTCATAGTGTCCATGTTGTCCGCCCTGCTCCGCGCCTGGCGTCGCTGGTCCGTCGCAGGAGAAACCCATGAAAGCCGCCCTTGTCGAAGGCCCCAATCGCCTGGCCGTGCGCGACATCCCCGAGCCGGCGCCGGGCGACTACCAGGCGCTCTGCGAACTGCTCTACGGCGCCACCTGCTCGGGCACCGACTCGCATATCATCGAGGGCAACTTCCCCTGGATCTCGCCCTATCCCACGGTGCTCGGCCACGAGAGCGTGGGGCGGGTGGTGAAGCTCGGGCCGAAGGTGCGGCACCTGAAGCCAGGCGACCTGATTCCCCGCGTGGGCACCACGCCGGTCGGCGGGGCCAGCGTCACCTGGGGAGGCTTCGCCGAGTTTGGCATCGCCACCGACTTCCGCGCCGCGCAGGAGGACGGGGCGCCGCCTTCGGTCTGGGGCGGCTGTCGCATGCAGCGCGTGCTGCCGCCCGGCACCGACCCCGCCGCGGCCACGATGTTCATCACCTGGCGCGAAACGCTCAGCTACGCCAACCGCATGGGCATTGTGGGCGGCACGTCCCCGTCCCGTGAATCGCGGGGCACAGAGGCCCCGCCCACAGGGAGCTTGCTGGTGATCGGCTCGGGCGGCAACGCCTTGGCCTACATCGCCCACGCGCGGAACGCCGGATGCCCCGTGCGCGTGATGATCGGCTCGCCTGTGCGCCAGGCCATCGCCCTGAGAGCGGGGGCCACGGCCTTCCTGAGCTACAAGGCCGGCGACGTGCGGAAGGCGGCGCTGAATCTATGCCCCGACGGCTTCGACCTCGTGATTGACGCCGTGGGCAAGGTGGGGCTGGCCGACCTCGGCCTGTCGCTGCTGCGGCCCGGCGGCACGATCGGCATCTACGGCATTGACGACTACGGCAGGTGCACGCTCGACCCCGGGCGGTCGCGCGGCACGTTCACCTTCTTCAACGGCGGCTACGACGAGGCCGAGACTCACGACCAGGTGGCTGCTCTGTTCCAGGCGGGCAGGCTCGACGCTTCGGTGTGGCTCGACCTCGAGCACCCGTTCGCCCTCGGCGACATTGGCGAGGCGTTCGAGGCCGTGCGGCAGCGGCGGGTGGTCAAGGCTCTGGTGCGGCTTCGGGCTTAGCGGCCGCCTTGGGCTTCTCCGCCTCGAACTCCAGCGCCGCCGAGTTCACGCAGTAGCGCAGGCCGGTGGGCCGGGGGCCGTCATCGAACACGTGCCCCAGGTGGCCGCCGCAACGGGCGCAGGTGATCTCGGTGCGCACCATGCCGTGGCTCGTGTCCACGGTCTCGACGATGGCCTTCGGATCCGCTGCCTTCCAATAGGCGGGCCAGCCGCAGCCGGAATCGTACTTCGCTTCCGAGGTGAACAGCACCGCGCCGCAGCCGGCGCAGCGGTAGACGCCTTTCCCGTTGAACTTGTCGTACTTGCCGCTGAAGGCCCGCTCGGTGCCCTTCTCGCGCAGGATGTGGTATTGCTCGGGCGTGAGCAGCTTGCGCCACTCGTCGTCTGTCTTCGCCACCTTGGCCATGGGCTTCTCCCTCGGCCCCTCGCCGCGTTGCGGGGGCTTGTTCGGGTGGGCGGTCTCGCCCGCCCGGCAGGCCTCGAGCGCCGCGAGACCCAGCAGGGCGAGCGCCAGGGGGCAGGCTCTTGTCAGCGCCATCGCGTGCATCTCCTTCGCTTACGCCCTCTATTCTCAGCTTAGATCGGGCGGCGTCGGGCCGCAAGAGGAACTCGGTGCGCGCCGCGCCGCGTGCGACTTGACGCGCGGCGGGCCGGGCGCTAGGCTGCTGCGGGGGAGTCGCCCAACGCCTAGCCCGAGGAGGCCCCGCCATGGCCGAGAAACTGGCAATCGAGGGCGGAAAGCCCGCCTGCACCGCCTCGTGGGCCGGCTGGCCCTGCTTCACCGAGGCCGCCATCCGCGACGCGGCCGGCGCGCTGCGCTCCGGCAAGGTGAACTACTGGACAGGCCCGCGCGGCATGGAGTTCGAGGAGAAGTTCGCGGCCTGGTGCGGCGCGCGGTTCGCCATCTCGACCTCCAGCGGCACGAGTGCCCTGCACGTGGCCCTGGCCGGCCTGGGCATCGGCCCCGGCGACGAGGTGATCTGCACGCCCTACTCGTTCATCGCCTCGTCCTTCTGCGCCTGCCAGGCGGGCGCCGTGCCCGTGTTTGTGGATGTCAAACGCGACGACCACACGATGGACCCCAAGGCCGTGGAGGCCGCCATCACGCCCCGCACGCGCGCCATCATCCCCGTTCACCTCTACGGCAACGTGTGCGACATAGACGGCCTGCTGCGCGTGGCCCGCCGCCACAAGCTGTTCGTGGTCGAGGACTGTGCGCAGGCCCACGGCGCCACGTGGAAGGGCCGCAAGGTGGGCACGTTCGGCCACGCCAACGCCTTCAGCTTCTGCCAGAGCAAGACCTTCACCACGGGCGGCGAGGGCGGCATGGTGACCACCGACGACGAGGCCGTGGCCTGGGAGTGCCGCTCGTTCCGCGACCACGGCTACGATGTGCAGCAGCGCCTGCGCCTGCTGGAGCTCGAGGCCAAGCTGCCCTACATCCACAACCGCGTGGGCTTCAACTTCCGCCTCACCGAGGTGCAGAGCATCCTCGGCCTCCACGCCCTGCGGCGGCTCGACGGCTGGAACCTCCGGCGCCGCCGCCAGTTCGGCGCCTACCTCAACCGCGAGTTCTCGAGGCTCCCCGAAGTCGTCTCCGTGCCGCCGCACGGCGACGGCGTACGCGAGAACGGCTTCTGGGTGTATCCCCTGGTGCTGGACATCGAGAAGCTGCGGTGCACCATCCGCGAGTTCGTGGCGGCCCTGGGCGCCGAGGGCGTGCCCTGCGGCCCCGTCTTCTGGCCCCAGAGCTACAAGGAGCGGGCCTATCAGGAACGGCGTGGCTTCGGGCGACTCAACTACCCCTTCGGCGACCCGAACGCCGACCCGAGGGCGGTGGACTACTCGCGCGTCCATTGCCCCAACGCCGCGTGGCTGGAAGAGCGCACCCTCGTCCTCTTCGTCCTCCATCCCGTCTACACAGTGCAGCACCAGCGGCAGGTGGTGAAGGCGGTGGTGAAATGCCTGGCCGCGTTCCGGAAGTAAGGAGGTGGACCAATGGCAGTCGGCTGGGGCGTGATTGGGGCGGGGGGGATTGCGTCGCGGCGGACGATTCCCGAGGGCATCCTGCCCGCACGCGGTGCGCGGCTGGCCGCGGTGATGGATGTGGACGCGGCCCGAGCCCAGGCCGCCTCCGAGCGCTTCGGCGGCGTGCCGTGGTTCACCGAGATCGAGCCGCTGCTGGCGCGGGGCGACGTGGAGGCGGTCTACATCGCCACGCCCACCATCGCCCACGCGCCGCAGGCGCTGGCGGCCATCGCGGCGGGCAAACACGTGCTCGTCGAGAAGCCGCTGGCGATGACCGTGGCCCAGGGCCGGCGCCTCGCGGCCGCCGCGAAGCGGAAAGGCATCCTCGTCGGCACAGGCTTCATGATGCGCCACCACGGCGCGCACGTGAAGATCAGGCAGCTCATCGAGAGCGGCGCCATCGGCAAGCCCGTGATGGGCCGCGCCCAACTGAGCTGCTGGTACCCGCCCATCGCCGGCGCGTGGCGGCAGGACCCCGCCCTCGGCGGCGGCGGCTCGTTCGCCGACATGGGCAATCACTGCTTCGACCTGCTGGAGATGTTCCTCGGCCGCGTCGCCGAGGTCCACGCCTTCCTCGGCAACGTCGTTCACGACTACCAGAGCGAGGACACGGCGCTCGTGACGTTCCGCTTCGCCTCGGGCGCGCTGGGCGTGGTGGACAACCTGTTCAACGTGCCCGACGAGGCGTCGCGGAACGTGCTCGAGATCTACGGCTCGACGGGCGGCATCCGGTGCGAAGGCACGATTGGCCAGACGCCCGGAGGCACGGTCCGCCTCGTGAGCGTGAAGACGGGCGGCTACGATGCCCGGCAGCAGCGCGCGGCCGCGAAGGAGCGGGCCATCCCCTTCCGCCAGGTGAACACCTATCGGGCCGAGATCGAGGACTTCACGCGCGCCGTCCGCACGGGCGGCCGCCCCGCTGTGCCGCTCGAGGACGGGCTGTGGAACCTGCGGGTCGTCGAGGCCGCCTATCGCTCGGCCTGCACGGGGCGGGTGGTGCGGCTGTGACGGCGCCTAGCCGGGCTGCTCGGCCTGGCGGACGAAGTGCTTGCCGGGAAGCTGGGTGACGAGGCGCTTGAGTTCCAGGAGCATCAGCAGGCTGGCCACCTGCGGCGCGGGAAGGCCGGCGGCGTCGGCGATGGCGTCTATGTGCGTCGGGTCGTCGCCGATGGCCTTGTAGACGGCGAGTTGGTCGGCGGCGAGGGCGAGCGGCTCCTCCCTGGCGCGGGGACGCGGAGGCGCGAGGGCCTTGCCCACGTCGCCCAGTTCCTCCAGAATATCCTCGCACGTTTCGGCGAGTTTCGCGCCCTGCTTGATGAGCAGGTGGCAGCCGCGGCTGCGCTTGTCGGTGACGCGGCCGGGCAGGGCGAAGACCTCGCGGCCCTGGGCGAGCGCCCAGTCGGCGGTGCTCAGGGCGCCGCTCTGGAGGGCCGCCTCGACCACGAGCACGCCCAGCGACAGGCCGCTCACGATGCGGTTGCGGCGGGGGAAGTTGAAGTCGCGTGGCCTCGTGTGAATGGGGAACTCGCTGACGACGGCGCCGTGCTGGACGATTTCGTCGGCCAGGGCGGCGTTCTCGGCGGGATAGAGGCGTGCGATGCCGCCGCCGAGGACGGCGAGGGTGCGGCCGCCGGCGTCGAGGGCGGCGCGGTGGGCCGCGGTGTCAATGCCCTGGGCCAAGCCGCTCACGATGGTGAGGCCGCGGGCGGCCAGTTCGGCGGCCAGGCGCCCGGCCTGCGTGACGCCGTAGTGGGTGGGGAAGCGCGAGCCGACGACGGCCAGGGCCACGGCGTCGGCTTTCTCCATCGCGCCCTGCACGTAAAGCACCAAGGGCGGCTCGGGCGTGCGGCGCAGGATGGCCGGGTAGTCGGGGCTGATGAAGGGCACGATGGCGATGCCGCGCTCGTCGGCCTGGCGGAGTTCCTCGTCGGGGTCGTCGCTGCGGAGCAGGCGTGCGGCTTCGGCGGCCAGCTTCGGCCCCAGGCCCCCCCGGTGCTGGAGTTCGCTGGCCGATGCCTGGCGGAGGGCCTCGTGGCCGCCGAGGGCGGAGGCGAGACGCTCATAGTCCTCGACGGTGAGGCGCAGGGTCATGTTCAGCGCCACGAGGTCACGCAGCAGGCCCGAGGCTGGATCACATATTCCAGATTCCAAGTCACAGATTCCAGAGCAGAAGGGGGCCGCGAATCACGCGAATCGTCGCGAATGAGGAGAGGACGCAAGCTCTCTCGTCCCGACGGTCCTCCGTCGGAATCCCATGTCTTGGACGCTCCTGCGTCCGCCCATTCCCTACCTCACCCGCGCCAGACAAGAGGGACGCCGGAGCGTCCAAGACCGTGCTTCCCCACGCGGGAGCGTGGGGACCAGGGAAAAGGATCGCGAATCATGCGGCTCATCGCGAATCGGAGGGAAGAGCCAACTCCGGAGCGAGATGCTGGGTCTGCCTGCCGATTCGCGCAGATTCGCGGGATTCGCGGTCACTCCTTCCGCTGTTCGAGGGCTTCGCAGAAGATCTCGATGTCCTCGCGTATCTCGTTCGGCCGGTCCTTGGGGAAGAAGCCGATGCAGGTGATGTCGGTGGGCTTGAGGTGTCGGACGGCGTAGGGGATGGCCTCGCGGGGGTTGTTGCGGCCCGCGGCCATGATCTTGTAGGCCACGCAGGGGCGGCGAAGCTCGCGGAGCATGGCGGCCGCGGCCTCGCGGTCCTCGGGGCGGTAGCGCTCGGCGTCGGGGTCGGCCACGTCAATCTTGCCGCGGCGGCCGGTGAGGTTGTAGAAGCAGACCATGTGGAAGTCGAAGTCGAGGCCGAGGGCCTGGGCGTCGCGGTGGCTCTTGGGCTGGTGGCCGGCGATGCCGCTGGGGCCGCCGAGCTTCCGAAGGAGGGCGAGGGCCTCGCGCAGGTCGTCCAGCTTGCCCGCCTCCTGGAGCGCGTCGGTGACGCCGCCCTGGATGTAGATGCCGGTGGCGCCGCCGCCCTTGGCGGCGCGGATGTTCTCGAGCAGGTTGCGGTGCTCGGGCGCGTGCTGGGCGAACCACTGGATCCTGCCGCCCTCGTTCCAGTACTCGCGCAGCAGGCGGATGATGTGGTTGTCGGCCCGCATGAAGGCGGTGTTGATGCCCGCCTCCTCGCACTGGAAGAGGGTCTCCTTGATGCGGGCGACCGTGTAGTAGTTCTTCATCGCCTGGTCGAGCGCGCCGTCCTGGTGGCCGATGCCGCTGAAGGGGTTGCCGCCGACGGCGATGCGGCTGACCTGGACGCCACAGAAATCCACCTTCGGGAGTTGCATCGGCTCTCCTCTGCTTAGGGCACGGGGCTGGGCGCGGGGGCCTTCCGAGCGGGGTCTTCGGGCTTGGGGGGCACGGCGGCGTTGGGCTTCGGGGCGCTGAGGAAGCCCAGGATGTAGAGGACCATCCCCTCGTCGCTCTGGACCGCGAACAATCGCACGGCCAGCTCGCGGGCGGCCTGGCGCACGGGGAGGTGCAGCGTGAGCACCGCTTCGGCGCGGGCCCGCTCGCCCCGCGCGGCGAGGCCGTAGAGCGCCGCGAACTCGCGGTTGGCCGGCATCAGGAGCAGCGCCAGGAGCGAGAAGCGGTCCACGTTGACCCCGAAGAGCTGGCGGGCGGCCCGGCTGAGGTGCATCAGGTCCTCCTCGAGGTCCGCCACGAAGAAGGGCAGGCCGGCCTCCTGGAGGATGCTGCTGAGCAGGCGGGTGAGAGCGGCCACCTTGTCGGCGCGGCGCGAGTCGAACTCCAGCATCCGCATCAGAGCCTTCTCGAACCCGAGGGCCTTGCCGAGCGCCGGATCGCGGCGGGCGATGTCGAGGGCCATCTCGTAGTCGCCCTCGAAGAGGCGGTTGCGCAGCTCGCGGAGGGCGCGGTAGAAGCGGCGGGCGAGCAGCGCGAGGAGGATGAGGCTCGCCACCGCCAGGGCCACGACGGCGCTCAGGAGCGCTCCGCCGACCGCCGTGTCGGACTGGTAGATTCCGAGCGGGGCCAGGATCAGCAGGAGGGCCGCCATGGGCCACAGAAGCAGGAGGAACCAGAGGCGCGGCCGGCTCAGGAGGCGGCGCCGAACGTCCAGAAGAGTCACGGCTCATCCCTTCAAGAGGGCCTGAATGTCGGCGTTCTCGCCCGCGAGGATCAGCAGATCGCCCTCCTCGAAGGCCTCGTTGGGCTTGGGCACCACGCTGATCTCCTCGCGCAGCGTGCGGCGGCCGCGCTCGTCCACGTCCGGCGCGCGCTTCTTGACCGCGACGACGTTGACATTGTGGCGCTGGCGGAGCTGCATCTCCTCGATCGTCTTGCCGACGAGGTACGGCGGCACGTCCACCTCCACGAGGCTGTGCCCGGTGGCGAGGGTGAAGAATCGGTGGACGTCGCCGATGGCGAGCGTGGTGGCGATGGCCTCGCCCATCTCGCGCTCGATGTTGATGATCTTGTTGACTCCGATGGCGCGCAGGATGCGCTCCTGGATGGCGGTGCTGGCGCGCGCGAAGATGCGCGGCACGCCGAGCTGCTTGAGGAGCGCCGAGGTGAGGATATTGGCCTCGATGTTCGTGCCCATCGTCACGATGGCCAACTGCACCTGGTCGAGGCCCACGGCCCGCAGCGCGCGCTCGTCCGTCGAGTCGAGCTCCACGGCCATGGCGACTTGGTCCTTGATGTCCTCGACCCGCTCGGCCGAGGTATCGAAGGCCATCACCTCGGCGCCCTGATTGGTGAGGGCCTCCGCGAGCGTCCGCCCGAACTGCCCGAGGCCGAACACGGCAACGCGTGGCATAGCGCCTCTCCTCTGGCTTCAGCCCACCATCATGTGGGTCTGGGGGTACGTATAGCGCGCGGGGCGGCCCTCGCCGAGCAGCGAGAACATGAGCGTGAGCGGCCCCACGCGCCCCGCGAACATCAGCACGATGATGATCAGCTTGCCCGGCATCGAGAGGGCCGCGGTGATCCCGGTCGAGAGGCCCACCGTGCCGAAGGCCGAGATCGCCTCGAAGAGCACGCGCTCGAAGGGGAGCTCCGGCTCCGCCGCCGTCAGCGCGATCGTCGCCGCGATCAGCAGCAGGATCGTGAGGGTCACCAGCGCGATGGAGCGCCGGATGGTCGAACGCGGCACGGTGCGCCGGAACAGCTCGACCTGGGGCCGGCGCCGGAAGGCCGAGCGCATGGCCTGGAAGAGAATGGCCGCCGTGGTGGTCTTGATGCCGCCCCCCGTGGAGCCGGGCGATGCCCCGATGTACATCAGAGCCATCAGCACCACCAGCGCCGGCGCCCTCACCGAGCCGATGTCCACCGTGTTGAACCCCGCGGTCCTGGCCGTGACCGACTGGAAGTAGCTGGCGAGCACGCGTTCGCCGGGGCGCAGGTCCTTCAGGGTCGCCGGCAGCTCGAGCACGTAGAAGAGCGCGGCGCCCGCCACGATGAGGATGGCCGAGGTGGTGAGCACCACGCGCGTTTGGGTGCGCAGGCCCGGCGAGCGGCCCTCGCCCAGGCGGCGACGGCGGCCCAGGACCAGCAGGTCGCGCATCACGGGAAAGCCCAGCCCCCCGAGGATGATCAGGGACGTGAGCACGAGGTTCACGCCCACGTGGCTGCGATAGGCCTCGAAGCTGCGCCCATAGAGCGAGAAGCCGGCGTTGCAGAAGGCCGAGATGGAGTGGAAGATCGCCGAGTAGGCGCAGCGCGCCGTGTAGCCCTCGCTGGCGCCGAACCAGCAGAACAGGGCCCCGGCCCCCACCGCCTCGATGGCCAGCGTGGAGACGGTGATGAAGCGCACCAGGTGCACGGCCTCGCGCGCGCTCTGCTGGTCGAGCATGTCGCGCATGGCCCGGCCTGGCATGGCCGCCAGCGCGCGCCCCAGCACGAGCACCATCGAGACCGAAAATGTCATGATACCCAGCCCCCCGAGCTGGATCAACCACAGGATCACCAGTTGCCCGAACAGCGTGAAGTCACACCCCGTGTCCTTCACGACCAGCCCCGTCACACACACGGCCGACGTGGAGGTGAACAACGCGTCCAGCAGCCCGATGCTGGCGCCCGTGGCGCTCGCGATCGGCAGGGCGAGCACCGCGGCGCCGAGGAGGATGGCGCCCGCGAAGCTGCCCACGAGCAGCGGCGCCGGGTGCGCCCACAGACGGCTGAGAAGGCGCCGCGCCGCCGGCCGCCGCAGCGTCCACGCCAGGGCGGCCAGACCCTGACGCACCAGGAACCACGGCCAGGTCGCCTGCTCGTCGCCCAGCGCCTGCAACAGGGCGGCGAGGACGAAGAAGTCGAACCACCTGGCCCCCAGGGCCTCCAGCCGCGCCCGCGCCAGCGCGATCCGAAGGGCCACCTCGGCCACGAACACCACGAGCACCACCACATCCAGCCCGCGGAGCCACTCGTGCCCTTCCCGCGTCATCGGCGCCGCGGCCCAGACGGCCAGGGCCACCCCGATCCCCAGGGTCACCACAAGCGCCACGCCGTCCAGAGCGAGCCGCACGGCTCGCACGCCTCGGGCACGGGCCTCGTCGTTGGGAGGGGGACTCATGGTGTTGACCCGCCGGGCGACACCGCACCCGGCTCCTAAGCGGCCAGGGGGGCAGACCGCAACCAGCCTATACAAAGATTATAACGAAAGCGCCAGGCCATGCAACAGGCCAGATGCCCCTGGGTGTGGGCCGGAATTGCAGGGAGGGTGGCTTTCTCTGGAGCCTGAAGGGCTCGCATGGGATAGCCCAGGGCAGCGCCCTCATCTTCTCCCACACGTGAGGGCCTTGCAGCCCGCGAACGCGGGCGACCGGGCCATAGCCCAGGGCGACCGAAGGGAGCCCTGGGAGGACGGGCGTCCCCGTCCGTCCAAGCCCCCGAAGGGGGCGTTTCACGCCTGGAATCGCCCCCTTCGGGGGCTCTCCCATGGGGCCGCCTCTCCCCAGGGCTCCCTTCGGTCGCCCTGGGCTACCCTCAAACGCCCCTTCGGGGGCTAGGAGCCTGTCCAAGAATCCCCGTGGGCTGCGTTGCCGGCGTCAGCGGGCTGGATGCGAGGCGCGGCGACGCAGGCGATGCTACGGAGCGCATCGCTGAAGAGCCGCAACGTGGCAGCCGGCCCGCTGACGCCGCAACCCGAAGGGAAGCAGCGACTTATGGCCTCGAGCTTTGTCGCTCGTCGTCAACGATGCTCTCCGCTGCATCGCCTCCTCCTCGCTCCTTGCGTGCGGCCCGAATCGGCGGCGTCGCAGCCTCACGCGGATTCTTGGACAGGCTCCTAGAGTCTGGGAAACCAGACACGCCGCCTCCATACCCGCTCAGCGCTGCCGCCGCCGAGAGCTGAGCAAGTATGGCGCTTTGGCGATCCGGACGGCTCTATGGCCTTTCCACCCATACTTGCTCAATTCCCTCCCCCCCTGGGTTGAGCAAGTATGGCGCTTTGGCGATTCGAGGCCCTTCGTGGCCGCTCCCCCCCGCCTACGTCCTTTTCGCTCTCACGGCGTGATATGGGCGACGGGCGGTCAGGGCTTGGAGACCAGACGATTCAGAGTCTGGCGATCTTGGCTCGGCTGCCCTGGTGCAGGGTGTGGGCATGCCTGCTCGTTGCGGGCCTTGCGGTTTCCTGGGAGGGCGCCGCCTGCCCATGCTGTATCAACCCCGAGAGTGGGAAGGTGATACAGCATGGGTAGATGGGCGAGAATGGGCGATTCTCGCGGCTCCGGCCATGCGCGCTCATCTGGGGGATGAGCCAGCATGCGATGGGGCTGCATGGGGAGCGTAAGGCGTTGGGGCATAGAGGGTTATGGGATGGCCATCGCGGGCGCCGCAGCCCCGGCCCCACGCGCCCCGGCGGCGGCCGCGTCGCGAGCGCCAAGCCCTGATGGGCCGCAACACGTCAGCCGAATGAAGCGGGGCCTCAGGCACGCAGGGGGAAACGCTCAACGATGAAGGCCGCAATGGCCCCCGCATCGTCGAGGTCGAGCCACGGGATGCCCAGCTCGAGCGGCTCGTCGCTCGCGATGGCCAGGATGTCGGGCTGGCCGCCATACAGGGGCCGTGGGTGCGTGCCGGCGCGGAACACCTCGATCTTGGGCAGGGGCGCGCTCTTGTGGCCCTCCACCAGCACGAGGTCGGCGTCGGCCAGATGTTCGGCGATGAGTTCCGCCAACACGGGCGGCGCCGCCGTGCGACGCACGAGCCCCACGACGCCATCGCCGTACACCAGGGTGGCCGCCGCTCCGGCGGCGAAATGGCGGTAGCTGTCGCGCCCGGGGACATCGAACTCGAAGTGGTGGGCGGGCCGCTTCACCGTGGCCACGCGGTAGCCGCGCCGCGCGAGCTCGGGGATCAGCCGCTCGATGAGGGTGGTCTTGCCCACGTGCTTCTGGCCGATGATGCAGAGCGCGTTCGCCATTCAGCGCCCCTGCTTCCCGTGGCCGAAGCAGCCGAGCTGGCAATCGTCAATCTTGATGCCCAGCTCGTTCGCGGCCCGGCCCACGGCCAGGGGCGGCAGGCCCAGCTCGTGAGCCAGAGCCAGCGCGGCGGCGCACGGCAGGCGCCCGCCGCGCGCCCGACGCTTCACCTCGACCGCCACTCGCGCCTCCACCGCCACCGGGTGCGCTCCGAGAGGGAGGGCCTCCCCCGCGGGCATCTCCGCAGGCCCCGGGCCGGGATGAGGCCGACGGACCGCCCTGTTGCGGGGGAGGCCGCGTTGCAGGCTCAGGGGGCGGCGCCGCTGCGCCGCTTCCCCTCTAGTGTACTGCTCTTCGCCGCGAACGCAAGGGCATCTTGCAATTCCCACCCGCCGCGATATACTGGCCCCGACCGTCCGCCGCCCTCTCACCCCAGGAGAACCATGCCATGCGCGGCCTGAAGATTCTGGACGCAGGGAAAGTGGAGGTTCGCGACTACCCCGACCCCGTGCCCCAGGGCGAGGAAGTGGTGGTGAGGCTCGAGGCCGCGGCCATCTGCGGCAGCGACCTCCACGCCCTCTACCAGTCGCCCGGCGAAAAGCGCTTCATCCCGGGCCACGAGGGGGCGGGCGTGGTGGTGGCCGTGGACAAGCCGCGCGTGCTCAAGGTGGGCGACCGCGTGTGCACCACCGCCATCTACCCCTGCGGGGTGTGCGACCACTGCCGCATGGGCTACACCATCTACTGCCGCAAGAACAAGGGCGTCTACGGCTTCGGCCTCGACGGCGTGCACGCCACCCACGTGCGCATCTGCGAGCGCTCGCTCCTCCCGCTGCCCGAGTCGGTCTCGTTCGAGCAGGGCTGCCTCATCCTCGACCCCGTGGGCACCCACCACCACGCGAACAAGCGCATGGGCACCAATGCGCGGCACACGGTGGCCGTCTTCGGCCTCGGGCCGATGGGCCTGGGGGCCGTGTGCGTCACGGCCTTCCTGGGCGCCCGCGTGATCGCCGTGGACCCCATCGCCTTCCGGCGCGACCTGGCGAAGAAGCTGGGCGCGGCCGACGTGGTGGACCCCGCCGCGGGCGACGTGGCGGCGCAGATTCGCGAGCTGACGAAGGGCTACGGCCTCGACCGCGCCTTCGAGTGCTCGGGCAAGCCCCAGCCGCTCTACACGGCGCTCGACCTCGTGCGCCACTTCGGCCACGTCGCCATCGTCGGCGAGCAGCCCGAGGCCAGGATCAGCCCGTCCAACCACTTCAACCGCAAGGAGATCACCCTCAGCGGCTCCACCTGCTTCCCGCTCGGCGAGTTCGACGAAATCGTGCGCCTGCTCGACGCCGGCCTGCCCGCTGCCAGGATGATCACCCATCGCTTCCCCATCGAGCAGGGCGCCGAAGCCTACGCCACCTTCAACACCGGCAACACCGGCAAGGTCATCTTCGTGGCATAAGGAGCCTGCGATGAGAGCAAACGTTCCGGCACGCCTCGCCGTGTGCGCGATGCTTCTCCTGTCAGCGTCCTGCGCTCCGCGCGGGGGGCGTCAGGCGCGTCCGGCGCCCGAGCCGCAGCCGCCCGCTGCTCCGGCCGCCCGCTGGGGCTACGTGGGCGGAAAGGCCGTGGCCCGCGCCGACGCCGAGGTGAAGAACACCCAGGACAAGGCTCTCTACCTCACCGAGCACTACAGCATGACCGCCTACCGCATCCCCATCGCCAACGGCGCGTGCTCCGTGAAGCTCCACTTCGCCGAAACCTACGAGGGGATCAAGGAGCCCGGGCAGCGCGTCTTCACCGTCGCCATCGAAGGCAAGCCTGTGCTGGTGGACTTCGATGTGTTCAAGGAGGCCGGCAACCAGAGCTTCGCCGCCCTCGTCAAGGAGTTCCAAGCCGAGGTCAAGGACGGCGAACTGACCATCGCGTTCGCCCCGAAGGTCCAGAACCCGATGATCAACGCCATCGAAGTGAGACCCCTGCGACAGGGCCGGCCCGCCGGCGCGTCCCTCCTGATCAACTGCGGGGCCACGGCCGACTACGAGGGCAAGGACGGCCGCATCTGGCGCAAGGACCAGGAGTACCAGGAGGCCCGATGACCCCCCGCGAAGTCGTGACCCGCGCGATCGAGTTCCGCCGGCCCGAGCGCCTGCCCATCAACGGCTACGGCCCGGCCAGCGACGTGACCTGGATCGGCTACGAGCAGCCCAAGCCGCCCCAGGCCCAGGACGATCCGGCCGTGGACCAGTGGCTCTGCCGCTGGGGCAAGACCGAGGTGCCCAACATGGGCCAGGTGAAGGGCCACCCCCTCGAAGACCTCGCGGGGATGAACGACTTCCCGTGGCCCGACCCCGACGACCCGCGCCGCTACGTGAACGTGCCGAAGCAGCTTGACGATCTCGCTGCCGACCCCGCCCGCCGCGACCACTTCACGGTGACCGGCATCTTCATGATCCTGTGGGAGCGCATGCACAGCCTCCACGGCTTCGAGAACTGCATGCTCGACCTGATGGACGACCGCCCCGCGATCCACGAGCTGGCCGAGCACATCGTGGAGTACGACCTGGGGATCATCCGCAACATGCACCGCATCGCGGGGAGCCGCATCCAGGCGCTGAGCTTCACGGAGGACTGGGGCACACAAAGCGACCTGCACGTCTCGCCCGAGCTGTTCCGCCGCTTCTTCCTCCCCCGCTACCAGCGCCTCTTCCGCGCCATCCACGAGTGCGGCTGGTTCGTCTGGATGCACTCCTGCGGCAAGATCAACAAGGCCATCCCCGGCCTCATCGAGGCGGGGGTGGACGTGTTGAACATGCAGCAGCCACGGGCCAACGGCATCGAGGAGATCGGCCGCCAGTTCGCGGGCAAAGTCTGCTTCGAGTCCCTCTGCGACATCCAGGCGACCCTGCCGGCCGGCAACCGCCGGGCCATCACCGCCGAGGCCAGGCAGTTGATGCGCACCTGGGGCACGCCCGACGGCGGCTTCATCCTGGGCGACTACGGCGACCACACCGCGATCGGCGCCCGGCCCGAGACCAAGGACTTCATGCTCCGCGAGTTCCGCCGCCTCGACCCCTGGGCGCGTCGCCGCTGACGGCCACTGGAGGGCCCTGTATGGCGCGGCCCCCGCACCGCGAGGCGTCCAGGCCCCCGCCGCCGCCATTCTCTTGCTCATAACCGCCCTTCACGTGGCCTCATGCGTCTGCCCCCAAGCCTGCGCGGGCGGCCGGCACGGCGATTGCTCCCTCATCCACGTCGGCGGCGCCGGCAGATGGCCTTCGCTGCCCGGCCGCCGGCGCCGCACCGGGGTGACTTCGCGCTCGTGGACCAGCCGTTGAGGGTCGTCGCCATGAGAGCCCGCCAGCACGCGGAAGGCTGTCTCCGAGGGGCCAGAATCTCGGTGGCCATGGTCGCAGGCATCGGCCTGGTGATGGCCATCGCCCTATTCATCCTTGCCAGCCACCACTGTGTGGCCGACGAGCACCGCGAGCCCTCCCCCGCGCACGGGGCGCAGGCGTGGGAGGCCTGGGGCATCCTTCTCTCGTCTCTCATATTGACCGGCATCCTCACCTTCTACTTCCTGAGCTCGATCGAGTACGCGCGGCGCATGGCCGCGCTGGCCGGCCGCCTTCAGGAGGCCAACCAGGCCCTCGAGGGCGAGGTCGCCAGCCGGAGGCGCATCGCCGAGGCCATGGCCCGAGAATCGGCCAAGCTCTCCGCCATGATCGCCGGGATGGAGGAGGGCGTCGTCTTCGCCGATGCCGAGGACCGCATCGTGGAGGTCAACGACTACTTCCTGCGTTTCGTGGGGCGCGAGCGCTCGGAACTCATCGGGCAGCCGCTCGGCAATGTCCATCCGGCGTGCATGCGGGACCGCGTGCAGCAGGTCCTCGACGACTTCCGCTCGCGCGTGGCCGCCAAGCCCCACGTGATCCAGCGGCGCGTGGGCGAACACGAGTTTCTGCTTCGAGTGCAACCCATCTACCGCAACGGCGCCTATGACGGCGTCCTGCTGAACCTTGTTGACGTCACCGAACTGGCCGTCGCCCGCCGGGCGGCCGAGAACGCCAGCCGTCAACTACTGGCGACGAACGCCGAACTCCAGGAGCAACTGGCCGCCTACGCGGCGGCGGCGGGGTACGTGCTCCCGGGCTCCCCCAGCCAGGCCGGTTCCCCTGCGGCGGCGCCGGCGCACATGTGACCTCGCATGCTATCTGCGGCGGTGTATGGCGCCGGTTCCATAGCCCCGGCGCGCGGCCGCCTGTGCGCCGGGGGCTGACGGGCTGCAAGTCTCGTGTGTTTAGCAGGTTACGGCGCCGCCGCGGCCCGGCACCCTGCTCCAATGCCCTGGGCACGCTGTTTGCTCATTCACCAGGACGGGGCTGTCTGTCCCATCACCAGTGGAGTTTCCAAGATGCGCGACGGACAGCGAAGCGACCGGACCTGGCCTCGAGCACTGGCCTCTCGCCTCACGACACGCCTGACGCCGGAGTGAGAAACTGATGGGTCCACACCAATCGCACGAGGACACGCATCGCCGGGGCGCGGTCTCGCTGGCGGTGATCGTCGGAGTCGGGGTAGCCCTGTCGGGCGCTGCCTTCTGGGCCGCCGACCACTCGGAGCGCGTGAAGGCGCGGGCGAACTTCGAGCGGCTAGCCGCCGAGCGCGTGAGCGAGCTCCGCGAGTCCCTCGAGATCGAGCAGTTCGCCCTCACGGCCATGCGGGCCTTCTTCGACGGTTCCGACGAGGTCGAGCGGCACGAGTTCCGCTCCTTCGCTGCGGCGTGCCTGCCGCATCTCCTGGGCACCCAGGCGATGGGGTGGGTGCCGCGAGTGGCTGAGGGGGACCGCGCCCAGGTCGAGAGAGGGGCGCAGGCCGACGGGGTTGGCGGGTATGCGATCCGGGAGCTGGACCAGGCCGGAAACCTGGTGCCGGCGCCGGCCCGGCCCGAGTACTTCCCCCTGCTCTTCGCCGAGCCGCGGGCGGGCAATGAGCGGGCGCTGGGCTTCAACACGGCCTCGGACCCCGTGCGCTGGGCGGCGATGGCCTGCGCGCGCGACTCGGGCGAGGTGGTCGCCACCGGGCGGATCAGGCCGGTGCGCGAGGGGAGCGATGGCTGCGAACTGCTGCTCGTGGTGGCCGTGTACCGGCGGGGGGAACCCGCCCGCACCGTCGCGGAGCGGCGCACGAGCCTCCAGGGCTTCCTCGTCAGCGTGCTGCGGCCCACGAGGTTCCTGGCCAACACCATGCGGCGCTTGAGCGCCGCGGGGGTGGACGTGCGCCTGCGCGACCTGTCGGCGCCGGAGGGACAGCAGGAACTGGGCGGCCTGCCCGCGCTGCCCGGCGCCGGACCGTCGCCTCGCGACGAAACCTCGATCCCTCCTGGGCCACTCGCCCTGCACACGGAGAAGAAGCTCCGCGTGGGCCAGCGCCTGTGGTCCATCGTGTGCACGGCGTCGCACGACTTCGCCTCCGGCGCCCGCACCTGGTTGCCGTGGTCGGGGCTGGCCTTCGGGCTCACCCTCACCGCGTCGCTGGCCCTCTACCTGGCGTTGCGGCAGCGCCACCAGGAGCGGCTGGCCAGGGCCGCCGCCGAGGTGGCAGGCATCAACGAAGCCCTGGAGGCCGAAATCCTGGCGCGCCGCCAGACCGCCGACGGCCTGGCCAGCGAGAATGCCAAGCTCTCGGCCATGATCTCCGGGATGGAAGAAGGCGTCGTCTTCGCCGATGCCAGCGACTGCATCGTGGAGGTCAACGACTACTTCCTTCGCTTCGTGCGCAAGGGGCGCGCCGAGGTGGTCGGGCACACCCTGCACGAGTTCCACCACGGCCTCGTCGCCGAGGAGGTGCGCCGCGCCATCGAGGGCTTTCGGGCGCGCCCGAACAGCCCGCAGCACGTCGTCCAGCGCCGCATGGGCGACACCGAGTTCATCCTGCGCTGCCAGCCCATCTGCCGCAACGGCCTGTACGACGGCGTGCTGCTCAACGTGATTGATGTCACCGAGCTGGTCACCGCGCGGCGCCGGGCCGAAGAGGCCAGCCGCACCCTGGCCGAACGCGCCCAGGAGCTCGAGAACACGCGCACGGCCCTCCTCCACATGCTCGACGATCTCGAGAAGGCCCGAGCCTCGGCCGAGGCAGCCAACCGGGCCAAGAGCGAATTCCTCGCCAACATGAGCCACGAGATCCGCACCCCGATGAACGGCATCCTCGGCTTCGCCAAGCTGCTGCTCAGCGAGCCGCTCCGCCCCGAGCAACGCGCCTGTGTCGAGACCATCTGCCGCAGCGGCAACGAACTGCTGGCGCTGATCAACGACATCCTCGATCTCTCCAAGATCGAGGCCGACCGCGTCGAGGCGCAGCCGGAGGTGGTGGACGTGGCCGCCGTGGCGCGCCGCGTGTGCGACCTGCTCCGCCCGCGCGCGGACGAAAAGGGGCTTCACCTGACCGTGGAGGTGGCGCCCGGCACCCCGGTCGTCGCGACCACCGACGGCGCCCGCCTGCGCCAGATCCTGACCAACCTGGTCGGCAATGCCCTGAAGTTCACCGAAGCCGGCTCGGTCACCGTCGCCATCTCGGCCGGCGACGACCAGGCTCAGACCATCCATTTCGCGATCGCCGACACCGGCATCGGCATTCCCGCCGACCGGCAGCGCGCCATCTTCGACGCGTTCGTGCAGGGCGACGGCTCCACCACCCGCCGATACGGCGGCACCGGCCTCGGCCTCGCCATCTCGCAGCGCCTCACGAAACTCCTCGGCGGCGACCTGTGGGTCGAAAGCACCGTGGGACGCGGCAGCACCTTCCACTTCACCATCCAGGCCCACCTCGGCGGCGCGCCCGCCGGCGGCGCGCACCCCGCCGAGGTCGCCGAACCGGACCCCGCGCCGCCCCCTCCCGCGCCCGACCCCGTCATCGCCCCGCCCGCGCCGCGCACCCGCGCACGGGACAACGGATGCAGCGTCCTGGTCGTCGAGGACGAGCCCACGAACGCCCGGCTCATGACCACCGTGCTCGAGAAGGCCGGGTACCACTGCACGGTCGCCCCGAACGGCGCCGCGGCGCTCGACCTCGCCCGGCGTCGCCTGCCCCTGGCCATCGTGCTGGACCTCGTGCTCCCCGTGATGGACGGGTTTGACGTGCTCAAGTCCCTGAAGGCCGACCCCGTGCTGGCCAATGTGCCCGTCATCGTCTGTTCCGTGCTCTCCGACAAGCAGAAGGCCTTCAGCCTCGGCGCGCTCGACTATGTGGAGAAGCCGGTGGACGGCGAGGTCCTGGTGCGCAAGCTCCACCGGCTGCGCCGCTCGTTCGGCACCGGGGGCAACGTGCTCATCGTGGACGACGACCGCGCCGTGCGCCTGGTCCTCCAAAGGGTGCTCCGCCGCGCCGGCTACCGCGTCGCCACGGCCGCAGGAGGGGCCGACTGCCTGGCGTTGCTGGACTCCGGGGCGCCGGCCGACCTGGTGGTGATGGCCCTCACGATCTGCGGAATGGACGGCTTCGAGCTGCTCGATGCCCTGCGACGCCGCGACCAGACCCGCCACGTGCCGGTCGTCGTCTCCGCCGAAGCGCCCCTGCCGCCCGAGGTCCTGGCCCGCCTCAATGGCCGCTACGACGCCATCCTCGACCGGGCGGGCAACGACCTGCCCGGCATCGTTGCGCAGATTGCCGCGGTCCTCGACGCGGCCTGCGCTCCGCCAGCAGCCGATGCGGCCCCCGAGCCGCCCCCGCCCGCCTGCGCGCCCACCATCCTGGTGGCCGACGACAACCCGACCGGCCGGGAACTCGCCTCCCGCATCCTGCGCGGCGGCGGGTACCGCGTGGCGTTCGCCGAGAATGGCCAGCAGGCGGTCGAAGCCGCCTGCACCCAAGCCATAGACCTCGTGCTGATGGACATCGGAATGCCCGTGATGGACGGCCTGGAGGCGACCCGGCGCCTGCGCCGGACGGAGCGGGGCGCTCGCCTGCCGATCCTGGCCCTGACGGCCCACGCCATGACCGGCGACGAAGAACGCTGCCGCCGGGCGGGGTGCGACGCCTATCTCACCAAGCCGATCGACCCCGGCGCGCTGCTCGACGCGGTGGCCGCCCATCTGCCCGCCGCCCCCTCGAACCCAGGCGCGTCCCCCGCGCAACTGCCCTCGGAGGCGCCTGCCCCCTCGGAATCCTTGGAGGCCCGCTGTGCCTGACTCCGGCCCTGCCCACCCGCGCGCCACGATCCTCGTTGTGGACGATCACCCCGACGCCCGCAAGCTCCTCACGCTGCTTCTCAAGCCCGAGGGCCACCACATCCTCCAGGCAGCCGACGGCCCCGAGGCCCTCCGCCTGGCCGACGCCACGCCGGACCTCTCGCTCATCATTCTGGACGTGATGATGCCGGGCATGGACGGCCTGGAGGTGTGCCGCCAGCTCCGCGCCGTGCGCCGCGACCGCTATGTGCCGATCATCCTGGCCACCGCCCTCGACGACGAGGAGCACCTGTGCGCGGGCCTCGGCGCCGGGGCCGACGACTACGTCACCAAGCCCATCAGCCCCGCGCAAATCCTTGCCCGAGTCCGCACGACCCTGCGCCTCAAGGCGGCGCTCGACGAACTGATCGAGAGCCGGGAGCTGGCGGCCATCGGCGCCCTCCAGGTGACGCTCGCCCACGAGATCAACAACCCGCTCACCATCGCGCAGGGCAACATCGAGATGCTGCTGAACGCGGGCAGTGCCGACCCCGCCTCCTCGCGCCGCCTGCGGGCCGCCTTCGACGCCTGTAGCCGCATCCGCGCCCTCGTGCAGCAGCTTGTCGAAATGAAGAAGATCGCCACCACCACTTATGTGGGCACCACCCGCATGCTGGACCTCGGCCGCAACACACAACCTCCTGAGGTCGAGGACCCGTAGCCGCTCCACTCCGCCGCTCAGGCCGAGGAGCGGCCCTCACCGTCAACGCCCCATGGACTGGACAGGATCGCGAGTGTAGCAGGTGCGGCGGGCAAGCGGGACGCTCGGCGCGGCAAGGCCCCCGGCGGCCGCCGGCAGCCGCGCGCGCGGGAATCGCGGCGAACTGTTCAGGCGGGGACCGGGGCCGGCGCGGCAGGGGGCATCGCGGGCAGGAAATCGGCGCGCCGGGTCTCATCGCGCAGCGCGTCGGCGATCTCCCGGACCCGGTCGGCCAGGCCCAGGAACACGCCCAGCACGCGGGGGTCGAACTGCTTGCCCGCCTCGCGCGACATGATCTCGATCGCCTGCTCGAATGGGAACGGCTCCTTGTAGGGCCGGCGCGAGATGAGCGCGTCGAACACGTCGGCCACTGCCACGATGCGCCCCGCCAGCGGAATCGCCTCGCCGGCCAGGCCCTGGGGATAGCCGGTGCCGTCGTAGCGCTCGTGGTGGGTGAGCGCGATCTCGCGCGCCATCACCAGGAAGGGGATGCCTTCGAGGATGCGCGCCCCGTTCACGGTGTGCTGCTTGACGATCTCGAACTCGTCGGGCGAGAGCTTGCCCGGCTTGCCCAGGATGCCCGAGGGCACCGAGATCTTGCCGATGTCGTGCATCGGGCTCGAGTAGGCGATCTGCTCGACGAAGTCCTGGCTGCACCCCAGGCCCCGGGCCACGGCGTCGCAGTAGGAACTCACCCGGCGGATGTGGTTGCCCGTGTACTCGTCGTTGAGCTCGGTGACCCGGGAGAGGACGAAGATGGACTCGAGGTGGGCCTTCTGGATGTCCTGGAACGAGAGCTCGACGCGGCGCATGGCCTCGCAGAGCTGGCGCGTGCGTTCCTCGACGCGGGCCTCGAGGTTCCGCTGGTAGGCGCGGTTCTCGGCCAGCAGGGCGCGCCGTTCGGCGGCACGGGCCACGCTCAACAGCACATCGTCCACGTCGAACGGCTTGGCGATGTAGTCGTAGGCGCCCAGGCGGAGGGCGTCGCGGGCCGAGTCGAGGTCCGCGTGCGCCGTCACCAGGATCACCGGCAGCTCGGGGTCCCGCGCGCGGAGGGCGCGGGAGAGGCCCAGGCCGTCCATGCCGGGCATCCGGATGTCCACCACCGCCACGTCGAAGTCCTCTGTGGCGTGGGCGGCGAGCGCCTCTTCGGCGTTGGGGAAGAGGCGGGTGGCGTAGCCGCTCGAGGTGAGCGCGGTGTCGAGCAGGCTGCGGATGCCGTCTTCGTCCTCGACCACGAGGACGCGGCGAATGGGGTCCGGCATGGTGGGGCTCTCCTAGTGCCGCGGCCGTGGGCTTGCGATGGCTTGCCCAGGCGGAGGGGTGGGGTGCTGGCAGGCTTCCATGCCTTCGGGCAGGGCCGCGGGCGCTGGCCCCGGGGCCTTGGCCCTCAGGGCGCGCTCGGCGCATTCGAGCAGGGCGCGCACCTCCACGGGCTTCGCCAGCAGGGCCGCCACCTGGTCCCTGGCGTTCCAGAAGGCATACTCGTTGAACAGCTTGGGCAGGGCCGAGCAGACGATCACCGGCAGGTGGGGGCGCAGGCTGTGCAGCCGCGCCACCATCTCGATGCCGTGGACGTGCGGCATCTGGATGTCGAGCACCGCAACGTCCGCCCCGTGCGCGGCCAGGAGATCGAGGGCCGACTGGCCGTCGGCGGCCTCGAGCACGCGGTAGCCTTCCTCCTCGAAGGCGTCCCGGTAGAGCTGCCGCACACACGGTTCGTCGTCTACCACGAGCACCGTTCTCATCGGGCGTCTCCGTTGCTCCAGGGGGCGGGGGCGGTGCCTCGGGGCGTGGCCAGCGGCAGGGTGAAGCGGAAGGCGCTGCCGCGGCCGCCGGGGGCCTCCTCCACCCAGATTCTGCCGCCGTGGGCCTCGACGGCCATCTTGCAGAAGGCGAGGCCGATGCCGGCCCCGCCCAGGCCTCGGTGGGCGGCGAGTTGGTGGAACTTCTCGAAGATCGCTTCGCGCTCCTCGGGGGGGATGCCCTCGCCGTTGTCGGTGACGGAGATTCGGACCGAGCCTTCGCCGGCCGGCTCCGCGTCAATCCGCACACGGCTGCCGGAGGGCGAGTACTTGGCCGCGTTGGCGAGGAGGTTGCTGAGGATGCGCCGCACGGCCTCGCGGTCGGCCAGGGGCGCGCCCGCGGCGGGCGGGCAGTGAACTTCCACGGTGCTTCCGACGGCCGCGAGGACCGGCTCGATCTCGGCCGCCGCCTCGTTGAGCAGGCCAGGCAGGTCCACGGGCGCCCGCCGCAGTTCGGCCACGCCGGCCTCCATGCGGGCCAGGTCGAGGAGCGTTGTGGTCATGCGAAGCACGTCGCGGCAGCTCGAGTGCGCCTGCTGGAGGTAGCGGAGCTGGCGCTCGGAGAACGACGCGGCGCCCTTCCGCTCGAGGAGTTCCATGTAGCCCATGGCGCTGGCGAGGGGGGACTTGAGGTCGTGGACGAGCATCTGGACGAGGTTCTCTTTGACCGCGGCCATCTGTTCGAGGCGCTGGTGGCTCTCCTGGAGGCGCTGGTGCGCCTGGCGCGCCTCGACGACCCGACGCCGCATCTCGATGGCGGAGGCCACGCGCCCCACCACGTCGCTGGGCGACACGGGCTTGATCAGGTAGTCGTAGGCTCCGAGCCGCACGGAGCGCAGGGCCGTCTCGATGTCGCTCACCGCCGTCACCACGATCACCCCGAGCTCCGGGGAGCCGAGGCGCGCCTGCACCATCAGCTCCACGCCGCTCGTCTGCGGCAGCAGGAGGTCGCACAGCATCACCTCGAAGGGCCGCTGGCTCAGGGCGGCCAGGGCCTGGGCGGCGGTGGCCGCGCCCGTCACGTGGTAGCCTGCCTCGGCCAGGGCGGCGGCCAGGAGTTCGCGGATCCCCTCCTCATCGTCCACCACCAGCACCGCGCTGCCGACCTCTGGCATCGTGCGCTTCTCCTGTGGCCCCCCCTGGGGCCACCGGGGCCCATGCAATCCGTGTGCCGCGTCGCGATGGCCATCTGGCGGAGCCATAACCTCTTGGCGCAGAAAGTATTAGGCTGGGCGCGGCTCGGCATGCCGGTGGGCGCGGCAGCCCTCTATGGCGGCCGCGCTATGGCGGGTCCAGTGGCCCCGTCGGCCGGCCTGCGGGCTCACTGCCCCAACTCTTTGGCCTTGTAGTAGAGGGTCTTGTAGTCCACGTTCAGAAGCCGCGCAGCCTGGCTGCGGTTGCCGCCGGTGCGTGCGAGCACGGCGGCGATCACGGTTTGTTCGACCTGGCGCACGCATTCGCGGGTGATGTCCTTGAGGGAGCACTTGCCCTCGAGGAGTGTGGCGAGCGTCTGGCCATCGGTGGGCAGAGGGCCGGGGTCGGGGGTGGGGAACGACGCCCCTGGGGCCGCAGCCGGCCGCGCGCAACTGGCGCTGGCCGCGCGCACGTGGTCGGGCTCGACGATGTCGCCGGAGAGCAGGACGGCGCGTTTGATGACGTTGCGCAGCTCGCGCACGTTGCCGGGCCAGTCGTAGGCGAGGAGCACTTCGATGGCCTGAGGCGAGATGCCCGCGACCCGGCGGCCCAGCTCCTTGTTGGCGATCGCCAGGAAACGCTTGGCCAGGAACGGAATGTCCTCCCGGCGCCGGCGCAGCGGCGGAATCTCGATGGTGAACTCGTGGAGGCGGTGGAACAGGTCGCGGCGGAAGGCGCCCTGCTCGACCAGTCTGCCGAGGTCCTGGTTGCTGGCGGCGATGACCCGCAGGTCCACGTCAATCGGCTCCTTGCCGCCGACGCGGTACACGCGGCGTTCCTCGAGGGCGCACAGGAGCTTGCGCATCATGGCCTCGGAAAGGTTGGCGATCTCGTCGAGGAACAGCGTGCCCTGGTGGGAGAGCTCGAAGTAGCCGCGGTTGCGGTCCACCGCGCCCGTGAAGGCCCCGCGCTCGTGGCCGAAGAGCTCGCTCTCGATGAGCGTGTCGGGGATGGCGCCGCAGTCCACCCGCACCAGCCGCCGGGCGGCGCGCGGGCTGAGGGCGTGGATGGCTCGGGCGACCAGGCTCTTGCCTGTGCCGGTCTCGCCGTGCAGGATGACGGTGAGATTCGTGGGCGCCACCTGCCGCACCTGCGCGCCAATGTTGGCGACGACGGCGCTGGGGCCCATGCACTCGGCCAGCGCGGCGGCGTCGGCGGCCATGGAAGCGTCGTCGGCAGCCTCGGCGGCCACGCGCTCCACCGTACGCAGCAGCTCCGCGAGGCGCACCGGCTTGGCGACGAAGTCCTCTGCCCCCAGCTTCATGGCGGCCACGGCGGTGTCCACGGTGCCATAGCCGGTCATGAGGACGACCGGGAGGTGGCGATCGGCCTCTTTGATGCGTGCCAGGGTCTCGAGCCCGTCGAGGCCCGGCATGCGAAGGTCGAGCAGCACCGCATGGGGGCGCTGGCGGGCGATGAGGGCGAGGGCCTCGTCCCCCGTGGCGGCCGCCTGGGTTCCGAAGCCCTTCGTCTCGAAGAACCCTGTGAGCATCTCGCGCACCGCTGCCTCGTCATCCACTACCAACACTCTTCTGCACTCGCCGGCGATGGCCGCCATGGGTTCTCCTCATTGCAGTCCCGAGCCGTCACAAAGGTTGGCAACTCCCCGCGAGGGCGGGCCGCCCGCTCTCAGGCCCAAGGCACCGGGCCGGTGGGCGTGCCCCTGGCCGGGAGCGAGACGGTGAAGGTGGAGCCCTGGCCGGGCTGGCTGGCCGCGGTGATCCAGCCTCCGTGTTCGGCCACGATGCGCTGCGCGATCGCCAGGCCCAGCCCTGTGCCGCCCTGCTTCCCGGTGAAGTAGGGGTCGAAGGCATGGCTCAGCGTGTACTCGTCCATCCCCATGCCTGTGTCGGACACGGTGAGGCAGACCCAGTGGCGCGAGGTCTGTGGCGATAGGGGCTCGTCCTGGGGCGGGGAGGCGTTGCAGGTGGCTACCGCCAGCGTGCCGCCGTGCGGCATGGCGTCGCGGGCGTTCTCGAGCAGGTTGATGAGAACCTGTTCGATGGCCACGGGGTCGGCCACCGCGGGCGAAAGGTCGGGTGCGAGCCGGAGCGTGAGCGTGATGGTGCTGGGCAACAGGGGCCGGTAGAGGTCCAGCGCGTGCCGCGCAATGTAGTTGATGTCCGCGCACGACGGGGTGCGGCACGCCGCACCGCCGCCGCGCGCGAGCCGGCGGGTGAGGGTGGCGCCCAGCTCGGCCGCGTGAAGGATCTGCCCCAGCGGGTGGCGCGCCGGGCTGCCGTCGCCGAGGCCCTCCAGGGCCATCTCGGCGTAGCCGAGGATCAGGGAGAGCAGGTTGCCGAGGTCGTGCGCGATGCCATGGACAGGGAGGGGCTTCGAAGGGTCCCCAGGAAGCGCCCACGTCCCGAACGACGTGTCGCGAGGCAAGCTGGCGGTGTCGCACCCGGCGCGGGGCGCCAGGGGCTGTCGCCGCCTGGGTGCGCAAGGCACGTTCCGCTCCAGCACCGGCATGCCCGTTCTCTCTCCTGCAATCAGTCCTTGCCCAGAGTTCCCCACCGCCGGCCCTCCTAAAGGGTGCGATGCCGCATGGCAGGGGGCCGCCTGACACTTCTCGGTCGGCCGCTTGGCCTGCTGGCTCGCAACGTATGGGATTGTATCCCGGGTCGCATTTCCAAGGCAATCGGGGCCTGTAAGTGTTGTGGATTCCGGGCTTTGACGGAACCCTCTATCGGGGAATCCCTGATACTGCGTTGGTTGATTACCCCTACACGGAGCGCCATACCCAAGGGGCTGGGGCCGATGGCCGGGGTGCCACAAGCCATAGGCTGGACGGCTCCCCGATGGCTTGGGGGTATCGTGTGGGTCACTGGTGGGCGCTCTGTTCCGACCATAGTGGCCTCCGGCGCGTGTGCGGCTCCGGCCGCCGAGGACGCTAGGGCTTCGCCAAGCCGCCGGAATCGTCACTCGGCCTGTGATCTCACTAGACCAGAGGTCCGACGCCTAGTCAACCGGTCGAGAGGCGGCGGGCGTTGTCCCGTTAAGGCAGCCCTTCAGGCATGGGCCACGTCTTGGGCGAAGGGCAGGGGAGGCGGCCGTCAGCTCTGGCCGCCGGTGTGCACCCATTGGATGGCCTGGCGGAGGAGTTCCGTGGAGCCTGCGAGATGCAGCTTGGCGATGATGTGCGCGCGGTAGGTCTCGATGGTCTTGATGCTCAGGTGGAGTTCGTCGGCGATCTGGCGGGTCGTGCGCCCGCGCCCCAGCAGTTCGAAGACCTCCAGCTCCCGGTCGGTGAGCGCGCCCAGAGGAGAGGTGGACACGACCGGCCCGCCGGCCACGAACTGGCGGACCATCTGGACCGCCAAGCCGGGGCTGAGGTAGATGCCGCCGCTGAGAACGGTGCGGACCGCGTGGATGACCTCGTTGGGAGGCTGGAGCTTGGTGACATAGCCCTGTGCGCCCGCGCGCAGGGCGCGCTCGGCGAAGAGCCGCTCGTCGTGCATCGAGAGGATGAGGACCGAAAGGCGGGGGTGGCGCGGGCGGATTTTCTTGAGGAGTTCCAGCCCGCTGCCCCATTGGAACGAGAGGCCCAGGACGACCAGGTCCGGGCGCAGCTCGTCGATCGCCTTGAGGATGCCTTGCCGTCCCGCTGCCTCGCCGCAGACGCGGATGTCGGGCTCCTGCTCCAGGAGCCCGGCCAGGCCGCGGCGGGTCAGTGGATGGTCATCGGCCAGCAGCACCCGGTACGGCACCCTCCCCTTCGAATCGCACCCATCCGGTCCGCTCATGGCCGTCCTCCTCGCAAGGGTTGGAAGGCCAACTGGCAGCGCCCCCCGCCGCCCCGCCCAGCCGCCCGCCCTCGCCGCGGCACCGGGAGCGGAGGCCATCTGGACAGACTGACAATGCAGAGGCGGATACGGAGCGGCTCAGAACACGTGCTGCGAATTGAAGTGGCAGTGGCCCCCGCCGCTGCCATCCCCCGAGCGACCAACTCACGCGCCCCCAAGGCTTTGGGGCAGACGCCGAGTGGTACGCCCACGCTCCCCGGCCCGCTCGGCGCCACGCCGAGCAATCACTATTGAGTATAGCACAAGCCAACTGGACTTCAAGAGAAAACTGCCAGCCTGCGCGAGGAAGTTTGGGCGCGACCTGAAGGCTCGGCTTCAGGCCGACCGGCAGATGCCCGCCGGGGACGTGGGCGCCGACGCATCGGGCTGGGGCCTGGGGGACTTGTGCCGCTCCCGCGAGGCGGCCAGGCGCCTGGCCTACGAAGGGCGGCTACGACGCCTCGGCGGAGGGGATGCGCGGCAGGGTGATGCGGAACAACACGCCCCCCGGGGCGTTCATCGCCTCGATCCGCCCGCCGTGATCGCGCACGATGGCGTCGCTGACGCTCAGGCCCAGCCCCGTGCCCTTGCCCGGCTCTTTGGTGGTGAAGAAGGGCTGGAAGAGCTTGTGGGGCTCGGCGATGCGGGGGCCGTCGTTCTCGAATTCCATCAGGACCGATGCATCCCGGGGGAGCGTGCGGAGCGTGACGTTGCCGCCTCGCACGGTGCTGAGGGCATCGAGGGCGTTCTTGACGATGTTCTGCACGACCTGCTGGAGCTCGCAGAAGTGGCCCATGACCTGCAACGGCTGGGGGTGAAGCGCCTGGTGGACCTGCACGCCGCCGGCCTGGAGGGGGTGGCGCAGGAGGTCCAGCGACTCGATGACCACGCGATTGACGTCCACCGGGGCCTTGGCGCGGCCGCTGCGTCGGGTGAACTTGAGCAGGTTGCTGACGATGTGGTCGCAGCGCTGGGCCTCGGTCCAGATGCGCTCGAGTTGGGCTCGCGCGCCCTCCGGCAGGTCGGTCCGGCGGCGGAGGAGCTGCGCAAAGCCGAGGATGCTGGTGAGCGGATTGCGCAGCTCGTGGGCGACGCCCGAGGTCATGGTGCCCACCGTGGCGAGACGCTGGGCCTCGATCACCTGCTGGCGCTGGGCGCGCTCGGACGTGACATCGGCGATCATGAGCACGGCGCCGGTCACCTCGCCCCAACGCTCGATGACCGGGGAGGCGACCACGTGGAGGATGGACCGGCCGTGGGGCCGGTCGAACTCCACGACGGCGCCCGCCTGCAACGTCTCGGCCACTCGGCACGAGGGGCATGGCTGGGGAGCCGCGGCGGCGCCCTCCGAGGGGGCGGCCGGCTCCTCGCCGCAGACCTCGTAGCAGTGGCGGCCGAGAACCTCGCCCGCCATGCACCCGCACAGCATGGCGAAGCGGCCGTTCACGCGCACGAGGCGAAGGTCTGGGGATACATAGGCGATCGCCAGCGGCGAGTCGTGGAAGAGCGCGCGCCACTCTGTCAGTGGCACGGCCTCGGGGAACTGAAGCGTCGCGAGGGAGTCGTCGAGTTCGGCGATCACGGGCATTGTCTCCAGGCTCAACGCCTCGGGATTGCGGACGTGCAAGGCGCGTGCCGGCCCGCTGCGGGTGGCGGCAAGGCTCGCTTGGGGCGCTGCAAGTCTTGCGCCTGCCATCGCTTGCGATGAGGCTGGCGGCACGGCCCACCCTGCCGCCGAGGGTGCCCCTGGGCGCGGGCTGTATGGAGGCCCGGCCTGTCAGGCGAGGCGCTGCCGCTGCGCGAGCGGCGGGCCACAGGGAGTCGGTTGCGATGTGAACTCTGGCCTTCGCCAGGGGCGCAGGCTGCGCCTGGGGTGTGGGCCAGAATCGTAGGCAGGGTGATTGGCTCTGGAGCCTGAAGGGCTCGCATGGGATAGCCCAGGGCAACGCCCTGGGTTCAGCGGGATTCACGAGTCCAGCCCTGAAGGGGCGAGATAGAAGCTCCCTATTCCGCCCTGTCAGGGCTGCCGCGGGGCGGTCTTGTTCCCAGGGCGTTGCCCTGGGCTATCCCATTTCGCTCCCTCGGAGCTCCCGCAGCCACCTACAATTCCGGCCCACACCCCTGCGCCTGTGACCGACCCGCGAGCCACCCCTCCCGAAGGTACTGGAACCTTCGGGAGGGAGGTCTCTGGAGCACACGCAGGCCGGAAGGAGGCTCTCGTCGGTCCATCGGATCCGTGGGGACTCGCTCCGCTCGCACTTGCACCACCGAACGCGGGTGGTATACTCACAACAGATGCCAACCGGCCCCTTGCAAGGAGACAGCAGGATGCCCCGAACCCCCGTCTCGACCCGCCGAAGCTTCCTCGCCCGCGCCGCGGCGGCCTCGGCCGCGGCCCCCCTCGTGATGAACGCCCGAGCCTTCGGCGCCAACGATCAGATCACCATGGGCTGCGTGGGCATGGGCGGCCAGGGCCGCGGCGACATGGGCGGATTCCTGGGCTTCAAGGACCTGCGCGTGCTCGCGGTCTGCGACGTCATCGAGGCCCACCGCAACGCCGCCAAGAGCACCGTGGACACCCGCTACGGCAACGCCGACTGCAAGGCGGTGAACGACTACCGCGACGTGATGGACCGCCCGGACATTGACACCGTGCTGATCGCCACGCCCGACCACTGGCACGCCCTCATCGGCGCCGCCGCCGTCCAGAGCGGCAAGGACGTCTACTCGGAGAAGCCCGAGACCCTCACCGTGCGCGAGGGCCGCCTCCTCGTCAACCTCACCCGCCGCTACGGGCGCGTCTACTCGGGCGGCAGCCAGCGCGTGTGGGGCGACTACAACTGGTTCCACCGCATGATCTGGGGCGGCGCCATCGGCGAAGTCAAGGAGGCGTGGGTGGACTGCTGGGGCCCTTCGACCGACTGCTATCTGCCCGAGGAGCCGATCCCGCCGGGCGTGGACTGGGATATGTGGCTCGGCCCTGCGCCCTGGGCGCCCTTCAACCGCGGGCGGCTCAACTTCCGCCCCTGGCGCGACTACTCGGGCGGCGGCATGACCGACTGGGGCGCACACAACTTCGGCGGCGCCCTCTTCGCCATGCGCCTGCACGAGACCGGCCCCGTCGAGATCCTCCCGCCCGACGGCAAGGAGAACCCGCTGCTCACCTTCGTCTTCGCCAACGGCGTGCGCATGCACCACAAGGGCGGCTGGACCGGCAACCTGTGCTTCCGCGGCACCCTGGGCGAGATTCCCGCGCGCGGCGACAAAGGGCCCAAGGCCCAGCCGCCCAGCGTCCACATCCCCAACTACAAGGGCCAGGGCGGCATCTTCGGCGACTTCCTGCACTGCGTGCGCACGCGCCAGCGCCCCTTCCGCGACATCGAGACCGCCCACCGCACCGTCACCATCTGCCACCTCGGCAACATCGCCTACTGGGTCGGCCGCCTGTTCAAGTGGGACCCCGAGAAGGAGGAGGTCGTGGGCGACCCCGAGGTGGCCCGCTGGCTCGACCGGCCCAAGCGCGCGCCGTGGACGCTCTGAGGGGGGCGGAGGTCACCGGACGCTCCCGCGTCCAACCCCGACCTCCCGCGGGTTCGCAGCCCGCAGGAGGTTCCTGTGATCCCGCGTCCAGTCTCCCCCGAAGACGAAGAGGCCGCTGAGCGGCCAAGAAGCACGTCCCCACGCAGAGCGTAGGGACGAGAAGTAGGAGCAGAGCGTAGGGACGAGGGAGAGTAGCCGCAAGCGTCCCGCTTGCGGAGGTATTCCTTCTCGCCCCTAC
>Ga0116145_1000032_pt1 | contig 154027 bp, 105 predicted proteins | sample AD_JPNHG1_MetaG_FD_89747 | JGI IMG/M metagenome (GOLD analysis project Ga0116145, IMG submission 89747) | Active sludge microbial communities of municipal wastewater-treating anaerobic digesters from Japan - AD_JPNHG1_MetaG | ecosystem: Engineered > Bioreactor > Anaerobic > Digestate | place... | reverse complement strand
CGCGATCGTGATCCCGCGCTCTTTCTCCTCGGGCGCCTTGTCAATCTGGTCGAACGCCATGACCTGCGCCATGCCCTTCTTCGCCAGCGCCATCGTAATCGCGCTCGTCAGCGTCGTCTTGCCATGATCCACGTGGCCGATCGTGCCAATGTTCACGTGCGGCTTTGTCCGCTCAAACTTTGCCTTTGCCATGTCGCGTTATACCTCCGTGTCTGTCGGCGATCTCTGTTGCGGTTACCCGCCTGCTTTCATAAACAAAAGATGGAGCCCACGAGCAGAATCGAACTGCTGACCCCTTCCTTACCATGGAAGTGCTCTACCTACTGAGCTACGCGGGCCCATAATTCATTACGTGGAGCGGGAAACGGGGTTCGAACCCGCGACCCTCAGCTTGGAAGGCTGACGCTCTAGCCAACTGAGCTATTCCCGCTCATGCAACCAAATTCAACAATGGTGGTGAGAGAAGGATTCGAACCTTCGTAGGCTATTGCCGACGGGTTTACAGCCCGTTCCCTTTAACCACTCGGGCATCTCACCACGCAAAAAAACACACACCATCACTTCCGCGTGCTATTGGAGCTGGCGAAGGGAATCGAACCCCCGACCCACGGATTACAAATCCGTTGCTCTACCTGCTGAGCTACGCCAGCCGGCACCCGGTAAGTCCTGACGCTATCAAGCGGCAAGGCTGTACGATAGCAAACGTTTTCCGCCAAAGTCAAGCGCAACGCGCGGCGAATACATCCGTCATGGCTTGATTGGGACAAGAGGACCGGATTTGGGGAGCAAAGACCTAAAAATTGTTACACGCAGAAATCGGATTGATTCAACACACGGAATTTCCTCCGATTTCGTTCAGTTGCCTTCCCGTTACCAGTGCAATCCTGAAAATTCTGTCTGAACATAAAATGGAGGTAAGACAGCATCTTGGTCCGTTTTCAAGGCACGTTGGCAAACGTGTCGCCATTCGTTCGACGGATTGCGAATCGCCGATTTGATTTTCCGCGTCACCTTGCGATAATATAAAAACATTGCCGGATGGCCTAATTGGTAGGGCACCTGACTCTGGATCAGGCTAGTCTAGGTTCGAGTCCTAGTCCGGCAGCCATAAGGCGACACGGGTGGATTCTTCCGCCTTTTTGCGGCCCGTTCATCTAGCGGTCTAGGATGCGAGATTCTCAGTCTTGTCACAGGGGTTCGATTCCCCTACGGGCTGCCATTCATCATTATTCCCTCTTGAAATCACTTGAGAGTACCGTGTTCCCGGAGTCGTGAAGTTCTCGGAATGGAACACCGATTTCCAAACCGGCTTGCTGAAACACGATATGCCGATTTGGAAATCGGCGCTACAGAGCGGCCATTTTCAATTTCACCACCAGAACTCGATACCTGATCCAAAATGAAATTGCCCGGAAACGCCAATCGTCGTGGAACTTTTCATTCTTTTGTCTCAAGAACTCGGTGCTCTCAAGTTATTTTGGACAGCAATGAAAAAAACAGGAACCCCGTAAGCACAAAAAGTCTCAGGAGCGGATAGGTATGCGCCCGTTTCGCGTTTGTGTTCAAGGATGAAAGGGTTGAATTTCAACAAAATTGAAGGCGGTTTGCCCTCCGATGGGGCCGCCGGGTTCAGAATCAGATGCCCAGTCGGATATGTAGATTCGTGCTGTGCGGGCTTTGGCCTTGAACACAAGACGGTGGTAGCTCATGTGAGCGGGATGGTTTGCGTCGTAGGGTTCAACCTGGTGTGAGTAACAACTCGGAAAGATGCATTGAAACCCGTATTCGGAAAGAGTGTCGGCTTTGTCTACCCCAATGGTCAGAGTCGTTTTTTCCGCGCATGCGAGGCGTTGCAGGTCGGCGGACAGGCATTTGACCGAATAGAGGCGGCCGGGCTTGAGCCCTCGAACGATCTGTCCGACACGGTTCGGTCGTGAAGCGGATCGCCGCATGACGCAATACCGATCGCCTTGCCGCGTTTCCGGGTAGCGGCCCTGCAGCCAGCTGAATCCCTTCATCGAACCAGTTTCGATGCTGCCCGGCTCGGCCGGTAAAACGTCCCAGCCCGCGAGCCTGTTCTCAAAATCGGGATTGGCGATGTGGGCCAGGCGATACGGATCCATGTTGTACCGCGTGCGCTTGCCCTCGATGCAGTAATGCCGAAACAGTTTCTGCGCATAACGCAGCGATTCCTCGTCCGCGTAATCGGCCATGTATTCCATGATTCCGTAGATGCCGGCGCATGCGGGATCCGTGGCGAGGCGATGGAATTGCAGGTCCATGAAGACGTGGTAGTCCACGCCTGGATCCCGGTTCAGCGATTCCGGCGGCGCGGAGAGGTAGCCCAGACAGACGATCAGTTTCTTTCCGATGTCCGGCATGGCGGCCTGCCATTTGACAAGCGGCCGGACAAGATCGCCGTCGAATTGCCGCAAGGCCTTTTCTTCCGATGGCGCCTCCCGCATGTACTGCTCCCACACGAAGCGGTATCCCCATCCGCTCAACGCCTTTGCAAATGCGAGGCTGGCTTCTTTTTCGTGCAGCGCGCCGCACCACGCATAGAACGTCCGCCCGGCAAACGCAGGATTTTCGCGCAGCCGCTTGACCGCATCGGTCCATGGGGCGTAATGCATCAAATCCGAACCGCAGAATTCGTCCACGATCAAGCCGCTGAAACCCGGCGCCGTTACGCCCGGATTATCGGCCCATGCCGCATACACCTCCTCGACGTCGGGCGGCTCCGGCTTGCCTAGGCCGGGCAAGCTCGCGTTCGCGATCCAGCGGCGGCCTTCACGCGTCCATTGGTTGAACTCGTCCGGGTTGATCTTCGATCGCGTAACCAGCACGTTGACATCCGAAAGGACGTGGCGCTCCATGAAGGCCCAGTCGTAGGGACCGTGGCTGGCGATGTGCGGCTTCGTCGGATAGTAACAATACATGATTTCCGGCACGGCGCGGATATCGAGGCGGCAACCGCGGCCTTGTTTCACGCACAGCGCGTGCGGCCCGGACGACAGGTATCGCATCGCTTCCAGCGCACCGGTTGTCGGGTGAGGACGCCACAGGATCGGATCGCTTTCCGTGTCGAGGAAGGCCAAGGGCGCCGGGCGCGGTCTTTTTGGTTTATCGAATGAAATTAACACCCATCCCTCGCGTGGATTCTCGAATTCGATCGCGGCATCGCCGGACGACACGGGGCCGGGCGGGGCGAGTTGCATGACGAAGTTGTTGAGCATTCGGTTTCCAGGCAATTGTGCTTCCGCCGCGATGCCCGATAGAGATACAGCCAAACCCACTATTACGGCCCCGAGCCACTCTGCCGCTGTCATCGTTTGTCCTCCCTCGTTTGGCGTTTACCCAATCGTAGCATAGTCACCTTTTGAAAATGGAAGATGCCTGTTTCACGATGGAGAAATCCATCAAAAAAGGCACGGGTTTCCGGACCGTTTGACTCATTTCATGCGGCTGTGCTAAGGTGTCGCTGTCTGAAGGCGATTTCAATTTTGCCCGCGCTAGACGGGGAACTAGCGGTGCCCTGCACTCGCAATCCGCTTTAGCGAGGTCGAATTCCCGCCCGAGGACGTCTTGTTCATTAGCCAGGTGCGAAGCACGTGGTGTTGACGGTTGGGTCCTGCTCAACGTGATGCCGCCAAACCCGGTCAGGTCCTGACGGAAGCAGCCGTAGGAGGATGTTCACGTGTGCTGCGGGAGTGCCTGGCCCGAGCCGGCGGCTTCGTGGCCGTTCTGGGCAAGCGTTCGACGGCGGGTGCGCGGGTAATTCTTCTGAAGTTGGGAGATGGAAGTTGGGAGTTGGAAGAACGCCATTCTGATTTCCGACTACCAAATTCTGAATTCCCCACGGAGGCTTCATGGCTGGCGGACATTACGTTGTTTTTGCGCGGAAGTGGCGGCCGCAGACGTTTGAAGATGTCGTCGGCCAGGAACACATCACACGCACAATCCAAAATGCCATTGCAACGGGCCGTATTCCGCATGCATTCCTTTTCATCGGGTCGCGCGGCGTCGGCAAGACCACCACGGCCCGTATTGTCGCGAAGGCGTTGAACTGTCTCTCGACAAACACTCCAACCGTTCAGCCGTGCATGACCTGCGAGAATTGCCGGTCAATCTCGGACGGCAACAACATGGACGTCATCGAGATTGATGCGGCCTCGAACAATGGCGTGGACGATATCCGTGAAATACGCGAGAATGTACGGCTCGTGCCGTCACGTTCACGGTATAAGGTCTACATCATAGACGAGGTGCACCAATTATCGGCCGGCGCCTTCAATGCGTTGCTCAAGACGTTGGAAGAACCGCCGGCGCACGCGATCTTCATTTTGGCGACCACCGAGGCGCACAAAGTTCCCGCGACGATTATCAGCCGCTGCCAGCGTTTCGATTTCCGCCGCGTGGCGCTTCCGCAAATCTGCGCGCTGCTTCGGGGAATATTGGACAAGGAAGGCGTCAACTGTACCGACGAGGCGCTTCACGCCATTGCCCGCGCCGCCGAGGGCGGTGTCCGCGATGCCGAAAGCATACTCGATCAACTGGTTTCATACTGCGGCAACGAGATTACATTCAAGGACGTGTTCGATGTCCTTGGCCTTGTGGATTGGCAAGTTATGCACGATCTGTGCGACGCGATTGTCGCCAAGGACATCGGAAGGCAGTTGGAACTGGTCGAAAACGTTGTGTTCGCGGGCAAGGACTTGACCCAGTTTGTCCAGGACATCCTGCGATACTTCAGGAACCTGCTCGTTTGCAAGGCGGGCGCCGCAAAAAAACTTCTCGCACTGCCGGACAGCGAAGTGGCCGCGATGCAAACACGGGCGGAACAGTTCACGTTGACCCATCTAATCCGACTTGTCGAACAGTTCGCGGAACTCACGAAAGGATTCGATTCCCAATTGGCGCAACGCATTGCGCTTGAAACGTTGTTGATCCGTTTGTCGAAACGCGCCGTTGAAATCAGCGTGGACACCGTTCTTGAAAAGGTCATGATGCTCGGCGAAGGCGCCGTCATGGCTGCCGCGCCGGTTTCGGATGCCCTGGCGCCCGCCTGCGCACAGGAAGCGCCTGGCGCCTACGAATCCGAAGCGCCGGCCCCCGCCAAACGCATCCATGTTGACGCGCACAACCTTGAGGCTGCATGGGCTGTCATATTTGAAAAGGCCACAGAAGACCAATTGGCCCTCCGCGTCCATTTGTCGAATGCAAGGCCCGCCGCCGTCGAGGAGAGCGTCCTCGTCTTGCGTTTTCCGGCCCGTTCAGTCCAAGGCCGTGTGCCCCTCGATAAACCCGAACATCGCCGACGCATCGAGGAAACATTGGCGGCGATTACGGACAACTTGGCCACATTTCGATGCGAAATTACCGAAGACGAACCCGCCGTCGAATCCGTCCCTCCCGCGGAACGCCTCCCGCACGGCGCGCGTGTCTCTACGGAAGATGCCCGTGCGGCCCTCAAAGATCCCCACATTGCCTCCATTGTTGACAACGTCAAGGGCGTCATCATTGAGGTCAAGCCACCCCGCCGCCACGAATGAACGGCGGGGCCTTGAAAGTTAGCTTTTTATCCCGTTCATCTGTTCGATATCTGCGTGTATCTGCGTCATCTGCGGAAAACCACATGATCCACAGATGACGCAGATACCCGCAGATGGAAAACAGGGTACGGATGTTCGGGCCAGGCGATTCCAAACACAAATCCGCATGGCAGAGCGGTCCAAAATACGATTGATCGGGGACACTTCTTCTTCATCGCGAAGAAGAGGTGTCTCAAGAACGCTAACCCGAAAAAACCGTTGCCTAATTACTCAAAATGGCTTTCTGCAAGCCGCCATTTGGACAGAGAAGCCAAAAAAATACCATCAGGCGCTTGGCTTCGGTTGTATTTCATTTAGTTATTCCAAGGAGGCGCCGCGGTCGAGAAGGCCCTTGGCGGCCTCGATTTGCTGATGCGCGCCGACCAGCACGAGCACGTCGTTGGGCTGGAAGATAAAATCCGGCGAAGGATTGGTCGTCGGTGTACCGGATCGGACAACGGCAATGATCATGCAGCCCGTTTGGGCGCGCAAATTCAGTTGCGCGACGGTTTGCCCGCACACAGGGCTGTGATCGGCGAGATAAAACGTCTGGGTGGTGGTGCGTTCGAGGATCTTGATGAGTTCGGTTTGCGCGGCGCGATCAGTGGCCTTGCCCCGCAGCATGCCGTACCCGCCCGCCCGCACCGCCGCAATCTGGGCCTCGACGATGTTGTCGGGGATCCCGAACTGGCGCAGAATATGCGCGGCGACCTCGATGGATGTCTCGAAATCCTGCGGGATCACGAGTTTCGCGCCTTTTTCGTACAGCGCGTCCATGTTGGTCACGAAGTCGGTGCGTGCAAGGATGTAGAGCTCGGGACGGCGCGCGTTGGCCTGCGCGACGATTCGACGTGTCGCCTCGTGATCGTTGATGGCGACGACGAGGGCGCGCGCAGCGTCAATGCCGGCGTGTTCGAGGATAATCATGCGCACGGCGTCTCCGACGATGACTTTGATGCCGTCGCCCCGCGCCTTGGCCACGTGAGCGGGATTCATCTCGATGAGGCAGCAGGGGATATGGGTCGCCGTCAACATGCGGGCGAGATTCGAACCGGTAAAACCATAACCGATAATGATGACATGATCATGAAATTCGGACGGTTTTGTTTCCCGTTCCCCGGAGTGTTCTTTCTCGCGCCGCAACAACCCCCCGATGGCATGGGAAATCGGTCCGGCAAACGGAAACAGCAGCGCGCCGCCAATCATCGTGCAAACCGCATAGGCGACCATAAGATCCATGGCTTCCGGCTGGACCAAGCCCTGCCGGGCTGCCTGATGGGTCAGCACATAACTGAATTCGCTGACGGTGCAGAGTCCGATGCCGGCATGAATGCCCACCCGCACCGGCCAGCCGGCCATGGCCACCGCGCCGGCCGTCAACAACGGCTTCAGGATGAGTGTGGCGGCAATCATGGCCAAAATCAGGGGCAGATGGGTGAAAAGGACTTCCAACCGGACCAGCATGCCCAGCGAAATGAAAAACAAGGCATTGAACACGTCGCGGAACGGCGTGATTTCCGCCACGAGTTGATGACGCTGGTCGGCGCCGGCCAGCAGCAGGCCGGCAATGCACGCACCCAAGGCGGGCGACCAGCCCATGGCGGACGCGCCCCAGGCGCCGCCGCATGCCATCAGCACCGCGAACAACGTCAGCAATTCGCGTCCGCCGTAACGCACGATCTGGTTAAGTATCTTCGGCAACAGCCACCGCGCCAATCCCGTTGCCGCCGCCAGAATCGCGATGCCCGCCGCCGCGTGCGCCACGATGCGCATCCAGCCGGATGACGAACCGCCGCCGGGCGCCAGCACCGACAGCAACAACAGCAACACGATGACGACGACATCCTGAAGCAGCAATATGCCAATGATGATCGTCCCGTTCGCCGAGCCGGTTTCGCCCCGGTCGCTCAGTTGCTTGAGCGCGATGGCCGTGCTGCTGAGGGCGACGGCCACGCCGAACAACAGGCTGGTCATGCCGCTCAATTGCGTAGCGGCTATCAGGATGCCTGCGACCAGGGCGGCCGTCAGGGCTATCTGGCCGTTCGCCGCCTTGGCCAGCCGTATCCCCGATCGCATCAATGGTTCCGGGGAGAGCTCAAGCCCGATTGTGAACAACAGAAGCACGAGGCCGATTTCGGCGAACTGGGCGACATTCTCGGCGCCCACCAGTTGCCAGCCGGAAGGCCCGATGGCCATGCCGGTTATCAGAAATCCGATAATCGTGGGCACCCGCACCTGGCGAAAAAGCCATGCAACGGCGACGGCCACACCGAAAATGATGACGATTGCATCAAGGAAATGCGCGTTGGTTTCCATACGTTCCGTCGGAGTTCCTTATCCTGTTCCCCTGTTCGGATTAAAAATCTGGTTGGACAAATTGCGTGCCGAGAACCTTGTCCAGCATGCCCGGTTTTTCATGGCGGAATCGCTCGGCGTAGGCCATCCCGGCGGCGGCCCCGGTTTCCGCGCAAAACCGACGCACGCCCATTTCGATGATGGGACGGTATTGCTCCGGAGGCATGTCGCGCGTGATGGGCACATCGGCGCCGATCACCTCGGCTTCGCGGGCAAGCGCGTCCACGGTCAGCGCCATCTGGCAATCATGCTTGAGCAGGGCTTCAATCTTTTTGTCAATCGTGGAAGAAATGTCCACGAAATAGTCGGCATTCCATGGATGCTTGGCGAACCAGTACGCTTCAGTAACCATGTACGGTGGATGGCGGTGATTCGGATAGAAAAGTGGATTGGAGGCAAATGAGATCGCCTCAAGCGTGGCCATGGCAACCATGCGGTGATCGGGATGATCCTCGCCCGGCGCAAACGGATCCCAACTCATCACCACATCGGCCTTGAGTTCCCGAATAATCGCCATGATCTGGCCACGAAGCACATTCGGATGCACCTCGTTCAGTTCGCCATCGGGATAACCTTCAAAACGGACTTCCTTCAGGCCGAGCGTTTCACCGGCCTCGATGGCTTCCCGCGCCGATAATTCGATCAGCACTTCGGGCAACAACCGGTACGAGCCTTTCGCATTGTCCGTGAGGATGTATTCGTAAACGTCGTAGCCCTTTTCGAAAACAAAGCGCGCGACCGTGCCGCCCGCGAGAAATTCCATGTCGTCGGCGTGGGCAACCACCACAAGAACCGTTTTTTTCCGCGCCATATCCTTCTCCTAAGGGTTGATGCACCGCCAAGCCGTTTCTATCAGGGAAAAGGCCGTTTCAATCTCGTGGCGGGTGATGATTAGGGGCGGACTGACGCGCAGCACTTTGCCGGCAAGGGGACCGAGGAAATGCACGCCGGACTTTCCGTTCCCATAATAAGCCTCGAGCACGCAGCGATTGGCCGTTGCGTCGTCAACCATTTCGATGCCATAGACAAGACCCTCACCGCGGACCGCCTTGATAAAGGAAAAACGCCGCATCAGGCCATCGAGGCTGCGGCGCATTACCTTGGCCATGGCACGGCAGTGATCCACTATCCGCTCCTGTTCGAATACGTCGAAAGTTGCGCAGACGGCCGCGCAGGCGCGCGGATTGCCGCTATAGGTGTCGGAGGCTTCCCCGTAATGCAGCGAGTCAATCAGGTCGGCCCGGCCGACGACGGCCGCTACCGGTTCGCCGTTGCCGAGGCCCTTGCCGAGCACAACCAGATCGGGCCGGACGCCGTAGGTCTGGAACCCGTACATGCGGCCCGTCCGGCCATGACAGGCCTGGACCTCGTCAAAAATCAACGCAACATCGTGCTTTTCGCACCATGCCTGCAAAAGTTTGTGATACCACTTGGGCGGATGAAATGATCCTTTTGCGCCGAGATATGGCTCGGTGATGAGCAGGGAAATCCGGCCCGGATTGGCTTTGGCGAGCGCATCGAGTTCGGCCTGATAGAATGCGGGCGGCTTGACTTCGTGCATGGGAAAAGAAATCCATCGAACATTCGGGTTTGGACTGGATTCGCCGGTTACTTCACCGGCCAGTCCCTTTTTCCCGTGAAATCCCCCGCGCGTCGCGACCATAATCGGGCGGTCCGGATGGCGGTGCAAGGCGGCCCACATTGCTTTCTGAATACCCTCGGAACCGCTCGCCGCCCACAAAACCTTCTGCGCCTTTGGATTGTGCATGCTTTCAATCAGACGTTCGGAGGCCTCGACTTCCACGGGGGCAATCATATTGTAGGCATTGCGCGGCAGACCGGACGCGTAACGGCGGTAAAGCCGTTCGAACAACGGATGACCGTGGCCGAGGTTTGCCACGAGGACGCCACTCGTAAAATCAATGAGTTTCCGGCCGTCCACCGTCCAAATGTGGCAGCCTTTGGCTTTTTTTACCACGAGTTGCGAGGGGGTATAGGTTCGCAGGCCGCGGCCAACAACCTTGTCCAAACGCCGGCGGATTGCGTTTCCCTTCGGTTCCTTTGGATGAAGAATTGTTTCCTCTTTCATGAAATACTTCCCTTTTCCTTGAAAAAATCAAATGAAATACATTGTGCTGGCGCTGGCGCGATCGAGTATAGTCCGGACGGTGACTTCACGCAGGACGTTCTCGATGCCTGCCGCGACTTCTCGCCAAGTGGGGGCGAGGTCGGCGGAACCTTCGTCTCGCACCGGCAGGGGACGAAGCACGGGCCCGTCCACCGCTTGCACGATGTCCAGCAGCGTGATGGATTCGGGCATACGTCCCAGCAGATAGCCGCCATGCACGCCGCGAACGCTGCGCACAATGCCGGCGCGTTTGAGCTGGAGCAATATCTGGACGAGGAATTTTTCCGGAATGCCACGCTTTCGGGCAATGGCCTCTATCGTCGTCGGTTGCGACATGGAAGAAAGACGAGCCAATTCGATGACCGCGCGGCAGGCATATTCACAACGTGACGAGATATTCATCGTGGACAATCCGATCCTGAAACAGGGGCAAGAAACAGCGGCGGCGGCGAGTTGGCCGAATCGGCAGGCGGCAAGAACACCGTGAACACGCTGCCCTTGCCCGGTTCGCTGGAACATTCGATCGTGCCGCCGTGTTCCTTTACGATTTTCCAGCAGCAGGCCAAGCCCAATCCCGTCCCGCGCGATCCTTTGGTGCTCGAAAAAGCATCGAACAAATGGGGGATCATTTCCGGCAAAATACCGCAGCCCGTGTCGCTCACCTGAATCGTGTGTCCGAACGAGTCGGCGGAGCACGCCACCGTCACATGGCCTCCCTTATCCTGGCAGGCCTCGATGGCATTGACAATGAGATTGAGCGCCAGACGGTATATCGAGGCGCCGTCCACATACGCGGGGGGCAGGGGAACGGGGTCGAAATGGAGTTCGGCGTGGGCGTCCTTTGCGCGCAGTTCAATCGTGCCCAACACGTCTTCGATGATTTTGTTCAGATCCGTCGCGGTCCGTTCGGGTACGCGCTCCTTCGACAGCATCAACAGGTTGAGCATGAGTCCTTCAATGCGATCAATCGATCGTTTCAGGACCGGCCACCCCCATTCGACGCGGCGCCATTCCTTGGATTTGGTGGCTTCTTCGACGATTTCGGCGCCGCCTTTCATGCCGGTTAGGATATTTTTCACGCAATGCCCGACGCTCGCCATGGCAAGGCCGATGGCCGCCAAACGTTCCTGCTCGACTTTCTCGTGGTGGAGTTGGGCGTTTTCGACCGTCAACCCCACCACACGGCCAAGCGCCATGAGGAGTTCGAAATCGCCGTGCGAAAAGGGCATCGCCTTGGTGCCGGAATCCACGTAAAGGGCGCCAATGACGCCCTGCCGGCCGCATAGCGGCACGCAGATGGCCGATCGGATGGCGTGGGCCATCACGCTTTTCGACGCGTCGAAACGCTCGTCCGCCAAGGCGTCCATCGTCATGACAGCGTCCTTCTGGCCCAGCACGCGATCGATCAGCGTGCGACTGAGGGGCGGGCCATCTCCGGTTGTTTCCTGCGAATGCGAGGCCCGGATGACCGGCATTTGCGTGTTGGCATCTATCGTGAGGATGAATCCCCGCTGGGCCGGCACGGCCTCGAAAATCAACGCCAGTATCTGCGAAAGCAAATCGTCCATGTCGAACACGCTGCCCAGCAGATGGGCCGCCCGATAGAGAATCGGCAGGCGGCCCTTGTCGCCGGGCGAGACCATTTGCTCGTACAGCAGTGTGCCCTGATGATAGGAAATGGTCGTGGATGAACTGTTCACCGGGACGGCGCGTTCGATGGAAAACAGATAGTCGCCGATCTGGAACCGGTCGCGCTCGGTCAGGACCGTCTTGCGCATCAGGCGGCCGTTGACGTAGATGCCGTTGCGCGATCCGAGATCCTCGAGCATGATCTTGTCCAAATCGAGATAGACGCGCGCGTGCGAGCGCGACACGGCGCTATCTGTCAGAATTACATCCGCGTCCGTGCTGCGGCCGATTGCCAAGCCGCCTTCCCCGATGCCGAAACGTCCGAACTCCAATCCGCCTTTGTGTACAACGAGTTCGTATTGATCCATTTACCTCACCGCTCCATTGATGGTGTAGAGCAGAAAGACCGGATCCACTGGCTTCTCCACAAATCCCTCCGGCCTTGCCACGCCGTACCGGTTTCCCACCGACGCCTCATCCTCTTTCGCTTCCTGCTCGAATTGATTGATCGCCGTCAACATCACGACGGGTATGTCTTTCGTAAAAACGCCCTCGCGCAGTTCCTTGAACGTCTCAAAGCCATCCTTGACCGGCATCATCAGATCAAGCACGATCAAATCCGGCGCCTCGTCGTTGGCCATGTCGATCGCTTCTTGGCCGTTGACGGCTTCAACGACATGCCACCCTTCCGTTTCGAGAATGGTTCTCACAAACAGGCGGACATCGCTTTCATCGTCAACAACAAGAGCCTTGCGACGATTTTCAAGCATGGTTCCCTTCGGCGGCCTTGCCGCAATGTCGTTTTCAGCGACTGGATTTCCCTATTGCTAAATCGCTGTCGAGGACACATGAATACTCTAACAAAAAGCGTCACCCTCAACGGAATTGATTCTAGGGAAACCTTTCCCCACATTCAACCCCATCAACGCGAGCCCAAATTCGCCATCCCCTTCACGTGTCCATAATTCCGGCGACGACAACGAGACAGGCGTTCTATTTCTTTTCGGCGACATCATAGGCGATCAGGGCGTCGCCGTGGCGAATATAAAGACGGCCGTGAGCGATGGTCGGATGTGCCCAATGCTGGTGTGTTCCCTGTTCGACGGTGAACTGGCCGGTGCGTTCAAAACCCGACGGGACGGCTTTGACAAGACTGACAATGCCGGTTTTCGGCCCTTCATAAGTGTAGAGCATGCCGTCGGCGTACACGACGACGCACTCCTTGATTTCCTTTGCGCTCCACAGGGTGCGGCCCGTGGCCATTTCGACGCATACCAGCCGGCCCCGCTTCGAACTCGTCCCGTAGAGGCAGCCGTCCACCAGCACGACGCCGTGATGCAGCGAATCAAGGTCGCGATTGGTCCATTTCGACGTTACCGACATCCCGTCCGGCGCCATTTCGAGCGCGCCGCCGCCCACGGCGTCGCCCGCGGTGTAATACACGAGGCCGTTGCTGTACACGGGCGGGACGGCGTGTATGTCCCACGGCACTTTCTGCTCGAAAGACCACAACAACGAGCCGGTTTCCGCGTCGGCGCCGAGAATGTACTTGCTGGTTTCAGCCAGGAGAATGCGACGTCCATGATGATTGGCGATGACGGGCGAGCAATAGGAAGCACGGTCTTCGAGACCCTTGGTGGTCCAGACGGTTTCGCCGGTCATTTTATCCAGGGCCGCGACGACGGCGTCCTTACCGCCCGGCGTGCAGATGACGCGTTCGCCGTCAATCAGCACCGACTCGGCCAGATTCCACAGGTTGTTCGAACCGTTGAAACGTTCGAGAACGTTCACTTCCCAACGTTTTGCGCCGGTGTCGAGATCGATGCAATAGACCATGCCCAGCGCGGACATCAGGTAGGCCCGATTGCCATCCAGCGTGGGGGTCGAACGCGAACCGGGCGCCTGATCGTTCGTGGTTTCCTTTCCGTATGGGATTTTCTTTTCGACCGTTCCATCCGCGCTCAGGACGAACAGGTGGCCGATTTCGCCTTCGAGCATGCCCGTTGTATACAATTTTCCCTGTACGGCCGATACCGACGAATAGCCCCGGCCCAGCCCCTGTGCAATCCATGCAATGGACGGACCGCCCTCAGGCCATGTCTTCAACAAGCCTTGTTCGTCGAATTTGCCATCGCGGTTGGGGCCCCGAAACTGCGGCGAATCACCCGCAAAAGCCATACATGAAATGTACAGCAACACGGTTGAAAAAACGGCTGCGGATGTCTTCATCGTCGTACCTTTCGTTATTTATTGTCCAAAATCACGCGATAGCGTACCTGCGGGAGAAGTCAAAAACAAACCGGACGTCAAAAGACTGTCACGGGTGTCGGGAAAAGGACTGATTTCCAAAATCCCATGGGGGCATGATACGATACGCGCCCTGCAGATCGAGGAAACAGTTCATGGGCACTTTTCGCGTGGCCATTCGCATTCTGGGGATGGCGGGCTACATCTTGGCGTTTTTTGTGTTATGGACGCTGGGGCGGCCATTTGCGCGCCTGTTTGAGGGCGGCGCCGTCCGCTGGCGGCGTTTTGCGTTTCGGACATGGGCCCGTTGCGTGGCGCGCATGTTCGGCATGCGGATTATCGTCCATGGCCAACCGCCAAAACCGCCCTTCTTCCTTGTTTCAAACCATTTGACCTATATGGACGGCCTGACCATCGCCAGCGTGGTGGGCGGCGAATTCGTCGCCAAAAGCGAAGTGGCGCATTGGCCCGCCATCGGCTTTTTCGCCCGGCGCGTCAATGCCATTTTCGTGGACCGCCAGAAACGAAGCGACACCGTTCGCGTGAACAAACTCATCCGGGAAACGCTCGATCGGGGTGAAGGGGTCGTGATGTTCGCCGAAAGCACGACATCCAAGGGCACGACCATCATGCCCTATAAAACGGCCCTGTTTGCACCGGCCATTGAATATGGCATTCCCGTTTATTACGCAACGATCCATTACAATCCGCGCCCCGGTCTGCCGCCCGCAACGCAATGGATTACCTGGTGGGAACCCATTTCGTTCGGGGCGCACTTTGTCCGAATGGCCCAATATCCCGGCTTCGATGCGGTTCTCACCTTCGGAACGGAACCCATTTCTGGAACGGACCGCAAAGAACTTGCAAAAGCGGTCCATGAGGCGTCCTTGCGGCAATTTGTCCCGATGGAATAGCCCCTGTCCAGCCTCGTCCACGAAACCGACTTGAGCCGGCAATGGCCGGTATGGTCTCATGTGTTGCATGCGAAATGCCTTTGGACTGGTTCTCATTTTCACGGCGTTGGCGGCGCATGCCAACGAACCTGTTACGATCTTTTTCTGGGGCAGTGAGTGGGACACGCTCGCTCTGGATCTGATCCAGGATTTCGAAACACGTCACGACGGCCGCGATGGGTGTCCTCCCATCAAAGTCATCATGGGCCAGACGGCCTGCATCAACAATATTGACGATCCGCAGCGGCTCATGACGGCCATTGCGGGCGGCGATCCGCCGGATGTCGTATGGTTCAACCGTTACGCCGTCGGCGGCATGGCCGCGCGGGGTGCGTTCGAATCGCTCCAACCCTTCTACGATCGCGATTTGGCTGAATATCCAAACGATCCAATGACGTTGCGCGAGGAACAGTTCTTCCCGGCATGCTGGTCTGATGTCATGGTCAAGGGGGAACTCTTCGCCATCCCCGCCGACACGGATAATCGCGCCCTCTATTACAACAAGGACATCTTCGACAAACACGCCAATGCCCTTATCGCCGCCGGATGCGTTGATCCGGACGATCCGGCGAAACCCGGTCCGCCGCGCGATTGGGATCAACTCCGAAAGTGCGCGGAGATCCTGACCGAACGCGACGACAACGGGCGTTTGATCCGCGTGGGATTCATACCGAATTTCGGTAATTCGTGGTTGTATCTCTACAGTTGGCTGAACGGGGGGCGATTTCTGAGTCCCGACGGGCGGACCTGCACCCTCAACGGTCCCGAAACCGTCGAGGCGCTCGCGTATGTGACCGAAATCTACGACCTGATGGGCGGCGCGGAAGCGGTCAGCGTGTTTCAGACATCACTGCAGGGCGGCGATCTCGACCCGTTTCTGTCAGGGAAAATCGCAATGCGAGTGGACGGCGACGGCTTCCTCAACACGATAGCGAACCAACGGCGCGACATGCGGTTTGGCGTCGTGCTCACGCCGCCGCCCGCGGGCAAAAAAGCGCTCGGCTGGTCGGCGGGCTGGTCATGGGCGATGCCGAAAGGAGCACGCCATCCAAACGAGGCGTGGAAATTCATCAAGCACCTTGCGTCGCGCCAAGCCTACGAAATACGCGCCAATGCCCGAAAACAGGCCGCTCAGGCCGCAGGCAACATCTTCATCCCGTGGTTCAGCGCGCGTCGCGACGTCACCGAATGGGCGCTCGAACATTACCTGTACGCCAATCCCGGCATCGAAGAGAAGTACAAGGATGCGATGCGCGTATTTTTCGGCGGCATGTCCTTCTCGGAGCATTTGCCCATTACGCCGGTTGGGCAATTGTTGTGGACGGCACAGGTCCGCGCGCTCGACAGCGGCATCTTCAAGCGCTACGACAAGAACGATACCCGTAAAAACGCGCAAATCGCGCTCGATTTGAACGCAAAAATGGTGCAGGCCGAACTGGATCGAATCTACAATCCGAAACCGTACCCAGTGGTCCGCTGGGCCCCGCTTATAGGGATATACGTGGCCATGGTCATTGTGGGGTTGCCGTTCGGCTATTGGCATTTCGGACGCCGCGTGCGCGCGCGCGGCTATTTTCGGCGTGAACACCGCGCCGGTTATTTCTTTGCCATGCCGTGGCTTGCCGGATTCATTCTGTTCGGCGGCGGCCCCATCTGTTTTTCGTTATTGATGAGTTTTTGCCAATACGATGTGCTGTCGCCGCCCAAATTCGTCGGACTCGACAATTACACCGCAATGCTCACAGACGATCCGTTGTTCTACAAGTCGCTCTGGAACACCCTGTTCATGGCAATAGGCATTCCGCTGGGCATGGCCTTGAGCCTCGCGATCGCCCTGCTGCTCAACTATGAAATCAAAGGCATGGCGATCTACCGGACATTCTTTTACCTGCCCGCGATCATGCCCGCCGTCGCCGCTTCGATATTGTGGGTATGGATTTTCAATCCCGACGCGGGCATCCTGAACGCCCTGCTCGCCAAGGCCGGGGTTCACGGCCCGGCGTGGCTTCAAAACCAATACTGGTCTAAACCCGCGTTGATCGTCATGGGACTCTGGGGCGCGGGCTCCGGCATGATCGTATGGCTCGCGGGGCTGAAGGGCATCCCCCGCCATCTTTACGAGGCCGCCGAACTCGACGGCGCCGGCCGTTTCCGACAGTTCTTCCACGTCACGATCCCCATGCTCAGCCCCTATATTCTGTTCAACCTGATCATGGGCATCATCGGCACATTTCAAATCTTCACGCAGGCCTTCATCATGACACAGGGCGGCCCCCTCGACTCGACCCTCTTCTACGCCTACCACCTCTTCAACAACGCCTTCCGTTATATGAAAATGGGCTATGCTTCCGCCATGGCGTGGTTCCTTTTCGCCATTGTGCTTGTCCTTACCGTCGTCCAACTCCGCCTCTCCAGGATTTGGGTCCACTACGAAACGGAAAATTGATCCTCCATTCGGGAAGAAACGCCGGACGCACCCGGTTTGCCCCAAGGGCGATAGGGCATTATGGAGGGGATGAAGTCGTGGCTACTTCAGATATTTGGCCGGATTGACCCGGACGCCGTTGACATGGACTTCGTAGTGGATATGGGGTCCGGTGCTTCGCCCGGTCGAACCCAGTTTGCCGATGACGGTCTTTCGGTCCACCTGATCGCCCACTTCGACCAGCCGGGTCTGGAGATGACCGTACCATGTTTCGATGCCGCCGCCGTGGTTGATCTTGACGAGGTGGCCGAGGCCGCCCTTGTCGTATTCGGAGTAAACCACGGTGCCTTTGGCTGTCGCAATTACGGGCGAACCCAGCGGGGCCGTAATGTCCGTGCCATCGTGATGGGAAATCCGGAACGTGTACGGATCCTTCCGAAATCCGAAGGGGGAACTGATGTCGCGGCGGCTGCTGAGCGTCGGCCAGATGGACGGTAGACGCGTCACTTCCTCCTGCTTGGCCCGTAGATCACGGACCAATTCCTGCAGGCTGGCTGTCCGCAAATTGATTTCCTGGATGATCAGATCGGCCGAGGGCTGCGAAAGCCCGTAGATTACGCTGGGGGAAACAATTTTGGGATCTTCCGTCTCGTATGCCAAGGCATCGAGCGAACTCGCTCCGCCGCCTTTTCCGCCGCCTCCGGGAGCCATGCTGACTTCCCGTACCGTGCGCCGTGGCGCAAGGCCCGTCAGGCCGCGCGCCTGGTTTTCCATGTCGCGCAACTCGCTCAACTGGGCCGTTATCCGCGAAAGAGTGGCGTCATATTCCGAGCGAAGCCGCTGTTCGAGTTCAAGGCGCTCTTGGGCGGTCATGGCCGGCTGGGGATTCGGAGCCGAAAATTGTTGCGCATACTGGGTTTCAAGGTCGCGCCGCACCTGTTCGAGGTGCTTTACCTGCCGGACATAGCACTCATGGCGCTTGAAAAAGAATGAAGTGGTGAAAGACAGCCCAACCACCACCATCACCACCAGCCATATCTGGTAAGCGCTCAGATTAAGCGTTCGCGAGCTGCCCCGATCATGGGGTATCAGCATCACGGTCCACTTTTTCATCCGATTAGGCTCCCACGATGCGTCCGTAATCCAAGTTTCTGTGCTACAATTGGCTCGGAGCCGGGTAATTCCACCACCCATTGTACGGGCATTCTCGTGTACCCGTACGGCGAGGCATCTCTACTTCATCACGTGTCCTCGCGCAGTCAGACTGCTTTCAATTATATCGGCAGTTCCCTTCAACGCGGTCAAAATATAGCATACAAAGTGTCCTGAGTCAACCCTTTTTAGAATGTCATTATGCTAATAATATTATAAGTAATAATTCACGAATTTCGATCAATACACAATATGAATTTTCGGAGTTCCCGCAGGAGTTGCGAGGCGGATAATGGCTTTTACCGGGTCGAAATCGGTGTGCGCCGTCCCGTTGACTTCCACGGATTTCATTGGTAAATCCCCCGGATGACGGACGCGCAAGACAATGGCGCCGGGTGTGCTGCGTGCGGGCGGTGTAATCGAGGCGTCAATATGGCCTTTTGACACGGAGGAGACGATTCGATAACCGACCGTTCCGAATCGCGTTGGGGCGTTTTCGATGGCGATGACGTTGCCGTCGTTGAACCATTGGCTGGGTGCGAACGGCGCCAGCCAGAGATCCTCTCCACGTTCGGCCACGAAGAGGGTGCGCGTCTGGACCAGAAACCAGCCGGTTTCGTGGGTTTTGTTCCATGCGCCGATGTTGTGGAAATGCTCCCACAACGACAGGTTTTCGAGGCTCACTTGGGCCGCGAGGGCGTTGAAATACGATCTTAGAAACGGCTTGACGTCATCGCGCAGGGCGTAAATTTCGGCATTGCGGGTGTAATACGGTTGAACTTTGGAGAAACCTCCCATGTTGAAGAAATCGGCTTCATTCTTGTCTGCGGGATAGTCGCCCATGCCGCTTTGGAGAAACCAGACATTTTCCATGTGATCGATCATTTGCTCCGTTTCGGGATCGCCGGGTCCGATGACTCCCAGCGGAACAAGATGATGTGCGCCCAACTCGACATCGTATGCCCAACTGCGGTTGCCGTCTTCTCCCGGGATCATCTCTCCGGTCGTGCCGAATCCATAGAGCATGCCGCTGTAGGCCGGAATGCACAGCCCATCAAACAGCGGCCATGCGGGTGTCCGGGCTTGGTTCCACCGGTAGGCGTACAGGATGGCTTCCCGGAATCGGTCCGCTTCTCCGGACAAGCGCCCCGCTTGCGGATGCCGTATCCGATTCAGGGCATCGGCGATTTCCCGCAAACCCGCATAATAGTGGGCTTGAATCGCGAAACGGTATGCGAAACGATTCCAATCGGCGCCAACACCGGGCGGCACAAGACCGGCTTCCGGTGTTTCTTCGGGGGAACGGTTGGTTCGGCGGGTCTTCTCGCACTGCCGCGCAATCCATTGGGCGGCTTGCGCGGCCTTGGGCGCGACAAGATCGAACCATGGCTTGTCCTGCCACAGGGCATGATGTCGCGCCAGCGTCCATAGATGCCAGCCTGTGCCCATCAACGTGTAGCCGGTCGTCAGCAGGCCATCGGGCTTGTAGCGTTGGACAAAAAAATCAAGGGACCGCCGCGCGTAATCCCGATGCCCCATCAAATCCATGCCGTAAATGGGCGCGTGCGCCTCGCTTTCAAGGGGGCCGTAACGATCGGAAGCAATCCATGCCGCCACCGTTGCGCCGTCGCGTTCGTTGCGCGCGGCCAGCAGACAATGCGCCTGCGATGCGCGGATGATAGAACTCAACAGCGGGTCCGGAATCTCAACCTGCATCGCCCCGGCCATGATCCGATCCCAATAATCCCGGAAGTCCGCAAAAAGGGGCGCGCAATCCGGTTCCGGTTCGAAGTCGGCGGCAAGCGCCTGCCACAACGGGATAAAAACGGTGCATCGCAGACGGTTGCCCGCCGTTACCCGGCCCGCAATGGCCAGTTCATCACCGGCCGCGAAGCACTTCAATCCCTCGTCCACCATGGCGACATGAGCCAGAAGCCGGCCCCGCTCAACAAACCATCCGCGAGCGTTGTTCGGGTCTGTCTCCGGTTTGTATGCGCGATCGCCACCCGCGACGGCAAGACCAAGCGAGACTTCGCCCGATCCTTCAAAGGTATATTCCGCGACGCATACCGGCTTGTCGTAGAGCCATTGCGGCGCGGTGGCAAGGGGACGTCCGCCCGGCGCAACGAATACGCACTGACGGTACATCACGCCGCCTTCTTCGATTGTGATTTCCGGCGCGGGCAGCCATTCGCCGCGCAAGATACGCTTGGCGACAGGCGCTTTGCCCGAACCGAACCGCATACTCATGCGACAGGAAGGAGATGTTCCGCTGCCTGTTTCGGGCGGAATCCCCCCCAGCGGCTCGAACTGGATGCCGCCGTCACGATGCGCGATGACTTTCCGGTTGTCGCATGCCAGCGAAAGCATCGTCGGGCCGTTATTTTGGATGGGATTGTGCGTATGCGCCAACGCTTGGGCAAGCGATTGATCCGGCATGGCCCGCACGCGTTCCAGCACCGACTTGTGGCCGGCGAGGGAATCGCGGTACTCGGTCAGCGAAGTTGGTTCGCTGTCGGGCGTCGCATAGACCCCGATTGCGGGGACATACACCCGTTTGAGCGACAGCACGTCTTCGACGGCAATCCCGCAGGTTCCCCGAGGCGTTTGGATGCGCAACACCGTCCGATCAGATTTCGACGGGCGTGGCCGGCTGTATTTGACCTTCAAGCGCACCGTGTCCCGCAGGGGACACGAAGTGTTGGAGTGCGCCTCGGACGTCAAATCCGGCAGCAAAGCGCCGTTGTAGATTTCGATGTGTCCGTCGTCTTCGCCGGCCGGTTCTTCGAGTTCGATGCGCAATGTGGTTTCGGCCCAATTCGATCGCGTAAACGCCGACAACTGTTCGATTGGCGGCAAGGACCGCGCTTCTGGGACGATCCAGCGAATCTTTTCCGTGCCTGTTCGCGGGAATTCGGGATTTCGCTTGAGATCAATATCGAAAAGCCATGCCTGACCGTCTCGTTGCACTTCGCCGGCCAGCGGTTTCCATACACCCTGCCATGGCGATTCACCGGTCCAAAACTGAACGGCGGCATCGCCGGGGACGGGGGCCGTTTCGGTGGCAAAAACGACGCCCACGCGCTTCAATAGCCGTGTTTCGGCCCATTGCAGGCCGATGCAACCCCGATTGCCGGCATGGATGGGAATCGTGTAAAGCCCCTTGTCCGGCTTGACGGGCGTTTCAAGGTAAACGTCATCCGCGGAAAACTCCTGAATTCGCGTCGAACGCGCGCCGTCCATGCGTGCCGGATCCCATGTGGCCACGCGGCCAAAGGGGGCAATGTCGAGGGGTTCCGAAGATGGTTTGCGAGACGCCGTCTCCGCCCGCGTCAGGCGCGCATCGGCCCAGTTCGCGCAATCGCAGGTGATGCCGTCCCCGGCATCCGTTGTGACCAGCCTCAGAATGTCCGCGCCATCGAGCGGGACATGCGCCGGCTTCGCCGAATCGGAACCTCGCATGACGCCGCTGTCGAAGCGTTTCTCGTCATCCACGAAGATTTGAAAAACGACCGATCCGGCCCCGCTGTCCTGCTGTTGCACGCCCACTTCCACGTCGAAGGCCGCATATTCCCCATTCAGTTCGACGAGAATTTCGCCCGGCGCATGATGACCCAGTCCTTTTTCATAAGAAACGCCTTTGACAAGCAAGGGCATGGGATCGCGGCCGTCCATCGGTTTTACCGCCGTGTCAATGCCCATCACGCCCCAGCCTTGGGTCTGATAATAGACGATACGCTCATTTTGCACATCGCTGAGATATTCGACCGATGCGCCCAAGGCATTTCCACATACCAGCGCCAGCCATCCAAGGGTCAACATGGATAATCTCCCCGTTTTTTCGTTCCCAATATCGGCTTGAGGGTACCTTGTTCTCGGAGTCGTGAAGGTTTCGGAATGTAACGCCGATTTCCCAATCGGCTTGCTGAAACACGACATGCCGATTGGGAAATCGGCGCTACCAAGCGGCCATTTTCAATTTCAACACAAGATCCCGTTGCCCGGAGATGCCAATCTTCGTGGAAAGTCTCATCCTATTGTCTCAAGAACTCGGTACTCTTCAGTATCGGCATTGACGCCGAAAAAACCTTTCCCAAAGCCAGCCATCCAAGGGCATAAGGAACTTCACGGATGTCAATCTTTCGTTCGGATCAATATGGCGTTTGCAGCCTTTTATCCATTATTGCTGTTGGTCCGCCTCGGGGCGCGCAAAGAAATTCGGCGTTACGCTTTCGATTGCGCAAAGAAATTCACGGGATCTCAGTACTTCGCCAGTTCCGATTCGTACAATGCCTTGAAGGCATCGTAATCGGCCTGGGAGAGATCGGGCTTTTGCGACGCATAAAGGCTTGCGCCCATCCGGCGCGGATACGGTTTGATGGGATAGCCTTTTGCGGAAATATACCGCTTGAAGAACTCGGTGCTATTCAGCGAACGCTGCACGAGGATATTCGTCGAGTGCTGCGCCGCTATTGCGCCTTCGAGGTCGCCTTTTTCATAGCGGATTTGAATGGCGTTGAGGATGCGCGGGTTCATGGTGGCGCCCTGCCCGATGACCGCCCGGGAACCGGTCACGAGCCCAGCGAGGAATCCGCACTCGTTGCCGCTGATGAATCCGAAATCCTTGCCGCGTACAGCATAGGTGATATCGAAGATATACGCGGCGTCAACCGTCGAGGCCTTCATGCCCATGATCAGGGGCATATCGGCCAATCGGCATGCCAGTTCGGGGGATAGACAATAGTCCGCATCCGTGCCCGGCGATTGATAAATAAAGACGGGGATTTTTATTGCATCGCAAATTTGCTCGAAATAGCGAAGGATCACATCCGGAATCGTTTCGTCCGGACCGGGTAGAATCGCTTCGGGTATGGTATGGACCACGCCGGACGCCCCGACGCTTTCGGCGTATTGGCTCAATTCGACCGCCTGTTTCGTGTACACCTTCGGATCGGGCCGCTTTGTGCGGTCGCGGTCCCAGATTCCGGCCGATCCCACCAAGACCGGCGTCCGTCCCGCTAGATGTTCGCACGACACCTTGGCTATCTGCTTGACGTCCTCGAACGAGAACGTGAACATTTGTCCCATCCCCGAACGCACGAAGCATGCGCTGACCTCACCGCTCTCATCCAGATAATCCAGGATGGCCCGCTGGCCGTCGTCATCCAGGCGGCCGTCCTCATGAAACGCGGTAAACACGGGTGCGATGGATCCTCGAACAAACGCCGGTATCATTTTTTTCCTCCAAACTGCGTCTTGCCGCCGAATTGCGTGGAGTACATTCCCGGTTTTTTCGGCGGCGCTTTCTTTTTCGGTTTCTGAACGACCAACGGCCGGAATTTCCACATCGCCAACAGAATCAGCGCCAGTAATCCCGCTTCCAGGTAGACCAGCCATGACGGATTGTACTGTTTCGTCTCCCAGAAGCGAAGGATTGGCGTTTTCCAGTGGGGATTCTGGCGGATCACGTCCCGCACGACCTGCATCTGCGTGTTTTCACGAAACCATGCGGCGCAAACAGCCATCACGAAAATCGTGACATGCATGATCGAAGCGTACAGGCAAAATTCGATGGTGTAAAAAAGCAGCGGAAATGTCTGCCGCCGGAAATAGAAAAACGGCGGCAAAACGACCACGGCCGCCAACACATAATAGAGGTAATGCGCCTGGAAATGTTCCCGAATCGCGTCCATGCCTTTGCAAACCTCCCATGTCCGATACCAGCGGAAAGTGTAGCATAGCCGTCCCGGGAAATTCAGGCGCGTCAGACCTTCGGCCGTGGGTTTGTTCCGTTTAGGGCTATTCGTCGTAGGTGGTTCGGATGCCGTATTTCCGGCATAGCAGGCGCAATTCGCCCATCAATTCGGGCGTTTCGCCAACACGGCAGATTTCGCCGATAAGAAAATAGACCTTTTGAAACGCCCAGTTTCGGGCGATATCGGCGTCTCCTTTGGCCGCCTTGCCAAGGTTGGAACGGAAAATGATTTCTTTTTTCTTCGATAGCGCCTTGCCGCTGAGCCGCATGACGAACTCGCCGTCTTTTTGGGGCGAAAACCGGCCGTAAACCGTTACGACGCGTTGTTTGCGAAAGTCTGGAAGTTGTTTCGGGAAAACGTTTGCGGTGTCAATGTTGACATAGTCCGCGCGAAGGCCGGCGAGCACCGGTTCGCTGAACTGTCCAATGAATACGGGCAGATCGCCGGCGATACGATCGATGGACGTCTCGACGCGGGATTCGCCTCGGTTCCGGTAGGCGAGAAGATCCAGCAGGTAACGGTTCACCGTATTGCCGCCGCCGTAAGCGACAATCTCATTTCCCCAGGTGTTTTCGTTCGTCAATTCGTTGATAATCGCCCGGGAATCGCGTACGCCGGTTGTGGGGCGCCCGTCCGTCGCCACCACGACAAGCCCGGAGACGCCTTCGCGGGGGGGCGTTTGCACGACCGGACGCAAAGCGCTGAAGACGTCGGTCGCGCCGCGCGATTCGACTTTGGTGAGAAACACCGCCGCCTGGGCGAGATTATCCCGAGTGGCCGGCACGAGTTCCGGCTGAAAAAAAACGGGGTTGTCGCGAAACACGACGATGTTGAACCGATCCTCCGGCTTCAATTGCGCGATGGCCTGCCGCACGCCTTTGACGGTTGCGTCCAGTTTTCGCTGGATGATGCTGTTGGACGCATCAATCACAAACGTTATGTCTTTTGGCAGCACCTCGATGCCGCCGTTTTTCTTCGGGGCAATGCGTATTCGGAAAAAGCCCTCTTTTTCGTCCGGCGGCAGATACGTTTCGAGTCCGATATCCACCAAATCGTCCATGAACTCGTAGGGGCGTTCCCCGCGAATTTGTTCGACGACGGGCTCACGTGCAATCACTTCCACCTGCGGCAAACCGGGAAGAGCGACGTTGAAGGGTTCCAAGGGTATGAAATCGTCGAGAGGGGGGGACTGGCCTCCGTCCAATTGACCGCGCGGATGGGCGGGCGCGTCGAGGAGGCTTACAGTGGGCAACATCCCCAGCGCAACCTCGGCTTCCGGCGTATCCGAAGGACCTCGCAAGACCGGATACTCGTTTTCAGCGATGATACGATCCGGGGACGGAGTGGCCAGGCGCCGCGGAATTTCAATGCCGGTTCGTGCGGTTTCCTGGGCGATTTCGATGACTTTGGCATCAACGCGCGCCATCATTTCCGGGTCGGGGGGCATGGGCAGCGGGGGGGAGAGCGTCTCCTGGGCGGCGCGACCGGCCAAGTCCGGCATATCCGTCAGCTTTTCCAACGCTGAATCAAGCGCCTGGATCAAATCCGTCTCGCGCTTGAGAAGATCTTCGATCTTTTCGGGACGTGTGGACAGTTTCGTTCCATTTCCCTTTTTCGATTCAGCGACAAGGGGCGGGGTCGCCGTTTCTTCGAGAAACTGTACCCGGAACGTGGGGGATACCCGTGGAGGCGGCGGGCGTAATCCATAGAGCGGCACGAGCGATCCCACGCCGATCACGAGGGCATAAAATACCGTCGTAATCAGGATGCTGATCGCCATCAATGTCTGCCGGCTGTTCATCGGGGAGTCCTATGGCGTTTTGTCAAGGACCTCTTTGGCTTTCAAGGCCTGTTCGCTTTCCGGATACTCGCGCACCAGTTCCTCGTAGGATTTCCGGGCCTGTTCGCGGCTTCCGGCCTTCTCGAAACATTGTCCGGCTCGCCAGAGCGATTCCGGCGACAACTGATCGTGAAGAAAGAGGATGGCCACGCGCATGTAACTGCGGGCGGCGGCATCGAATTCCTGCTTGGCCTCGTACAGTTCGCCAAGGCGAAAACGCGCGCGCGCCGCGGTGTCGCCCGTGTTGGCGTTGGCGGCTTCCTCATACAGGCGCAGCGCATCTTCGTCCTTCTGTTGTGTTTCAAAAATCCGGGCCATCCGGTATCGGGCTTCAACGCCGATGGCGCCGCGTGGATCGGCTTCCACCACGGACTTGTACAGCGCCAGCGCCGCATCGGTTTTCCCGGCCTTCTCACTGCATTCGGCCATCTTGAGGCGAACCCGTTCCGGGTTGGGGTAATCGGGACGCGCCCTTAGCAGGGCCTCGAATGCAATCTGCGCCTGTTCCCATTTCTGCTGGTCAAAGAACCGCTGGCCGGTCCATGCGTAGGTTTCCTCGTTTAGCGCCACGTCCGGAAATTCTTTCATCAGCCGGAGAAACATCTCCATGGCCGCATCGAAGTCCTTGGCCTCATAACGCGCAAGGGCAATGCCCTTTGCGGCGCGTCCCGCAAAAGGCCCTTGGGCGTCTAACTCCAGGCTCGCCTTGAACGATTCGATGGCCTTGACAGGGTCCTTCCCATCGTTCAGGAGGAAATCGCCGATGCGGAAGTGGGCCTCGGCGGCATGTTTACCGTTCGGCGCTTTCGCCAGCAGTTTGCGAAACGTGTCCGCGCTGGCCGCGTAATCCTTCATATTGTGATACGTGATGGCGAGGCGGTACAGCGTGTCTAATTCGACGCTCGCGTCGCCCGGCGCCTCGAGAATCTTTTTGTATCGTTCAACGGCTTCCGCAAAAGCCGACGTCATGAATTGCGCATCGCCCGCGCGGAGCAGGGCCTGTTCAGCGAGGATATTGTCGGGGTATTGTTTGGCAAAATTTTCAAAAGCCTTGGCGGCTTCCTCGGTGCGCTTGAGTTGCGCAAGGCATTCCGCGGCCTTGTAGAGGGCTTCCGCGCCAAACTCGCCTCCGGCGTACTTTTCGGCCACGATCCGAAATTCCTCGTAAGCCTTTTCATACTCGCCTTTTGCCACATCAATCGATCCCAGCAGGAAGGAGGCGTCACCGATTAAGCCCAGATCGCCGGGCGCTTGCAGAAAAGCGGTTATTTCAGCCTTGGCCTCATCCAATTGGCCGGTGAGATAAAGGCACCAAGCCTGTTTGTATCGGGAACGGCCGGCAAATTCCGTGTCGGGGTATTCGGCGCGTACCTTCGCATAACGCGCAATCGCTTCCGCGTAACGCTGTTGCTGCTGGAGGCAGTTGGCGAGCAGAAATTCGATGCCGGCCTTTTCCGGGGCGTCTGGATATTTTTTGAGAAACGTCTCGCCCGCTACGGAGGCTTCTGTGTAATGTCCTGTGTGATAGGTTGCCCAAGCGATGCCATAGTCTGCCTTGCGCGCAAACGGCGAATCGGGGAATTCTTTCTTCAGTTGCTGGTATGCGCCCTGCGCCGCGCTGTGCCAGCCGATGGCTTCGTAGGCCTCCCCCGAGCGAAAACGCGCTTCCATTCGGAGACGGTCGTCTGCATTCGAGGCCGCTACCGCCGAGAACTCGACAGCCGCTTTTTCGGTTTCCTTGGCCGACAAGTAAACAAAGGCCAAATGGTATTGCGCAAAAGGGGCCAGCGGAGAGGCGGGATACGTTTCAATGAGCGTCTTGAGCGATTGGGCAGCCGCTTCCAGATTGCCGCTGTCGGCATTGATGCGGCCCAGATGATACAGGGCGCGTGCGCGAAGTTCCGGAGTGCTTTCTTCCGCGGCGATTGGTTCAATGGCCACTAAGGCGTCCGCGGGGCGCTTCAGGCAATATAACACTTCACCCCGGCTGAGTTTCGCGCGTTTTTTCGTGTCCGGATCCGCATTGCCGGCCAAGACCTTGTCGAATGCTTCGAGCGCCGAGGAATAGTCATGTGCCGCATAGGCGGCTTCGCCCATGCGATATTGGGCCAAGGGCACATACTCGCCCTGTGGATATTTTTCAAGATAAACCTTGTATTCCTCCATCGCTTCCTTGTGGAACCCCCTTTGGAAGAGGCCGTTTGCGAAATCAAACTGCGCCTGTTCCGGCGATTCGGCCCAGGATGGGAACGCCAACAGGCCCGCAATGGCCAAAATGCCGGCAATCCGTCGCTTCATCCCATGAATCCTCGCGTCCGTCATTTCGCGCCCTGCGTTTCCTCGCGCAGCGCCGCAAACGACACGTTCCAGATGTCTGCCTTGCGGCAGCAGTCCAGCACGGCGATGGCCTTCCCCAAATTGGCTTCACGGTCGCCGCGAACGATCACCGCGCCGCCGGGAAACAGTTCCGCAACCCGCATGAGCACGTCTTGGAGTTCTTCCAGATTCATCTCGCGTCCGTTGAGAACAATGGCGCCGTCCTTGCGTATGTTGATATAGATCTCGCCCTGTGAACGGTCGTTCTGCACGGCGCTGTCAGCCGTGGGAAGCGCAATGTCCACTTCGCTTTCGATGGTCGAATACGTCGAAATCGTCAGGAAAAAGACCAACGTCAAAAACACGATGTCAATGAGCGGCGCCAAGGGAATGGCATCCGCCTCTTCTTGCATCAGGTGACGGCCGAATCTCATACATGCCTCCCTTGCGCCAGCAATTCGACGATTTCACTCGCCTGGGCTTCGACTTCAGCGACGATTTTGATGACGCGCGCGCGCAGGTAGTAATACACCACCATGCAGGGAATCGCCACCACCAGTCCGCCGACGGTCGTAATCAGCGCCTTGGACACGTTTTCCGCCACCACGATCCCCCGCACCTGCGCGTTATCCGAGGCAATCGAACTGAACGCCAATACCATGCCCCACACCGTGCCCAGCAAGCCCAGCAGCGGCGCAATCGTTCCGGCGTTGTTCAGGTATGAAATTTTCTGCCACAGGGCCGAAGCGCCGCGTTCCCCCTCGCTTTCCATGGCCTCCTGCACCACATAGCGATCGTGACCCGCCATCTTGAGCCCCGCGCGCGCCACGTTCGCGAGCAATTCGTCGCGTCCCTCGCACAATTGGTACGCGCCACGCAGGTCGCCCGCGCGAATCTGGCCCAACAGGCGCTTGGCCAGCGTTGCCGGTACCTCGCGCTTCGGCGTGACGGTCAGGATGAGGTAAATGGCCATTGCCATCGCCACAAATCCCATCGCCATCGTGATCCAGAGAATGACGCCGCCCCATTGGAGCATCAGCAGGACGGTCACCGGCTCGCCGGCCATGCTTCCCGCCGCCGATTGCGGAACGGGCAGCGGGAGAGGGGGGGCGGCGGGCGCCGATGACGACTCCGGCGGCGCGGGGGAGGGATCTTGGGCTTGCGCACACCAGGCGAAGGTCAGCGCCAAAACGCCAAGCAATAGAATGGACAACACGCAGTACCGCATGGGCAGGCTCTCCTTCTTGCCGAAAATACCATGATCTATTCAGGGTTATTATGCCCCCCGAACTTGAAAGGTTGCAATGAACATCGGAAGCCAGCGGGCTTGCTCTATGAACGTCAACGGCCGTACTTTGCCTGCAGAATGCGTCGAACATGCCCGCACTTCACCTCGACGCGATGTTCCCATGAGTTCGCCCGCGCAATGGCCTGACGCACATCCCGCAATTCAGGCGCATCGTCGCGCAAGGCGGCTTCGACGCGGGCGAGGAAGTCTTCATGCGATCGGGCTATCTCCACCACGTCGCCATAGGCCGCCACGGAAGGCAACGCCTGGCTTACCACGGGCTTGCCGGTGGCAAAGTATTCCTGCAATTTGAGCGGATAAATATTCCGGGTCGCATCATTAACCTTGTAGGGGATGAACAACACATCGAATGCCTTCAGATAGTTCGGCAGTTCAGCGATGGGGCGGTTGCCAAGGAGGTGAAGATTGGGAATTCCCCGCATCGGGCCAAGGTCCATATCCGCGCGGGCGGGACCCACAAGAACGATGGACCATGCGGGCCGCATTTTCGCCATAGATACGACAAGGCCCACGTCGAAACGCGCCGGATCGATCACGCCGACCGTGCCCACGATGGGATGCGGCAAATGCGCCACATCGTCCGGAACGGGCGTTTCCGCGAGCGCGGCCCTGGAAAAGTGGGCGTAGTCCGCAGCATGATAGACAACGTGCGTTTCCCTGTTGTACAACGCGCGTTGTTCCTTCATGTTTTCCGTGCCGGTAAAGACAATATCGGCCTGTCGGCACAGGCGTTCCTCGATCCAGTAGAGCAACAGCACGCCGTTCGGATCTTTCTCGTAATTGACCCACTCGTCTCCGGTGTCGTAGACGTTTGCCAGCGCGTTCATCCGCTCGACGGCCATCCCGTGCAAGGGCGAAAAATTCCACACGATGGGGCGGCCGAAGCCCAGTCGCGCCATTGCCCGTTTCACCAGCCTCGAAAGGAGCCAGCCGTTGAAATCGAGCACGAATTGCATGGCGCGGAGCGGAAGCCCTTTGAACGGCAAGAACACATGCGGTGGATGGTAAACATAAAAATTCGATGAAATTTCCTGGAGGCGAGGCCCTTCCCAGTATCCGGCTCCCTGGGGATCGCGGCCCTTCAAGAAATAAACGAACGGGCGCGGTACGTCCACATAAAGGACACGATTCCGCGGGGCAAGGCGCGTGGCAATCTGCTGCGGCAGTGACCAACTGGCTCGCCAGTCCGAAAACGCGAACGCGACGATATCGTATCCCTCAAGAACGCCAAGGGATTCATCGCGCGAAGGGGGAGGCGTTATGGCTTCCTCATTCATCTTTCATCCCTCACGCAAAGGGGGAGATTTGGATCCGGCGTGGCTCGGAAATGACCGAGCAGTCCCTTGTGCAAGCGCGAATCGCCCGCCGCGGCGATCATGGCGCCGTTGTCTATGCACAGACTCATCGGCGGCATGTGTACCGGCGCCGGCAACTCCGCCACCAGCCGTTCCCGCAGCAGGCGATTGGCCGCGACGCCGCCCGCCAAGACCAGCCGTTCGGCGCCGGTCTTTTCAATGGCCAATTTCGTTTTCGTGATGAGCACATCCACCGCCGCCCATTGAAAACTGGCGGCGATATCCGGAATCGCCGACGCCTGCCGTTGGCGCTCATATAACACGGCTGTCTTCAAGCCGCTGTAGCTGAATTCAAGTTCGCCGCTGCGTTCGAGACCGCGCGGGAATCGAATCGCGCGTGGATTGCCCTGTTCCGCCGCTTTTTGAATCGAGGGACCGCCGGGATACGGCAAATCGAGCAGACGCGCAACCTTGTCGAACGATTCCCCCACGGCATCGTCGCGCGTCGAGCCGAGGAGGCGGTATCGGTGAGGCTCGTCGCAGGCAATCAGGCAGGTATGTCCACCGCTGACCACAAGCGCCAGGAACGGAAACGTCGGCGGGTTGTCCGTGAGAAACACCGAAAAGATGTGCCCCTCGATGTGATGGACCGGAATAATTGGGACACCCCAGGCATAGGCCAGCCCCTTGGCGAAGCCCACGCCGACCATCAGCGATCCCATCAGACCCGGGCCAATCGTCACGGCAACGGCATCCACGGGCACGCCCGCTTCTTCGATGCATTGCTGAGCCAACTGGAAAATGCATTGGGTATGGCGGCGCGACGCGATTTCAGGAACGACGCCGCCGAACGGGGCATGGACCGGCACTTGAGACGCCAGCGCCGATGACACGATGCGCCGCCCGTCCTCGACTATCGCGATACCCGTTTCGTCGCAGGAAGTTTCGATACCGAGCACAAAGGACATAGAAACCTCTTTTTCAACGAGTATACTTCATTTTCACCGACGGAAAAATAGGTGTCTTGTCGGATTTCGGACATCCCTTTGCCATTCTGGCAATACGCCGGATTTGACCTAGCCCATCTTGCCGGGTTATCGTGCCGGTGCACGCAAGGAGGCGCGTCCGCGTCTCCGGCAGGGATTACCACATGTCCGACACGACACGAGTACGTTTTTCACTGGACGGCGCATGGCGCCTAACGCTCGATCCCGCGGATCGCGGCCGGAAGGATCGTTGGTTCGAACGGGGCGACGCGCCGGACTCCATGGAGGTCCAAGTTCCGTCCGTTTGGGACTTGTGGGTTCCGGACTATGACGGCGTTGGCTGGTATTATCGCGCTTTTGAATGGGAAGCCGTCCCCCCCGGCCGCATGGTCGAACTGCAATTCGAGGCAGCCGACTACTTTGCGGAAGTCTGGTTGAACGGCGTCGCGCTTGGCGCGCACGAGGGCGGCTATACCCCCTTTGCGTTCCCGGTAACGGACGCGTTACGCGCCGGAACCAATCATCTCTGGGTGCGAATTGTGGACCCGCACGGGCCGGAGGGTTACGGGCCGTTCCGTCCCAGACAAATCCCCTCGTCGAAGGAAGGCGGCTATTGGTCCTTCGCGGGGATTTGGGGTCCGGTCTGTCTCGAATCAAAACCCGTCGCGCATATACAGGATGTATTCATCGAACCGGACATTCGCCGCAAACGCATCACGGTCACGGTTCAGACTTCGGAACCGGGGATTGTTCGCCTGGCCATCGAGGGGACCCCTTATGGCGCGGAAATCCAACCGGGCCGCCATGCGGTTGATTTCCCCGAATTCGCGATGTGGTCGCCGGACTCGCCGAAATTGTATACGCTCCGGTGCGAATTGCTGAAAAGCGGCGCCGTCTCGGACCGGTTGGACGTTCGTTTCGGCATGCGTGAATTTACCGTCAAGGACAACCGTTTCTTTCTCAACAACCGGCCGATCTTCGTCAAGGGGGTGTTGCATCAACCGGACTATCCGCGAACGATCGCCGCGCCCGTGGACGCGGCCATGGCCCGCCGCGAACTGGAATTGGCGAAGAAAGCCGGGTTCAATCTCGTTCGCCTTCACATCAAAACGCCGCCACGGATTACGCTCGACCTTTGCGACGAAATCGGCCTGCTGGCTTACGAGGAACCCCCCATCGGATGGATCGAAAAGTCGCAATACATGAAAGATCGATGCGAACGCGAAGTGCGCGAAATGATTCTCCGCGATCGCAACCATCCGAGCATCGTGATTTGGGGCATGCTCAACGAAACGGGCAACGCGGGATACATCACAAACGGCGGTGCGCAAACCATCAAGGATGATCTGTGCCGGCTGGCCCGATCGCTGGATCCAAGCCGGATCGTCGTTGACGACAGCGGCGGCGTGAACGCCTCGCGGGAACCGGCGCGGTTCATGCTCCCGTACCGCGAAGAACTCGAACCCTATGACGACCTGCACATTTACCAGCGCGCGCCCGTGGATCGCGACATCGAACTTTACTACGCGTACAGCGGCGATCCGAACCGGTTGTACTTTCTTTCCGAATTTGGATTCGGCGGCATGGAGGATCTTGTTGGCACGCTGGAACAATATGGAGAAGACCGGACGCGCCTGAAGGATGCGCGCTTCATCCAGGCGATGCTCGATGCGGCCCGGGATGGTTTCGCCGAACGCAATCTCGACCGCGTGTTCGGGGATTTTGCGGGTTTCATGGCCGCCGCGCGCGATCTACAATGCGATGCCGCGCAGATGCACGTGGACGCCTGCCGCATGAATCCAAAACTGGCTGGATACTGTTATACGCAGTTGTGCGACGCGGGCCACGAATTTTGCGCGGGTGTGCTTGATCGTTGGCGACGTCCCAAGCCGGTTTTCGAAACGTTTTCGGCCATTCAATCCAAATTGCGCCCCCTGATCAGCATACCGCGCACCAACCTCGTTCCCCGCGAGGAAGTCCCCGTTACCCTGATCATGGCCAACGAGGATCAACTGGAGGGCAAGGTGGATCTGTCGCTCCAGGTCGTCGGGCCGACCAACCAGGTCTTGTGGAAGAAAAAACGATCCCTGAAACTTCCTCGCCACGGCAGGGAGTTATGGGAGGGATCCGTCGGCGCCTCGGGATCGCCGGGCATTCACCGGTTCATCGTCCGCATCATGCAGGGCATGAAATGCCTTGCCGAGAACGGCATGGATCTGCATGTTTTCGATCCCGTCGAATCTTCCGGCATCGAGGTTCATATTCTCGACCCGCAGGAAATATGGACAAAACGCTGCGCCGTGCTGGCCACGCCCGGAACCGTTCAGGCGCCCCTGCACGTTATCCCGCCGCTGGCCAACACGATTCGGGCCTACCCCGACAACGATTTGGCCCAAATCCTCGCGCAAGTCAAGGGTGGCGCGGTGGCCTTATTCTTCGCGCCGCCGGACGACTGGAACGACCTCGCGGACCGCATCGATCCCGGCCTGCGGGCGACGAACAAGGACGCGGTGGGCGCGTTCCTCGGCATGTATCATTATGTGAAACTCCATCCGGTATTCGAGGGATTGCCGGCACGGGGACTCATGCGCCAGCCGTACCGAAACGTCGTCGCGCCGAAGACCTTTGTCGAAACCGGCGACGAGGACATCGCCGGCACGTTCGACACAACCCCCATCGCCGCAGGCCAGTACATGATGGGGGAAACGCGCTGGTGGGGCAGCGACATCCTGGTGCGCCGCCACGGCGCGGGACGCGTCGTCTTCACCCACTTGCGGATACTGGAAAACCTCGGCGCGGACCCTGTCGCGGATCGGCTGTTTGTCAATCTAATCCGGCATTTTGCCCGGCGGTCCGTGCCGTCAGCCGGCATCGTCCCGCTTGATCAAAAGGCGGTCGAATGGATGCGCCGCGAACGCAACGAGGCCACGCGCCGCTGGATGGTCATCGGGCCGTTTCCGAATTGGGGCGGCAAAGGACATGCGACACCCTATCCCCCGGAAGAAACCATTGATTTCGACGCGATCTATCCCGGCTGGTACGCCCCCGTGACCTGGAAGGCGTGGCATGCCCGGCGCGACGACGGCTTCGTTGTTGACTTGCAGCAGGCTTTCACGCCCGTATACGAGTATTATCCCCGTTTCGATAATGGGACAGGCTATGCCTATTCCGAATTCTTCAGCGACAAGCGTGACACCGCCACGGTCCGCATCGGTCTGCAGGATGCGACCAAAATATGGGTGAACGGGCGCCTCATCCACGAAAGCACGGATCAGATCCCCCACGATCAATTCAAATCCGCCAAGGCCTCGTGCGCCGTCAAGCAAGGCCGGAACACCGTCCTCGTCAAAGTGTCCAAGATCCCCGGCCCCTTCAAGTTTTCCTTCGACCTTGCATTCGATGGAAACACGCCGCCCCAAATCAAATGGTGGCGGTAAACCAGATTGAAATTTCAAAATTGCAATCCGGCTTGCCCCGCAAAGTTGTTGTACTTTTATCGCTAAACTTTTCGCATGACCCTAACGCGGCTCAGCCGCAATGCCTCAATCAAGGATATGTTTTCTTTGTCCGCAACTTCTGTGCATGGCACACAGAAGTTGCGGACAAAGAAACTACTGCCTTTTTAGGATGACCGATGAGGATATCCGTCAAATGGAATCATCCACAGGATAAGTTCGTCCCGCAGGGACGTGTGAATCGTAAAATGTCCCAACGGGACTACCCTGTCGCTGCCACGATCCCAAAACTGGCGTCCTGGGCTATTCTCAGGACGTCCCTACGGGATTTTATAAGACGCCGCTCACGTGACGTTTACGCTTTCTCAAATCATTTGCTCGCGGGCGTCATGACGCCTGTACCGGCTTAGTCTCATCTTCCCGATGTTCCGCATTCGCGGCAATGAGGCACAATCCCATCGCACCGGCCGCAATCAGCCACCACACTTTTTGTTGCAGCGCGTGCAGGAAAATGCCGGATACCAGAAACGCCACCAGGCTTACTTGCAGCGTGGCCGCCAAGGTTCGCCATTCGTCGTCGCCGCCGGCCTTGAACCGTTGTTCCGCCAAATGCACGTGCCGCATCAGCAGCACGATGAAGGCAAGGAAGACGGCCAGGCCGATTAGACCCGTTTCGCACCCAATTTGCAGGTAAAGGTTGTGGACGCCGATGAAAAGCGGATTCCAATCGTAATGTTCCACCACAATCTTCATGATGCGGCCCGCTTCGTTCGGTTCTTCCTTCATGAGGAACCCGAAGCCGCCCACGCCCACGCCCTTGATGGGGTGTTCAGTCATGTATTCCCATGCTGCGGACTGCAACTGGGCGCGGGTTTGAACGGACTTGGAGCCTGTGTATTGCCGGAACGTCAGCACGCGCTCCTTGTACGGCCCCGGCAAAATCATCCATCCCAGGACCACCGCAAGCGCCAAACCCACAAAACGGTAGGGTGAGGATTTGACTTGTTGTTTGAGCGCCAAGAGGACGATCACGATTACGCCGACCAGGAACCCCGTCCGCGTGAATGTGAGTATCAGCGCCGCCAGTTCGACCAGCGTCGCAATCACGACAAACGTTTTGAAAAGCTTCCGTTTCGATACCGTAAACCAAAAGGCGTTCAGCGGCAGCACGCACAGCAACGTGAACGCCAGCCAGTTCGAGTGCTGGGCGCGGCCGGATACGCGGATGGCCGCTTCGCCGGCAAGCGATTCGGGGTCCACGATGGCGCCGCCCGTCTCCTGGAACGTCGCCCGGCCTTCGACGCCCTCGATATAGGTGCTCGGCATGAAATACTGCGCTACGGCGGAAGCCGCCGAAAGAAACACGCAAAGGCAGATGATGACGATGTAGGCGCGCAGCCGTTTTTTCGCGTTCTCGCCGCCTGAAAGCAAATCCACGCCCATTACGAAGAATCCAACCAACGTTCCGAGTCGGATCCATTCCGGCAATTGTTCCGCGCGATTGTCGGAAAAGACGGTTCCGAACAGGCTCCAGATCAGGAACACGATGGCCAGGATGACTTCCCATCCAAAATGCCACGATTGGCGGCGGGTGAGCAGGTTCAAGGCCCATGCGGCCAGCGCGGCGGCGCCGCACAATTTCGCGAGGGTCAACGGAACGGCTACGTGAATGCCGCCGGCGCCGATGACGCCGCCCGTTCCGGAAAGCAGCAACAAGATGACGGTGGCGTAGAGTCCCAGCACGGGAAATCGAAGGAAAAAACAAAATCCGATGAGGCCGAACAGACCCGCAACGGCCAGTTTGTCGAAAGCGACGATGGCTATGCCAAGCACAACGGCCAAGATCAGGACAAATACCGCGCCCAAGGGATTCCACCGATCTTTCAAGGCAACTCCAAGAGCACTCACGGCATTCTCGCTCCCTTCTACCGCGCTACATCGTCATGGACTCCGCCGCGCGGATCCGGCGCAGTTCATAGTGTGCGGCCACGTATGTCAACAGGGCTATTGTACCCCGAACCGCACTCATCGTCCAAGCCATACCCACCACCCCGTAACGGGGAGCGGCCCAGAGTCCCAAGGCAAGCGAGGCGATCAGACGAACGCCTTCCAGTACGGCTACCACGCGCGGCGCGCCAAGGGCAAAGACCGCCGCCACGGCCGGCGCCGCCGCGAGCGAGGTTACGGCGCCCGCGAAAAGAATGGCAAACAAATGCCCGGTCAACACGAATGCGGACCCGAACGCGAGCCGCGCCAGCGGTTCGGCAAAAAGCACGCCCGACGCCATCGCCGCGCTTGCAAGCAACGAGGGTAGCCAGAATCGCTTCAGAAATCGCACCATTTCAGCCGCCGTCTTGATCTGGCTCGCGCGCGGTAACATGACGTGCAATACGGTAAGGACGAACAAATCGCCCAGCAGCGCCAAGCTCACCGCGGCCCCGTAGTTGCCGATGTGATCGCGGGCGACGCCGAAATGGCCCAGCAATAAAATGTCCAGCCGCTGCACCAGCGTCGTGAAGAAACCCGCCAGCATGACCCACTTCGCGAACTGGAGAAACGATCGCCCCACGCCTTGGGGTATGTCCACGCGCAGTAGGCCGCGCGGAAGACTGAGCCAGCCGGCCGCCATGACGGTGAACAAAGCGGCCACATACCCGCCGAACATGACCATCACGCTGTGCGTGCCGGCCACGAGCAGAACGGCCACGGCGATCAGGCGCATCAGCGAACTGGTCAACTCGAAACGGCCATATTTCACGAATTGCTGATGGGCTTGGTAGTAGGCTTGCGCAAAACTCCAGAATGTGATAATCACCCCCCCCGCGAAAGCCAAAAACATCCCTGCGGGCGGCGGCGGAGAAATGACGCCCTCCGCGGAAGCGCTCGATTCGATCAACATGCGCGTCAACGGCCGGGCCAGGATCAGTCCCGCCAGCAGCGTCAGCGCGCCCGCCCAGCATTTGACCTGGAACACGAAGCGGAAATAGGGACGCGAATCGTCCCGGTCGTCGGCAATGTAACGCGCCGCGAACCGCACGAGGCTCATGTCAAGCGGCGGACCCGCAAATCCCGAAACCACCATCATGACGGCGAACAGGATGGCAAAGGGCGCAAACGCGTCGGGGCCAAGCCATCGCGCGACCAGCGCGTTGCTCAGAAACGCCAGCGCCGCCGCGCCGCCGCGGAAAAACAACACCGAACTTACCGCCGCGATCAACGGCCGGCTGCGAAAACGGTTGGCCAGATACTCAATGTGAGCCTTCAGCATGTACCGGAATCATGCGGCTTTTCCGGGGAAAAGGTCAAAATTTCCCCGGCATGTTTTTCGCGGCGTTCCGATGCGGCAAACGTAAGGGCCGCGATCCGTATGAGGGATCGCGGCCCGCTGATACTTTGAACGTAAAGGCGTCTATAAACCGCGCAGTACGCACAGGATGATGCGCTGGATGTCCACGGCGTCCACCTGCCCATTTCCGTCCACGTCGGGCGGCAACACCATGCTCCCCGCGCCGATGGCGTGGTTGATGCAAATCTGGACATCGGCCGCGGTCATCTGGCCGTCGCCGTCGGCGTCTTCAGGCGCGACGATCGGCGATCCCGCCGCGTTCCGGCCCAGGGCGGCCATCAATTCGGCCTTGTCAATAGCCCAATCGTGATTGGTATCGATCGTGGCCAGTAAGTCCGTGGGGGCGTCGGGGAAAACGCGCGCAATTTCCATGGCGTCGAGTTTTCCATCTTGGTTTCTATCCGCGCGAATAAGCGCCCTGAGCAGGGCATGACGCAGATCGTTTTCAACCGGGACAGGCGTCAATTCAGCCAGATCGTCCAACGTCAGCCAACCGTCGCCGTTGCGGTCCAGCATGGCGAATTCCGCCTCGGAAAGATTCGGCATGACCGCCTGCAACTCCGCAAACGTCACCGCGCCGTCGCCATTGGCGTCGGCCTGACCAAAGAGGGCGGCAATCCGGCTGCGCGGATCGTCCACGGTTGCATTGGCCGAGTCGTCGGGCGTCAGGACGCCATCGCCGTTCGTGTCGAGTTTGTCGAAGAGGTCCTGCGTCAAGTCCGGGGCAACGGCCAGCAGTTCGGCAAAGGTCACAACGCCGTCCCGGTTCGCGTCGGCGATGCCGAGCAACGCCCGCAGCCGCGCCTCCGGATCCTGCGCGCCGACCGTCAAATCGGCCACGCTCAGGACGCCGTCGCCATTGGTGTCGAGCATGTCGAATTGCGCCGGGGTAATGTTCGGACGCACCGCCTGCACTTCCTCGAATGTCGCCACCCCGTCGCCGTCGGCATCCGCGGCCTCCAGCAAGCCGTGGACCCCTTGCTGGATGTCCACTTCGCCTTCGGCGAGATCGGCCCGGCTGAGCAGGCCGTCGCCGTTCAAATCGAGCTGCGTGAAGGCGTCCACGGTGGCGTCGGGCCGCGCGGCGAGGAATTCCTCAAGTGAAACTGCGCCGTCGTTGTCCGTATCGGCCTCGCGCAAGATCCGCAGGAGTACTTCGCGCATGCCGGCCGGCGGGGCGGAGGGCAAGTCCGCCATGCTCAGGACGCCATCCTTGTTGGCATCCAACGCCGCAAACGCCTGCGGAGTGAATTCCGGATACTTGGCCTGAATTTCTTCAAGCGTCAGCAAGCCGTCCTGATTGGCGTCCACTTCCTTTAGCAGGGCCAGGATGCGGGCGGCCGGATCCTGCGGGGGCGGTGGGGGAAGATCCGCCGTGCTCAATGCACCGTCGCCGTTCCGATCAAGACCGGCGAACAAGTCAAGGGAAAGGGCCGGCAGAATCGCCTGCGCTTCTTCCAGCGTAATGACGCCGTCCCCATTGGCGTCCGCAGCCCGGATCAGCCACTGCAACAGTTGAAGCGGATTTTCGATGGAGGGCACTTCCCAATCGTTGGGAAGGTCGGCCACGCTCAGGAAACCATCCTTGTTGCGATCCGCGGCCCGGAACAAGTCCGCAGGCAGGCCGGGCACGATGGCCCTTGCTTCTTCAAGGGTGACTTTTCCGTCTTGGTTGGCATCGGCGGTATTCAACAGTTGCCGCAACAGGGCCAACGGATCGATGGGCTGGTTCGGCAGATCCGCCACACTGAGGAATCCGTCGCCGTTCACGTCGAGCAACCGGAACAGATTTTCCGGCAGATCGGGAATGATCGTGCGCGCTTCGGCTAGACTGACTTTGCCGTCCCCGTTTCGGTCGGCCAGCGCCAGCAGCCGGTTGATCAGGGCCGCGGCATCGAAGCCCGGCGACGGCAAGTCGTCGCGGCTCAGAGAACCGTCGCCGTTGCGATCGAGACCCGCAAAGACCTCCGCCGTCAACTGCGGCATCAGCGCCTGCGCTTCTTCAAGCGTCACCTTGCCGTCCCGATTGGCGTCGGCCATGCCCAGCAAACGCGTAAGCAGTTCCGCTGGATCGACGGGTGGTGGCGGGGCGCCCAAATCCGCCGCGGACAATACACCGTCGCCGTTGGCATCCAGCGCATTGAAAAGACTGGCCGGCAAATCCGGCACAATCGCGCGCGCTTCATCCATCGAAATGGCGCCATCGCCATTCGTGTCGGCGGCCGCCAGCAGGCGTTGCAGCAATTCGATCTGGCCGTTGGGCGGCGCTTGCGGAAGGTCGGCCTCGCTCAGGGATCCGTCACCGTTGCGGTCGAGTTCGTTGAAAAGCGCTTCCTGAAGATCCGGCACGATTGCCCGGGCCTCTTCCAGCGAGATGCTCCTGTTGGCGTCCGTATCGGCGCGAAGGATCAACATCCGCAGCAATTCCAAAGGATCGAGCGGCGGAGCCGGTAAATCCGCTTCGCTCAAAACGCCGTCGCCATTCTTGTCCAGCGCATGGAACAGGTCCGCCAGGAATCCCGGTATCAGGGCTTGTACTTCTTCCAGGGAAATCCCTCCGTCGCCGTTGGCGTCCGCCGTGCGAAGCAACTGGCGGAGCAGTTCCAAAGGATCCGGCGGAAGGATAACGGGCGGATCGACGGGCAGGATCGTGACGTCGGGGATATCGGCGGGGGATAGGACGCCGTCCCGGTTGAGATCCAGCGCGGAGAACATCGCCTGCGTTATCCCCGGCATGAATTTGAGGGCTTCCTCGAAGGAGACGACACCGTCCCCGTTCGTGTCGGCAATCGCAAGGAGTTTGGACAGAATACCGCCCCAATCGTTGCCGGTATTCATCAAATCCCCAACGCTCAAGACACCATCGCCGTTTACGTCGAAGGAATTGAACAACGAAAGCGGCAAGCCGGGGATCAACGCCGCGGCTTCCTCGTAGGAAATCACGCCGTCGCCATTGGAATCGGCGGTTGCCAGCAGACGCGTGAGCGCATCCATCGGATCGATGGAAGGCGGAGGAAGGGGCGCCGCGTCGGCTTCGGTCAGAACACCGTCTCCATTCCGATCGAGCATGTTGAACGTTTCACGTTTCAGATTGGGAATCAGCGCCTTCGCTTCGTCGAACGATATCGCGCCGTCGTTGTTCGTGTCGGCAAGATTCAGCAGGCGCCGCATCGTCTCGTCCAAAGTGCCTGTTGAGGGGTCTAGAATCGGAACATAGGAGAAATCGCCGTATTCAATATGGCCGTTTCCGTTGGCGTCGAGATAGATGAACATTTCGCGGGTCAGCGCGGGCAGAAAGGCCCGGGACTCGTCGAAAGAAATGCGACCGTCTCCGTTGCCGTCCACGATTTCCAGCAGCGCATTGAGCAAGGCGGGCACGTCGTCCCAGCCCAGCGATTGCACGTCGTTCATGCAAAGAGCGCCGTCGCGGCTGCCATCAAGCAGCGCGTAGAGATTCTCCGTCAGCAGCGGCAGAATCGTCCGCGCTTCCGCAAGCGACAGGCATCCGTTGCCGTCGCTGTCCGCGGAAAGCATCAACACGATGAACTGTTGCAGCGGATCGCCGCCAACCACGACGTCCGGTGGGGGATCGACGAACGCGATGTTCCCGATGTCCTCCACGCTCAAAACGCCGTCGCCGTTCTGATCCAGATACTTGAAAGCGGCTTCGTTCAGGGCGGGCAGAAACGCATGCGCCTCATCGAATGACAGCGCGCGGTCGCCGTCCTTGTCCGCCGCCGCGAGGACGGCTTCGACGGCCGGGAAGATGTCGTGTGCGGACAGCCGCTGCACGTCATTCAGGCAGATGGCGCCGTCGGCGTTCTTGTCGAGCAGCGTGAACAGACTCAGCGACATGCCCGCAATGATGCCCTGTGACTCCGTGAACGACAGGCAGCCGTCGGAATTCGCATCGCTGTTCATGAAGGCTTCCAGCAAATCGCTGAGGGCGCCGGTGGTCCCGGCGGGCAACGAACCGTCCAGATCGCTCAGATCGAGCATGCTGTCGCCGTTTTGATCCGCCTCGGCGAAGAGATCCGCGGTGATGAACGGGCAAAACGCCACGGCTTCTTCAAGCGTGATTTTCAGGTTGCGATCCCGATCCGCGGCCTTGAGAATCAATTCGGCCAGCGGAAGGGCATCGTTCATCGTCAGGCGTTCCAGATCGCGGAAACAGACGGCCCCGTCCCGGTTCTTGTCGAGTAGGCGGAATATTTCCGGGGTCGCTCCGGGAATGAGGCCCCGCAGTTCGTCGAGCGTCAGGCACCCGTCGCTGTTTGCGTCGCTGTCGAGGAAGGTCTGGAGAACCGCATTCAACAGACTGACATACGCTTCCGGAATCGAAAGGCCCAAATCGTTCAAATCCAGCATCCCGTCGCCGTTTTGATCGATACTGGAAAACAGGTCCGCGTTGATCAGCGGACTGAACGACATCGCCTCGCCAAGCGAAATTTTGAGATCGCGATCGAAATCGAACGTTTTGATGATGCGGATGACCGCCGGAATGGCATCGTCCACCGTAAGCGACTGGATTTCGGCCACGGTCACCTCGCCGTTCCCGTTTTTGTCGAGAGCGTCAAAGATGTCTTGGGTGATGCCGGGCGCAAAAGCCATCAACTCCGCGAGCGATATTCCCCCGTTGCGGTTGGTGTCCACCAGAAACAGGTACGCGGTCCATTCCCCCGGAGGGATAATCGGCGTGCCGCCGGGCGGCAGAATGGGAGGAAGGATCGGCGGCGGTTCAACCGTGATCGTCACGGGGGCAACATCCGCAAGCGACAACCGTCCGTCTTGATTGGTGTCAATGGCGTTGAATTGTCCTGCCGAAACTCCCGGTAAAACGGACGTGAGTTCCGCGTATGAAACGGCCATGTCGCCGTTCGCGTCCGCAAAGTCCACCAGAAGCCGGTAGGCTTGCTCGGGGGGTACGGCGCCCGACGCGAAAACATCCGTCAGGCAAACCAACCCATCGCCGTCCGCATCAATCGATCTGAACAGCGACGATGTTACAAACGGCAGCGTAGCCTGTGTTTCGGCGAAACTCAGACATCCGTCCGAGTTGGTGTCCGCCGTCGCCACCATCTGCAAGATGGCGTCGTACGGAATGCCCGCTTGGGCCGTGGCGAGACCGCAATAAAGCAGGCTGAACACCGCTGCCATGATCATCCTTGGAAACCGCTTGTGCATGGGGTCTTCTCCTCGGCGGCCCGTTTTGTCGCCGGCCGCCATTCACACACTACGCCTACCTTAAAGATTACCACATCCGCTCAAAAAAGTAAAGAGATTTAGATATTCGTAAATTCACGTGAATCAATACCTTACACATTATCCAATTCGCTTGAAAACCATCGGGCGCAAATTGCACAATATGTCCGCCGATAAGGTCCGAAATAGTGGCTGTTGAAATCATTTTCAACAAGGTATTGTCGTGCCGCATTCCAATCCTTCGCGGGATCGTTGGGAAAACGGATCGGCTGTTTGGTGGTTTACGGTAAAAAATACAAGGAGTAGAACATCCATGGCGCATGTCGTTACGGCCGAGGAAGCGGTTAGGAAAATCCCCGATGGCGCAACGGTGCTGGTCAATCCCATGCCCGCCGAGGAAGTGTTTCCGGCCTTTGGCCGGGTATTCGAGGCCACCGGCCATCCCAAGGATCTTGTCGTTGTATGGGCGGCGGGGCTTGGACCTTTCAGCGCCGAACGGCGCGGCATGAACCATTTCGCATGGCCGGGCATGGTTCGGCGGTTCATCGCCGGCCATGTCGGATTGAACCATCTCGTCGTAAAAATGATCGCCTCCGAACAATGCGAGGCCTACAATCTGCCGCAGGGTGTCATGTCGCAACTCTACCGCGACATTGCCGCGCACCGGCCCGGCCTTCTGACGCGCATCGGACTCGGCACCTTCGTGGATCCCCGCATCGAGGGCGGCAAAATGAATGCACGCACCCGGGCCTGCGAGGATCTGGTCGAACTGATGACTATAGGTGGCCGCGAAATGCTCTTCTACAAGGCTTTTCCGGTGCATGTGGGCGTTTTTCGCGGTACTTCGGCGGATCCGAACGGAAACATCACCTGCGAACGCGAGGCGCTTACGATGGAAAGCCTCGAAGTCGCCATGGCCGCGAAAAACCACGGCGGCATCGTAATCGCCCAAGTCGAGGAACTCCGCAACACGCCTGCCCATCCCCATCATGTGCATGTGCCCGGCCTTTTTGTTGACTATGTGGTGGTCGCCAGTTCCCGCAAGAACCATCCCCATACGCTCTTTGTCGAATACGATCCATCATTCTGCGGGGAATCACAGGCGGATTTGAGCAGGGAACTCGAACCGCTGCCGCTCAATCTCGAAAAAATCATCTGCCGCCGCGCCGCTATGGAATTGCGCCCCGGCATGGCCGCGAACCTCGGTGTGGGCATCCCGACCGGCGTCGCATCGGTCGCGCACGAGCAGGGTTTTTTCGACAAGGTGGCGCTCACCACCGAGGTCGGCGCGCTTGGCGGCGTGCCCGAACGCGGTTTCAACTTCGGACCCGCCAAGAACCCGCAGGCCATCATCAGCCAGCCGCAAATGTTCGACTTCTACCACGGACAGGGATTGGACGCGACTTTCGTCGGCCTCGCCCAGGCGGACGCCGCCGGCAACGTCAACGTCAGCCGTCTCGGCCCCAAACTGATTGGGTCCGGCGGGTTTATTGACATCACACAAACCGCCAAGAAATGCGTGTTCTGCGGCGAATTCACCGCAGGCGGACTCGACGCGCGCGCCGAAGACGGGCAACTGGTCATTCACAGGGAAGGCAAGGCGGCCAAGTTCGTGGAAAACGTGGACCAGATCACCTTCAGCGGCCGCCAAGCCATGCGCGACGGACAGGAAGTGATCTACGTCACCGAGCGTTGCGTTTTCCGCCTCGTCCCCGAAGGCATGCAACTGGCCGAAGTCGCGCCCGGTGTGGACATTCAGCGCGACCTCCTCGGCCACATGGCTTTCAAGCCGATTATTCCCGATTCCGTGCCCATGATGGACGCCGCGATTTTTCAATAACGGTTAGGAAACCGCTTTTCATGGAGAACGCCAGTTCCACCGAAACCCGGGAGAGTTCGGCTGTCCCGGAGTACAGCGTGATCGTGCCCTGTTTTCAGGAGGCGGCCACTCTCAAGGAGTTTCACGGCAAACTGGCGCAGTTCATTCGCGGATTCCATGCGTCGTTTGAAATCATCTACGTCAGCGATGGAAGCACCGACGGCACCATCGAGGTCCTGCGTGAAATCTTCGATGCTGATGAGACCGTAACGAGCGTGGTGGATTTGGCGCGGAATTATGGCCAGACCAACGCCTTGACGGCCGGCATCGAGCGGGCGAATGGGCGCCATCTTGTTTTCATGGACTGCGACTTGCAGGTCAATCCGGCGGATCTCGGCATTCTTATCGAAGAATTTCAAAAAGGGAACTACGATATGGTCGGTGGTCGCCGGGTCGAACGGCGGGACAACCGGGGCCGGGTCTGGATTTCCCGGTTGGGCAATGCCGTAATCGGCCGGCTGCTGGGCGTGCCGTTGCACGATCTGGGCTGCGGAATGAAGGTGCTCGACGGCGGTCTCATGCGTTCGTTCCGCACGGGGCCGCAGCGTCCGCTGGATCCGGGGGCGGCCATGCTGTGCATCCGGAGCGTGGCCGAAGTGCCGATTACGCACCAGCCGCGACGGCACGACCGTTCCCGCTGGACGCTGCGCCGCGTTCTGTTGTTGTACCGGAACCTTTTTACGAGTCTTATTCCCGGCCTTTTTCCGTTTGCCGTGGGCGCTCTGTTTTTCGTGCTTGTGATCTCTTTCATGTATGTTTTGGGGGCATGGGCGGCCCCGACTTTTTTCCCACTTCCCGGTATGGATGTGCTATTGCCGGTATTGATACTGTCGCACATGATACTGAGCCTTGTGTTCTTCATCGTTCTGGCCGAATTCATGCTGCACGGAAGCGCCGCCGAAAATGAACTAGCCTACATTGCGCGGCGTGTCTGGACGCGGCCATGGAAACCGTGTCGCGGCACGGCCGCGTCCCGCGAATCCGCGGGGAAATCCGATGGATTTACCGGATAACAAACCTCTTTCACGCCGCCTTGTGCCGGCGGGCCGTCTTTTCGGCCTTGCGCAGCGTCTGTACACGGACTTGCCCATGCGCTTGTTACGGAACGGATATGCCCTGCCGCCCTGGCAATACATCATCGAGTTGACCCGGCGCTGCAATCTGCAATGCCGGATGTGCCTCAACGCCGCCTGGCGCGCCCATGTGCCGGCGGACGAACAGCGGGATCGTGAACTTGCCCAGGATGAATGGCGCGCCGTCATTGACCAGATACCGGCGTTTCGGTTGATTTCGTTTACCGGCGGCGAGGTATTCATCCGAACCGATTTCCCGGAATTGCTCGAATACGCCGGCAGACGTCATTTCACGCATGTCATGACCAATCTCACAACCGTTTCCGAAGATCACGCCGCATTATTGGCCCGTCTTGCCGCCCGCCGCCTCGGCCGTTTGGGCCTCATGGTCGTGGGAACATCCATCGACGGGCCCGCCGAAGTGCATGACCGCATTCGCGGACTGCCGGGCGCATTCAACCGGACCGTGGAGACCATGCGGCGGCTGCTGGATGCCCGAAAAGCCCTGCGAAAAACCTGTCCTCGCCTCCACATGACCGCCGTTATTCAACGCGACAATGCCCGGACACTGGCTGAACTGCCGCGCATCGCGAAACAGGCCGGCGCCGATGAATTGTTGTTGCTATGCGAAACACGATCTTACGATCTACGAACCGATACCGTCGAAGATCCTGCCGCGATCACTCGGGCCGACATTCCATGGCCCCGGATTGACCGTGACACGCTTCGGATTTCCCTGCTTGCGTGCATGGACTCGGCGCGCGCCGCCGGTATTCGGCTGCGTTTGCCGCGCATGCCCATGGACGATCTGCTGGATTACTATGACGGTGTCGAGTTGCCCCTCGATCGCTACACGTGCCGGAGCCCTTGGTACATGCAGGGGATGGATTGCGCCGGTTACGTGGGTTCCTGCGGGTACGGACTTGTCGGAAATGTCCGCGATACCCCCTTGGCCGAACTATGGAACGGCGCACGGCAGCGACGTTTCCGGCAAGAACGGCGCGGATCGCTGTTGGCGCTATGCCCCGGATGCTGTTTTATGGAACATCGCGAAACCGCCCGGTGGATGTAGTTTTCCCTTCCACTATCCGTTTCCACCGCGATTGCGCGCATGCAACGCTTTTTGCAACCCTTCCCGAGCCGGCGCGAAATCCGGACTGGTTGCAAGCGCTTTGCGAAAATGTTCAATGGCGCCGTCAAGTTCATTGGCCAACAACATGATGCTGCCCAGATTGCAGTTGGCGCCGACGTGATTTGGATTGAGTCGCAAGGCCTGCTTGTAAAGCATTACGGCATCGTCCACACGCTGTGCCTTTACCAGCGCATTGGCGTAATCGGTGATGATATTGGGATTGTCCGGGGCGTTTTTGACGGCCTGCTCGAATTCGGGAAGCGATTCCTGTGGACGTCCTTCCGCGACCAATACGTTGGCAATATTGTAATGCGCCAGTTTGTCCGCCGGATATATTTCCAGCGCCTTTTGAAATTGGGCAATGGCTTCTTCCGGTTTTTTTAGCGCCTGCATCACCAAACCGAGATTGTTGTAAGCCAGCGGAAATTGCGGCACAAGGCGGATGGCCTCGTTGAAATGTTCGAGGGCTTTTTCATAAGCGCCCTTGCGATAATATTGGTAACCGGCGTTGTTGTGGATATTCGCGTCGTCCGGGGCGATTTGAAGCGCTTTTTCAAATTGTTCGATGGCCTCGTCAATTTTGTCTTGTTCGGCGAACGTCATGCCCAGATTGTTCAGCGCCAACACGAAATTCGGCATGATGTCCAGCGCCTGCCGGTAATAAACGATCGCCTTGTCCAACTGGCCGTTTTTATAAGCCTCATAACCGAGGTTGTTATAAATAGTGGGGTTCTTCGGATCCACGGTCAATGCATGTTCATACCAGCGCACCGCTTCGGCGGTATTGCCCAAATTCGAATAGAGCAGGCCGAGGTCGTTGGGGATATTGGAATTGGACGGGCAATTCGCCATGGCTTTGTGGAAAAAGGCGATGGCGGCGTCGGTCTGGTTCTGCGCGTCCGCGGAAAGCGCCAAATTGTAATAGGCCAATTCATCCTCACCGCGAATGGCCAGTGCCTGCCGGTATTTTTCGTCTGCTTCCTGATAGCGTCCAAGGCTTGCCAGCAGATTGCCCCAGTTGTTGAACGCCAGGGTAAAATCGGGCTTCGCCTTTACCGCCAGTTCGTAATGACGCAAGGCTTCTTCGGATTTTCCCAGGCGGGCCAAGAGCAGCGCCATGTCGTTGTGGGCGCGCGCGTCTTCCGGATTGAGGCGCACGGCTTCCTCGAAGTGTTGCAGCGCCTTTTCGTTTTCACGCTTTCGGGCCAGTTCCCGCGCCATCAGATAATGCACATCCTGATTCGTCGGATTGATGTCCAAGGCCTGTTGATAGCGCGCGATGGCCTCGTCGCCGCGGCCCGCTTCGACCAGAAGCCGCCCCAGTTTGTCGAGCACATATCCGAATTGTGGATCCACCCGTAGGGCCTCTTCATAATGTTTCATGGCCTCGTCAATTTGTCCGCGTTCCGCGAGTATTTCACCCAATTCGTTGTGGGCGCGGGCATCGTCAGGATTCAACCGCAGTGCCTCCCCGAACTCGGCGGCCGCCTCATCCTTCTCGCCCTGCATGATCAGTTCCCGTCCCAGGAGGTAATGAATGTCCTGATTGTCGGGATCCGCCTCGCGGGCGGCCTGATAATAGTCAATGGCTTTTTGCGATTGGCCTTTGGCGGCCAGCAAACGTCCCAGGCGATCCAGGGCGTACGCATACCCCGGATCAATGCGGATGGCTTCCTGGAACAGTCCAATGGCCTCGTCGATCCGGCCCCGGTCGGCGAGGATAACCGCCAAGTCCGTATAGGCGGTCTTGTCGTTTGGGGCCGTGCGGATGGATTCCTCATAGGCCGCAATCGCCTCCTCGATTCGACCCTGCTCGGCATGGATGGCGGCAATGGCGTTTCGCGCGCGCGGCTGGCTTGGATCAAGAGCGAGGGCTTTTTCAAATGCGGCGATGGCTTCGGATATTTTCCGCTGGGCCGTCAGTTCCCGTCCGTAATTGTAATAGGCTTCTTCGGACGACGGATCGGCGGCAATAATGGCCTCGTGGCGGGCAAGGGCCTCATGCGCCTTGCCTTGGGCGGCCAACAGACGGCCCATTTTTTCGAGCACCGCGCCGAAATGCGGGGCGATGGTCACGGCCTTTTCAAAATGTGCCATTGCTTCGTCCGTTTGACCGGCATTGGCCAGCAGCGCCCCCAGTTCGTGATGCGCTCGAGCATCGTTCGGATTGAGGCGGATCGCTTCCCGGTACGCGGCCATGGCCTCATCCATTTTCCTGAGTTTGACGAGAACGTTCGCCAGCATATAGTGCAGGTTCTGAAATTCAGGTTGCAGTTTCAGCGTCGCCCGGTAATGTTCCTCCGCCTCCTCGAAACGGTTCTTCTGCGCGAAACCCTCGGCCAGCCGATGGTGCATATAGGGCATCCCCGTCCCCAGATCAAGCAATTTCCGCCCTTCGTCGAGCGCTTCCGAAACGCGATTCTGACGCAGAAACGAATCCGCGCGCTGATAATGCCAGCGCGCATGATCCGGCACATAGGGGATATATTGAATGTTCACCAGCGCGCAAAGAATGGCCAATACGCTGACCACGAACGCTGAACGCACATAGGCCCTGTCGGCAGCCGCCCGTAACACGCAACTAACGGCATAGGATCCGAAGAAAATGAGAAACGGTGTTATGGGCACGCGGGCCCGGCCATTGACGAAAAAGGGAATGAAACTTAGATAATAGACCGCCACGAAGGCCAAGGCCAGCACTATCATGTCGCCGGCGCCGTCGGGCCATGGAGTGGATCGGCGCCTGAAAAGACCCAGCGCCAGCAGGCCGCATCCCCCGGCGAACAAACCCGTCAAAAGGGAAAAACCGGGCAGATATTTCAACGGACGGTAGAAATCCTTTTCGTCCTGAACCACCTTGTTGCAGGTGATTTCGAGCGGCGACCAGAACAGCACGGCCTTTTTGATCGCAAGTTTCAACGTCCGCATCTTGTGTGCTTTGGCGTAATCGAGCCCCTTTCGGAAGAAATAGGAGGAGGCCTCGGCATGGCCCAAATCGGGACGGCCCAACTGTTTCCCGAGACCCTTCACCACGTTGACGTAGACCCATACCGACCACCGGCCCGTCCCTTCCAATTCCTGCAAATAAGGCGTCCAAGGCGTGATGCCGTCCGAATCCTCGCCGTTCCCTATCAGAAAATTCTCGCCGAAATAGGTGGAAATAGGCACAAACTCCCCGGAAACCAGGTAATTGCGAATAGTAACGGGTGCAATCATGAGGAAAGGCGCCAGCGCCAAGGCAATCCATGCGGGGATCATGCGTTTCCAATTCTTCCGACGCCAAGCCACCCAAAGCATCCATGCCGCGATAAACGGTCCAAACAATAAAATGTTAGGCCGCATGAGGGCGTAGGCTCCGACAAGGATGCCCGCCGCGAACGCCCGCATGAATGTCATTTTCAGACGCCACAAACGCAACATGTGCATGAGAAGGAGTCCGAGAAACACAAAGAGGGCCGGATCGTTCAATTCGCCTTCCCAATAAATGAAGCCCCAGTAAATGGACTGTAAAAAAGCCGCAGACAATGCCGCGAGTGGGCCAAAAACACCCCTGGCCAGAAGGTAAATCAAGACGACGCTGGCCAGTCCCAATAGCAACTGGACGATTCGCGGCGCCATGTAGCTGCCGCCGGTTAGGGAATAGATTACGGAAAGATAGTAGGGATACCCCGGTGGACGAAAATAGGGCGTTGTGCGTATTTCGGGATCGTTTTCACCCGGACGGACCGTCCAATCGCCCGTGGCCATGGCGCGCGCATGGTAATCCTGGACATCCGCATCCTGCTGGGGCGCCGCAAAATCGGGGGCATGAACGATTTCCGACAGATACCACGCCCGAAGTAACAATCCGATCAGTAGGATGATGCCCAGATAGAACCATTCGCTCGTCAAAAGGAAAACAAAGCCTTTTCTGCATATCGAAAAGGTCTTTTCGGCGATTCCATGTGTTCCGGCAAAGGCGGTTTCCTCGACGGGCGTAATTTTCGTCGGGACGTGTGCCATAGGCGCTTTCAGATGTTCACGATGACTAATGCGGCGGTCCTTTCCAGACTCCATACACTTCAGACTTTGTTCAGAGTACCGGATTATTGCTTCGGGACACAACCAAGGCGTTCCCGCCGCATGTCGGGGACGCGGCAAAGTGGTCGCGTCTACGGTAGAAGCGACATTTTGACGATTCCACACACGGTACGAGGAGACCGTGAAGAAATAAACGATCCGGCCGCATGAATTGGTTTTGAATTTCAGCGGATTGAGACGTTCAGGACTTGGTCTTGCGTGAGAATCGCCTCGGCGACAAGTGTTATCGTTACGCGGGCTCCGTTCACCGCGAACGTGGATTCGACAGGGACGTCGCCAAGGGTGACATTGACGGCTGTGACGGGTGTTCCGGGGACGAACTCGAACGCGAGCGTTTTGACGCGGAGACGGCCCCAGCGAACCTCGATGCGATCTTCCTGCGCGCCGCCTTCCCGTTTTTGCGCAAAAATTCCCCAGCCTTCCGCGGCGGTAAAAGCGGAGATAAAGTGGCCGGGCGCGATGCGCGGGGCGAATCCAATGTGTCCCTTCGGTCCGTGATGCTCGAACCCCTGCAGGGCCGTGAATACACCCCAGCTTGCCATGGCGCGCGCATAATGGTCGCCGCATTCGACTTCGTTGTACGGATTGCGCTTGATCGGGTGATAGCGATCATGGACGGCGCGGCACATCGCAAGACCCTCTTCGACCATTCCTTCCGCGATCATGCCCGACGCGACCTGGTATTCCATGCCGGTCCAAACCTCATCCTTGTAGATGACGCCTTGGTTCAGGTATGCGCTCTTCGGCCATGTGCAGACGATAAGTCCCGCTTCGCCTGGATTTACAAACCAGCGCAAGGGACGGTGCAGATCGTTATAGACCGCGATATCCGGCGCCCAGTTGTATTTCCAAATCGCCGCCAGTGCCCCGCGCACGTTCGCCTCCGGATACAACGTGCCAAGATTCAATTGGCGTGCCCACGTCTGGCCAAAAAGTTGATCCGACAAACAGCCGGGACCGTACTGATTGGCCGGGAAGCGATCTAGGTCCACGTCTTGAATGAAATACTCGCCGTTCCACAGGCGTTCCACGCTCAACCGGCTGCCGCTGTCGAACACGCGACGACAACGATCCGCGAATTCGGCGTCGCCCATCTCGCGCGCCATTTCCTCGCCCGCGCGCAGGGCCGCAAGATAGAGCGAGCCGACGAAGGTGTTAGCGCCCTCGAAATTGATGTCGTAGGTGTTCGGCTGGGTGTTTTCAATCAGGCCGTCGTCGTTTTCATCCTGCGCGAGCATATATTCAAGGGCCTTCTTGGCCGCCGGATAGATTCGCGCGAGGAAGTCGCCGTTGGCCGACATCAAATGTTCCCGATAGGCCTTGAGGATGGTTCCACATTGCCCGTCGGCGGCGTAGTTGTCGTCGCTTCGGAAACCGACGAGGCCCGTGTCGGGATGAAATCCGCCCCCGCTCGCGTTGAAGTCCTGCAATTCACGCGCGGATCGCGCCAATTCGGGGAAAAGACGCGCTTCGGCATGCGCGTAGTTCCAGACGTGTGTGCAGGTGCCGGCGCAGCACACGACGCCTTCGAACGCATAGAAGCGCCCATTCGCCCACCATTGGCTCGTCCCTGTCGAGAGATACGAAACCGTCGAGTGCAAACGGTCGAGCAGCCAGCACGGCAGCGTGCCGTCGTAATAGGTGTCTCGCCATTTGAACGTGTCGCCGACGAGTCGCGGCTGATTGTCGAACACGTAATGCGCGACGGCGGGCGCGTCCTCGAAGCGCGTGGCGTACTCGTGGCCGTTGGGGATGTTGGGGAAATGCCATGAAAGCACAAAGGCGTATGTGCGCTCCGCGCCCGGTGCGATATCGCCCCGCGCCGTTGCCAGAGCCGCTACCCGCCGTTCGGGAAAGGGGTACGGATCCCCGTTGGCGACAACCGCCTTTTGTCCGTGGCCGTCGAGTGTTGCAAAGAGATCGTTTGTGGTGGCCGGATCGCCCGTTTCCTCGGCAATGGCCAGGCACATCGTGCCGCAATCGTACAGCGCGGAGACGGGGCCTGTCGGACCCCCGCGGCGGGTGTCCGCCATTTCAATGTGATCCACGTTGATGTGGGCCCAGCCGCCGCCGCGCCGGTCCACAATCTGGATTTGCGCCTGCTTGCCTTCCAGATCGCCGACGTTCCAGTAGGCGGCGCCCAACGCCTCGCTGTTGCCGCCCGCGGCCGTGCGAACCACGGCGCCGTCCACCAAAAGATTGATACACGTCTCGCCCGCATACTGGCCGCCGCCAATGAGGAAGTTGATATATTTGCGGGACACCGTGAAGGGGGGCGAGGCGAGTTCCCCCGTCAGATCGTCGTTGCCCTTCCATGAATTGACGAGACCGGCGCCCTCATATCCGGAAACCGGCTGCTGGCCGGGAAAACCGCCCTTGGCCGGGCCCGTGCCGAATGCCTCGCCGGCAACGGTCCAATCGCCGTAGGTTTCACCTTCGAAATCCTGCAGGAGAATCGGTGGCCGGTCCGCGGGCGCTCCATCCATTTTCGGGGCATCCTCGGCGGAATGAATGATGAAATTCCGGCCCCTGTCGTTGACGATGCGCGTGCGGCGGAGGCCGGGCATTTCGGACGCCGTATACCGGCAGACGGCATTTTCCAGCCAACCGAGCAGGCCCGTGTTGACGGGCGCGGCGGAAACATTCTTCAGCGTGACGAGAAACACGGTCGCGGGCAACGCGCTGTCCTTGGCATTGAGCGGAATGAAGGGCGAAAACGCCTGCATCGTCGCTTCGATCGGAAAACCGTCCTCCTGATAAGCAATCGTCCCAACGGGATACTGGCCGTTGAAGGAAATCCCGGTAAAACCGGTTCGATTCAACGCGCGCACCGTGAATTGACCGCCCTGCTGCACGACAACCGCGAACCCCTGTTCCACGGGATGGTCCGGAATGCGCGCGCGGTAACTGACATCGCCCGTTCCGCGGAATTCATGGCGGTTGAAGATCTCCCAGCAACCGAGCGTCCCGTCCCCGCATAAATACAACTGACCCGTGCCGAAACCACCCACCGGCATGCCGATCGTGTCGAGCGACTTGCCGGAGAACACCTCCTTTTCGCCCCGCGCGTAGAGACTCTGCACCCATCCCCGCGCAAGGGACTTTTCCGCCGGAATGGGATGATCCGCCCATCCGACGGCGACAAACCCGGAAAAAAGACCGAAAAAAACCATGAATACCGTTTGCTTTGTCATGGAAATCCTTGTTCCCTCTACTGAAAACGAGTCTGAAGTGGACGTTGCCCACAACCCAGTTTCTCGTGCTCGTAATCGCTCTCAAAATCCAGCGATTTTCGCCCACGCTTAATCATGGAACTTCATTTGGTTGCACAAATTGCCCAAGACTTTCTTGTTGTTTTTTATAGCAGCCTGATTTAAGGTACTGAAGCGCCATTTTCATTTTGACGGATTCATAGTATAATAAAAGTGGCCTCTGGGGCCAATGGAGGGAGTAGCCCGTCTTCGAACAATCTGAAAAAGTGGGTCTGATCGCGGGATGAAGGCGGTAAATGATTCGAACGGTGTCGTGCCGCATGAAACGGGAGGATGTGTGATGCTGTATTTGCGTGGTTTCAAGGTAGGCGTAATGGTTCTATTGGGTTTGGGCATTGTCTTGTGCATGGCCGGCGAATGGACCTCTTCACCGGTATTTGGACAGGATTCGCAGGGATACCGGCTTCCCCGTTGCCAGGTTATATCCCGTACGCAGGAAAAATCGGGAGTTGTCATCACGTCCGTACTGCTGTATCCCGAACGCGACGCCACCCTGTATCAGGACGCCTCGGGCGCGCTTGCCAATGGCGCGGGCCAGTTTTTCTTCTGTGGAACAAATGCCTCCAGTGTCATCCGGCGAGGATTAATCTATTTCAATATTATGGACAATGTTCCTGCGGGCGTGACAATTACCGATGTGGAACTGCGGATGTACATGTCCGGCGGAACAAACAGTCCAACCGATGTGAAATTGCATCGGGCGCAAAACGATTGGGGCGAGGGCGGGTCCAATCCAGCCGGTTCCGAGGAGGACGGCGTCACCGCTCAGACCGGTGATTCGACATGGCTGCATCGTTTTTACAGCACGGATGTCTGGGCAAGCACGGGGGGGGATTTTGCGACGACGGCCAGCGCATAGAAGCGCGTGGATTTTCCGGGATGGTACGTGTGGCGTTCGGCCCAATTGATTACTGACGTGCAGGACGCGGTGTCACAGATTCATCCCAATCGGGGCTGGCTCGTCGCGGGCGACGAGTCAACCGCTTCCACAATAAAACAGTTTGCCTCGAAAGATCATCCCAACACGGACTTCTGGCCACACCTTATCGTAACCTATGAAGACGAAGCAGGCGAAGGGGAAGGAGAGGGTGAAGGCGAAGGGGAAGGCGAAGGAGAAGGAGAAGGAGAAGGAGAAGATTTATGCACTGCTGTCTTGTCGCCGGTTGACGCGGGAACGACCGCCTCCGGAACCGCGCGTGAATTCACGAATTATGCCGGAACGAATTACATCGAGGTTATACATACCGTTCCATCGCCCACAGGCGCTTATATTCTTGATGCCGAAGGCAATGTCGGCGTAGACCTTGGATCGCCGGCCAGCCCTATTCATCACGATCTGACGGAAGCCGAACTGGAGTGGCTCGATTGGCGGTACAGTTTCGGTACGCGACTCTACGTCATTGTTACCAGCGCCGCCTACCCCAATGGCGAAATATCCGGACGCTTGACGTGTCTATATCAACAGCAATGTCCCTTTGCATTGAATGGAAACCAAGTCGTTCCGCCGGGCGCAAGCGAGGCCACGGGCAGCGGCGAAATGTACCTTGGCATGCTTTGGTTTAGTTTTTACATTGAACACAATGTATCGAATCCCACCGCGGCATGGATAGGCAAGGCGCCCTCGGGTGAAAACGGCGAACTCATTGCCAATCTTGGAAATCCCACGAGCCCAATAGATGAAACCGTTTATTTTACTCCCGAAGGCTTCTTCACGTTTCTCGAAGGCATGTACGATGCCGAATATTATGTCGTAATCGAAAATGCCGACGGCCAGCAGATTCGCGGGCAAATTGCTTGTTATACCGGAGAAGGCGAAGGGGAAGGCGAAGGCGAGGGCTACGACCCCTGCGAAAATAATCTCTTCAACGACGGAAGTTTTGAATCCGGCATCCAAAACGCCTTCTGGACCCAGCAATCCGTCAATTTCCCCGAACTTATCTGCGACCTTGTGCATTGCCCGATCGCCGCGGGTTCCCATACCGGCGAATTCTTTGTGTACTATTACGGTTATGATCGCCCTGATCAGGCCTATGTCGAGCAGATGGTCAACATGCCCGCCGCTAATGGCGCCACGCTGTCGTTCCGGTTCCAAATCGGACGCGGGAGCGGGAACGGAACGGATGCGTTCAAGGTGCTGGCCGATGGAACGGAAATCTGGTCCGTGACCGAAAACGATACGAACTATCTGGGAGAATACAAGGAAATCCTCTTGGACGTTGGAAATTTCGCAAACGGTTCCAGCCACATTTTCCGGTTCTTGGGCAATCTTGCGGCCGCCCCGTCTGGTTCCAACAGCATCTTTTATCTTGATGATGTATGCCTGACCGCCCAAGGCATCCTGCCGATGGCGGACTTTACCGCTTTACCCCTGTCTGGACAGGCCCCGCTACACGTGCAATTTACCGATGCCTCCAAGCCCGGCAGTTCGTCCATTACGGCATGGGCGTGGAACTTTGGCGATGGTGGTTCAAGCACACAACAAAATCCCACCCACACCTATGCCGCGCCGGGTTCCTATACCGTTGGTTTGACCGTAACCACATCATTGGGCAGCAATACCAAAACGAAGGAAAGTTACATCACGGTTACCAGCGGAGGCGAAGGCGAGGGTGAAGGCGAAGGCGAAGGTGAAGGCGAAGGCGAAGGCGAAGGCGAAGGCGAAGGCGAAGGCGAAGGCGAAGGCGAAGGCGAAGGAGAAGGCGAAGGCGAAGGAGAAGGCGAAGGCGAAGGCGAAGGTGAAGGAGAAGGCGAAGGCGAAGGTGAAGGTGAAGGTGAAGGAGAAGGAGAAGGAGAAGGCGAAGGCGAAGGAGAAGGCGAAGGCGAAGGCGAAGGCGAAGGAGAAGGCGAAGGCGAAGGCGAAGGCGAAGGCGAAGGCGAAGGCGAAGGCGAAGGCGAAATACCCGAAATTCTGGTCACGCCCCTTTCAAAGGACTTTGGTGAAGTCACAACGGGCGAAACGGCCGAAGCCACGTTCACCGTCAAGAACACGGGAACCGGCACTCTGACGGGCACGGCCACGATTTCGGGCGAAGGTTTCGAATTGGCATCGGACGCTTCCTATTCGCTGCAAGCCGGCGCCACAAAGGAAATCGTGGTGCGATTTCGGCCAGCCAAGGCAAAGGCCTATTCGGGCACGGCGATCTTTACCGGCGGAGCATCGCCGGTGGAGGCCGCCCTTGCGGGCGCTGGTATTGCACCGCCGGGATGTTTTGGCGGAACCGTTTCTCCGGTTGCTCCACCCAAGGGCAATTACGGCATCTTGGCGGCTGTGGCGGTGTTTTTGGCATTGGGACGCCGTCCGTATTCGAGGCAGCAAGCCACGATTTGAAAGTCGGAGGATGTAGCGATGGCAATTGCCAAAAAAATCGCAATTCTATGGATGGGATTGTTCGTAGTTTGCGAATCGGCTTGTGCCCTGACCGAATACGCGGATATCCCGGCGAACATACCCCGGATTGATAATAATTATGTCAAGGCCATCGCGGTTGGAACGACGCATGTGTATGTGGGTGGAAGTTTCACCACGGTCAGCAATGGCACGGTGCGCGCGGCCTTGGCGGCATTTGACAAGACCACGGGCGCACTGGACGTGAATTGGGATCCCGGTTTGGCGGATCCCGTAGACCTCAGCGTCGAAGCGCTGGCGGTGGCAGACGGCAAAGTATATGTGGGCGGACGTTTCAAGTCCGTCCGGGGAGGACTGCGCACTCGCAACAACCTTGCGGCGTTCAGCGAAGCCGACGGCAACAGTCCCGCCGGCGTGGATTTCGCATGGGATCCCAACATGGACAAAAACGTCTACGCCATAGCCGTTTTTGGAAACCGGGTGTATGTCGGCGGCGCCTTCGAGTATGTGACGGCATCGAGCGTGCAGCGCAGAGGAGCGGCGGCCTTCAACAAGGCGGATGGATCCAGCGCCGCCGTGCTAGATCCTTGGAACCCAAGACTTTCCTATCCGGATCTATATCCATGGATGGGCGACTGGCCGGTCGTAAACGCCTTTGCTTTCGCGGGCGATCGCGTGCACCTCGGGGGTGAGTTCACCAAGGCCAACACGTCCATCGTGCGCAACTACTTGGCGGCCTTCGAATTGGCCAACGGCTCGAATCCCGGAACCGTGGACGCCGCATGGAATCCGAACTTGGACGATGCCGTCAATACGCTTGCGATATCGGACGGACGCCTGTACGCGGGGGGCGATTTCACAACCGTCAACGGCGGAGCAGCTACCCGCAACCGCGTGGCCGCGTTCAATGTCGCGGGTGGCGGCGCCTCAGCCATGGTGGATCCGTGGAATCCCAACATCAACTCGACCGTCTGGGCGGTGGCGGTAAGCGGCCCGCGCGTTTTTGTTGGCGGAACTTTCAGCGCCGTCGGTGGCTCCACGACACGCTATGCCTTGGCGGCGTTCAACACGGCCAACGGCTCGAATCCCGCTGTGCTCGATGCGTGGAATCCGAGTTCCAGCAGCAGCAACTACATCTTTACTTTGGCGCCGTCGCGAAGCGCGGGCATCATCGTGGGCGGCAGCTTTACCTACATGGGCCACGAAACACGCCGCCGTATCGCCGGATTTAATACCGATTGGGACAATCCTCCATACGTTATGTGGCAAATGCCTGCTTCGGGCGGTGCGATCGGCAGTAGTCATGCCGCCATTGACGTGACGTTCAATGAACCCGTCTATGGAGTTGACGCAGGCGATCTCATTCTTACCGGCCCTGCGGCCACCGGTGCGGTCGTGGGGACGCCCACCTTCCAGCACGGATTTACCGGCTCCACGCCGCGCACCATGTGGCGCTTCCCCGTCCTCAATCTTTCGAGCGGAACACTGAACGTCAGTCTGTCTCCAACGGTGGGCGCCATCGTTGACGAGGCCGGCTCGACGCTCAATCCCAGTCCGACAACCTCGACGTATACCGTAACGGCCACGCCGGCCACGTTGCCTTTTTTTGAGGATTTTGAGAGCGGCAGCCTGGCTTCCTATTGGGATTCGCGCGGAACAGCCTATTTCGGCAACACCGTAACCTCCCTGTACGATCCCCATGCCGGATCCTATCACCTGCTGCTTGATGAAGCGTTGACCGGTTACCTGTCGCGCAACGAAGTCACATTGACATTGGATCTTGCCGGCCGCGCCAATGTCGAACTTTCCTTCTGGATGAAAGAACTCCTCGACGACGATCACGGTCCGCCGTCCATTCCGTATTTGAACGGTGCGGACTACGACGGGGTGGCGATCAGCGCCGACGGCTTGATGTGGTACGAAATACAGGGATTGCGCACGGCGGACGGGATTTCCGGATCGTATACCCAATTCACCATTGACCTCGATGCGGCGGCCGCCGCCCACGGCCTTGCCTACAACAACCATTTCCAGATCCGTTTCAACCACTACGACAATTGGCCCGCCTCGAGCAGCGGGTTTGTATTCGACGACATCCGTGTGCGCGAAGTCGTGACAACGCCGGCCGTCGTGAATGTAACGAGTCAGCACCCCAACGGCACTTTTCCACTGGGCGAGGTCGTTGACGTTCAGGTCGTTTTCTCGACTCCTGTGGCGGTAATGGGATCGCCAACTCTCGAACTCGAAACCGGCGCCGTGAATCGTCTCGCGGCAATGATCGGCGGCGATGGGACGAACACGCTCGTTTTCCGTTATACGGTGCAAGCGGGCGACAGTTCGCCAGACCTTGATTATGCCGGCAGCGACGCCCTGCAACTCAACGGAGGCAGCATTCGCGACGCCGCCACGGGTACGCTGGACGCCGACCTTGCGCTCCCCATTCCCGGCGAAGCGAATTCGCTTGGATTCAACAAGAACATCGCCATAGACACTGTGGCCCCTTCCGTCGGGACGCTCGAAGTGCAAGCGCCCCTTGTCATGAATCTCTCATATAACCAGGCGATGGGAACGGGCGTACTTGACCCGGCCCGTTACACGCTTTCCGGCTTGGGCCAAGGATCGCTTGCAAATCATCCCGATCAGGTGGAGGACCTCGGCGGCAACGTGTACAAGCTTTCATGGGCAGGCGGCGAAATGCGGACCGGACATGATGTAACCGTCACTGTGACAGATGTATTCGATCTCATCGGCAACCCGATCGGTCCCTCGAACAGCGCCACGCACACGGAAGGCGGCATGGGTGTTGCCCCTACCGTGACCGGCATCATGGTCCAAAGCGGACGATTCATCTTGGTTGAATTCAGCGAGACCATGGGAAGCGGCGCCATCCTTGCATCCAATTACACGCTGGCTGGTTCGGGAAAAGGCACGCTGGCCGCCAACCCGAACGACGTCCAATGGATTGCCGACAACGAATATCGCTTGGAATGGACCACCGGAGAAATGCGCGACGGCGGCGATATTGTGATTTCGGTCTCAAACGCTGTGGATCTGGTGGGAAACGGCATGGGCGATCCCGATTCGGGAACACATCCAGGCGGCGGAATCGGATATGCGCCCGAACTGGCCGAAGTGGACGTGCAGGATGAGAGCCATATTGACTTAATTTTTAACGAGGACATGGGCGCGGGCGTAGCCGATGTGGACCACTTTACCGTTTCCGGTCCGGGCGCGGGCAGTCTGACGATGCACCCTTCTTCCGTCGAGGCTTTGGGCGCATCCTATTACCGGCTGGCATGGTCTTCGGGTGAAATGCGCGACGGCGGCGACGTGACGGTGACTGCGGCGAATGTCCATGATCGTGCCGGTAATCCAATCGGTCCGTTGAATTTTGCCGTGGACATCGGTGGCGGCATTGGCATTCCCCCTGGGTTGGCTGATGCGACGGTCATGGACCTGCGCATGGTTCTTGTCGTTTTCAGCGAGTGGATGGGAAGCGATGCGGTCAATGCTGAAAACTACACGCTTTCGGGATCAGGCCGTGGAACGCTGGCCGAGCATCCGAATAGCGTGGAAGACACCGGCATGGGGATGTACCGGCTGCAATGGGCCTCCGGTGAAATGCTCGACGGCGGCGATATCACCATTACGGCTTCGGGTGTTGCGGACCTTGTCGGCAATCCCATCGGCACGGCCCATACGGCCACCGATCCCGGCGCGGGCATTGGCGGGGCGCCCCGCGTGACGAGCGTGCAGGTCCTGACGGGCTCTACCGTGCGTCTATCGTTCAATGAACCCATGATGGGAGGCGATCTCGGCGATGCAAGCCGCTACATGGTTTCCGGCGACGGGATGGGCACCCTCTCCATCCATCCGGATACCATAACCACCGAGGGTTCATCGGCTGTCGTCGCGGGATGGAATGAGGGCGAAATGCGACAAGGCGGCTCCATCTCGCTTACGGCCGCCAATGTCCGGGATTTGGCCGGCAATCTCATCGGAGCGTCCAACAGCGCCACCCATGCCGACGGCGGCATGGGTGTTCCCCCCACAGGGATGCTGGTCCTGAACGATGCAGCGGTATTCACGCGCGACCGGCAGGTAACCGCCACTTTCCTCGGCGCCGACGGCACGGGTAGCGCCCTTGACGCCATGCGATTCGGCAATGGCGTGGCGGAATGGTCCGATTGGCGCACCTATTCCGTCTCATCGGCGTGGGAACTTCCCGACGGCCAGTCATGGAAGACGGTTTATGCCCAGTTGCGCGATGCCGCCGGCAACGTGTCGGACGAAACGATCGCCGACACGATAGCCCTCGACACGGAACCCCTTGCCCTGTCGCCCGGAAGCGATACCGCCGTGGAAGCGGAGTACGGCTCCTCATGTCTCCTGGAAGTCCGTGCCGAAGGAATTTTCGGAACGCCCCTCTATACATGGAGCAAACGAAACAACGAAGGCCAATGGCAAATCCTTTCCGGTCCGGCCAAAGACGTTACGGGTTCGCAATACTGGATCGCCCCCGTAACCGTTTCCAGTGCCGGGGCATACCGATGCGAAGCAGCCGATGAAACCGAAACGGCTGGTCCCGTCGAATTTATCGTGACGGTGAGCGACCCGCTGGAAAGCCTGCCGTTGTTTGGATTCGCTGGGATCCTGCTTCTTGCGTTATGCTGCCTTTTGGCAGGCTTCACGTGTCTGCGCAAATTTTCGTGTTGACAGGCATTCGATAAATCAACGCTAATCCACCAACTCTGCGGGCGAGAATCCATCAAATTCCACCGTCCCAGCGGCGTTTCTCGTGCTCGTGCTCGTAATCGTCATCGTAATTGCAGTTGATCGGAGAAACATGTCCCCGCCGGCTGACTTCATTTCAACAAACAATAAAGTGTAATGCACGAGACGAATCAAGAGCGATTTCAATCAGTGGTCAAATGTGGTTTGACGAGAGCGGTCCATGCGTCGTAACCGGCTTGGTTGAGGTGGAGGCCGTCGGATTGAAACATGTCTTTCCGGGGCTGGCCGTCGGCGCCCAGAATTGTCCCGCTGGTCTCGACGTGGACTATGCCGGCATCGCCTTGGGCGTATTCGGCCACGCGGGCGTTGAAGTCTTTCATCATGGAGTAAAGATTCCAACGGGCGATACTCGGTTTGGCGGCGAGCACGATGATGCGTGAAGCCGGCGAGGACTGGCGGATATGTTCGACGACCTCCTTGAAATCGTCGAAGACCACCGTGGCAGGCCTGCCGTGCGCGATGTCGTTGTCGCCCGCGTACAGAACGACGGTCGTGGGCTTGTGCGGTGTTACGATGCGGTCGAGATAGTACGCGATGTCGCTGTATTCGCATCCGCCGAAACCGCGATTGATCGTCTTGAATTCCGGGAAGCAGCGTTTCAAGTCCCACAGGCGAATCGTTGAACTGCCGACGAAGAACACGGTGTCGGGCGCTGGCGGGTTGGCCCGGTCCTGTTCCTCGAACGCTTGTATGTCTTTCTCATAAGGCATCGCGCGAACGAGTTCGAGCGCCTGGATGAATGCCTCGCCGGCAACCCCTGCCTCTTTGTCGCCTCCCGCGAACTTGAATTCGATGGCGCCGTTGCGCGGTCTGAGCGATCGCAGTTCGATGTCGAGCACGCGGTTCGGACCGTCGGCCTTCTCCGCCACATCCATCTTCTCAATCATCGGCTGGCCGTTCACGAACACCGACACGCGGTTCTTCGCCGTGTCGAATCCGCGCGTCGCGGCGAACTTCAGCGTTGCGCGGTACATGCCCGGCGCGACAGTTGCATTCACGATAAACTCCGGCGCATGAATCCCGTAGCGATAGAGATTGGGCGAGTCCGTACCCTCGATGGTTTCCGCGACGGGTTCCGTCCACCACGCCGCACCGACGACATCCGCGCCCTGGTTCATGCGGACAATCCACTCCGTGGCCGGACGCCACGCATTCCCGGCCTTGTCGCACAAGTCTTCACGTCCCGAATAGCCGAACACCATGCGTTGCGGATCCACGGGCCCTTCGCCGGACCCGAACCCGCTTGAGCCCGTGGCGGCGGAGGAGACCACGCGATGAACACGCACTCTTGCCCCTTGCGACAACGGATTCTTTTCCCCGCGCACGACCACGCGTAGTTCGTGTTTGCCTTCGCTCAGCCCGCTTCGCGCGAAGAGCGTTTGCGCGTCCCGCCCAACCGGGCACCAGCAATCGATGCCGGCCCGCTGTTTCTCGCCGTCAATAAAAACGTCCGCCAATCCCCCCGCCGGTTCGACGTCGCCGATAACTCGCACTTGGTTGCCGTCGAAAGCGCAGGTTATCGCAGCCCCTGTTGTTTCGCTCGCATCATGCGAATCCCATGTTCCCGTCCGCGTGAACGCTTCACCGGATGATGCGTTCTTTGGATCGTCGCCTTCGACAGCGATCGCCGTCAGGCCATCGTGGCGAATCGTCACAATGTAGTCGCCATTGGGAAGCGGCTTCATGCTGAAACCATTTCCGTCGGCAACTTCACGCCTTTGCAAGGAAATACCGTCGCCGGTGATGTGCGACGGTTCAAAAGCCAGCCGGAGAACGGTTAGGGTATGTTCAGGAGAATCGAATGTCGTAAAAGCGATACGGCCCTTCTCATAGGCCGCATCCACAATCTCCGCCGAACTCCGCATGACATGATTTTCGCGGTTTGGGCCGAAGAGATCGGGCATCCATGCCATGATTTGCAGCATGGTCCGCATCGCGAGCGGGTGGATGATATTGAGCCACGATGCGGCCACGATCGGATTGCCCAGGAGTCCGTCAACGACCGTCCCGTTGTCGAGCGCATCGTAGGATCCGAGTATGGCCATGCGCCGTGCGAGTTCCCGCGCCCACGCGTCGTCGGCCAACGCCGCGTATTGCGCCAACGCGCCTGCCGTGAGTTGCTGGCCATAGGACAAGGATGTGCCGCAGCAACTCGGCGATTCGGGCATCGCCCACGCGCCGCTGTACACTTCCGCCGCCGAATTGGGATCCACGCCGGTTCGGTTCAGGAGCAGCGTCAGCACATTGCGCACGTCGGACTTCCACAAGGGAAACGCTTCGCGATAGTCCATCACATATTGCATCGCCCACACGTTGACCAGCGAAATCACCGGGCATTCCCAGTCCCAGTAGCAGCGCCCCCACGTGTCCACCGCGGCCCATTTTGGAAATAGGACGTCGTTGAGATAAGCGTGTCCCGCGTCGCGCGCCCGCATGATGGCGTCGTCTGTGCCGCGATAGCCGAGCCGAATGAGTGAATCCAGGAATCGCAGGATAAACGTTACGCTGCCGGTCAGTTCATTGCTCCAATTGACCTCTTCGGGATTTGCGTAACGCGGCCACGGCGGTTCGCCAGGCGTCCGGTTGCAGTGCTGAGCCAACAAATCGCCCCAGTGCCTTGCAGCCTCGAAGTACCGCGCATCGCCAAGTATCCGATAGGCGCGCAGGATGGCCGCGCCGATGTCCGCCGAAAGATCGAGTTGGATGAATCCCTTTGGATCGCATGGGCCGTAGGGCTTGCCCTTTGTGGGCACGCTGATCGGGAAGTTCGGCCACGGATGATCCGATGGCGTCTGGGCATAATCGAGAATGTAATCGGCCTGCAACTTGATGAAGCCGAGGGCGGCCGGGTCGCCCGCGTAGCGATAATAGTCCGCAAAGCCGTTGATCAAACTGACGGTCCGCTGGCCAAGGTCGCCGCACATCCAATTTTCCAACGGTGGCGCGCCGATGTTCCCTTCCGCGTCTATGCTCCACATCGAGGTGTATACGAAATGCGGCGCAGCCATGACGGCCTTGTCCGTGCCGACCCACGGGTAGCGTTTGAGTGTTTCCATGGATACGCGCACACGATAGTCAATCTGTCCGTTCAGCCCTTGATACCATGGCGCGATGACGCCATGCGCGTCCTCAATGGCCGGATGTCCATAATATGCCGGCAGTGTCGTCGCGCCGTTTGCCAGAAATCCGATCAGCAATGTCGTCATCATGCCGGGCGCCCACTCCTTATTGCCGCGTGTATGTGGATGATAGGGAAATGAGGAAATGAAGGGGGGTAGCGGAAAAAATTTTTACAATTTTCAATATCCCCAAACAGTCTCCTTGTCTTTTCTTTTGCACAACGGGATGGCGATCGTCAGAGATTTGCCAGGTTCGCCACATATTCCTTGCTGCCGTCGTTGGCCCATGCATCCAGCTGATTCGGGTCTTTGAGTTGCTGGCCGCGCTGACGAGGCACGGCAAGGTAGCCTATCCGGATGTCGGAAAGGCCCGTCATGTCGCTCCAGAGTTTTTCGAATTGGGCGACGGGATACACGTCTTCCTGCCCATGGCCCCATCGTCGCTTGACATCCTTGATGGTTACATAGGTCGGCATCCGGTGCGCCATGGCGCGGACGGCGTGGGTGATTTTATCGGCTGGACCGTCGAGATCGGCCCGCGTGAGGCCGAACAAGGCCAGCAGCGGATCAATTTGTATCCATGTGGTCATCGAATTGTAGTACCGCAGTTTGAGTTCGTCCTCCTCGCGCGGCTGGGCAAGCCCTTCGAGCAGGCGCACACGGCCATTGACCCGCGCAAGGCCGCCGCCGCGATCGTCTATGCGGCGGGGGACTACCTCAAAAGTCAGCACATTGCCTGCCTGCAAATGCGCGCCCAGCGCCTCGGCATCGAGATCGGCCCCCAGGGTGTCAATGTTGTGGAGCATGATCGTTTCGAGATGCGGATGCTCCCTGAGCAATTTCGCCAGGACGCCGTTGCGCAGGAGGTTGGGAATTTCGTACCAATGTCCGGGCGGATTGAATCGCTGGATGGCGACGTTGTCCACATAATCGCTTCCTTCGCCCTTGGATCGCGCCCAGTCCATGAGTGCGGCGCGGGCATCCTCGCGGACCTTCTGCTTCTGTTCATCCAGCATTTCCTGGGGCATTTCTTCCCACAGAAAAACGAGATCGCGCACCATCGGGATCAGGCGCTGCCCGATGGATCGCCCCGGACTCAGCACGATCGGTCCCTCGTAGCCGTAACGGCCGTTCAACTCCAGATGTTTCTCGATGGGGCCATGGGTCAGGTAACTGGTCGAGATGATATGTGGTGGGGCCGTTCCGTACCGTTCGGCGCTCACACGGGTCTTGGCCACATGAATTTCAAGAAAACTCCGGTGTTTTCCTCCCAAAAAGAGGAATGGATTGATGGCTTTCACGGCGCCCGCGCCGGTGGTCCAACGGCTTCCAACGCCCGCGGCCAGGGAGAAAACGGCGACGCGACCGTCGCGGAGGGATTCCTCGCCGATACGCCGGCGCTCCGGATCGCCGAACAGGGTGATCACATCGGAGTCGTGCACGTCCTCAATGGAGGTATCCACGGGAAGCCGGTTGTGCGCCAGTCCGATGCGCCCACTGCGCAAGTCTGCCCGGATCTCTTCGTGCTGAATCGAATCGAAGCCGTTTTCGGACTTGATGCGCGCGGCGTCTTCGTCCCATGCCTGTCGCGTGGACTGCGTGGCGGGATCGGCGACCCGGAAAAGATTCGCCGTCAACGTTCGAAGCAACCCGTAAGTCTCGACGGCATCACTGCGACGCGCCGTGAAATGGTCCAATTCGACACGACGCAAGTAAGCGATATCGTCCGCGCTGCGGCGGACCAGTTCCGGGATTTGCAGCGCATAGTAGCGCGTGGGCATGACCGCCTCCTCGCCCAGAAGAAGGCACGAGGTCGATCCCTGTGCATTGATGCGGAAATTGTATACAACGGGATCCATGGCAAAGGGCAGCGCATCTTCGAGCGTGCGTTTGGCGGAGGTCATGATGGCGAGAATTTCATCCCGAAAAGCGTCGCGCCGGGACGGTTCCACAAACATGGCCATGCCGCCGCCCGACATGCCGCCCAACATGAGGAATCCCCAAAAATCGTCTCCAAGGGTGTTGCGCGCTTCTGCGATGACGGTTTCAGTGAAACGGTTTGTAACCCATGGGATGATAGTCTTGAGGGGAACGTCCCAGTTTCGGGTCGTATTGGCGGCGAGTTCGCGGATATCGCCCGATTGGAGCGCGCCGAGAATGTTGTCAAATATGGTGCGCATCGAAAGGCGCGCTTCCCATTCACGTTGGGCCCGAAGAAGGTATTTTTCGGTCACCATTTCGAGGATGGGGCCGACGTTTTGCGCCATCCCGCCGTGAATAAGCACCAAAGACGCGGCCAAACGCTCCTTGATCTCCGGGTGGAGATCGTCCTCCCCCAATATCCGGTGACGCGGCAACAGGCAGCCTTTGCTGATCCCGTATTCCGGATCGCCCTTGCAGGCGATGGCGCCCTCGATGACCTTGATCCCCGGCCAAATGCCGCCGGAGTCCTGCCAGCCGCCGCCGGAACCGCCCAGCCATTCGCCGAGGATTGCGCGCGAGGCCGCCAAGCGGCGCTCTTCCTCCGTAAGCGGACCTTCCAGCGTGGAGGTTTGCCCCGTGGCGCGCATCAATACACTGATGATGGAGGCAAGAAGATTGGTCGAAACCGCAAGGCGCGAACCTTTTGGGATGTCATTGACTTTCGTGACGAGTTCAAGGCCCATGCCGCGCCCTACAATGCGGCCCAAAATTGCCTCGATGGACTGGTTCGTTCCCTCGAAGGACGGCGGGATCAAACCGGACGCGATGACCCCGGCTTTGAGGAGGCTGAGGTAGTCATTGCCGAAATTGAACAGATCCCGCAGATCCGTAACGTCCTTGGTGGTGTCGAGATCGGTACTCGTCAGACGCAGGACCGGTTCCGGAATGGCGCGAACATACGTTTCGATGGGGGGCTGGATGATGTCGTCGCGGCCGTAGACCCCCAGATCCACGGAAATGTTGAGCACCCGTGCGCCTTCCGGGTAATCCATGCCCAGAAAAAAAATGTCCGACCACCCGCTATGGCTCAGATCGAGCCGGACCGGCGTCGTTTCACGCAGGATGGGGTAAAGAAGCGTACCGTTCGGCCGGTAGAGCAGTTCACGGCGCAACCGGATAGGCTGATCGTCCGCATGGCCGACGCGGAACATCCACTGGTTACCCCTGCTGGCCCGGACGCTGCGCCGCACCTGATCGCAAAGCGTTTGAAACGACAAGTGATGATAGGCCTCGGCGAGAGCGCTGAAAAGCGCCGCGTTCGGACCGTGTTGTTTCATGGCCGCGCGGAAACAGTCTATGGCCTCCTCGAACCGGCGGCCCAGCAGATCGTGAAATCCATCGTAGGGAATTGTCCCCGTATCGGGAAAGGCCGGAGATTCCTGAAACGAAAACCGGTAGGCCGCATACAGGAACATGGTCGCCCGAACCCGTTCATAGAGATTGTCCGCCGAACGGCGAAAGGCGTCCAGTTCCTCGCAGGCCGCCATCAGCTCTTGTGGAGAAAGTTCCTCGCACAGCGATCGGAACGGCCGGTTCCGTATCTTGGAACCCTTCGCGGTGATGGTTTCAATCAGTGTGTTCACGAAAAACATCCTCATCCGGCCGGCCGACGCATGCCGGCTTCGGCCAACACGTCCACCAACACTCGCAGGACCTCGTCGCGATCCTTACCGGCCATGCTGATCGCGAGTTGCGTCTGGAGCATTCCGAAACGGGATCCTATATCGTAGCGGGATCCGGACACTTCGACCGCCAGATACCGTTCGCGTTTTGCAAGTTCCTGTAAAGCCGGCGTCAATTGGATCTCCGGATCGCCGTTCTTGTGGGCCGCCACTTCCGGCTCGAGCGCGTCAAACACCGACGGCGGCAGCACATGCATGCCGAACAGGCAGAGATAAAATCCCGCCCGCAATCCCGGCGTTTGCAGGTGCAATTCAGCCATGCTCAGCGAGGGTTTCTCGATGATTTTCTCGATTTGGTACAGACCCGGTGCGTCCGGCACACGCTTACCGCTCAAGGTTCCGTAATGGCCGACCAGATGTTCCCGCGTGACCTGCACCACCGCGACGGCGCATTCCTCGCGTACCGCAACGTCAATCAATTGCTGCGCGCACCGGCGGCTGGGCATGTGTGACACGTAGAGATGATCGCTTAGCAGCAGCAGGAAAGGCTCGTCCTCAACGAATTCGCGCGCAAGATACACGGCATGGCCGTAACCGCGCGGTTCTTCCTGCACGGCAAAATGCAGGTGGCGCAACACGCGATCAATTCGTTGCGCCTGTTCCCGTGCCCAATCCACGCCTTCGTAGGCGTGAAGAAGATTATCGCGCAGCAGATGGAGTTGGGCGCGATATCGCGACTCATCGCCCGGAGCGCAGATCACGCAGACTTCCTCGACACCGCTGTCGAGCGCTTCCTCGGCGATGATCTGAATGACCGGTTTTGCCAATCCGTCGCGGTCCACAATGGGCAGCATTCCCTTCTGAACCGTTTCAGCCACGGGATACAACCGTACGCCGCGACCCGCCGCCGTGATGACTGCCTTTCTGACGTGCATCGTGCCATTCCCTCCCGCGTTGCCGATCCAAATAAAACAACCACAACGCAATATCTCACAGAGATGAAAAAAAACTCATGAATCGAAAGGGCGGATCCTGTTTAGTCGTTTTTTTCGTCTCTTAATATGCCCCGATTGCAAGACCTGTATTCGCGGGGTCATGTTGCAATTTGAATCAGAGTCCCTCTTTCCGTAAAACGATAACATCCTTGCAGACGTCTTTGGCTTTGGTGGCTGAATATTCGCGTTTGGTTTCAATGTACCCGGGCTGCTTGAAAAGGACCTGAATGGCCGGGCTTGGTTTTGCCAACTGGGTCCGCACGGAGTCCACTTTGGACTCATCCGCCAGCGTCTCGCCTGTCTTGCGGTCCGTCACCGTGATGTCCGCCACGCCGTTGGGGTTGCACTGGGTGAAATCGCCATCGGTGGCGGCGTCAAACGCCTCCTTGGTGTCGGCCAGCCAGACCTGAAAGTCAATTTTCTCAATCGCCGGCTCTGTTGAAGCCGACGGCAGGGAGGACGGTGTCGTTTGCATGCCGGGTTGGACAGATGTTGGAGTTGACGCCGGCGATGTTTCATGCGTATTGCCGCCGCGCCCGGACATGAATAATCCGGCGGCAGCGATAATGATCGCCAGAACGGCTGCGCCGGCCACGGCAGGTATCGTGAGACTTCGTTTGGACGGTGCGGCGGGCTGAGCCGGTTGCCCGGACGGCTGGCCGCCGAGCGCGATGGTCGGCGTCGCGGCGGCGGAACGTTGCGGGCCGGTCGCCACGGTGGCCGCATGATCCGGCAGATGACTCGACACGACCGTTGCGTCGGCTTCACCCGCCATGACGGTGGCGTCGGTGGAAGCGGCGGAACGTCCGCACGGGCCGACGCCCGTAATTGCCGGATCGGGCTGAGCCTTGAGAGATTCCATTAATGCGGCGGCCATGGCCACACCCGTCGGATAACGTTGCGCGGGATTCTTGCTCAACGCCTTCATGATGACCTTGCTGAGGCATTCGTTGACGGCGAAGTTGAGTTCCTTCGGTTCGACGGGATCCACCTTGATGACCTTGTGCATGACGGTGCTGAGCACTTCGCCGGTGAACGGCTTTTCGCCGGTCAACATTTCATAAACGATCAGCGCCACGGAGAAGAGGTCGGAACGCCCGTCAATCTTGTGTCCCATGAACTGCTCGGGACTCATGTAATGCGGCGTGCCGATCATCGCGCCTTCCTGCGTCAGGTTCGAGTCGCTGACGTGCGCGATGCCGAAGTCGGCAATCTTGACGGTTCCGTCGGACAACATCATGATATTGGCTGGTTTGATGTCGCGATGGACGATGCCCTGCGCATGCGCCAGCGCCAGCGCCTTGCAGATTTGCGCGCCGATTTCGACCGCCTCTTCGGGGGACGGCCGGCCCCTGTGCGCGAGGTAGTCCTGCAAATTGCCGGAATCAATAAATTCCATCGCAATGTAGGCGATGCCGTTTTCTTCGTCCGCATCGTAAATTGTGATGATGCCCGGATCGTTCAGCATGCCTGCGGCGCGGGCCTCACGCAGAAAGCGCTGCATCATCTCGTCTGCGCGCCCGCTCGCCTCCATGACATCGCGCCGGGCGGTTTTGATGGCGACGCGCCGCCCGATGATCGGATCTATGCCCTCGTACACGACGCCCATCGCGCCCTTGCCCAATTCGCGGACGATCTTGTACTTGCCCAGTTTTTCGGGAGGTTGCTGTGCCGACATATGTTCCTCTCTTTTACCATTGAATTCGGAATTAAGGAGGCGCAAACATCCAAACGCCAATCCCGCTTATTCCGACTCCAAACTCCTGTCTACTTCTTTTCCAATTCCAATTTCGCAATCCATTCCTTGACGGTCCCCGAGTCCGGTGCATCGGGGGCATCGCGCAAATAGGCTTGAAACTGCTCAATGGCATTGGCGTTTCGTCCAAGCGCCGCATAGGTCAATCCGAGATTATACCTTGCCGCGGTATAGGCCGGATTGAGTTTCAAGGCTGTTTCAAAGGACGAGATCGCCTTTGTAAAATCCTCGGCTTGGCGGCGCGCTTCCCCAAGGTCGTTGTGCGCGGACGGGTCATTCGGCGTCAACATGGCGGCGCGTTCGAAGCAGGCAATCGCTTCGGGATAGTTGCGTTGAAGCAAAAGGACGCGGCCCTTTCCGCGAAAAACCTCGACCGCGTTTGATTTGAGGGCTTCCGCGCGCCCAAAACTGTCCAGGGCGCGTTGGTGTTCGCCGGCTGCGGTGCAGGCGGTCGCCAAATTGAACCATGCCTCGTAGAATTCCGGAAAGAGTTTTACTGCTGTATCGTAAGCCGAAATTTTTTCGTGGATGCTTTCGGCGCGAACACCCCGGTTGTACGTCTCGATGGCTTGCCGGTGCAAGCCATCCGCGTCGAGCGCAGGAACAATTTCGCCCAAGGATTCGCCGTTTTCTACGAGCGGCGCAATGACGCCGTGTTTTCGCAGCAGCGCATAGGCATTGTTGACTGGATTGACAATCGTAATCCATTCCTGATCGCGCAACTTTCCGATGAGCACCCCGACGAGCAGGCCGTCGCGATCAAAGACCGGTCCTCCGCTCGATCCCGGGCTCGCGGGGATGTTGGTCTGAATCACGGGGCAATCCCGGTACGTCCGGTTCGTGTTCGACACAATACCCGTCACGGTGCTGAAATCGAGATTTTCGGGCGTGGCAATCGCCACGAGGGGCGATCCGCTGCGCAGGACGGACGCATCGCCGATGCGGGCGACATGGGAGGGAGGCGTGTCGGATTGGAGCAGCGCCAGTTCATTGTTTTCGTCAAGAACGGCCACGCGCAATCTGAATTCCTTGCCGTCGAGTGTCTTGGCGCGCAGGGCGCCCACGCCCTTTACTTGATGCGCAGTGGTGAGAATCAGGCCCGATTCGTGAATAAAACAGCCGCTGCTCTGGACGGGCGCCCCGCTGCCCTCCTTTTCACCCAGTATGACGACCACGGCCTGTTCGTTCCGGCGGACGATCGTTTCCGTTTCAATGGCGCACAAGTCGAAACAATACCCCATCGCCAGGATAAGCATCGTCCATCTCATGCCTGTCATTCCTTTTCCCCTGCTATTCCATGCAAAGAATATACCACGTCGTGCCCGCCATCAAGGAACTCATGCCAGACCTTCGCCTGTGGAACTCATACTAAGGCTGGCATGCAACACGCCCTTTTCGCGGCGCAGATGGCTGGCCAGTGTCTGCAACCGCCGCGCCGGACCGCGTACCACCACGATTTCCGCGCATAAATCCGCGTCCAAATGAATGTGCGTGCTGGCTAGGATGACGTCGTGATGATGGTGCTGCGTGTGCGTCAGCCGGTCGCTGAGACCACGCGTATGGTGGTTGTACACCAACGTAATCGTTCCGACGGCCTCCTCGTTCTCTTTCCATTCCTTCTCGACGAGCCGGTCCCGGATCATGTCGCGGATGAATTCGGAACGATTTGCGTATTGACCTTCCGCAACCAGCCGTTCCAGCCGTTCCCAAAGGGGCTGTTCGATGGAAAAACTCAGTCGCATGACGCCCGGCATGTCTCTATCCTCCGTTCCCACGGCATTCTACGAACATATTGAAGACGTTGCAACGTGTCGAATTGATCCAACCGATGCCATTCGGGTATAGGAACCCTTATGCGAATGGGGCGGAAATCGAACATGGCGGCGGCCGTGTTCGCCTTGATGACCTTGGCTGCAGCGGCCGGCATGCTCTGGCTGCGGCAGCGTCATTTGGGAATTCCAATTTGGATTCCCACGTGTGCGGCCTCGACGTCGTTTCTTTTGACTGCGATTGCGCGCGGTGCGGGTGGTCATTGGCCGGGACGATTGATGCTGCTTGGACTGGCCTTCTGTTGGCTGGGAGACCTGATCGGACCGCTTGATTTTATGTCGGGCGTGGGGGCATTCCTAGCGGCCCATTTGGCATTCATCGCCGCCTTTGTCGTCCGCGGACTTCGGCTGCCACTTGTCCGGCGGGATGCCGTGCTGGCGTTTGCGATATCGGGCGTCATCGCGTGCTGGCTCTTGCCGCATGTGCCGTCCGGCCAACTTCCACTGGTTGCAGCCTACATCCTCGTCATCTCGACGATGTGGATCTGCGCCGGCGGTACGGCTTTCGACGGGCCGGGACGCCTGATGCTCGTTGGCGCGACGATTTTTTATATTTCCGACATTTTTGTCGCGCGCTGGCGTTATGTGGACACGAGCACCGTCAATGCCCTCTTTTGCTATCCGCTGTACTATCTCGCCTGCGTGATTCTGGCGTGGGCGTCCGGATTTGGATACCATGCTCACTTGCAGCGCGACGGGAAGGAGGGCTAGAATAACGCTAGGCAAACGGAGGTGGCGCAAATGGTTCACGAGGAATTGTTGAAAATTCTTGTTTGTCCAGAAAACAAAACGCCGGTTGTGTTGGCGGACGATGCCTTGATCGCGAAGGCCAACGGCGCCATCGAGGCGCGGACGCTCAAGAATCGCGCGGGCGCCATCATCGAAACCCGGATTGACGGCGGGTTGGTGCGCGAGGACAAGGCTTACATGTATCCGATTCGGGACGACATTCCCATCATGCTCATTGACGAGGCCATTCCGCTCGATCAACTCGCCGGATAACTTGTAAATTTATTCGCGCCACCGTACGCGCATCACCGAATTCCTGTCCCGCTGAGGTGGCACGGACTATGCCGAATTGGAATTCGGCGTTACGGGTTGTTGATCAGGTCTTGATTCCATAGTGTCATAACAGCCTTCCAAAACAACCGGGCGGTGCAGGCACTTCCCCTTCACCCTCGCCCTCGCCCTCGCCTTCACCCTCGCCCTCGCCTTCACCTTCCCCCTCACCTTCTCCTTCCCCTTCGCCTTCACCCTCGCCTTCACCTTCTCCTTCGCCCTCACCTTCTCCTTCGCCTTCCCCTTCGCCTTCCCCTTCGCCTTCTCCTTCACCTTCGCCTTCTCCTTCACCTTCGCCCTCGCCTTCGCCGATGTTGGCGGGAATGGTGATATTTCCACTTTCTATTTTGACATCCAGACCCATGCCATCGGGCCGGGTGACCGACACATCGCCGCCGAAAAGGGTTACGGCCGAAGCGGTGGCATCAGGCCGCACTTGAAACGCCAGTGTCATGAGAACACCGTCTCCCATTGAAAAGGCATTGAGGCCGAACACAGTAAGGCGCACCTGTCCGGCGAGAGACTCGTTGGCCGTGACGGTTTTTCCTGACGCGATGGGGACGGGCCCCGTTGTTGTTTCCTGATAGGACAATTGCTCTTTGTCGTAATTCACACTAAACAGAATGGTTGCGGGCAACGTGCCGTTCGTGGACAGCGTTACACTCACATTCACGGTTTCACCCGGATTGCCTTCTGCATCCGCGATACGGATTTGGGCCACTCCGGGTGTTGGAAACATTTCCCAAATCGCATCCAAATCGCCGGAAAAATGGTCACAAAGATAAGGATATGCCGTGGCGACAGGAATGGTATCGCCCGTAGCGCCGCCAAAGTCGTCCCGTAGACGGTTTGGATAAGCCGGGGCATCGTCGCTGTTGGCCAATGCGTCGAAAAGATCGAAAACCGCCACATTGTGTAGATGGGGATGCGCCGCATGGTATGCCGGCATCCACTCGCCTTTCAGCCATTCGCTGAATAATCGCGCACGATGGGCGTTGGCATCCGAAGTGCCCTCGCGATTGAGCGGCGGCGCCGTTATCGCAATGAACAGAATATCGCCATTCCGGGCAAATACATCCTCCAGCGGCGAATAGGCATGGCCGCCATTCAGATAAACGTTTCCAGCGCCAGCGGGGTGCCGGTAAATGGACTTGTAATTCGACAACGTGCGTTCAAAAGAAAACGGATCGCCCGGTTCAGAGCCGTCGTCCGTGATATCGCTGTTCGACGGCGAGCTCTTGAACAGGATAACGCGATTCACACCAGAAACACGTCCGGAATTGGCCATGCCGACAAGGTAGTCATTGAACCAATAAAGCCAGTGCCGCATGTCCGTGTTGTCGCCCGCGACGAAACCCAATGAGGCCGGGCGGCCCACATCCTCGAGGACCGCCCTGCCCTGGGTGATGGAATAAACACCGTCAAGATACGGCTTGCCGTTCAGTATCTCGCGCAAACAGCCGTCAAGCCAGTTTGATCCCGTTTCCTGATGGATAAACAACACGCCGCCCGCGTGTGCCGAACCCGTTGTGACAATGAATGCCGTCAAGATCAACCCTGTAATGCGAAACATTTGCCGATCCTCCGGTTTTTGTTTCATTATACACGATATACACGATGCTTGACGTGGGATTTTGTTTTGAATATACTATATAATTGATAGATTAGGTAGACTGATTCGGTTTCACGCTGCGAAGGCCTGTAAGTCGTCTGAGCGCCGGCGGATTGGAATAGAAAGGTACAACAGGAGATTGCTACGTGATCGAGGTCCGAAAATTGAGCAAAGGGATAGGCGCGGTCTGCATGTTTTTTTCATCGCTGTGCGGAGCGCAGCAAATGGCCTTGTTGAACGTGTCCTACGATCCGACACGTGAATTGTATCAAGATGTCAACAAGTCGTTTTGTGCGCTATGGGAAAAGCAGACCGGTAAAAAGCTGATTGTACGCCAATCGCACGGCGGTTCCGGCAAGCAGGCGCGGGCCGTGATAGACGGCCTGGAAGCCGATGTGGTGACCCTTGCTCTGGCCTACGACATTGACATGCTCGCCGAAAAGGGCAAATTGCTGCCGGCGGATTGGCAGAAGCGTCTGCCGCACAACAGTTCGCCGTACACATCCACCATCGTCTTCCTTGTACGCAAGGGCAACCCGAAAGGCATTAAGGATTGGGGCGATCTCGTGCGCGGGGGAATTTCGGTGGTGACGCCTAATCCGAAAACGAGCGGCGGCGCCCGGTGGAATTACCTTGCGGCATGGGGGTATGCGTTCAAACAACCCGGCGGTTCCGAGGAATCGGCCAGGGACTTTGTGACCAAACTCTATAAAAACTGTCCTGTATTGGACACGGGCGCGCGCGGTTCGACGACTACATTTGTCGAGCGTGGAATCGGCGATGTGCTGATTTCGTGGGAAAACGAGGCGATACTGGCCGTCAATCAATTCGGGAACGGTGAGATTGAGATGGTCATCCCGTCGCTGAGCATTCTAGCCGAGCCGCCCGTGGCCGTGGTGGATGCCGTGGCAAAAAAACACGGAACGGAAGACGTCGCAAAAGCCTATCTCGAATTTCTGTATTCGGATGAGGGGCAGGCTCTTTGTGCGAAACATTATTACCGTCCCGCGGCAAAGCCCCTGCCGGATCGCTTTCCCGGCGTGCGTCTTTTTACCATTGAAGAAGTGTTCGGCGGCTGGAAGCAAGCCCAACAAAAACACTTCGCCGATGGCGGTATTTTTGATCAAATCTTCCAGATGAAATAGTAGGCACGCATGGCGCCGGCACGAAGACGCTTGGTACGGAAAAGCATCCTGCCTGGTTTTGGGCTGACAATGGGGTATGTATTGGCCTATTTGGGGCTTTTAGTGCTGCTTCCGCTGTCGTTCCTTTTTTTCCGTGCGGGCGCGATGGGCTGGGGGGATTTTGTGTCGGCCATCGCATCGCCGCGCGCTGTGGCGGCGTTCAAACTCAGCTTTGGGGCATCGGGATGCGCCGCGTTGCTGAACGCGGGTTTTGGTCTCGTGGTGGCGTGGGTGCTGGTCCGTTATCGTTTTCCGGGACGCGCCCTGCTGGATGCCCTTGTTGATCTTCCCTTTGCACTGCCGACGGCCGTGGCGGGCATTTCGCTGACCACGTTGTATGCGTCCAATGGCCCATTGGGACGTTGGCTGGATCCGCTGGGCATCAAAGTGGCCTATGCGCCGGCGGGCGTGATTGTGGCCCTGACCTTTGTCGGGTTGCCCTTTGTCGTGCGGACGCTTCAACCGGTCATTCGCGAGATTGATCCCGAAGTGGAAGAGGTTGCGGCCAGTTTGGGCGCCCGGCGCTGGCAGGTCTTTCTGCGCGTGATCATGCCGGCGATTTTTCCCGCCCTCCTCGCGGGATTCGCCATGGCGTTTGCGCGCGCCCTCGGCGAATACGGTTCGGTGGTTTTCATTTCCGGCAACATGCCGATGCGCACCGAAATCGCGCCGCTGCTGATCATGACCAAACTCGAGGCGTACGACTACGCCGGCGCGGCCGCCATCGCGGCCGCCATGCTGGCCATGTCCTTCGTGCTGCTGCTGGGCATCAACTTCTTGCAATGGTGGAGCCGGCGTAATGAATCGGTCTAAAGGCAGACGCAATGGGGAAAAAACCGGCGGCGTGTTTATCCGGTGGCTGCTGACAGGCATTGCGTTGGTGTTCATCCTGATCTTTCTGGTCGCGCCGCTGGTGGCGGTGTTTGCTTATGCGTTTCAAAAAGGCGTGCAAGCCTATTGGAGCGCCATTGCCGATCCCGACGCATGGGCCGCCATCCGTCTGACGCTGCTGACGGCGGCCCTTGTGGTCCCGGTGAACGCCCTGTTTGGGATTGCCGCCGCGTGGTGCATTGCCAAGTTCGATTTCTGGGGAAAAAACATTCTCATCACCCTGATTGATTTGCCCTTTACGGTATCGCCCGTAATCGCGGGCGCGGTTTTTGTTTTTCTTCTGGGCGCGAACGGATTTCTGGGAGCCTGGCTCGAATCTAGTCAATTGAAAGTGATATTTGCCGTGCCCGGCATCGTGATTGCCACGCTCTTCGTTACGTTTCCCTTGGTGGCGCGGGAGCTGATTCCGCTCATGCAATCCCTCGGCAACGACGACGAGGAGGCGGCCTTGTCGCTGGGCGCGAGCGGCTGGCGGACTTTCTTTCGAATCACCTTGCCGAACATCCGCTGGGGGCTTCTTTATGGAATCGTCCTATGTACGGCACGGGCCATGGGGGAATTCGGCGCCGTTTCCGTGGTGTCCGGCCACATCCGCGGCGTTACGACAACCATGCCGCTGCACATCGAGATTCTATACAATGAGTACAACTTCGTCGCCGCGTTCGCGGTGGCGTCGCTGCTGGCGCTGTTGAGCCTGGTGACGCTTGCCGGGAAGAAGGCGGTGGAGTGGGCGTCGGCCCAACAGCCGAATAGCGACGCGGGCTGGGGCGAATAGAAACGATTCAAAGAAAGGACGCACACGATGGCATGGCGGGGACACGTATTTGTTTTAGCGGTGGCCATCGCAAGCGGTGCGGCGCAGTCCGCCAAAGTCACGTTGTCGGTAAATCACCGGACAATTACACTAAGTTGAACGACGGGAAATCTGTGTCGGTAAACTTCGAGGGTATGATGATGACTCTTTCCATGGACGATTTGGCGGTTGGGCCGCATGCCTGTGTTTTGGCGGCCAATGGATGTCATAGCCATTTCGCCTTGCCGAAGACGGAAATGGACACACGCCTAACGCGGCTCAGCCGCAATACCTCAATCAAGGATATGATTTCTTTGTCCGCAACTTCTGTGTACCATGCACAGAAGTTGCGTACAAAGAAACTAAAACAACCCATTCCGTCACGTGAGGCTTTCGATTATGTCAAGTGAATCAAAGGCAACGGACTGCCTCGGAGAACCCAGATGAACGCGATGCTCCTGTTTGTGATCTCCCTCTTGAGTGCGACCACATTTCCTAGCCGCTATAACGTTGTCTGGGACTCGCCCAGCCAAGACGCATCCGGTTCGATGCCGCTGGGCAACGGCGATATCGGCCTAAACGTCTGGGTTGAGGCGAACGGCGATCTGGTCTTTTATATCGCGAAATCGGACGCGTGGTCTGAAAACGCGCGACTGCTCAAATTGGGGCGTATCCGGGTCCAATGTACGCCGCCGCTTGTCGCAAGAGGGAAGCCGTTCAAACAGACGCTCGACTTGACCACGGGCAGCATGCTGGTCGAAGCCATGCACACAATGCGTATTTGGGTGGACGCCAACCGGCCAACGATTCGCGTTGAGGCCGAAAGCGCGGAACCCTTCGACGCGAAGCTGGAATTCGAAACGTGGCGTGAGAGTCCGCGTACCTTGAAAGGCGAGGAACTGTCAAGCGCATATGGCCTCGCCGAAGCGCCCTATGAGGTGACCGTATCCGCCGATAGGCTGGCCGTTGGCCTGCCTGATCGGCTGATGTGGGGTCATCGAAACGAGCGATCCATTTGGCCGGACACGCTGCGCCTTCAAGGGATGGGCGATTGGATCGCGCAAGGCCAAGATCCGTTGCTTCATCGAACCTTCAGCGCCGCCGTGTGTGGTGACGGCTGTATCGCGTCTTCTCCCAAGAGCCTCAAGTCGGTCCAGCCCGCCACGCATCATGCATGGACGATTGTTGCCGATACGAAGATTATTGATACCGATGCGGATTGGCTTGAACCTCTTGAAAAGCGGGTTGCCGATGCACGCAAAACGGACTGGCATAAGGCGTGGTTTGATCATCAGGCGTGGTGGCGGACATTCTGGGAGCGGAGTTGGATCCAGGTGGACGGTGCGCCGGATGCGGAGATGGTTTCGCAGGGATATGCCTTGCAGCGTTTCATCAGTGCATGTGCAGGACGTGGTGCGTATCCCATCAAATTCAACGGTTCATTGTTCACGGTGGATCGGAGTGGCGGTAAATCATTCGATGCGGATTTCAGAGCGTGGGGGGGGCCTTACTGGTTTCAGAACACGCGCTTGGCCTACTGGCCCATGCTGGCCTCCGGCGATTTCGACATGATGCCGCCCTTGTTCCAAATGTTCTTGGACGCGTTGCCTTTTGCGAAAGCGCGCACACCGGTCTACTTCGGCCACGAGGGCGCCTTCTTCCCTGAAACGATGTACTTCTGGGGCGCCTATGCGAACGACAACTACGGCTGGAACCGCGAGGGGAAACCCGTTGGGCTAGTTGACAACCGGTACATTCGATGGCATTGGGAAGGCCAACTCGAATTACTCGCTATGATGCTCGATTACTTTGTCTATACACAGGACGAAGTGTTCGTTCGTGAAAAAATGCTGCCGCTGGCTGGACCGATTCTGTCGTTCTTCGACCATCACTTCAAACGTGATGTGACCGGCAAGCTGCGTTTGGAGCCGGGCCAGGCATTGGAGACGTGGCAGGATGTGGTGGATCCGTTGCCTGAGATTGCGGGCTTACAGGTCGTGCTCGACGGACTGCTTGCCCTGCCGGACAATCTGTTATCCGGTGAACAACGCTCGACCTGGCGGCGTTTGCGGTCCGAATTGCCTTCATTGCCGATGCGCCAAGTGGATGGAAACAACATCTTGGCGGCCGCGCGCGAAATCCGCGAGAAAGCGCACAATTCCGAGAACCCGGAACTATACGCTATCTTTCCGTTCCGAATCTTCGGTGTAGGCCAGCCGGACCTCGATCTGGCGCGGCGGACTTTCGAGGCGCGGCGCATCAAAGGCAATCGCGGCTGGCAGCAGGACGATACGCAGGCGGCCTTTCTCGGATTGGCATCCGAGGCGAGGCAACGTGTCGCGGAACGGTTTGCGACAAAAGATCCCGGCAGCCGTTTTCCGGCGTTCTGGGGGCCCAATTTCGACTGGATACCCGATCAGGATCACGGCTGCAACGGGCTGATGGCACTACAATCCATGATCATGCAATGCGAAGGCCGCGCAATCCGCCTTTTCCCGGCATGGCCGAAAGAATGGGATGTGGACTTCCAACTGTGCGCGCCGTACAACACCCAGGTCCAAGGTATCTATCGAAACGGCCTTCTTGAATCGCTCAATGTCATGCCCCCTGAACGGCGGCAAGATGTCGTGATTTTCGAAACGCAGTAAAAAGGGCGGGGGTGTCGTCACAGTCGAAAAACGGTGCGGAGGCGGAGGGCCTGTTCGGCATGTCCCTCGTATTGGATGCGGTTGCGAAGGGCGGCGGCCTCGATGCGAATTTTCCCGAGGAGAATGGCGGCCCACAGACCCGCGGTGGCGTGAAGCGTCAAATCGGCGTTGGGCGGCAATTCCCCTTCGCGCACATCGCAGGCGCCATCGTGAAAATAAAGTCCGTATTTCCCTCCCTCGACGCCGGCTTCCGGTAACAGTTCGAGTCCGATGACGGCATTCCAACCCTTTGCGGAGGCCGGATCGAACCGTTCCTGCAAACGCCGCATCAAGTCGTGGGCTTGTCGCGCATAGGGGGCCGTGCGGACGAACAAGTCGCCGATTCGGAGGCGGGGGCGGCGTCCGACGATGACATCACGCCGGTTGCGGCGGCGTTGGCGCCATGTGTGAAGCCACGGGAAGGGATGGTCGAACTCCGCCAGGTACACCTCGCGGTGTTTGGCGGCGGAACGCGCGATCGCAAAGGCGAACTGGAGGATGGCGCGCGCTTGAACGCCGGTTAGGAGGGGCGCTTCCCTTCCCAGAATCGCCGCGATGAAATTCCGGGTCGCGCCGGTGAAGCCTTCTGACCAGTCGGCGGGGATGTCGGTGTAATGTGTCCAACCCTTTTCGTTGAAGAGGCTGACGATGGGCGATTCGACGATATGGCCGGTGCCGCGATGGATTTGGATGATGCCGCGTGATCCCGTGATCTCGTACCATTCGTCGTTCGAATAGTATTCAGAAGGGATTTGCAGTTCCGGCGCATAAATAAAGTCGCACACGCCATATCGCTTGCCGCCGATACATTTCCACATAATTGTCGCTGGGCAATCAATCACGCCGTCGGTCGAGTCAATCCATGCAGAGACTCGTTCGGCGGCGCCGAGCAGATACCATGCCGTGGCCCATTCGTGATGGCCGTGGTCGAACGTTTCGAGCCCGAATCCCCGGGCCGACTTGGCGATCTGTTGCTGAATGGTGTGCGCGGGAACGTTCCAGCCTCCAAGAGGACTGCACACGTACTTTATCCGCATGCCCAAGGGTTCCCCGATGGCGCCCGATTCGACGAGGCGTTTGGCAAAAACGATGGGGGGATACGTTAAGTAGCATTCCGTGACCTTAAAGACTTTTCGAGACATTTCCGCCGCAAGCACCATGCGATCGGCGCTCTTGAGGCTCGTCGTCATGGGTTTCTGCACCGCCACGTGCTTTTCGGCGGCGAAGGCTTCCATGACGATTTTTTCATGTGTTTCGTAGGGCGTGAGCACTTCGACGGCGTCAATATCGGGATTGTGCAACAATTGACGGTAATCGGAATAGGACCGATCGGCGCCCCATTCGATACGCCGCTGTTCGGCGCGTTCCGCATTCTCATCGCATACGGCGAGAATGCGCGCGTCCGGATTGCCACGATATCCCAACGCGTGAAGATCCGCGATACGGCCGCAACCGATGATGCCGACGTTGATCATAACCCAACTTCCATGCCCAAGGGTAATCGTACCACAAAACGGGCGCCGCCTTCAGGGCGGTTGGCAAAGACGATCGTTCCCTTGTGCGCCGTGACAATGCGCTGGCATATCGCCAACCCAAGACCTGTGCCGCCTTCCTTGCGGGAAAAGAACGGCCGGAAGAGGTCTTCCTCCGGTTTCAAGTGAATACCGGGGCCGTTGTCCACAACCTCGAAGACCGCGTCCGAATCTTCGCGACGCGCCGACAACATTACCTCGCCGCCGGGCGGCACAGCATCTATCGCATTGCCTGCGATATTGATTAGAACCTGCGGAAACTTGTTCTCGTCACCCATGAACATTAGATCGGGCGGAAGGACGCTGGTATGCAATACGACCGATTTCGCGTTGGCGGCGGATTGGCAGACAGCGATGGTCCGGTCCACAATTGATTGCGCCCGGCAAGGGGTCCATTCAATCTCAAAGGGGCGCGCAAATCCAAGGAACTGGGCGACAAGCCGCTCCAGAACCTTGGTCTCCTTGAGGATGGCGTCAAGATTGCGGCGTCCCGGATTTTCAGGGGGAATCACGCGTTGTAGCAGTTCCGCATTTCCACCAATGACCGTCAACGGATTTCGGAGTTCATGCACGACACCGGCGGTCAATTCACCGACTTGCGCCAATTGCCGATTGACCTCGGCGGCACGCTCCAGCGCCCGACGCTCGGTCATGTCCACAAACAGGAATACGGTTCCCCCAAAAGATTCAGGCGTTCCAAGCAACGAGGCGGAAAAACCGATTTCCCGGCGCGTGCCGTCATCCAAGGTGAGCAGAACCTCCCGCCGTGTCAAGGCCTGCCGTTTTTCCATGACGTCGAAGAGGGCCGTGCGGAACGGCTCCGGAATAGGCGTGTCGCTGCAATGCGTTCCGGCGGGCAGATCGTTTTCCTTCAAGCCCAGATGAAGGCACGCCGCACGGTTGGCCAGCAAAATGCGCCCGGATGCGTCCACGGCCAACACGCCACTTGACAGGCTTTCCATGATTTGCACGAAGTGATTGGCCAGCACCCATTCAGTCATCGGTTGCGAAACTCCCTGAAAAAAACGATGGGTACGGTTGAAAAGGGAAGCGTCACCATGTTTACCGTGTTTACGCATGCGTGACGCATTTCAGCCGAAACCTCCTCAAATCCGCGCGCGGATTTCCATGGCCAACCGCGCAAAATCATCGGGTGAAAGGGTTTGTGCGCGGCGATCGCCGTCAATGCCCGCCGCCTCCAAGGCGGCAACGACCGCTTCCCGCGGCGCGCCGAACTCGCCTGTCCGCGTCAGCGCATTGCGCACGGTCTTGCGCCGCTGCATGAAGGCGGCGCGAATGACGGCCGCCAGGAATCGCAATTCGACATCAGGGTAGGGCGGCGCGTCGTGCGGGCGCAACCGCACGATGCAACTGTCCACTTCCGGGCGCGGCACGAAACAGGTCCGCGGGACGCGATGCACGATGTCCACGTCCGCATGGCACGCGAGTACCGCTGCGAGCGCGCCATATTCGGAATGGCCGGGTGGCACGGTCATGCGAATGCCGACTTCCTCCTGGACCATTACGACGATCCGGCTGAACTTCAACGGCGATTCGAGAAAATGAAACAAGATCGGCGTCGTGATGTAGTAGGGCAGGTTCGAGACCATTTTGTACGACGTTCCGCCGGGAAGAAATTCCTCCGCCAGTTTGGGCAGGCTGTGATTCAGGATGTCGCCGCGAAACAACCGCACATTCGCCTGTTCGCGGAAACGATCCTCCAGACACGGCATGAAGGTCCGGTCAATTTCGACGGCCAAGACCCGTCCGGCGCGCCGGCAAAGATGCGCCGTCAACGCGCCAAGGCCCGCGCCCACCTCGATGACGCTGTCGTTCCCGTCGAGCGCCGCCGCGTCGGTCATGATTCGGTTGATATTGTCGTCCAGGAGCAGATTCTGTCCCAACCGCTTGTTGAAGGTGATATTGTAACGTTTGCAGAGCGTTTGCAGATTTGGGGATTCCATGCGGCTATTACACCGCTTCAAGCCTTCCAAGTTCAAGTGTTTGTTGCCGGCGGTTGCCTGGAACCGTTCCCGCAACGCGCCATTCGTTCCCTTGCGTGCTGAACGGCCAAGTACAGGGCTGGCAATATCAGCAGCGTGAACAAGGTGGACGTCGCAAGGCCCCCCGTCATGACAATGGCGAGCGGTTTTTCGATTTCGGCGCCGGCGCCCCGGCTGAGGAGGATGGGCAATAGGCCGAGTCCCGTGCAAGACGCCGTCATCAATTTGGGGCGGAGGCGCTGCACGCTGGCGAGGCGGATGGCTTTTTCCGCGCCATGTCCTTCGGCGATGAAATCGCGGGTTTGGGTCAGAAGCACCAAGCTGTTTTGAACGGCGATTCCGAACAGGGCGATGAAACCCACGGCGGACGACACATTGATGGTTTCACCGGCCAACAAAAGCGCCGCCACGCCGCCGACGAATGCGCTCGGGACGGTTGCAAGAATGATCGCGGCATGCACGGCCGAGCGCAACGCCACGTACAGCAGCGTGAAAACGATCGCCAAGGCGACTCCCGAGGCGACAACCAGCGAACGCATGGCGCGTTGCTGGCTCTGGTACTGGCCGCCGAACGCGATATAGTAATCGGGCGGAATGGCAATGGTCTGGATCGCTTCCTTGATCTCGGCCACGACACTGCCCAGATCCCGGCCTTGGATACTTGCATCAATGCCGATACGCCGGTTCATGGCTTCGCGCCAAATGACGTTCGGGCCTTCGGCGAGACGGATCTGTGCGATTTGGCCAAGGGGAATGCGTTGTCCCGAAGGGGCGTCAACCATGATGTTTCGAATCGCTTCGGGGGTTCCGCGCATGGATTCGTCGAAACGGACAAAGACGCCGTAACTGCGCTGGTTTTTCCAGACTTGGGTCAATTCTTCACCGCCAATGGCCAGTTGCACGATCTTCGAAACGGTTTTGACCGGTATGCCGTAGCGTGCGGCGGCCTGCCGGTCAATCTCGACCTGCAACTGCGGGATCCCGGCGGCTTGCTCCATTTTGACGTCGGCAAGTCCCGGTATGTTTTCCATGAGGCGCGCGACATCTTTCGCAATCGTTTCAAGAACGTTCAAGTCGGGGCCGAATATTTTCACTTGCAAGGGAGCGGGAGTGCCTTCCAGGCTTTCGTCAATCTTCAGTTGGAGCGGTTGCGTGAACGCCGCCGCAACGCCGGGGATATGTTCGACCTGCTCACGCACTTCGGCCAGAATCTGCTCCGCGGGCTTGTCCCGAAGGTTCTTCGGTTTCAGGTTGACGATGATCTCCCCCAGATTGACCGGCAATACGCAGCCGATGGCGCGTTCGGATCGCCCATTTCGGCGGACGACCTCCGTCACGTTGGGATTCTTGATCAGGAGTTTTTCTATCTGGCCGGTGATTCGGTCGTTTTGTTCGAGGGAGGTTTCGGGCGGCGTGGCGGTGGAAATGACCCATGCGCCCTCGTCGAGCCGCGGCATGAAATTCTTGCCGATGACGGCAAGGCCGGCAACGGTCGGCGCGAGAAACGCAAGCGCCAGCGCGATTGCGAGCCAGCGGCGGCGCAGCGCGAATTCGAGCAGAGGCACATACGCATGCTTGATCCATCGGACGAATCGCACCTCGTCCCCGTTGCCCACTCCGGCGTTCGGACGAAGGAACCATGCGCCGAGCACGGGTGTGACCGTGAGAGACAGAACAAGCGAACCAAGCATTGCGGCGGCGACGGTTACCGCAAGCGGACGAAAAAGGAGGCCTTCCATGCCGCCCATGATGAAAAGCGGCAGGAACACGGCCATGATGACAAGGGTCGCGAACGCAATGGGGCGGCCCACTTCAATGGCCGCGCGCAGGGCGACCCGCTCTCTGTCCATGGCATCGAGAATGTCCGCGCGCTGCTGTTGAAAACGGTGATGAATGTTTTCGACCATGATGATCGAGGCATCTACCATGATGCCCACCGCGATCGCTATGCCGCCAAGCGACATGGTATTGAGTCCGATTCCGAATTGCCGCATGAGCACGCCGGCGATAACGGCGGAAAGCGGTATGGATGCGGCCACGATCAGCGTGCTGCGCAGGCGTCCAAGAAACAACAGCAGCACGACGACGACAAGCGCCGACCCGGCCAGAATGGCGCGGGTTACGCTAGAAAGGGAATGCCCGATGAGTATGCTTTGATCATAATATGGCACGATCCGCACGCCTTTGGGAAGTGTGCCCCGCATATCTTCCAAGGCTTCCTTGATCCCCTCGACGACCTGCATCGTGTCTGCCAAGGGCTGTTTGACGACAAGCGCCACGACGGTTTCTTTACCGTTCCGGCTGGCGATACCCCTTCGGATAGCCGAGGTTTCCGCGATGGCGGCCACATCGCGCAAAAACAACGGAGTCCCGCCGCGCGCGGCGATAATCGTGTCGCCGATGTCTTCGATGGAATCGTAGCGCCCGATGCCGCGCACGGTGTATTCGGCATCCCCCGTGCTGATAAAGCCTCCGCCGGCATTTTCGTTCGCGCCGCGGATTGCCTCTTCGATTTCAGCCAGGGTGATCTTGTGCGCATGGAGACGGTTGGCGTCGAGCGATACACGGTACTGGCGCATGAAGCCGCCCATGTTGAGCACTTCGGCGACACCAGGAACGGTGAGCAGGTTGTAGCGAATCTGCCACTCGGCAATTTCGCGTAATTCGCTGAGGGAGAGGTCGCCCTCAACCGCGTACTCGAACACTTCCGACAAGCGCGTCGTGGCGCTTGCCAAGGTCGGCGGCTCGGTGCCCGGCGGTAGTTGCGCGGCCACTTGCGCCATGCGCTCGGTGACGAACTGGCGGGCGCGCCAAAATTCCGTTTCAATATCAAAATCCACGATGATTGACGACAATCCCTGCGTCGTCTGCGATCGCACCCGACGGACGCCCGGCAACCCGTTCATGGCCGATTCCATCGGGCGCGTGATCATCGTTTCGATTTCTTCGGGCGCCATGGCCTCGTTTTCGGTGACGATGGTGAACACGGGGATCGTGATGTCCGGATAGACGTTCCTCGGCATTTGCCGGTACGCCATGCCCCCGAATACCGCACCCAACGCAGCGAGCATCAATACCACGGCCTTTTGCCGGAAAGCCGCGCGAAGGATTCGTTCAGTGAAACTTGCATGGGGCTCCATGATATGCTCCAGATCTAATGATCGTCGTGCAATTCGCCTTTTTCGAGCATCGCCTTCAAAATAAAGGAACCTGCGGCGACGTAGGACTGGCCAGCGGCCAATCCGGACAGAATTTCAACATACTTTTCGTTGCTGCGTCCCGGTGTTACCGGCACGGGCTCGAAATCTTCCTCCGTCCGCACGAAGATGCACGGAACCTTTTCAATGGTCTGAATGGCGGCTTTCGGCACGCAAACAGGCACGGACTGCGTTTCGGTCGTAATGGTTCCCGTGACGAACTGCCCCGGACGCCAGCGTCCGTCTTCGTTCGGCATGACGGCGCGCGCAATCACGGTCCGCGTATCTTCGCCCATGACCGGCCCGATGTATTCGATATGCCCGTGAAGACCCTCCGGCTCGGCGGCGCCGCCGGCCACCTTTACTTCCTGCCCTTTGACAATCGAGGGGATGTCTTTTTGATATACACTCAAATCGATCCACACGGTGCTCAAATCCGCAATGGTAAAGCATGAAACATCGTCCTTGAGCGATTCGCCCAAGGTAATGTGTTTTTCAATAACCACGCCGTCGAAAGGTGCGGTGATTTCGTGGTGTGTGTACGCGACATGGGCCTGGGACGGGAGGGACTCGATATACTCTTCGGAACAACCGATGGCGTGGAGTTGCTGCTCCGCGCTGCGCGTGTTGATGGCGGCTTCTGCAAGGGCCTGTTTTGCGGCGAGGTAGTCCTGCTCCGCGGAAATCTTCTTTTCCCACAACCCCTTTTCGCGTTCAAAGATGGATCGCGCAAGCGATTCACGTTCCCGGGCGGCAAGATAAGCGGCCTTCATCATGGCCAGTTCGCGGCTGTCGAGAATCGCCATGACTTCACCGGCCGTGACCGTGTCGCCGGCGTTTTTGAATACTTCTCGAGCGACGCCCCCTACCCGGGGAATGACATGTGCGACGCGATCGGCGTTGAGTTTGATTTCGCCCGGCAACGTGAGTTGTACCGCTATTTCACCGGGACCTGCTTCCGCAATCTCGATGCCATTGGCTTCGATTTGTTCCGGTGTAAGCGAAACCACCTTTTCTTCGGCATGTTCCGTATGCGTTTGGGGTTCTTCCGCCGCGACGGTGCATTTCACAAAGAAAAGGCGCCCCGCAAACAACGCGGCCGGCATTACGATGACTATCGCGATTACAAACCATTTATTCATTTTAGCGATTCTCCTTCGGCCCACAACGATGCGCCGAAGAGACGTTCCATCTCCGCGATGCCGCGGTGGTAGTCCGTTAAGGCATCCAAGTATTCACGTCGTGCTTCGAACAGCGTGCGTTGGGCATCCAAGACGTCCAGATAGCCGAACTTGCCCTGCCGGTAGGCTTCGTTGACCTGAGCGAAAGTAAGCGTAGACGCGGGGAGGATCGTCTCTTTGAGTGACGCAATGGCGGTCTGCGTGGCGGACAATTCCTCGTGCGCCGCCTTCAGGAAGCCGCGGACCGCAATTTCAGCGCCCCTCCGATCATCGCGCGCCTTGGCCGCAAGATGTTCCGCCTCCATGATCGCCCCCTGGTTGCGATGGAACAGGGGAATGGGCACTGATACGCCCGCCACCAGGAGGTTCTCGCTGTTCCCGTCCAGTTTGCGATATCCGAGACTCAGGGTGACATCGGAAATCGCTTTTGTCTTTTCCACCTTGATGGCGGCTTCACGCTTGGCGATTTCGGCCTGCCAGCGTAAAAGATCCGGTGTTTCCCGTATGCGGCTTTCCAGTATTTCCCATGGCGGGATTGGGCGGACACATTCAATATCGCCGTCAGCCCTTTCGAATGTTGCCTCCGTCTCGCCCCACAGCGCCGCCAGGCGAATCCGCGCGACAGCCAATGCACGTTTCGACCGATCCGCCTGCACGCGGGCATTCAACAGCGCCGTTTCGGCTTTGGTTTCGTCCAACGGCGAGACGCGTCCCGCTTCTACACGCGCCGACACCGACTGGAGCGTTTTCTCGGCCAATTGGACCAATTCACAGTCGAGCGCCGCGCGTTCCTGCGTAGATAAAACATCCACAAAAGCCTTTGTGACGTCACGGATTACGTCTGCCTTGGCCATTTCGTAATCCCAACGAGCCACATCACGGTCACATGCCGCCAACGCCATCCGTTTCACCCGTTTCCCTCCGAATTCAACCCGTTGCGCGAGCGAGAGTGTGAACTGGGTCTCGCTGGAGGGCGGACTGTACGGCAGAAGATGCAGCATTGGGACGATGCCAATGGGCGATTGCGATTTGCGGTCCACTCCGCCGCCAACCGCGATGTCTTCCACCTCGAAAGAGATTTCCGGATTTGGATGCAGCCGCGCCTGGATTTCGCGCGCTTCAGCGGCCCGAATCTCCCAAGAAAAGGACGCAAGCCCCGGATTTTTCTCCAAGGCCATCGCTAGCGCATCCGTGAGCGTCAACGCCGGCGCATCGAAGGCCATCGCCATTAGGACGCACGACAGGTTGGTCGCGAAACATGTCCGAAGTATTTTGAGTGCTTTCATGCAGGCGGTTTTTCCTTTGTCCGGTACACCGTATCAGTGAATATTGTTTGCGTCTTTTGCGATTTACGATCGAACCGACCGGAAAGAGACGCGCAACCGTTCACGAGAGGGGGGGGCTTGTGAAATCAGACTTCGGTTATCTCAGATGCGCAAAATGGCGATGCGTTGGGATCGCAAGGAAGAAAATACGACGGAATCGGTTGAAACCGTGTATGGGCCCGTAGAGAGAACGCTGAAAAGCAGGGGAATTTCCAGCGTGAATCCCTCCGGAATTCGCGGCGCATGCGAGGCCGAAGCGAGATACTCGCTCGCAAACGGGATATCCATGCACGGTCCGCACGCGGCCGGATTTCCAATCGGCGTATTCTTTAGGCTTGCGAAGATTGCTCGTTCCGGATGTTCCGCGGTTTTCGTGCCGCCGCAGCAACCGCCTTGGAACGACGACTCGATGGCCACATGATCATGGGCGATGCACAACACCGCCCCATGGCCGGCATAAGCAATGCCGGCCACGTTCACCGCAAGGCAAACGATGCCGTTGATGGCTTTGAATCGTCGTCCGATCATTAGTAATTCCTATCGCACGAATAAAGTATCCATTTGCACCAACATTTTTCAACATGGCGCGTATTCCGCGGCGGTTCGAAATGCCTCGATGGCGCGTTCAACGCCTTCATCCGTTACGTCGAGATGGAATACGGTGCGAATCCGGTCCGGAGCCGTTGCAATCACCCGCACGCCTCTTTCGGCAAGACGACAGGCAAAATCCGGCGCCGCGGGCACTTGAACGTATACCATGTTGGTGGGAGAGGGGAGGGGCAACCGCAGTCCTTCGATGCCATCGATTCCCGCGCGGAACCGCCGCGCGCGCGCATGATCGTCGCGCAGCCGATCGATATGATGGTCAATCGCATACAGGCCCGCCGCAGCCAATATCCCGGCTTGCCGCATTCCGCCGCCCAACATCTTGCGGAACCGGTGCATGCGATCGATGGTCTCCGCATCGCCCACGACCAGCGAACCGGCGGGACATCCAAGCCCCTTTGACAGGCAGAACGACAACGTGTCCGCATGCGACGCGTACTCCTTTGGCGAAACGCCGGTCTCGACCACCGCGTTGAAGATGCGCGCCCCGTCAATGTGAAACCGCAGGCCGCGTTCCCGGGCCAGCGCGCCGATCGCCGCAATCGTTTCGATGGGATAGATCGTCCCGCCGCCCCGGTTCGACGTGTTTTCGATGGTTATCAGCGACGTCGGCGCGAAATGGTGGTCCCGGGTCTGAACAATCTCCGCCGCCACGTCCTCGCATGACAGGATGCCGCATTCCCCGCGCACCGGTTTCGCCAGCAGTCCGCCGACCATCGCGATGTTCGCCGACTCGAAGTTGTACGGATGCGCGTCCTCGCTCAGAATGATGGCGTCACCCGGTCGTGTTTGCGCGAGAATCGCCGTCAAGTTCGCCATCGTACCCGTCGGCACGAACAGCGCCGACTCCTTCCCGAACATTTCCGCCGCGCGCCGCTGCAACGCGTTGACCGTCGGGTCTTCCCCGAATACATCATCACCCACTTCGGCCCGCGCCATCGCTTCCCGCATTGCCGGCGTGGGGCGCGTTACCGTGTCGCTCCGTAAATCCACATATCCGCCCGACATTGTTCACTCCTGTCGTTTTTATCATCATTATGCGCAAGTGAGGCATTCTACGCAACGGGAGTGGGCCCATGGATCCAATTTCCAAGAAACTCGACAAACCGGACCGGACGACTGTACCATCCTGTAATCGGACTTTGAAAAAGCAGCGGCGGTTTGTCCAGAGTACGCATCGAAAACATGGCGAGGTGGAGGGTGTGGCTTTTGCATACAGAGCCGTCTTGCATGGGACCACTGATTGCATGAGCATGCGACTGGGTGGAATCCTGTTCACACCGAACTCCGTAATGGTGTTGCTGGCGGCGGGGTTTTTCTGGGCGTTGACGTTCCGGCGTCTCTATCCCGGCGTTGCCCCATCGAAGAAAGTCGCGGCAGCATGGCTTTTGGCCGCGTCGGTTTTTGGCGCCACGCTGGGTATCGCCCATGCCCGAATCGCGGGCGTCGCAGGCGCGCAGGATGCCTTCGGACTTCACTTGGGCAGTCTGGGCGGCTATGCGGGCGCGATACTGGGCGCCATGATTGCGGCACGGCTGTCGCGGCCGAAAACTCTGCCGACAAACGATTTCCACGATGGCGCAATCGCGGATGCGTTCATTCCCGGCATTGCGGCAGGAGGAATCGTCGCCCGAATCGGCTGTCTGTTTACCGGTTGTTGCCGGGGATTTGCCGGCTTCATGCACATCTGGCCCCTTTACGACATCGCGGCATTGGCGGCGGCGTTCGGGATCTCACGCCTCGGCAGGCATCCAGGCAAAGGCGCAGCCCTTTTTTTCATCGCCTATGGCTTGCTGCGTTTCCTGCTGGAATTTGCACGGCCGTCGGTTTCGTTCTGGGGTCCGCTATCCATCAATGCCATCCTTGCATTGGTGCAAACCGGAATCGCCGCAACCTGCATGATTCGGAGATAATTGGACTCCCGAATACCCCGCCACATTACACGCGATTCGTGCGGAATCACGCCACAAGGGCTTTGGCGTCGGGCCTGGCTTGAGTCTCAAAGCCTCGCAGGAGGCATTCTCCCACAAGATCCCGAATTTCGGACCAAATGTCAGTAGGCCACGCCACGGAGTGGGGTAGGGCTTCAAGCCGGGGATCGCAAGCGCCGGCAGGGCGCCGATATTGTTGCAGGACGTATCGTTTCGCGCCCCGGATCCGGCGGGCTATCGCCAAGACGTCCTTATGCGTCAGTTGCGGGGTGACGGTCGTGCGGAATTCGTAATCAATGACGCAGGACAACAGAAGGTCCATGCTCGCGTTGACGGCATCCTGTTCGACTTGCACACCCGCGAAATCGTTGTACTGTTCCATCGGCGCCTTGATATCCATGGCGACATAATCGAGCAGGCCTTGCTCCAGTAAACTCCCAAGAACATCGGGTCGAGATCCGTTGGTGTCAATCTTGATGCGGAACCCTTTTCGGCGAACGCACTCGATAAATTCGGCCAGCCCGTCTTGAATTGTCGGTTCTCCACCGGTGATGACAACGCCGTCAATCAGCTCTGTTCGATCGTCGAGCCACGCCAGCGCCACTTCGAGATCGAGCCACGGTTTAGAGGCGTGGATGTCCACCAATCCTCGATTATGGCAGTAGTAACAGTTCCAATTGCATCCGGGTGTGAAAAACACCGCCGCGAGATGGCCCGGATAATCCACAAACGAGCATTTCTCGATGCCGGCTATCCTCATGGCGTGCTTCCCGCGCATAAGACCGATTCCGGCACCACGAATTTCTTGCGATCCTTGTATTCTTGGCGTTTGCCGTCGTTGTAGTTGGCCACGGGGCGTAAATACCCCGTCACCCGCGACCAGACCTCCGTTTCGGAACCGCATTGCGGGCAGGTGAATTGTTCTCCGCGCAGGTATCCGTGCGCGTTGCAGACGCTGAAGGTGGGCGTTATGGAGAGATAGGGCAATTTGTAATGGCTGAATACTTTTTGGATGAATCGTTTGCAGACTTCGATGTCTTCGATGCTTTCCCCGAGATAGGCATGCAGCACCGTCCCGCCCGTGTAGAGCGACTGAAGATCGTCTTGCAGGCGAACCGCCTCGAGCACGTCGTCCGTGTAGCCCACGGGCAGTTGAGTCGAATTCGTGTAATACGGCGTTCCATTGCCCGCAGCGATAATTTCGGGATAACGCGCCTTGTCGAGTTTCGCAAGGCGGTAGGACGTGCCTTCGGCGGGCGTCGCTTCTAGGTTGTAGACATGGCCGGTTTCGACTTGGATCTCCTGCAACAGTTCCCGCAGATAATTCATGATTTCGATGGCGAACGCCTGGCCTTCGGGCGTGCCAATGTCCTTGCCCATGAAATTGAGCAGGGCCTCGTTCATGCCCACTATCCCGATTGTGCTGAAATGGTTGTGCCAGTACTCGCCCGTGCGTTCCTTCACATGCCGAAGGTAATTGGTCGAGTACGGATACAAGCCGCGTTCGCTTTGCTGCTCAATGACCTTTCGCTTGAGTTCCAGCGAGGTCCGTCCAATTTGGACAAGCCGCCAGAGCCGTGCCTTGAACTCTTGCTTCGTGCGCGACTGATACGCAATGCGCGGCAAGTTGATGGTAAACACCCCAATGGAGCCCGTAAGCGGATTGCTGCCGAAGAGGCCGCCGCCCCGTTTGCGGAGCTCTTTCGTGTCGAGACGCAGACGGCAGCACATCGAAATCGCGTCCTCGGGAGATAGATCCGAATTGACGTAGTTGGCGAAATAGGGGATTCCGTACTTGCAGGTAATGCGCATGAACGCGTTTACCGACGGCGTGTTCCAGTCGAAATCGCGGGTGATGTTGATCGTCGGAATCGGAAATGTGAACACGCGCCCCTTCGCGTCGCCCTTCATCATCACTTCGCAGAACGCCTCGTTGAACAGATCCATTTCGGCCTGAAAATCGCCGTAGGTGTCGTTCGTGAGCCGGCCACCGCGGATTACCGCCTGGTGCTTTAGCATTTCGGGCACCTTGAGGTCGAAGGTCAAGTTGCTGAATGGGCATTGGAACCCAACGCGCGTGGGCACATTAATGTTGAAAATAAATTCCTGGAGGCACTGCTTGACCTGTTCGAAAGTCAACTTGTCATACCGAACAAAGGGAGCGCAATAGGTGTCAAAACTCGACCAGGCCTGGGCGCCGGCCGTCTCGCCCTGGGTCGTAAACGTCGAATTGGTGATCTGGCCCAAGAATGAACGCAAATGTTTCGCCGGCGAACTTTCAACCTTGCCCGGGACGCCCCCGAACCCTTCCATGAGTAATTGACGCAAATCCCAGCCCGCGCAGTAGGGACCGAGAAATCCTAAATCGTGGATATGGGCATCGCCATTTTCATGCGCCTCCCGTATTTCGGCGGAGTAGATTTCGTGGAGCCAATAGTTTTTTGTAAAGAATTCCCGTACATAGTTATTCAGACCATTGATGCTTTTCTGAGTATTGGCATTTTCGCGAATCCGCCAATCCCGATCACCCAAATAATCCGAAAACATTTTTATTGTGGCGCCAATCAGGGCATTGGCATTGCGGGCGCCTGTCCGCTTCTCGCGATAAAGAATGTAGGCCTTGGCGGTTTTGGCATGGCCATTCTTTATAAGGGTCCGCTCCACGAGGTCCTGTATGCTCTCGACATCGGGAATCCGACCGCTGAATTGCTCTTCGATAAGGGCCACCACCTGTTCGCACAAATGGCGCGCCAATTCGTAATCGTCTCCCCCGCAAGCCATCGCGGCCTTGAAAATTGCGTTGGTAATCTTTTCCGGACAAAACTCTTTTATACTGCCGTCCCGCTTCCGAATACGTTCTACCATCCCCGAATCTCCTTCCTAAAAACCGCCGCCTCGTCGTTCCGCACCGAAACGGTTATTTATTGTCAAAATAACCCCAACTGCCAATTTTCTTTGTTCAATTCACCCAAACTCCCTACTACTGTCCGTTGCGGCGCGTCTGACCAATTTCGCCGCGCTATCCACGAACGTCCACATTATATAGTGGTTTCCTCTTTCTGTCAATACAAAATATTGCGTACCCTGCCGATTCGCTAACTTTAGGTCCGACAAGGCTCTACGCCGATTTTTTGCCTGCGGCAATCCCTTTCGGGTATAGTGATTCCATGAACGATGATCCAAAAATTGGGGAGTTGAAACCGATTTCCGCCGTTACCGGAGGCGCTATAATTGCCGGAAAAGCCTTTTTGAAACATTTCGATCCGGCGCTGATTCCATCCTTGCCGGGCTGTTACATCATGCAGGATGCGAAAAAACGGCCTATTTATGTGGGTAAAGCGAAGGATCTTCGCGCCCGGTTACGTACTTACATCAATGAACAGGACAGTCGGTATAACGTCACATTTTTGTTGCGCCGCGTGGCGCATATCGAATTTCTTGTCACAAACACGGAGAAAGAGGCGCTGCTGCTTGAAGACAGCCTGATCAAGCAGTACAAACCGCGTTACAACATTCGTCTACGCGACGACAAGACGTATGTGAGCCTGCGGATCGATCCCGCGGAAAAGTATCCGCGCGTGACCATTGTCCGCCGATACCGCAAGGACGGCGCGCGTTATTTCGGGCCGTACGCGAGCGCATCGGCGGTGCGTGAAACGTTGAAACTGATACGGCGTTTCTTTCCCCTGCGCCTGTGCAGCGACAGCGTGCTGCGAAACCGCACGCGGCCTTGCCTCTATTTTCAAATGGGCCAGTGCATGGGGCCGTGCATGGGAACGGACGAGGCGCAATACCGAGAAGTGGTGGACCAGGTGATGCTTGTCCTACAAGGTCGCACGGGGGAATTGGAAAACCGTCTTTCGGAACAGATCCGCGAACTAGCCGGCCGTCTTGAATTCGAGCAGGCGGCCGTGCTGCGCGATCGGCTCCTGGCATTGCGAAAAACGGTTGAACGCCAACGCACCGTCGCAGTGCCGGGCGCCGAAGATCGCGATGTCGTCGGACTCTGCCAAGAGGGTAGGTACGTCGTTGTTCAGGTGATTTTCTTCCGGGGCGGCAAAATGGTGGGAGGGCGCGACTACGCGTTTGAAGGCTGTGAAATGCCGCCCGACGAGTTTCTTCGTTCGTTTCTGATGCAGTACGGGGCGCAGACGCCGACATTGCCGGCGGAGATCCTTGCGCCCATGGACCTCGATGACGCGGAAACCATCGCGGAGATCCTGGCCGAACGGCGGGGGCGAAGCGTGACGATTATGCATCCGAAACGGGGCGATAAGGCGGCGTTGCTCGAATTGGCCGCCCGTAACGCCCGGCAGTCGTTCGCGGAACGTCAATTGGCCCAGGAAGCCGGTAGGGATTTGATGGAACAGGTGCGCAAGACGTTTGGCATGGTGGCTGTGCCGTATCGCATGGAATGTTTCGACATATCGAACCTTCAAGGCGGGAGATCCGTGGGCGGCATGGCGGTTTTTGAAAACGCCGTCCCCGCCAAGGCCCGGTACCGCCGCTATGCGATTCGCACCGTCGAAGGCCAAGACGATTTTGCGATGCTGCGCGAGGTGCTTATGCGCCGGTACACGCGGGCCATTGAAGAGGACGACTTGCCCGATTTGGCGGTGATAGATGGGGGCCGTGGCCAATTGAACGTGGCGCGGGCGGTATTCGACGATCTCGGCATCGGCGATCTTCCCGTTGTCGGGATCGCCAAGTCGCGTTCGGAGGGGGAGTCACGGTCGCCGGAGCGATTCTTTCTGCCCAATCGCGTAAATCCAGTCATTCTGCCCCAGCATTCACCGGTCGTGCGCCTTCTGGCGCATCTGCGCGATGAGGCTCATCGTTTCGCAATTTCCTATCATCGAAAACGGCGGAAGAAAGCAACGTTAAAGACATCGCTTACCGAAATCCCCGGCATAGGCCCCAAACGGGCAAGGATACTCTTGACCCGGCTCGGATCTCTTGCGACAATAGCGGACAGTTCCATGGAGGCCATTGCGGCCTTGCCGGGATTCAATGAGACGATCGCACGCGAGGTTCTCAAACATCTGCGCGCCGGTGAAGAAACGAAAGAAGGGAAAAGGGTATGAGTCTGTTGATGTTCTTGATATTGATTTTTGTGGCCGGGGCAATCTGCTGGTGGGTCTTTTCGGTCCATGCGTTCAGTCCGCCCATCAGCGCCGATGAAGTGCATACGATTACCACGCCGGATCGCTGGCATTTGCGTCTCTGCCGCCACAAGGCGAAATCCGGTCCCGGCGAACCCGTGTTGATGGTTCACGGATTCATGTCCACCCAGTTCAACTTCTCGTTGCCCGCAGGCGCCTCGATGGCCGACGCGCTGTCGGCCGCTGGATACGATTGCTGGCTGATCGATCTGCGCGGCAATTCGTGCGCGATACCGCCTTTCGGCCACTCCCTGAACGATGCAAGCATGGACGATTATCTCTTCAAGGATATTCCGACGGCCATTCAATACATCCGAAAAATGACCGGTTACGAAAAAGTTCATTGGGTAGGCCATTCCATGGGCGGCATGTTGCTATATGCCTACGATGCCGTTTCCGGATCACCGGATCTGGCGAGCGGCGTTACCCTGGGATCCCCCATCGGTTTTCATGACGTTCCGTTCAAACGGCCCGGCTGGGCCTTTGGATTGCGAAGGAGTTCACGACTTGCATTCCGTTGCGGACAACGGCTGCTGATTTCCATCTGCCATTTTTTCAAGCCCCAACTGGCTTTCCTGCCCATCAATTATGAGAACATGAATCCCATTCTGGACGCCAAGGCCATGTTCAGCACGATGGATGCGCCTCCCCTTGGCGTGTCCGAATCGCTGGCAAAGGCCGCTGAATCCCATGTGTGGCGTGTGAAGGACGAAAGCGTGGACGTTTTCGATCACCTGAAGGACCTGCAGGTCCCGTTGTTTGCCATTTTCGGCGCGGCCGATCCCTTTGTTCCGGTTGTCCATGCGGAAACGTTTTTCCGGGAAATCAAAATTCCGGACAAGCGCTTCCTGATGCTGTCGAAAGCCAATGGTCATGCCGCCGACTACAGCCATGTGGATCTTGTGTTTGGACGCGAGGCCCAAAAAGATGTTTTCGATCCGGTAATCGAATGGTTACGCGCACATGCCATTGTGCAACGATCGGCCGACGGCGTCAGACCGGCGGCGGAAGTCGTTGAATATGTTTCCCCCTCTTCCGCCCCCTCCAAGCCCAAGCGACGGCCCACCGTAAAAAGAGCGCCCAAAAAGGCGGATACCGCTCCGAAAGAGGCGTCCGTTCCCAAGGCCAACCCCGCAAAAAAGAAGACGGCGCCACGTAAACCCACCCCGAAGAAGGACACCAAAACCAAATAAGCCGTGGTTGGTGAAAAAGCAGTTTTTTCATCCAGAAAGACAACGTGGACGGAACGCCAGTTCGTTCCGTCCACGCCATTCCACCATTCGTCCGGGCGCCGCAGGCCGCGCGGCGCAGATTGAGAAAACGCCTGTGGGGATCAGGCAACACCCTTTACTTCAATGACGGCGCCGACCGCTTCGAGGGTTTCGCGGATCTTCTTGGCCTCGTCTTCGGGCACGTTTTCCTTGATGGGCTTCGGGGCCCCGTCCACGAGATCCTTGGCTTCCTTCAGGCCAAGGCCGGTCAGCGCGCGCACTTCCTTGATGACCTGGATCTTCTGGCCGCCGGCTTCCTTCAGGATGACGTTAAAGGAGGTCGGGGCTTCTTCCGCCGGAGCCGCTTCCGCGCCTCCGCCCGCCGGCATCGCGCCCATCATCACCGGGGCCGCGGCCGTGACGCCGAACTTCTCTTCCAACGCCTTGACCAGTTCGCTCAGTTCAAGCACCGACAATCCGGCAATCTGATCGATAATCGCATTCAACTTATCCGACATGACTTGTGTTTCCTTTCATTCTTTGCGCGGCAAGGTTCGTTTTCAGGCGGCCGCGGCTTCTTCTTTTTGTTTCCGAATTTGATCCAACACATTGACCAAGTTGCGCGGGAGGGCATTCAGCACGCCCACCGCGTTGCGCAACGGCATGGCGATGGTCCCGACGACTTGCGCGATCAACACTTCGCGCGGCGGCAGGTTCGCCAGCGATTCAACTTGCGCCTTCGAAACGACGCGGCCTTCGAGGATGCCGCCGTTCATGGAAAGCACCTTCACTTCCTTGGCGATTTCCTTCATGATCTTCGGCGGGGCCACCGGGTCGTTCGAGAACGCCCACGCCGTCGGTCCCTCGATGAAGGCCGCCGCGTCGGACAGGTTCAGTTCGTCCAGCACGCGCTTCACCAGCGTGTTTTTGTACACCTTGAATTCGATATTGGCCTCGCGAAGTTTACGGCGTAGCTCCGTTACCTGCTCGACGGTGATTCCCTGATATTGGGTGGCAATCGTCAGCATATGGCTTTGGAGCCGTTCCTTGAACTCGGCCACGGCGTCAATCTTGTATTGCTTCGGCAATGGTATTCACCTCCCTTCCAGTCTGCTTGTGCAGCCGGAAGAAAAAAGCCCCGCACCGTCCTCGAGACGGCACGGGGCATGAATACTGTTCAGCCTCGTTCCTTCGTCTCGGCAGGCAACTTTAAGGCCCGAAGGCCGCCGGCTGTCTTCGACGGACGCAGCTTCTTTCTCGCTGCCGAGTGGAACTATAGCAGGAAAATGGAAAAGAAATCAAAGTCGTTGAATATGCCGCCGCCGATTCGGGATACTTCCGGGAAGGAGGATGTATGCCACATGAACTCCACGGAGTACAGCCGGCGCGGCTTCATGCGCAGCGCGGCCATCGTGTCGGGGGCCGGTCTCGGCGCCGCCGCAACGCCGCAAAGTCCAAAAACGCGGGGAAGGATGCTTTCGATGAAAAAAGCGCGTGAATCGCTCGGCGAGTTCCTGGCCGGGCTTGATATTATTGATTGTCACGAACACGTGCCCATCGAACCGGATCGTCTCGCGCGAGCCGTGGATGTTCTCACGCTCTTCAGCCTGTATGAATACGTGGACGCCACGTCGGCGGGCTATTCGCCGCGACCCGGTGAAAACCTGTTCGCGAACAACCTTTTTCTGGACACGGACGTTCCGCTCGACGAACGATGGGAAAAGGCATGGCCGCATCTGAAAAATATCCGTTACGGCAGTTATTTCCGTGCGCCCCAAATAGCCTTGCGCGATATCTACGGCATTGAAAAACTCGATGGCGCGACGTACCGGGAAGCCACGGAACGGATTCGGGCCAACAACACCCCCGGCCTGTACACGCGCATTCTTCGCGAGCGATGCCGCATCAAGACCTGCCTTGTGCAGAACGGGAAAATAAAGGGACAAGTCCCGCGCGATCTGCTCACACCTGTTTTTGTAAGCATGCCGTGGTACCAACTCCCGGATCCGAACTTCGTGCGTTCGCTCGAAGCCCAACGGGGGACGGCCCTGCCCGATCTCGATGCGTACATCGCCTGCTTCGAGCATGAACTTGAGGACGCGCGGGCGCAGGGCGCGGCCGGTTGCAAGATCGCCGCGGGCCTTTATCCCGACCCAGACCGCGGCGCGGCGGCAAAATCCTACCGGGACTATCTCGACGGCAAAGCGGCGGATCCAATTCTACAGGCCACTCTGCTCGATGTGCTTCTGACCAAGGCGGCTGAGTGGGACTGGCCCGTGGCGGTCCATTCCGGCGTCTGGGGCGATTTTCGTATGATGGAACCGAAACTGTTGATCAATCTGGTCATAAAGTACCCCGGAACCCGCTTCGACATCTATCACCTCGGCATGCCGTTTGTTCGCGAATGCCTCTTTGTCGCGAAAAACTTCCCCAATGCCTATCTGGACCTTTGCTGGTGCTATGTCGTGTCGCAGGAAATGACGCGGCAGACCATCAACGAAATTCTGGACACCGTTCCCGTCAACAAGATCCACGGGTTCGGCGGCGACTACATCTGGGGCGTTGAGAACGTCTATGGCCATCTCGTCATGGCCCGCGAAACCCTCGCCGATGCGTTTGCGGATCGCATCGGCCGGGGCCAACTGGATCTCGACGACGCAAAACACATTCTGCGGCTTTGGCTGCATGACAATCCGGCGCGGTTTTATGGCATCGGCTGATTCCACCAAAGGCCCGCGCTTGCAGATTACGGCGGGCATGCGGAAGATCCTCGATTACCCCCGGTTCCGCGGGCCTACTCGCATGCTAATCCTGGATGCAAATTACTTCTTCGAGTCGAGTTGGCGTCGCGCGGCGGAATCGCTGGGATGGGAGACGGCGTCCGTTCCCTCGGCGATGACCGGCGGCTTGACGCGCGAGGATGTACGGCTGTTGTTTACGGCGATAGGGGAGTTCAAGCCGGATTTCATCCTTGCCTCCAATTTTGCCGGCATGGACGCGGAAGCAATGTTTTCGCGCTTTTTCGAGGACGCGCGCATTCCCTATGTCAGCTGGTTTACAGATACCCCGCGCATGATCCTTTATGACCGAAAATTACATTGCTCACCGTACATGGTGGCCGCGACATGGGAACGGGCCTACATTCCCCATTTCAAACAACTTGGGTTCCGGCACATTCACTTTATGCCGCTTGCCACCGATCCCGCCGTATTTCAGGGCAAACCGTCCGCACACTACGGGCGCAACCTGGCGTTCGTCGGCACTTCCATGATCGCGGAAGCCGGTGAAGCCTGGGAAAAACTTGGACATCTGCCCGAAATAACCGCCGCGATACAGGACGCGTTCATGCAAGGCCGGGTCACGCGCGAACGGTTTGCCGAGGGAATAGAGGCCGTTTTGGATCCCACGTTGTTGACCCCTTGCACGACCAGCGAGCGACGCCATATCGAACTATGCCTCATTTACGAGGCCACGCGGCGTCAGCGCGCCGAAATGGTCCAGCGGTTGTCGCCCATGGGAATTGAAGTTCGTGGTGATGCGGCCTGGCAACGCATTTATCCCGCCGCTGGCGGATCGGTGGCGTATCATTCCGACCTTGCCGAGTATTACCGGACGACGGCCGTCAATCTCAATATCACCAGCCTTCAAATGAAAACCGCCGTCAATCAACGCGTGTTCGACTGCCCAGCCGCCGGCGGTTTTCTGCTTACCGACGCCCAATCCGATATCGCCGAATTTTTCGACCCCGAAACCGAAATGGCGGTGTACGCCTCATTCGACGAACTTAAGGACAAGGCCGAATATTACCTCCGCCATGCCGCCGAACGTGGAGCAATGATCGAGCGCGCACAGCGGCGAATTGCCGCGCATCACACGCATGCCCATCGCCTGAGGAAACTGGAGTCTTTTCTGAAAGAGCACATGCAGGCCGCCGAAACGCCGGAATGAAGGCCGTCCGAATCAAATGCTGTAGTCTTCGACGAATACGGACATTTCCCTGGCGGTCAGGAAAACATCGCTGCCTCGCTTGAGGGCGAGTTCGCGATACCGTTCCTGGCTGACCACGGCGTCAATGTGATCGCCGTCGGAGGTGACGAGTTCAAGTTTTACGATGGGGCCGGCGGGGTTGATGTGCTCGACGCGCGCGCGAAAATGTTCCTGGCCGCTCGAATGGGTGTGGACGTCGAGAAGGTGCGGACGGACGAAAACCTTGGCGCGCTGTTCCTCGGACGCCTCCCCGGCCCCATCGCCCAGGACGGGCTCCCCGTCGCGCATACGCGCATGGAACAGGTTGACATCGCCGAGAAAGTGGAAAACGAACGGCGTGGCGGGGCGGTGGTAGACGTCTTCGGGCGTGCCGACCTGTTCGATGGCGCCGTGGTTCATGACGACCACCCGATCGGCCACTTCGAGCGCCTCTTCCTGGTCGTGGGTCACAAACACGCTGGTCACGCGGATTTCGTCGTGAAGACGGCGGAGCCATCGGCGGAGATCCTTGCGGACGCGGGCGTCGAGCGCGCCGAAAGGCTCGTCGAGCAGCAAAACGGACGGTTCCACCGCTAACGCGCGGGACAAGGCGACGCGCTGCCGCTGCCCGCCGGACAGTTGGGACGGATACCGGTTCGCGAGATTGCCGAGCTGCACCATTTCGAGCAGCGACATCACGCGGTCGCGAATTTCCTTTTTGCCGGGACGCTGCGCACGAGGACGCATGCGGAGTCCGAACGCGACATTGTCAAAAACCGTCATGTGGCGGAACAGGGCGTAGTGTTGGAACACAAATCCCACGCGCCGATCGCGCAGCGATTTCCGGGATGTGTCTTCGCCGTTGAACAGGACCGAACCCGAATCGGCGGTTTCAAGTCCCGCGACGACCCGCAACAGCGTCGTCTTTCCGGAACCGGAAGGTCCCAGCAGGGCGACCAGTTCACCCGTCGGTACGGTCAGGCTGACATTGCGCAAGGCGGTAAAATTACCGAATGTCTTGGTGACGTCCCGAATTTCGATGCTCATTTCGGGGACTCCCCGGCGCTTTCGCCGGCTTTGTGATCGTGCGTGGCCTTCCATTCAACGAGCGATTTCGCGGCCAGCGTGGCCACCGCCAGCAGGCACAAGACGGACGCCACGGCGAAGGCGGCCGTGAAGTTGTACTCGTTGTAAAGAATTTCTACATGGAGCGGAATCGTATTGGTCAGGCCGCGGATATGGCCGGATACGACCGAAACGGCGCCGAATTCGCCCATCGCGCGGGCGTTGCACAGGATGACGCCATAAAGAAGGCCCCATTTGATGTTGGGCAGCGTGATGTGCCAGAACGTCTTGAGTCCGCCGGCGCCCATCAGCAGCGCCGCTTCCTCCTCTTCGGAGCCGAGTTGCTGCATGAGCGGGATCAATTCGCGCGCGACAAAGGGAAATGTCACGAAGACCGTGGCCAGGACGATTCCCGGCACGGCAAAGATAATCTGGACACCGATGGAATCGAGCCACGATCCGAATATCCCGTGCAAACCGAACAGCAGTACGAAAATAAGCCCCGCGATGACGGGCGACACGGAAAAAGGCAGGTCGATCAGACTGACGAGAATGCTTTTCCCGCGGAAATCGAATCGAGCGACCAGCCACGACGCCGCAATGCCGAATACAAGGTTCAGCGGAACGGCAATAGCCGCCGCAAGAACCGTCAGGTAGACAGCCGCGCGCGCATCCGGCTCCAGCAGCGCGGCCCAGTAGGCGCCCAAGCCTTTTTGCAGCGCCTGCACGAAGACCGCCGCCAGAGGCAAGGCCAGGAAAAATCCGAGAAAAGCAAGCGCAAGCACTGTGAAGATCCAACGGACCATCCGTTTTTCCGGCTCAGCTCGATAGGGAACGGGAAGAGCCATGAATCTTATCCTCGGAGGGCGCGGGAGCCGCTCCACCATTGGAGCAGGTTGATGGCAAAAAGCATGGTGAACGAGATCAGGAGCATGACCACGCCGAGCGCCGTGGCGCCCGCATAATCGAACTGCTCGAGCTTGGTCATAATCAGGAGCGGCGTGATTTCCGTCTTCATCGGCATGTTCCCCGAAATGAAAACGACCGATCCGTACTCGCCGAGGCCGCGCGCAAATGCCATCGCAAACCCGGTCAGCAGCGAAGGCACGAGATAAGGCGCGAGGACGTGCAGGAAGGTCTGGGCGGGCGTTGCGCCAAGGCTGCGCGCGGCTTCCTCGATGTCTTTATCGAGATCCTCGAGAACGGGCTGGACCGTGCGCACCACGAACGGAAGCCCGATAAAGGTAAGGGCGACGACGATTCCCAGCGGGGTAAAAGCCACCTTGACGCCAAGGGGATCGAGAAGACGCCCAATCCAGCCCTTGGGCGAATAGAGCGTTGTCAACGCGATGCCCGCCACGGCGGTCGGCAGCGCAAAAGGCAAATCCACCAGGGCATCCACAAAGCGTTTACCGGGAAACGGGTACCGGACCAGCACCCAGGCCACCAGAAGTCCGAACACGGCATTGACCGCGGCGGCGGCAAACGCCGCCTGCACGCTCAGGCGATAGGAAGCCACGGCGCGCGGCGAGGCGATGGTTTCCCACAATGCGTCCCACGAAAGCGTGGACGCCTTGAGGAACATTGCGCCGAGCGGTATCAGGACAATCAGGCACAGGTAGAAAAGCGTGTACCCGCCCGCCAGTCCGAATCCGGGCAAAACAGTTTGTTTCCTTGCCAGTATGGCCGAGTCTCCCTCCGGTTTCCGCTTGGCGGATCAGATGCCGCTTCCGCGCGTGTGCAGTCCGCACTCTTTATGGTGATCCTCGCTGAGTTGATTCATCCAGCGCCAGCGTCCCGCGCGCTTATCCTCGCCGGGGCGCGTTGGGGTCGAGCAAATTTGGCAGCCGATGCTCGTGTAGCCTTTGTCGTAAAGCGTATTGTAGGGCACACGATGATTGGCGAGGTATTCACGAACCTGTTCCTCGGTCCAGTCTATGAGGGGACAGAGTTTGAGTATTTCGCGCCCTTTGTGATCGATCAGGGCCGCCTTGGGCGTAATCATCCGGGCCTTGGACTGATCGCGCCGCAATCCGGTTATCCAGACGTCCACGGTATCGAGGGCGCGATCATTCGGCTCGACTTTCCTCACCTTGCAACAAAACTCCTGTTTGGCGCGGCTGTCGAAAAACAGGTACTCGCCATGATCGCGAATCATCTTTTCAAGGCGTTGCGGGTCGGGCTTGAAGCGTTCAATCGAAATACCGTAGCGCTGTTCGAGTATTTCCATCAGATCATAGGTTTCCCGTGGAAGACGCAAGGTGTCCACGGTTATCACGCGGAGGCCGGGTGCGACGCGGTGCGCCATGTCAATCATGACGCACCCCGTATTTTGGAAACTGGTGAATATCGCGGCTCGACGCCCATGTTGCATCAGGGCCCATTGAAGCATTGCCTCGGACCCAAGGCCATTCAAAGCCGCCAATGTCTCGGATATTTGAAGCGAGGCATTCATTTCGATGCTTCCTCATCTACCGCGTTGGCCGTGCTGTGCGCCCGACCGGGCAGGGCAAAGGCCTTTTCCGATCCAAAGTCAAAAAAATACGATTTCGGGAGATCTTCCGGCGGTTCTTCATATTGAGGCGCGCGCGCACGCACTTTTATCGGATCGATCTTGCCATTGGTCAGGCAGTCCGCCAACAGTTCAGGAATCCTTCGAGCGGGAACGGTGGCAATTTTCTCGCCGAGCCGGGCGCCTTGGCCGGAGAGGCTGCCGCCGACATAAACGGTGTAATGCGGCACGAGAACGCCCTTTATCCGCCGGGACGAACCCTGAAGTCCGACCTCCGCAATTTGATGGGCCGCGCAACTGTTCGGGCAACCGCTGATGCGGATCACCGGGGACGATGCGTTGTCAATTCCAATCCCGCACGTTTGAAAATGATCCCCAATGGCCTGCGCGAGGTCGCGCGACCGGCAAATGCCCAGTCTGCACGTCGAGGCGCCGGTGCAAGCGACGATTTTGGGGTGACCGTTCGCGCCCTTGTCCAGCCCCGCTTCCGCCAGCAATCCCAGCACCCTCGGAACAACCTCTTCCGGAATGCCGGGAATCAGCAGATCCTGGAGTTGGGTTGTCCGGATTTCTCCTGTTCCGAAACGAAGGGCGATTTCAGCCACCACCGACAAGGCGTCGGCGGTAATGTGCCCAAGGGCAAGGGGAACGGGAATGGTCCGTTGGTTGCCGGGGTGGGCTTCCTTTTTTCGAATGACGGGAATCTCACCAGGCAATCCCTGCGCGTGCAAAATCTCCCGTTCCTGGCGATACAAATCGAGGAAGGCTTCTTCCCCGGAATCCGCGAGGACATAACGCAGCCGGGCCCGGTTACGGTTCGCGCGATTTCCATATTTGTCGAAAAGACGGCGGATTGCCTCGGCCACCCAAAAAACGTCGCCGACCGGGACAAAGTCCTCAATGCGGATGCCGGCACGAGGATTGACGCCCAGACCGCCGCCCGCATGGACCGCAAAACCCGGTTCCCCGTCGCGTATGCGCGCAAAAAAACCAAGATCGGCCACCGAGGCCAGCGCGCAATCCTTCTCGCAGCCTGAAAACGCTATCTTGAATTTTCGGGGGAGCATGTACGATCGCTCGTTTTGAAGAAGATATTCCGCCACCGCCACCGCATACGGAGCCACATCGAAAAGTTCATCCGTGCAAAGTCCGGCGCCAAAGCAGGCCGTGATGTTGCGGACGGTATTGCCGCCGCCTCCGCGCGAAGACAGGCCGGCTTCAAGAAGGCTCTCGACGACATCCGGCAAATGCGGAACCGTCACACCGTGAATCTGGATATCCTGCCGGGTTGTTACATGCAAGATTCCACTGCCGTATTGGCGGCTCAATTCCGCAATACGAATCAGTTGCCTGGAAAGCGCGATGCCCGCGCCTATGCGAACGCGCACCATGAACCGCCCTTTCTCCCGATGTTCGTAAATGCCCATGCCCACATGATGAGAATGGAATTCCTTCTCGGGCATTTCACCGCGCAAATAAGCATCCACCACGTTCCGAAACGCCAACGCATCGTTTCGGATACGCTCCGGAAGGTGTAGGACCGACGAATCGTCATTCATGGCATTCAAAAAAGGCTCCTTATATAAAATTAGTATCTTGGTCATAATAACAATGATTATACATCCAAATATTCCATTTGTCAAATAAATGAATGAGTTACGACGAACCGGCTATCAAACGGAACGTATGAAACCGGCAATAAATTCAACCGGTGGGACTTTATTTTCTTTGTCCTCAACTTCTGTGCATGGTACACAGAAGTTGCGGACAAAGAAATCATATCCTTGATCAAGGCATTGCGTCTGAGCTACGTTAGCGGCCTTTAGCCACGGGAAAAGCGATCATTCGCTTTCGACTTCAATGTCAATGGCGAAGTGATGTTCTCCGGTTCGCGGGCATTTGACCAACCACTCGCCCTTGGGTGAAACAACGCCTGTGGCGGCGTTGACAGCTCCATTCGGCACGGCGGCGTTGGCGGTGACGATATGGAGATTGCTTTCCATGGCCCTTAATACAAGGTTGGATTCATGGTAGGGGGTGTGGATTTCGCTTCCGCCTGAATTGATGGAGTGGAATATGACCTGTGCCCCCATTTGCCCAAGCTTATAGGTGAGGCGCGGGTCGGGATAAGGCCCGCAACCTGGCGTGACCCACAGATCGTTACAAATCAGGCAGCCAAACACGATCCCATGACGTTTGAACACACGCAATTCGCCGCCGGGACTGCAAAACTTGCGGTCACCGCTTGTCGGGACCAGTTTTTCGTGTGTCCCCAGCAAGCGTCCGTTGTCGCCATAAATGCGGCTTTGGATATAGGTCTTGCCTTCTTCACGCGCGCCGGTGCCAATGATGGCCGTGACGTAGGCCTGACGGCAAGCCGCCGCAATCTGCCGCCATGCCTTTCGCACCGCTTGATCGCTGAACTCCCCGTGATACCCGGTCAGGCTCATTTCCGGGAACAGGATGAAGTCGCAATCACTCATCGCAATGTAATGCACAATCTTTTCCAAGTTGTCAGACAAATTCGGCGTAACGAACATTTGGACCCCGGATACCCTGATCGTGGACATCGTTTATCCTCCGTTTGTGTTCTTCCGTCGGATCATATCACAAGGTATGGACGGTCCAACAAGTTGACAAAACCATGTCCCAGCCGGTACTCTTATGGCACAGAGGGATGGCGCGGCTGACGGCCGATCGTTTCCGAAAGCGCGCGCTTCCGCTTGGGCGGTCGCGCAGGAGACGAATGGCCGCTTTTGTTATTTTGGATATCCACACGGTTCGAGCGAGGCAACGAATACATGGCAAGAGAACGCAGAAAAAAACATCCGCTGGCCGGAAAGCAGATGACCGGCGCGGACATGATTATTCAGATACTGGCGGACGAAGGCGTGGACGTGTTCTTCGGCTACAACGGCGGGCAAATTCTTCCGACCTTCGATGCGCTGTTCCGCTACAATGCGGCGCAGGGTCCCAAGGATCAGTTGAATCTCGTTGTGCCCGCGAATGAGCAGGGCGCCGGATTCATGGCGTCGGGCTATGCGCGGGCCACGGGCAAGGTGGGCGTATTCGTCGCGACGTCGGGACCGGGGGCCACGAATTGTACGACGCCCATTCGCGATGCGATGGCCGATTCGATTCCGCTCGTTCTCATTACCGGTCAGGTGCCGACCCACGCGGTCGGCACGGACGCTTTTCAGGAAGCGCCGGTGTTCAGTTTCATGGGCGCCTGCGCCAAGCATGTCTTCATGGTGTCGAATCCGCTTGAGTTGGAAGCGACCGTTCGGACCGCGTTTGACATTGCCCGTAGCGGTCGTCCGGGGCCGGTTGTGGTTGACGTGCCCAAGGATATGCAGAACTACACGGGACCGTTTCTCGGCGAGGGACGCCTTGAACGCCGTGGCTATGATAATCGAATTGCCTCCTTGCACGAGGCGCGCTTGTCTTCCCAGGAAACCGATGCCTTTTTCCGCCTCTTGGGCAAGTCGCATCGCCCGTTGATCTATGCCGGGGGCGGCGTTATTAGCAGCAATGCCACCAAGGAACTACGTGCGTTTGTGGAACGATTCCGCATCCCTGTGGTGACGACGCTGATGGGCATCGGCGCCATTGATACAACCCATGAGTTGTGCCTGCGGATGCTGGGCATGCACGGCACGGCCTATGCCAATTATGCCGTCGAGGATTGCGATTTCCTGATCGCCATCGGCGCGCGCTTCGATGACCGTGTGGCCGGAAAAGTCTCCGAATTCGCCCCGCACGCCAAGATCGCGCATGTGGACATTGACGCCGCTGAAATCGGGAAAGTCAAACAACCCGATTGGGCGCATGTCGGCGACGCGAAGATGGCGCTGCAAGACCTCATCGAAGCCGGCAAGGGGTTCCGCCGTGACTTCGGACCATGGTTGCGGCATGCGTTGAAAATGAAGAAAGACCATCCGCTCAATTACAACCGGGCCAATCCCCTGATTCAGCCCGAATTCGTAATCGAAACCCTCAATGAAATGACCCGCGGCAATGCGATCGTCTGCACGGGCGTCGGACAGCATCAAATGTGGGCCGCCCAGTATTTCGATTTTCAGCGGCCCCGCACGTTTATCGCATCGGCCAGCATGGGCACGATGGGGTTTGGTTTGCCGGCCTCCATCGGCGCGCAACTCGGTTCGCCGGGCAAGACCGTCATTGACGTGGACGGCGATGGCAGTCTCCGCATGAACATCGGAGAACTCGAAACGGCGACCAGCTATAACGTGCCCGTCAAGGTCCTCCTCCTGAACAATACCGGCGACGGCATGGTGCTGCAATGGCAGCGGCTGTTCTACGGCCACCGCTACTCGGGCACCGACAAATCGCTGCGCAAGAAGGATTTCGTGAAAGTGGCCGAAGCGGATGGATTCACGTTTGCACGGCGGGTTACCGAGAAAGAACACGTCAAAAAGGCTCTCGATGCCTGGCTCGGCCACGACGGACCGGCGTTTCTCGATGTCACGGTAGACCAGAATGCGGATGTGTTTCCCATGGTAGGGCCAGGCCAGGGATACAAGGAAATGATTACGGGACCGTATATCCGATCACGTGAAGTCCCGCATCCGGAACATATCGAAACCGCCGATCTGAACGAATTATAACGGGAAAGACTCGCGTATCCGGGGCGTTCGGTTCCGATTCGGACATTGCCGTCGAAAGTCTGATTCTATGGTACCGGAATAAAGATGGATTGAACGGCGGCCTGAAGATCCTTGGCGAGTTGGACCTTGTCGGTTCCACGGATGGGTTCGGGCGCGAAGCGCACCGTGAACTCGTGCCACGGAAGCGCCAGCAGTTTGACAAGGTGAATGAAAAACGAACGCTCCGGTCCCCATGCTTCCAACTCTGAATCGGGAATTTTGCCGTCCGGCGTTCGGTAATACGGATCGGGACCGAACAGGACGACCTTGGACGCCGGGGGATATCCGTCGGGTGTGCGGCATGTAATGCTCGCGTAATGGACCGGGCAACCGGTCTGTACGGCCGATTCGAGTAACGCCGGACGGAACCGCCGTACGGCGCGTCCCGGTCCAACCACGCCCTCCGGGGCAAGCAAAATATTGCCGCCGGCGCGTATCGTGGCGGTCATTTCGTTCACCAGCCTTGGAATCTGATCGGCGCTCCGTTCGGAGAAAATCGGATCCAACCCAAGAAACAGGCGGCCTAAAAAAGGAAACGTGGCGTCCTCGGATTGAACGACGCACCGCATGTCGCAGAGGGCTTCCATCACAAATAAATCGCCCCATGTGATATGGTTGGTCACAAGAAAATACGGATCGGGCGGCGGCGTGCCGACGGTCTTGACGCGCATGCCGAAAATCGGCAACATGCGTTTGAGCCACAGCCGTGCGATTCGCTTGCGAAGAGTGGACGAGCCGGACCATTCAACAACCCGAATCGCCGCCCAACAAACAAAAATCCAGCAGACGCCACGGATTAGCCGCGAAGCCACGCGAAAAGGGGCGTATCGATCCACGAAGGCGAAACTCCTGTGAAGGCCGGCACTCCAAGGAGTTTGCATACGACCTCGTACATGTCCGGGTTGTTGATTCGCGCCATGCGGCCCACGGCCGGCGGCGAAAAAGGTTCACATTGGCCGTTTTGATAAGCCATCCAACGAAACGAGGGATCTTCGAGCGGCGCGTCGAATCGAAACGCCGCTTCTCGGGGCCGTCCGTCCGGGGTTACTTCCCGCACCTCGACGATCATGCGATCGAAGTGAACGGTGTCGCCCGGCTTGAAGGGCTCCCGCGCGGGATTGCGGAACGCCAGCGTGTATTGGTCCGTCAGGAATTCGTCGCCATACCGGAGCACGAGGGTGCGTTCGTCCTCGCGGCGCACCGTCAACGTGCGCGAACCCGCCGCCAGTTCGTAACAGCGGCGCGGCGCGGGCATATCAACCGACATGCGCACCACGGGCACGAATATGCCCCAAACGTCGGCCAAGGCATTGACCAGCACCACGGTATCCTCGCGGACGGCGGGATCCGAGGGCATGCGATCCAAATCACGCCGGACGGTCTTCTCGACGGCCACCGGCGTCAGGCTCATCAACGGCATCCCCACCGCCGCCACGACCCCGTGCAAGGCGATCCAGCAGACCAGCAGGCCGTAGGCATAGCGTCTCCGGCGCGGGGATTCGTCAATACGTATGACGGAAGAATCCCGGATTTCCGAGGAAGAAGAATTGCTCCGGCCAAGACGCCATGCAATGAAAAGGGCCACTAGCGCCATGGCGCCGATGCTCGTGCACATCAACAAGCGCGCCTGGGGAAACACGGCACAGGTCGGCAACGGGGCCAGCAGCGTTCCCAGCGCCCAGAAGCGCGCCTCGGCGCGTTCTCGAAGCAAGGGCCAAATCAACCATCCGACCAGCCCCAGAAACGCCAACGCGCCTGCAAGATAGGCCGCCGACAACGGTCCCGGGAGATAGTTCCAAATCATCGGCTCCCCGGCCGCCAATTCCGAGAAGAGCAGCATCGGCCAGTACTGGATAATCTTGACGGCAAAAGCCGCGGGATCGGACAGCGGGTCCGTGTACAGGCGGGAACTGAACACACCGTATCCAAGCGCCTTGTACAGAATGCGCCAAAGCCCCACCACCACCAGGTAAGGCAGCAGCGTGGCAAACCGTTTGAAAAAAGCCCCTCGATCGATGAAAAGCGCATAGGCAAACAGATAGCCCCCCGCCGTCACCGCTGCCTCGCCGCTCAACAGGCCCAGCGCGAGTGCACACCATGCCAGATACATGCCCGGTCGCCACGTGTCGCGCCGCCAACGGTCATGAAAGTAAATCGTCAGCACCACAAACAATGCCGACAACAAGGCGTTGCGATTGGCCAGCCAACCAGCCGTGAGCCCATGGGGTATGTCAATGGCAAAAAACAATCCGGCCAAACCCGCCACCCACGGCCGGTAATCGAATTCCGAAAAACGCCCCCCCGGTTTGATGGAAATATCCTTGCGCCCCGTGGCATTCGGGCTGAAAATGCGCTGATAAAGCAGCGTCACGACATAGACCAGCAGGGCATAGATAAAAATGCTGTGAACGTGCATGGGCCATGCTGTATTGCCGAAGAGTTTCCAGTCAACCCAATGGGTCAATGCGGATAAAGGACGGAAGAACGCGACCTGCCAACGTTCCGGCGCCCACCAGGGCATGCCGTGTTCCATGCGGATTCGGTTCCGAACGGGGTCGCCGTCCGAAAACGCAAAAATATCCACAGGAGAACACTTTAGGGAGGGTTCTTCTGGAAATCCATCCATTACGACGTGAAAGTAGTGATCGTCCATGGAGAAGCCTCCCCAGATGGACGGCGTCAAGGCAAAAGCGCCAATCAAGGCCGCGCACCACGGCACACGCGCCGGGTGTGCATTGCACCAATCGCGCATATACACAATAGATTGTACCAATTTGGCCACGTATTGCTCCTTCCCAACAAAATGTGGACTTCGCCCACTATACCGTCCTAATTGAATTATGTTTCACAAGATATCGGGATGAATTGAGAAGATTGAAACAGGTATCTATAATGGTTTTCGGAATGGAGGGATTGAAACATGCGGAAGACGTTGCGGATTGCTGGCCATGTCGCCTGGTGGTCGTTGATGGCCTTGTTGTTGGCGGGGTTGTACTTCTTTTTTTTCAAAAACGGGCCACAACCGATCCGCTACGATTTGTTGCGTGTTCCAAAGGGCGCTCCGGAAGCGCAGCCCGGATTTCCAACGTTTTATGCGGCCGGTGTCCTATGGGCATTGGGCCTTGTGGATGTGATTGAATTCGAGAACGTGCCCATTCCACCGGGCGTCGTGTTGAAGAAGGACATTGAATACGGGCGTGTGGGGGATCGCCCGCTTCGGCTGGATCTTTATACGCCTGAAAACCTGGACCGCCCCGCTCCGTGCCTGATATTCATTCACGGGGGAGGCTGGGCCGGCGGCGACAAGAAGGATTATGCCTACTACTGCGTTCGATTCGCGCAACGCGGGTATGTTGTGGCCAGCGTCGGTTACCGGTTCGTTCAGGAAGCCCTTTTTCCGGCGTGTATTCAAGACGTAAAATGTGCCGTGCGCTATCTGCGATCGCATGCCGCTGAACATCATATTGACGCGGACAAGATGTGCGCCATCGGGGGATCTGCGGGTGGCCATCTTTCGCTCATGATCGGACTTTCGCCTCATGTTCCGGAACTGGAGGGCGACGGCGGCTGGCCGGGCGTCAGCAGCCATGTGGCCGCCGTGGTCGATCTCTACGGCCCGACGGATTTGACCGTGCCGGGTGATCGCAATCATCCGATTCTCCGGCGGGCCATGGGCAAAACCTATGAGGAAGCCCCGGATCTCTACGCGCTGGGATCACCCATCAAGTTTGTCACGCCGAATGCACCGCCGATCCTGATTTTTCAGGGAAACATAGACGACCTCGTGCCTGTCGCGCAGTCAAACATGCTCGCCGAAAAACTCCGATCCATGGGGCTGCCCTATTGGTACGACTGCCTTTATGGTATGCCGCACACAATGGATATTCTCCTGCGCACCAATGAGCGTTGCCAGTACATCATGAATGCGTTTTTCGAGACATATCTCAAGGGCAATCCCGTCGAGGTGGCAGAAGCCGGAAGGCGGTGAACGCATACATCTTGATGCTGCCGTTTTCCGTCAGTGCGGGAAACGATTTCATGAACGAGGCGGCATTGCCACGGGCGTTTATAAAATCAATACGGAGAGGGCCGTAAAACCGCCGAGAGCGGCCATCACAATGCCGAGATAGGCCCATCCAAGGATTCCGCCCCAAGGAAATATTTCATGAAAACTCCGCGCCTGTATGATAATGACGGGCATTCGAATCAAATCCCATACTCCGAACACTTCCGCCTTGCCCAATGCGATCCAGAATTTTCCCTCATTCGCGGAAGGCAGATAAGAGACCAGATAGTATTTCCCGTCTTGGGGCAATGAAATGCGGTCCATTTCGAATTGCCAATCCACCGTTCCGGTGAATTCCTCGTGAAACACGGTCGGCTCCCGGCCTTCGGTGGAGAATATCGCGGCGCCCATTCCCTCGGGAACCGTGAAGGGCAATTCAGGCGCGGGCGGCAGGCCGGGACCCAAAAGGGCCGTGGCCGGGCGGAGTCCGGCATATCGGTCTATCTTGGGCAAACCCATTTGAAATTCAAGCAATTGGCCGGCCTGGCCGTCAAACGTCAGCCAGAGCAAAGGTTGTCCCTCCTTGGCGTGATGATAGGCGACCCTGCTGACGGAAATGTCTTTCACCGCATGCGCCGTTTCGGCATCCGTTGGCCCGCCATTGATTACAATGGGATTATGTGCCCATGCCGCGATCGGCACCGCCGCCAGAAGGCAAGCCAGTCCCAATGCCCATCCTGTTTGTTTGATCATCCATCGCCCTCCTTGTTGGGGGTCAAACAGACCCAATTCCACTTTTGCTTGTCCAAAATAACACAAACAGGAGTGTTCTTATTCTTTGTCTTCGCGCATAGAAATGATCCCTGTGATCCGATTAGAATGAAGATCAATCGCCGGACGGTTCGATCAAGGGATGCGTGGCGAAAACAAAACCGGTTGTTGTGAAAGGCGCTGACGCTGGAATGGAAATTAAAATCGGCAAGTGTTCGCAGACATGCACGGCCTGCGGGCGTTCATTTGTTCATGAGGAGACATTGACTTCCGTGGCAAGAGTTGAGCAAGGTTCGTTGTTGCGGGAGGACTATTGCATGTCCTGTTGGAATGTTGAGCGGGGCGCAAACGCCTTTTCGATATGGTCGCCCACTTTTTACGATGCCAAGGTGGCGGAGCAGGAACCGCCGGAGACCTTCTCGCCGCTGCGTCAGATTTTTTATGATTCGGTCGAGCGGGAGGATCGCGGGGAATTAGCCGTGGCGTATCTGGCGGCCCAATTGCTGCGGCGGCAAAAGGTGTTCCGGTTGATCAAGGAGTCCGATGAGGGAGATCAGGATGTCAAGATGATCCTGTTTGCGGATCGTATTGGCAACCGTTTGATAGAAGTGCGCGATCCCTGTCTTGGATATGCGGAATTGGAGGCTGGCCGCCAAATTTTGATAGAGCGTCTGGCCAGCCTGGAAAACCCGCCGAACGGAGCGGAGGAAGGAGCGGCCAATGCTCAATCCTAACGTAAACAAACCGACGCCGAGCGTGTCGCGGCTGAGTTCTGAGTTTTCATCGAGCCAACTCGTCATTGCAACCTGCGTTTTTCTAATCATGGCGCTGGTATGCTTTGCTCTTGGCGTATTGGTCGGCCGTTATGACGCCGCCGCTTCCCGTCCGAAACAAAACGTTCCGTCCGCCGAGACCGCCGCCGGGCCATCGAGGCCATTCCCTCCCGCGCCACGTGGCGGGAACACAGAACCGCAACCGGTTGGCGTGCAGAAATCGCCCCGGCCTGTGGTTATGCCGCCGACCCAGTCGCAAACACCGGGATTCCCTTCTGCGGATGGAGCGGCGCCGTCCGGCCCTCGCGTGAGCGAACATCCCGCACCGCCGGCCAAACCGGAAACGCCCGCGGCGCCTTCCGCCGCACCGGTTTCATCTCCGCCGTCCAAGCCCGAAACGCCCGCGCCGACGGCCGCCACAACAGAAGTGAAACCCGCAGCGCCGTCCGCGCCGTCGGCAACAACAACAACGCCTCCGGAATCGCCGAAACCGGATACGGAAAGTGTACCACCTGTCGTTGAAACACCGGCCGGTACAACCTTGCTGCCGGCAACCGCAGCGCCAGGCGTTTACGGTATCCAAGTAGCCTCGTTTTCGGGAGCGAACCGCCAGCAAATGGCCGAGGCCTCGAAAAAACGGCTTGAGGCAAACACCGATATGAAGGCGGACTTGCTTCCGTCCGAGGATGGCAAGATTATCCGCGTAATCGTAGGGCATTATCCCGACAAGGATTCCGCCGCCCAAGCCTGCGCGGAACTGAAGAAGAGGGCCGGATTCGCCGACTGTTTTCCTCGCAAGCGCTGAGGTAATAAACACATTCAATGACATTGTCAGAAAAAAAACGTTCAAAACGTTTGCCGCAGCTCGGATCAAGGACCGGCGACGGCATCAAGCGTTCATTGCCCGATGCACCCCGGCAGGGGGAAATTTCACGAACCAAGAAACTGAAAGTGTGCGTGATTGGTCCCGGCGCTTTGGGATGCCTGTTCGCAGCCCGGCTGGCGCAATCCGGCCTGTCGGTCACGCTGGCCGATTACCGGCCTGATCGCGCGGAACGTTTAAAAAAAAGCGGCATTGTGGTGGAATCTTCCACGGAAACGATTCATGCGCAGCCTGCGATTGTTTCCTGTATTCCCGAAGGAATGGATGTGCTGATTGTGCTCGTGAAAGCATATTCGACCCCGTTGCTTGAACTGCCGAAGACCGGCGCGGTGTTGACGTTGCAGAATGGCCTTGGCAACGCGGAGACTCTCGCCGGGCGCATTGGCAGCGCCCGTTTGCTGGCCGGCACGACATCCGAAGGCGCCACGCTTCTCGACGAGGGCCGCGTGCGCCATGCCGGCCGCGGCCGCACCGTCTTTGGCGCATGGACATCCTGCCCCGTCGAGCCGGCCTATACGATGATCAGCCAGGCCGGGTTCGATGTCGAAATCACGGAATCGCCCGGTCAATGTCTTTGGCAAAAGGCGGTCGTCAGCGCAGGCATCAATCCATTGACGGCCCTTCTCGACGTGCCCAACGGACAGTTGCTGGCCATCCGGGAAGCCCGGCAACTGATGCGCGACCTCGTGGTCGAAGCCGCCAAAGTAGCCGGAATCGAAGGATACCGGTTCAAAATAAGTCTCGTCGAACTGGCCGAAGAAGTATGCCGTCAGACCGCCGAAAATATCTCGTCCATGCTGCAGGATGTGCGTACCGGCCGCCGAACGGAGATAGACGCAATCAGCGGGGAAATCCTGCAACGCGCGCAGGCGGCCTCGCTGCCCACGCCCCGCACGCGCATGATCTGGCAACTGATTAAAAGCCTGGAGCAACGACGACCGTGACCGAAATTCCCGGTGTGTGCTACACCAGTCCGTACGCCTTCAGTGTGCGGCAGCGGTGCGCGTTGGCTCTGTTGCCGCCCCTGATCGCCGGCGCGATGAAACTGTTGTCGCGAAGCGCCCGGTGGGAGATCCGCGGCATGGAACATTGGGATGCAGTCCAACAAACGCAGGGCCGGGCCATCGTGGCCTTTTGGCATGAAACATTGGGGCTGGCGGCATGGCATCATCGCGGTTCCGGCGGCCACACGCTGACTAGTTACAGTTACGATGGCGAGATGGCGGCGCGGGTCGTGAGACGATACGGCATGATGGCCATTCGCGGTTCGTCTTCCCGGGGCGGATCGGATGCGCTTCGGAGTTTCGAGGCCGCCTTTCCGCATCTGTCGCGCATCGGTTTCACCCTCGACGGCCCACGGGGGCCGCGGCGCGTGGCGAAGCCCGGCATTGCGATTCTGGCCGCAAGGCTGAGATCGCCTGTGTTGCCACAAGCCTTTGCCGTGGCTCCGTCGTGGCGTCTGCATTCGTGGGACCGTTTTCCAATACCCAAACCGTTTGCCCATGTCATTGCGGCTTATGGACCGGCCATTCCGTCCCCGAAGGACGAATCGCCCGAAGCGGTCGAAACCATGCGCGCACAGGTCGAAGAGGCCCTGAACCGCCTTCATGCGGAGATCGAAGGAGAACTGAACGATGGAGACTTTTCGAGGCACCACGGTGCTGAGTGTCCGTAAGGACGGACGGGTTGCCTTGGGCGGCGACGGCCAAGTCAGCCTCGGCGCCACCATTATGAAGGAACACGCCACCAAAATCCGGCGGCTTGCCGATGGGCGCGTCCTTGCCGGATTTGCGGGCGCGGTGTCGGATGCCTTCGCACTCTTTGAGCGCTTCGAGGGCAAACTGGGCCAATTCAACAACAACTTGGCCCGGGCCGCCGTCGAACTCGGCAAGGAATGGCGAACCGATAAGTATCTTCGCCAACTCGAAGCCCTGCTCGCCGTCTGCGATACCGAAAAATCCCTGTTGATTGCTGGCAGTGGCGAGATTATCGAACCCGATGACGGCATTTTGGCCATCGGATCCGGGGGGCCGTATGCCTTGGCGGCCGCCCGCGCCTTGATAGCCCATTCCCATCTTGATGCCGAAGGGATAGTACGCGAAGGATTATGTATAGCAGCCGGAATATGTGTGTATACAAATACATCTATTTCTGTTGAGGTTTTGTGAGGTTTGCGCACATGGGAATTACGGTATGAGGATCCGGAATGGATATTCCCGCCGCCAATTTCTAGAATTGACGGTGGGAACAACCGCTTTATGGTCCTTCGGCATCGGCGTCCGGGCGGACGTCGCGCCATCTGAACGCATTGCGCTGGGTTTTATCGGGACGGGCGATCACGGCGTTCAGATGAATCTTCGGTCCTTTCTGCCGCAGCCGGACGCGCAGGTTGTCGCGCTGTGCGATGTTGATCAGGCCCGACTGGATTCGGCCCGCGATCTCGTCGTGCGTGCGTATGCGGAAGACACCCGATCGGGGAAGTATGCCGGGGTGTTTGCGACGCGCGACTGGCGCGAGGTCGTTGTCCGCGACGATATTGACGCCTTGGTCGTGTCCACGCCGGATCATTGGCATGTCATCCCTTCGATTGCAGCGGCCAAGGCCGGCAAGGATGTTTTCTGCGAGAAACCGCTTGCGCTTACCGTCCGGGAAGGGCGCGTGTTGAGCGACGCGATGATGCGGTACGGGCGGATTTTTCAAACGGCGAGCGAAAACCGGTCGAAACAGAATTTTCTGCGCGCCGCGGAACTCGTGCGCAACGGCCGAATCGGACGGTTGTGTCGGATGCAAACATGGCTGCCCGTCGATCCGCATCAGCTCGCGCATTTGAACCGCCTGCATGCGCCGGAGCCTGTACCCGCCGGTTTCGACTACGACATGTGGCTGGGCCCGGCGCCGGAAGCGGCCTATACGCCGGGGCGTTGCCATTACCATTTCCGCTGGATCTCGGACTACAGCGGCGGTTCGTTGACGGATTGGGGCGCGCACCTGAACGATATCGCGCAATGGGCCAACGATTCGGAGACGACCGGTCCCGTATCGGTCGAGGGCAGGGGCGTCTTTCCGCGCGAAGGACTGTACAATACCGCCGTGGAATGGGATATCCGTTATGAATACGCCAACGGCGTGACGCTCGAATGCCGGAACGGTCCGCCGTGCATCCGTTTCGAAGGGACGATGGGATGGATTCAGTGCGGGTGGGACACCTTCGAGGCCAGTTTGCCCGATTTGTCAAAGACAGTCATCGGTCCGGAAGAATGCCGCCTTCGGACGTGTCCGCAGCGCGAGCAACGCGACTTTCTCGATTGCGTCAAATCGCGTCGTCCCACCTATGCGCCTGCCGAAGTCGGCCACCGGACGGCGACAATCAGCCACATCGGTAATATCGCCATGATCCTTGGGCGCAAATTGCGGTGGAACCCCAATGACGAGCGATTCGTCAACGATATGGCCGCCGACCGGATGCTGACGCGCCCCATGCGCAGTCCATGGCGGCTGGAGTAGGCGCAGACGGATCGGCTGTACACGGTGGATAAAGTGGGGTGAAAGAACCCAGAAACCCTCTCGTCCATGGCGTTTCTGTCTGAAAAGGACGTTATTCGATCGCTGCCGAATGGGATCAAAGCCCGCGATCAGAAATAGATGACGGTGGACAAATACAGCAGGTGTTGGTTGACGTCCTCGTGGAAGCCCGGTTCGAGCGCGGTTCCGACGAGGGTGTCGCGCCGGACGTTGTCGCCGCGACGGTATTCATAGGCGAGGTCTATGTTCACGCGGTTATACATTAGCAAACCGAGTCCCAATGCAAATCCATAGTAATCGTCCGTGTCTCCGTTGGCGGGTGCGATGCCCGTGGGGGTGTCATGTCGTCCGCTGGCCGGTTCGGGATCCCAGAAAATACCCGCGCGCACGCTGGGCAGGAATTTCTGGCGGGGCTTGTCGGGATTGAAGAAAACATACTCGCCGCCCAGCCGGAGGGTATAGGTGGGATCGGCGGGGCTGATGCGCTTGTCCAGATTGGTCAACGGCGAGACGCGCGCGCCCGCCAAGGCGGCCGGGATACCCGGTCCGGTCCCGCGAACCTGAATCGGACCGTCCGGATAGATCTGAACGAACGAATTCCAGTTCCGGCGCGTGATGTCGAAAGTCAGGGTCAGTTTGTCCTTCGGGAAGCGATAGGCCACGCCGACACCCATGGAGGCGGGCCAATCAATGCGCAATTTGGTGCGGAATTCGTTGCGTCCGAACACCGTGCCGCGAAATTCGTCCACCTGCGTATAGTCCACATCGGTCGAATAGGCCGTGTGATACACCGCGCCGAAACTCAGGCGGTCGGTGGCTTTGTACAATGCGCCAAAGGTGTAATTGAGTCCCTCGATGTTTTCATATTTTTCGTGGGTGTTGTGCGTGCCCGCGCCTGTAAAGGGGATGAGGCCGCCGCCGGGGGCGCGAATCACCCCGCTGACGATGGTTCGCCGCCGCGTGACCGATTCCCATTCGTTGTCGCCGATGATCGAACTGTCCCAGATGTTCACGGCCATGCCGATGGACAGCCGGTCGGTCAGTTCGATGCCTGCCGCGGGCGACAACGTCGCAAGGCTTCCCTTTTGCTGAAAATCAATATACCCGGACCAATGGGTCCATGGGGCGGCCGGATTTCGGACATTGGAGGTTTGGCCGCGGAATGCGAGTGAACGGTCGAAATCGTATTTACGCTGAAAATTGAGACTGAGCACGAGGTTGCGCCCGCTCAGGGTCCATGGAATCGGATAAACGAAACTCAGGTAATTGAGTTCGTCCAGATCCACGCGGTATGTTCCGTCCGGGGTGACGAATCGGGTATCGGCGAATTTCTCGTTGAACCATTTCCAACTGTAGACGATGGATAGTTCCGGACGTTCGAGTTGCGTAAGGCCGCCCGGATTCCACGAAGCCGCGGTGGCATCGTCCGCCACGGCGATAAAGGCACCGCCCATGCCGAGGGCGCGCGCGCCGCTGCCCACGAAATTGGGCGAAGAATTGACCTTCTGGGCCCCCGCACCGGCGGACACCAAAAGACCGATTGCCAGCACACTACATGGTAAGAGCCGCCATCCCCTTTTCAAACTTGACATTCTCGTTTTCCCGTTTGATTGCCTTGGCCTTGGATGCGTTCGTCAGGATGCTTTCGATTCGCGCCCGGCCGATTTCCGTTATTTCGCCCTGCTCCAAGACCTCTCCCGTACTGTCGTCAATCCATGGTTCGCCCTGTTGAACAATCAACAGGTAGGCGCCCGGTTGGATGCCGTCTTCCTTCGTCCAGTTGACCAGCATCTCGTCGCCGGATGGATTTTCCTTCACGGCCATCAGTTCTCCCGAAAGACGCGGGAAATTCTTGCTGAACATGTCGGCCAAGGTGTTGCAGCCGGCCTCGACCTTGGCGCGGTCCGCCTTGTCGTCTATGTAGACATCGAGGGGACCTCCCACGAATTCGGACGTTTCAGCGCTGACCGCCCGCGCCTTGATTTCGAGCCCTTTCTGGTCACGGTCGAACACGTCGGCCACGACGAAAACCTGGGCGTTTGTCAATTTCCCGAGGCTTATCGCGTCCTTCGGGTTGGCCAAGGCGGCCGCCAATTGCTGTTCGGTCAGCACTTCCTGCAGATGTTGGCGATCGATCACGCGGAATCGCTTGCCTTCCAGGAGTTTACCTTCAGTGCTGATTCGCAAGAGTTCCGAAGTGGCCGGATCGACGTTCTGGCCCGCGAATCCCAACACGGCCACGGGCATTTTCGATTCCGGCTTGTCCAAGCTGACGGGCTGGAGGGCCACCTCGAATTCCTTGACGGCCTCGTGACCCTGATCGTCCATGGCTTTCACGGACACGGCCATTTTCGCCGGGGCGCCGCCGTCCTTCGTCTCGATTGGAATGCGCTTGTTAAAACTTTCCTTCGGGGCGCCCGTCAATTCGGCAACGGGTTGTCCGTTGATACTCAGCGAAGCTACTTTGCTAGCCGATACGGCGTCGCCGGAAACGGTCAGCGTCTTACTATGGCGATAGGGCCGGGCGGGATCGGGCGACTTCAACGCAATGTTCACGAGAGGCGGGGCGGTTGCCGAGGCATCCTGTCCGAACAACAATTCGGAAAGAACGGCCAGATTTCCCGCTGTAGCCAGTTGCATCCACTTTGGGGCGCGCTGTTTCAGCATCCAAAGGCGCGCCGCGGCCGAATTGGGTTTGCCCTTGAAAACTTTGCCCGCGGATCGCGTCTCGTTTCCGGCGATATCCTTGGCGATGACAATAAAGGTGTTTTCGCCGTCGTGAAGCGGCAGATCCGTTGCGAACGACAACCGCTTTTCGCCCGTGGATGATTGGGCAAGCGTTTTTTCGCCTACGGTGATGGCCGTCACGCCGTTTTTGTCCACCGATGTGCCTTCCAGGCGGGTCAAGGCCGCTTCGGTGATCATCGCGTCCGTCGGGGTATAGATTCCGATTGTCGGGCCGGTGAGATCCACTTCGACCTTGATGGTTTTCGTGGTTTCCTTGTCGCCCAAGTTGCCCGCGGCGACCTTTATTTCCTGTGTGCCTTCCTTGAGGGGAACATTCTGTTTGAAGGTGATGGCTTCGGCGCTGTTGCGCTGCGGCAGGGGATTGTCGTTCAGCTTGACGTTGGCGACGCCGACCGGATCGGCCACTTTGATTTCAACAGGAATTTCCGGCGTGGCAATCACGGCGCCGTCCGGCACGGAAGTTTCGACAGCGGGCGGCGTTTCGGCCTTTACGGCGCCCTGCGCAATTTTTTGCCGGGTTATCAAATCGAGGTAATGATGCGCCCGCGCCGTGTCCACGTGAGAGAGGGATGTCTTGAGATACTTTTCGGCTTCGTCCAGGCGGCCCAGATGATAACAGGCCACGCCCATTTCACGATTGGGGAAATATTCGACGAAATGGAGGCCATAGGTTCGCGTCTGCCAGGCATCCTCCGCCCGGCCGGCCAGCGCTTTCTTCAAGTCGGCTTCCGCTTCCTTGTAGAATTCGCCGGCGATGTACGATCCGGCCCGTTCGTAATAACTCCACCAGCGGCCGCGGAAAACGCCCTTGGTTACGCCGTATTCTTGTCCGTCCTTTTCAATCCGGCCCGGCGCGGCACAGCCTCCGCATGCCAAAACCCCTAAAAGCATCACTGCAAGATATCGTTTCTTCATGATGTACCCCATCCTAACCTCCTCCTAAAGGTTAGCATACAATATCGTAAAAGTAAAGTTATTTGTCGAAAAAAGTTGGACAGCGATGACAGGAACCGATTCGGAATGAAGGCGCTAACCTGCCGACGCCTTTCCTTGTCGGGAATAAATCGCTACGACCACGGATTCGGTCCGGCATAGGGCGCTGTGCCACGGAGCGTCGAATCCGGCTCGACGGTCAGCAGTTTCTCGTCGGTGGTGTCGGGCGGGAGTATGAAACCGTAATACCGTCCCATCCAGTAGGCATCGAGGAAGGATGAAGGATCCTCGACAACACGCCCGCCGGCGCCGCCGTTCAATTCCAGCGTGCAGTCCGACCAGCGCATCGGCCCGCGCTCTCGCGGCGAAATGGCTCTCGTGCCGCCCGCATAGGCCGTGTAGCCCGGCGGCGTGGCGAGATCGGCCCGGTGTTTGTTCGTGAATGAATACGAAACCAGATCGAGCGGCCACTCGCGCAGATGTTTGACGGCGGGCAGGATTTCGCAGTCGTTACCCGTGAGCGCGCCGTAGATAAAGTTGAACCACGGGGTCTGTTCGATGCGCTTGATTTCCCAACTGCGGTCGAGGCTCCTTCGGTAAATCGAGCGCAGCCGCGGATCGGTTTCGTATCGCAGGAGGTTGTAGTACAGAAAAAAGGCGAGGCGGTCGTCGAACCGCGTGATCATGTTCGGTGGAAAAGTGTGTTTTTGCCGAAGCACATGCTCGGCATATCCCATGTCAATCAGTCGGCGATAGGCTTCCTCGAATTTTGGATCGCCCGTGATGGCGGCGGCGGTGCGCATATAGGAAAGAATGCCGAGACCGTTCAATCCGCGTGCGTAGGCGCCCCCGGCGCTGTCGAAATAGGCCGGATCCCAGCGCGCCCAGCGGGTGGGTTGACCGTCCAGATCGCGCAATACCCATCCATTGTCCACAATGTGGCCCGCGATGCGCGCGATATGTTCCTTTGCCTGATCTTTTTCATGGCCTTCAGCGACAAGGTCGTAAAAGATGGCCGTGCCGAAAAAGTGCGCGTCGGTTTCGTCGCTGGAGGTGTCGCCCTTCCACTCGAACCGGGCATCCTCGGCCTCGTGCCACTCGGCGGGCAGGCCGCCCGAACCGTGTTGCGCCTTGTGTCCGAGTTCGCCCTTGGCCCATATCGATCGCGCGGGAAAACCGGATATCGGCGTGATCTCCTCGCACCACTTGATTGCGCGGAATGCCTCGACCGCGTTTTTGCGCGCGGTCTCATCGCGCGTGACCGCATACTTGAAACACATCGCGGCCAGATAGTCGCAGGTCCAGCCCGCATCATTGTCGCTGACTTCGCGTATCCATGCCTCCTCCTTGTTGTTCCACAGGAGGATGTGGACGAATCCCAGGCGCTTCTGTCCCCAGTTTTCGAGGTGCTGCTCATACAGGGCCGCTTTCTTTTGCAGCGTGAACGGCTGGTATTCGATGATGCCGAGACCGCCGTTCGTGGCCATGTAGACGGTATGGCCCTCGCACGCGATGGCATGCACAGCATCGTCCGGAAGCCAGCGTCTGCCCGCGAAATAGTGAAATTCGCCGGCGGTCATGCGTATCGCGCCGTGCGTTGTTCCCACCCAGATATCGCCGTCGAATCCTTCCGCGAGGCAGGTTGTGTCCTCGTGGCACAGGCCTTCCTTGCCGGACAGATGCGAAAAAGCCATCCCGCGCAGGACGTCCAAACCGCGGCCCGTGGCGATATACAAGCGGTCCCCGCGCGACAAGAGATCCCGCGGCTTGCCATGGACCAGTTCGCCCCAATCGGCCACGTCTTCCGCGTTCAGCGCGGCTCCGTCGAGCAACAGCAAGTCGTTTTCGCACAGGAAATACAGCGTTTCGGCATGCGATGCGATTCGGATAATGGGACTGAGGTGCACGGAAGTGGCGGGCGGTGGCGGACCGGCGAAAGAAATTTCCTGCAAGCGTCCATCAACCAGCCGGTATACGTCGCGGTCCGTGGCGGCAAAAACCTCTCCAAGATGTTCGCATACATCCACGAACTTCCCCTCGGCCACCGGTGTCCATTCGCCGTTTCGATAATGCGTCAAACCGGTCTCGGTTATTACCCACAGATCGGATCCGATGCTCCTGAGACGCTTCACGGCGGTTACCCATCCGGCGACTTTTTCAAGCGCAAGGCCATTCAGACGCAGCAGTCCGCCTTTCGATCCGGCATACAGGGCGCCTTCGTGCATGGCCAGCGTCACGATGGGATCGGTGGTGGGAACCTGGCGCCCCACTTCCTGCAGGTACACCTCGTCGCGGACGGGTTTCCAAAAGGTTCGTTCGGGTTCCGCAGCCAGAATGATCTGCGAAGCCGTTATAAGTGCGAACAACATCGTTTCACCTCCTATTTCGGACGGAAGATCGTGGCTTCACTGGACACGCCGGGGACTCTATTTCGGCAACAGCCGTTCGGACTGTTCGGAGAATTCCTTGCGCTCATATAGAATATACACGTTTCCAAACTGCGGCACGTATCGGCTCAGTCCGGCAACGAAGCATGATTCACCCACGGTCTTTTCACTGGAGGCGTCTTCATACGGCCTCCGGATATCTACCCAGAACTTCGGAGCATACCGAGCATCGATGCCTTCGTAGTCGCGACGCGCGAGAAAAGGAAGAATGTCCGGAGTAACGATACCGACGAGATCGAGAATGGGGTTGTCCAAGTAATAGCCAAAGTATCCCACCTCGCCGGTTGCTACCGTCGCATGCGAATCGCCTCGCGCTGTGATGACGGCGCACATTTCATGGTAGGCTGGCGCCCTGGGATCGCCGCGGGAACCGATTGCCAAGTCGAGAGCCGCAAAGAAACGTAGTCCCAGTATGGTGAACAACAGCAAGCACGCGAAACCGACGCGACATGGACGCGTAACTCGGCGCATTTCCAGGAGCGATCTGCCGGCGCCGATCAGTCCGATACCCACGCCGTAGGTCCATGCCCAATACACGGGATGTCGATACCAACCGGCGTATGCCGGTACTTGAAGAATCGTGTAGGCGGCGATGTAAAGTGACACCCACACCACAATCACCCAGAGGAACCACAGTCGCCGCCGCCACGCGTAGAACACGCCATATGCGGCAAACCCCCAAAGCGGTACAAAGAGCCGAGGATACAGATGCGAGAGGTCGAGATCCCAACTGGGCAATTCGGCCAGTAGGGCCGATGAAAACAGATTGCCCGCGGAACTGCCCCGGCCCTGCATCATCTTCACCTTGAGCGTGTGCGGGAAGATACTGCCAAATGAGAACTCCGCAAACAAGCTCCATGCACCAAACACGACCATGAAACCCAACACCACGGGCAGAAAACGTCCGGCAAGAGCCCGGCCTTTGCGAAAGTCCGATGGCGGTTTGGCGCAAACGGCCACACACAGAAATGCCGGAATCAATAGCCCGCCTTCGCCTCGCGTGAGATAAAGAAATCCCGTGGCAAGCCCGGCGGCAAGCATCCGTTCACGGAGGTAAAGCACAATGGCAGCAAGCATGATGAGCTGGAACAACGTCACTTCGCCACCGGGATAGAACCGGAAATGGGTCGCAAGAGTCGTCCCAAGGACACATGCTTCCCAACGTTCCAACCGCAACGTACTGTGCGCCAATTGGACAATCCACAATACTAGGAACCAACAGAACACGGTAAGAAGAATCGCCGTGCGTTCAATCGGAATGGAATGAAAGATGCGCCCGCAGGCAGCGGCAACGAGCGCGAGCAGAGGTGTGGTAGTTCCCAAAACTCCACGAGATGTGTTGAAGGCAAAGCCATGGCCCGCGACAAGCGACTTCACGTATGTGAGAGTGATAAGGGCGTCATCATTGATATCCGTCCATGGACTCAGGCCGATCCATGCGCAAATGACGACCGCAAGCACGGACATCGCGGGCAAACAAGCGAGAACGGACATTCCCACGCCGCGACATCGTGATTTCGAGAGTCCGTTCGATTCGGAAGACATTTCATTCTTTCCTCCAGAACCGAGCCTTCCCTTGCGGTACGGATTTGTCATCGACGCGGTTTTCCGATCGTTGTCTTGACGGCAATAAGAGTAGCACCATGCATACGCATGGTTCGACCTCCTATTTCAGCACGGACTTTGCAGCCTTTTTGCCCGCAACAACGACGCACTTGACGCCGATCTTGTCCGCGAACGGGAAGCGCGGCGGAAACGACGCTTCGTCGAATCGCGGCAAACCGTAATTCGTGCCAACGGCGCCGTTGCCCGTACCCGGTGCGCCGAAATATTTCCAGTCCGGTATCGGGCCTTCGAGAATCCGCGCGGCGTTGCCGTCCTTGCCTTTGACGCATATCGCGGAAAACATACAAGGCGCGTTGAAGAAATCCATCTTGTTGCGAACGGACACGTGCGAAAAAGCGCCCGTGCCTTCGATGCAAATCATTCCCGCGCCAATACCGCCCAGCGGAAACGCCACACGGTTTAGTTGCGCGCCCGTGTAAGGACCATTGTAGGCATGTTTCGGCATGGCGCTTTCTCCCGGTGCGATTGAGGCCGTAATCAGCAGGACCAGCGCGCCGCCGGTCATGAATCCATTGCGCATGTGTGATTCCCTTTCCGCTTAGGCGGCAATTTCCAACATACCCCATTCCGTAATCGCTTTTCTATTCAACGATGCGGATGCCGAAAAACGGGGAAGAAGGTTTATTCTTTGCGGCGGAAAGGGCGGGTCAGGGTATCCATCACTTCGCCGGCCGCCTTGCCGGCATTTTCAAGGCGCTGGGTCGGCCGCAGTCGCACCTTCATGTCGTAGGGTGAATCGTATACTTGTAAATCCATCCCCGTCATGCCGCCGACACGCGATACGACAGTCCCGACGAGTGGCACTTTGCTCAGCAAACCCGTCACAGATTCCAGGAAATTGATGCGGAGGCGCACATCTGTCGAACGGCGCGGAAAATCAACCCATCCCTCGGCGATCATGGAAAGGTAGGGATTTTCCATGTCGGCCTGCTGAAGGGTCCACACACCGTCTTCGATAATCACCGCCGCCCGGCATCGGTCGAAATCAAGGGCGTCTGTGCCGTATTCGGGAAGACGTAAGCGGATCAGGGTCGTCGTTTTCAGCAGGTTGCGCAAGGGGGTCGCAAAGGCGACATCGCCGAGCGATCCGTTATGGGCCTCAAGGCTGAACCCGCCGTTGGCGCCGTCCATGGCTTCCGTGCCCGATCCGGTGGGAATGATCATCGTGACTTTTCCGGTAACAATGCCGGCGAGGCCGCGGGGTTTGTCAAAAACGATCGCATCCACAAACCGCAAATCGGCCTCCTTCGCTTCTAAATCGAGGTTTACGTGTCCGCGTTGCCCGCCACGCGAGGGGTAAACTTCAATGGACCCTGTGAGGCGTCCCGTGTTCGGGATTCCCGCGATGTTGGCGGCGTGAATGATTTCGTCGCGCATCGAAAACACGCCGGTGACATTTTGGGCGCCCGCCTTGCGATAGATCAAGGTGTCGAGCGAGACCTGCAATTCGCAGGCGAACGGCGTGGGGGAGCGCGGTTTCTTTTCATCCGTTGGCTTGGGGCTTCGCTTGTAGTCGGGCAAGTGATCGACAAAGTAGATGACGTCGTTCAGATTGAGGCGGCTGCCGTTCGCGCTTCCGTGGAAAACGCCGTCAATCAATTCGGCATTGAAGGTGCAGTCCGAATCGAGTCCCCGCGCCCGGACGTCTTTCAGGACAACCCGTTTGCCATGAACCGTCACTGTGCCGGAAACTTTGTCTATGCCTAAATCCGGCGCGATGAATGCGCCGGCGTCTTCGAGTTCGAGGGTGGCCGCCAGCGGCTTCGAGCCAAAAGAACCACGCACCCGTCCATGGATGGTTCCGTGTTGGGGCAGCAGTCCCGCCAGACCGGCGAGATCCAGGGTGATGTTGTCCACATAGGCGCCGCCGTCACGGATTCGGACAGGAATGTCGAGGCCGCCGTACTGAACATGGAAGGCGTCCAGTTTCATGCCGCCCTGTAGGTTCGGCATTGCCTTGACGTGGAGCGGATCGCCCCGCTTTTTGTACAGATAATCCCCGAACACGGCGTCCACATCGTCCAAGTCCGCTTCAAGCGTCCATTGGGGATCCGCCTTCGATTTTTGAGCGCGCAGAATGACCGATCCGTCGGCTTCCATGGCCTTGGGGAAAACCGGCTTCAGTGGCGCGAGTGGAATTTCCAGCGACGCATCGAGTTCACCGACCTGCCATTTGCCTTCATGCTTGGACAAGTTGATTTTTACTTGGCAAGGGGGGGCGCCTTCACGGGTGATTTGTACCGGAACCATTTCATTTTTTTCTGGAGGCCATGTGGATTCTATCTGAAAAGTGGACAAGCCGAAATGTTGAGCCAAGGCGAGCCAGGATTCCCGTGACGGGAGTGTTCCCAAGAAGGAACCTACGCATTGGGCGAGATCCATGACCAGGGTTCCAACGAGACGTTTCTTACCGGTGTCATAGCCTCCCCGCAACGTTAGGGTGCCGGCCCGCTCCGATCGCGTTTCGAGATCGAATCGGAAACCTTTGGCGTCCACATTGGCTTGCGCGGTAATATTGGACAGTTTTTCCTTGAAGCCTGCCGTTTCAAGGGTCAGGCGTCCGTCCTCGATTCCTGCGGCCATGTCCAGGTCGGCAGGAAGGCCCTTGCTGCCAAGGGTCGCCTTGAAGCGTTCAAGCGTCAGCGTCCCACCTAGGCCGCTTATCAAATCTTTCGGAAGAAATGCGCCAATCGGCGCCTGATCAATCGCGGCTTTTCCGTGCAAATCGAGCGCAATCGCGCCTTTCCGGGGAACCATCGAACCCGAAACGACAATTCCATTGGCCGAGATATTCTCCACCGTGATTTGTCCCTCTTTGAAGGCGAAGCGGCCTTTCAGTCCCTCAACAGGCAACGGTTGAACCAAGGGAGGTCCCGCAATCGTGAAGCCTATGTTGTCAAGGGCGCCTTCGGCATTGAAATCGCCGGGAAATCCTTGCCCGGCGCGGATGGTCGCCGAAATCGTTTCAAGTTTACAGACGCCCTTGATATCCGCGATCGGAAAAGAAGGGGGCGCCAACGCCAGCCACGACGGCAGGAGGGTCGCCGTTCCGCTTGCCTCACAAACCACCGACTTCTCAGCCCAATTCACGCGGAGCGTGCCCGTCAGTTGAAGGGCGTCCGCCGCCAGTTCGTTTATGCGAAAGACATCGTCTTCCGCGGTTAGATCGGCATGCACATCTGTCAACAGCCGGCGCCCATCCCGGGAATAGACATCCAATCCATTGAGTGACGCGAACCCTTTTGCCACGCGAATTTCACGTTCCGTGTTCAATCCAAAAATGACATCCTTCAACGCGCATTCGGCATCCTTGCGAGGTTTCAGGCAAATGGTGGTTTCGGACGATACGGCGGCCAGCGCGGCCATTGCCTCGGAATCGGCGCGCGCTTCAACAATCCGACAGGCCACTTGGGCGGATGGTTCCCATGTGAGATCGGCCGCCAGCGACGTTCCCGAGGATGCCCACTCGATGTCGTTGATAGTCAATGCGTTTTCCTGCCACCAAGCCAAGGCGGAAAGGGTCCCGTTCAACACATCGAGCGGCGTATTATGAACAGCCCCGTGGATTTCCGCCGACACGCGGCGGATGTTGGGCGCGTTGATGGAAATTGTGGCTTCGGCCTGGCCGCCTGTCCATTCGGGCCGTTCCGCCAGCCGGGTTAGATCAATCCCCTTGAGAGAAATCTTGCCTTGGCCGCCCAAGCCATTGTGGGGCGTCAGTTTACCTTCGATAAGGAGTTTGGCGTCCCTGCCCCATGCCGGCAGGTTCGCCGTGAGACGCAACGGCACGGTTTCGGCCGTCAATGAATGGGCCGTTCCGTCGAACGTGGCCCATACGGTTCCTCCGATGCCGTGTCGGATTTCACCTTGCCGAATATGGAATCGCTCAATGTCAAGGAGCGACGGGAGGGAAGCGCTCTTCCGGTCCGGCTTCTTGAAGCGTTCGGCGATGTTCCGTAAAACCGACAGATCCTTCGGCAAGACAAGCGAAACATCCGAAAGGGTTATTCCTTCGATTGCGATGCGGCCTTGTGTAAGGCCGGCCAAGCGCAGCGATGCCGTGGCGCGGCGGATCAGGAGCCGGCATTCCGCGTCCCCCACGGCGATGTCGTCAATGCCAATGCCGGGAACGGGAAAAAGACGAAGCCTCATCCGTCCTACGGATACGGGCATGCCCGTGGCGCGTTCGAGCGACGCGACAATCTCCGGCCGGTATCTCTCGATATCGGCAAAGCGAGTGGCTGCCATCACGCCCAGCGCCACGAGAGCCGCCAAAACCAAGACGACAATCGCATAACGGCGGCGGCGTATCGCGGCGGCTATGTCTAAATTGGCGACCATGGTGAAAGTTTATCACAGGTGAGGTCTGAACCGTTTCCCTTAAAAATAAATAGGGTGCTGTTCTTGTATTGCCGCCCGAATGCAGGACTCTTGACGAAAATGGCCGGGAATCGTCATGTTCCACGCAAAAAAATTCCCCTTTTTCATCGCGTTTTAGCACAACAAGCGATTCGGCAAGAAATGGAAGCCGGTACGAACCGAACTGCGGACAATAAATAGGCCCGGAACTTTTTCGGTGGTTTCTCTTGAAGCAATTTGCAGGGTGGTGCTATACTCGATTCGTACAGGGCGAAACGTCTGGGCATGCGGTAGGATAAACCGCTTTCCGCGTTTCGCAGCGAAAAGCGGGGATCCGTCTGTCATTGGATGGGCGGCCGCATAAAGAGATCGCCGTGCCTGCAGGCATGGCAAAACAAAGAGGAACTTGGAACGTGAGATCGTTAAGCGCCGCGTTTGCAAATGTGTTTCTGACTGTTTTGTTGGTTCTGGGATCGGTCGCCGCCATGGCCCAAGAGGCCAAGCCCGCGGCCAATGCGTCGGGCCAGTACAAAATTGGCGTGATCAACCGCAAGCAAATTCTTGACGGATATAAGAAAGTGAAGGCCGAATATGAAAAACTTCAGGCCGAAGTCGAGAGCCGCCAAGCCAAAATAGATGAATTGTCCAGTAAAATTGATGCGGCCAAAAAGGCCTATGAGGCCGAAAAGGAAAAACTCAGCCCCTCTGAACGCGCTGAAAGGGAAACGGCCATCCAGAATGATTACCGCGATTATCAGGCCAAACTTGCCAGTAATCAGGCGGACATAGACACCAAGGAAAAGACTCTGATGAAGGCCGTTTTTGAGGAAATTGACGCGGCGGTGGATGCGATCGGCGCGAGCGAGGGCTATCACATCATTCTCGAAGGCGGCGGTCGCACAGGCGCGGTCTATTTCAGTCCGACGGTGGATATTTCGCAAAAGGTCGTGGATGCGCTGAATAGTGGCGTTTCGGCCAGTCCCAAGGCGGAAGAGAAACCGGCCGCCAAGACCGAAAAGCCGAAGCGCTAAGCGGCACAGACATCCGGTCTCAACCCAGCCGAAATCATATTGAGGAATCGGATTGGACGAATGAAAAAGTCCGTGGGTGAGATAGCTGAGTTGGTGGGCGGCGAGGTCTGGGGCGATCGCGAGGCCGAAATCGTCGGCCTCAACGGCATCGAGCAGGCTCAGCCGGGCGAACTAACCTTCCTGAACAACACCCGGTATGCCCGCTTTCTGGAGGCGACCGGCGCCACGGCCATTCTCGCCCCGCCGGAGGTCGTTCTCCCCGGAAAGACGTTTATTCATGTCAAAAATCCCTATATCGCCTTCGTGATGGTGTTGAATGCGTGGTCGGAACCGCTCAAGCCCTGTCTCCCGGAGGGAGTACACCCAACCGCCATCATCGGAAAAGGCGTCACGCTGGGCGATCATGCAGCCATCGGACCTTATGTTGTCGTGGGGGACGATTGCGTGATCGGTTCGGGCGTGATGCTGTATCAGGGCGTATCCATCGGCGCCGGCTGCACTATTGGCGAGGGAAGTGTCCTGTATCCGAATGTCGTTGTCCGTGAGCGGGTTAGCATTGGCGCCCGATGCATCATTCATGCGGGTGCGGTTATCGGAAGCGACGGTTTCGGGTTTGCGCCATTGGGCGGAACGTGGTTCAAGATCCCGCAGGTCGGCACGGTGATCATTGGTGATGATGTGGAAATTGGATCGAACACGGCCATCGATCGCGCGACCTTTGGGCGCACGGTCATTGGACGCGGCACGAAGATTGACAATCTGGTCCAAGTAGGCCATAATGTCCAAATCGGCGAACATTGCGTTGTTTCAGGGATGACAGGAATCGCCGGCAGTGCGATTATCGGCAATCATGTGACCATCGCCGCGCAGGTTGGGATAGCCGATCATGTGGAAGTCGGAGAAGGGGCGACGTTGGGCGCCCGCGCGGCGGTAGGGCAGTCGGTGAAGCCGGGCGCAATCATGTCGGGCCACCCGCTGATGGAACATCGGGACGACTTGCGTGTGTTGACCGCCCTGCGGCGCCTACCGGATATGCCGCGGCGCATGCGCGATCTGGAGCGCCGAATCCAGGAACTGGAAGAAAAACTGCATGGAACGGCAGAAAACGATAAGTAACGAAGTGTCCTTTTCGGGCATGGGACTGCACACCGGCAGCCTCACGACCATGACGTTCAAGCCGGCTCCGCCTGACACGGGCGTGACCTTCTACCGGATCGATCTGCCCGGCTCCCCTGCCATTCAGGCGGACATTGACCATGTGGTGGACGTTTCGAGGGGCACGACCATCGGCATCAACGGGGCCAAGGTCCATACCGTGGAACATGTTCTGGCGGCGGTTTTCGGACTTGACATTGACAATATCGCCATCGAACTCGACGGACCTGAAATTCCCAACGGCGACGGCAGTTCGCAGGCCTTCACGCAAATCCTGCGCAAGGCGGGCCTGGTCGAGCAGGACGCCGAACGCCGGTACATCCAAATCGTCGAACCGGTCTATTACCGTCAGGACGACGTGACACTCAGCGTGTTGCCGTCGGACGAATTCCGCATGACGATGACCATTGCCTACGACCATGTGGCCATCGGCACGCAATATGCCTCCCTTACGATTACTCCGGAAACCTTTGAAAAAGAATTGGCGCCTGCTCGGACATTCTGTTTTTTGCGCGAAGTGCGGATGCTGCAGGACCAAGGATTGATCAAGGGCGGCAGCCTCGAAAGCGCCGTGGTCATCGGAGACGAGTCCATTCTGAACGAACAACTGCGTTTTCCCGACGAATTCGTGCGCCACAAGATGCTCGACTTGCTGGGCGACATGTACCTGCTGGGATGCCGGATCAAGGGACACGTCATCGGCGTGAAATCAGGCCACGCCAAAAACGTCATGTTTTCGAAACAGATCAAATCTGCCTATCTCAACAGTCGCGATATCACCCCGCCCTTGCCGCCGGATTCCGCGTTGGATGTCAACAAGATTATGGAGTTGCTGCCGCAGCGCTTTCCGTTTTTGTTGGTGGATCGCATTCTGACGCATGAGCCGCACAAGCGGGTGTCCGGCATCAAGAATGTCACCGTCAACGAGCCGTTCTTCCAAGGCCATTGGCCGACCGTTCCCGTGATGCCGGGCGTGCTGGTCATCGAAGTAATGGCCCAGGTCGGCTCGCTGCTCGTGTTCGACACGGAGGCGGTGCTCAAACATGGCGCGCCCCGGCAATACGCGTTTTTATTGGGCATTGATCGCGCCCGCATGCGTCGCTCGGTGGTGCCCGGCGATCAAATCGTGGTGGAGGCCGAGGTCCTGCATTCGCGGCGCAATGTCATCAAGGTACGAGCAATCGCCAAAATAGACGGCAACACCGCCGCAGAGGCGGATCTGCTTTTTGGCCTGATGGGCGGCCTCTGATCGACATTCCGGCAGACCTTGCAACCGGTTGCCTATTTTTTTGGGGGGGCAGAAGGGGTGCCGGATACGTTCAAAGACTTATCCGAGAGGTTTGAGATCGAGGGGTTGCCGCATCAGTTCGATAAAACTCGTGGCGTGATGCGTGCGGGAGATCCGTTTCGGTTCGCCGTGTTTGTCGGGACGAAGAAGGGCAATGGCTTCAAACGGCGCTTGCATGGGCACGAGCGGCGGGGGACTCTTCCGTAGTTTGCGGATGGCGGCTTCCGCGGATTGGCGAATAATCTGACGTGCGCGCGGCGGGGAAATATGCACCGCGCCGGCGTTGCGGGCCTCGTACTCTTGCGTGGTGCATTCTTCGCCCGTTCCACGCATCACGCCCCGCTTGACTTCGCAGACCGTGATGCCGGGAACCAACGCCTGCGCCTCGGCGGTCAATGCCAGATCGCCGCTTGCGAAAAAGGCGGGCACGCCCACTTCCGACGCGCACATGGACAACTGGCCGAATTCGCCGATGGACACGCCGTTCACCGAAAGATCAATGTAATGAAAACTTTGCGTATGGGCCAGATGGGCGAGTTCCGAGGATGCCTTTGCGTGTTGGCCGACAAAAGCCAAGCCGTCGAAACTTGAATCAAGTCCGAACGGCCACGCACCTGGCCAGCCGCGCGCATATTCGACGCGTTCGTCGAGCCATTCGATGTCGATCGCGCCCGCGCCATGGCCGTCGGCGACCTGTATGTATTTCGCGCCGCCCGCGAAAAATCCCTCGACCGCCGCGTTGACCTCTTGCGTCAGCAGGCGGCAGCCGGCCTCGTAATATCGATCACCCGGCTTGAGCCAGTCTGTGGCATTCTTCACGCCCGAAACGCCTTCCAAGTCCGTCATCAATAGAATTCGCATTGTTTTTTCGCCTTATTTATGTGGACCGCCACACGCTTCATTTGCGATCAAAAATTATTTAGGGGCAACAAGCGTTCCCCATACATCGAGATGCCTGTCTGATGCCATAGCCACACGCAAGCCAGCGAGTCCCGCCGCGACGATCTGTTCTTGAACTTCGTCCACGGTGAAGGCCGCGAGCAGGGAACGGTAATATTCTTCCTGGAGGAGCGCCGATTCATGACCGGCATAATGCTGGACGATTTCCGCGGCGTGTTCGGGCGAATCCGGCCGCGCAAGGTCGCGTAAAAATACCCGTCCTTCCGGTGCAAGAATACGACGGACTTCGCGCCAGAAAGGCATCGGATCGGGAATATGGTGCAAAATGCTGTTGGAAAATACGACGTCAATGGCAGCCTCCGGGAAAGGCATCGCCTTCGCATCCGCGCCCAGCCATGAGATTTGGTTCGCGCCGCCGGCCGCACGCGCCATGGCCAGCATCGGCCACGAATAGTCGCTGCCGATAATTCGCCAGCGCGCCCTTGTCTGGGCAAGCCGCAAAGGGATATCCCCCGGACCAGATCCCAAATCGAGCGCAATCGGCGATTCCAGTGCGCCGGCAAGATCGAGTAGACGATTGACAAATGCCGCGTTGACCGTGGAAAAATCCGCCCCGGCATAGGCTGCCACCTCGTCGGCCAAGTCCATTATTTCCGGTTCGGGTATCCGCTGCATCCGCCATCCTTCCTTGCCGCGCCAGCATACCGCATCACGCGGGGACGAGTCATATCTTGTCGCGCAGGCGAACGTATTCGTCCATGGCGGCCATGAAATTGTCGTAGGGCGTTCCCTTGGCGATGGAGTGGCTCGGGCCGAGAATGAAACCGCCGCCGGGCGCGCCGATCTCCATGGCATGCCGAACGCCTTGCCGGCAGTCGTCGGGGGATCCGGTAATCAACGTTTCGAGCGCTATACCGCCCCAGAACGACATGTGCCGTCCGAAATCGCGTTTCAATGCGCCGAGTTCCATGTCGGGGATAGTCTGAAGCGACTGGTAGCACTGGATGCCGGCCTCGATGAACTGGCCCATCAACGGGCGGTTGTTGCCGCAGTTGTGCAGGATGACTTGTTTTCCCAAGGCGCGGACGTGCTGAACGCGATCGCGCATGGGGGCGAAGCAGAATTCACGGAACAGATCCGGCGAAATCAACGGCCCTTTGCTGGCGGCCATGTCCTGTTCGAAAAACACCGCATCCTGTCCGGGCCGGATATACCATGCATCGCGCTGGTTCTGGCGTGCGACTTGCTGACTTGCCGCCGCGCGGACAACATCCGGCAGCAGATAATAGCCAAGCAGGCCACCGGATTCACCGGGAAGATCGATCATCGCGGTGAAATTACCGACCGTTCCCGCGATGTAGCGTTCTTTGCCGAGATGTTCGATCAGGTAATCGCACGCCTCGAATATTGACGGATCGGGCGGTGTTTCCTCGACCGGCTCGAGGTAATCCTCGATTTTTGGTTCCCGTGCCTGTTCCGTTGGCGGACGTTCGACGACGGAGATATCGTTGGTGAGTTCGGAAGCCCGCCAGATCGTGCCGTTTGCTTCCTGCCATGTCGCGTCGTCTAGACGTTTTACCCTGGGCGGATCGTAATCTTTCGGGGGCGCAATGGCCGCTTCCTTGAACGTGATGATGTCGCAACAATCCAGTTTTGTGAAAAATTCGACCGTGTCGCGTTTCCAACTTTCGACGACCTCGTCGCGACGTCCTTCCCAGAAGGCGATCTGGCATGCAATCTTGTTGCGCACATAGGTCTTGCGCCCGATGACGGCCTCGATGGTGTCGTAATCCACGACGTACAATCCCAGCGGGATATAGGGCGCCGATTCGCGTGCAAGGGTTCGCTGGACACATTCCTTTGCGGTCATTTTCGCGCGATCTTCCAAAAGGGGGTGTCGGGCATGATGGTCGAGTCTCCCCGTCAAGCCGTCAGCGCGACTTGGACAGCGCCTTGGACGTGTTCATTGTGTCTTGGAAATATTGAACGATTACGCCGATAGCGCCGGCGCCGAGAATGACGCCCAGCAGGACGCCGAGCCAATCCACCCACGCATCCGACGGATCCGCCGCCCGCAAGGGCCGGCATTGCGATATCTTGTGAATATGCACGTTACTCGTCTCCCAATGACAATCTCCGCGCAAACAAGGATATAGGAAGGCCCAAAAGGACGCAACAGATGAAAGTAAGCGATGGGCGGTGGAGCCGTTCGGATGTTGTCAATGTCTTTCATATTCCTTTGCCGGCCGGTTGGTTTTCATGTGGAGTCGCCGCACTCTTTCTCAGGGCTTCCAGGGTTTGCGCGGCCTCGACATGGTTTGGGTCGAGGCGTAACGTCTGCTCGAACAGATGACGCGCCCGATCCGTTTTGCCCTGCCCCAACAAGGCAACTCCAAGGGCATGGGTAACGGATGAATCCCAAGGGCGTTCCTTGTATGCCACGACCAGATCCGCTTCCGCTTCCGCGTATTGTTTCAATTGAAGAAAAGCCACGGCGCGGTTGAACCGTGCATCGGGATTATTGGGCGCGGTTTGCAGTACGGCGTTCCAACAGTCGAACGCCGGGCCGATGCGTCCCAGTTGAAAGAGGGCGATACCGAGATTCGTTCGAGCAAACAGGAGGCCGGGCTGCCATTGCAACGCCGTTTCGAAAGCGAGCCGCGCCTCATCGGGTTTGCCCCGCGACAACAGGACCATGCCGCGATTGCCCATGGCCTGCGCGTAGCGGGGATCGATGGCAAGGGCGGCTTCAAATTGTTCCGCGGCGGCTTCGAGTTGCCCGTGTTGCAGGAACACACAACCAAGCTTCATGTGGGCGACTTTGTTTGGTCCCGTGACGGCAAGGGTGTGCTGGAAAAGCGATTCCGTGTTGCGCCAGACGCGGGTTTGCTGATTGGCCAGAACGATGCAGGGCGCCATGACCGCCACGGCGGCCACGGCCTTGAAGGATATCGTCTTCAGGACCTCCGCGGCCAGCCACACTGCGGCGATACACAGGCCGATGGACGGCAGATAAGTATAGCGATCCGCATGGGCTTGATCGCCAATCTGAATGATTCCAATGACCGGCAGCAGCATGATCCCGAACCAAAGCCAACCCATGGCAAGATAAGGGCGGTTGCGGGCTGGAAACAAGATGAACAGGGTGGCGCCAAGCAGCAGGACGGCAAGACAACACGCGATAGGGAATGAAATGGATGGACCCGGATGCGGATAAAAAACAGCAAGATGGATTGGGACAAAAATCTTGCCGATATACGCCGCATACGCCATTGCCGCATTGGCCAAGCGGATCGTGAGAGGAAATTCCTCGAACGATCCCACGGCGCCACCGCGTGCCTGCACGAAGACGGTTATTGCGGACGAAATCGCCGCCGCCGCGAAAAACGGTGTTTTTTCCCGAACTAGCGCCCATCCGCCTTTGCGATGAAGCGGCCAACGATCAAGCAGGAGCATGATCAGCGGAAAAGTGACGAGCATGGGCTTGGCCAGCAGACCCATGACAAACAGGGCTAGCGAAAGGACGTATCGTGAACGTTTCCGGTTGTGCGCATACGCCACATACGCCCAGAGCGACGCCATGCCGAACAATCCGCTCAGCACGTCCTTGCGTTCCGCGATCCACGCCACGGATTCGACGCGCAGGGGATGGGCCGCGAACAGGGCGGCGACGATAAGACTTCGGGTATACGCACCCGTGGCGGATGAAAGAAACAGGAATAGTACCACGGCGCTGGCCGCATGAATCACAAGGCTGGACAGGTGATGTCCGGCGGGATTCATGCCGAAGAGGGCATAATCCGCGAGATGGGAAAGCCACGTCAACGGATGCCAGTTCGCGGCATGCCCCGTCGTAAAGGCCCACCTTATGGTTGCGGGGGTCAATCCGCCGCGAACATGCGCATTCGCGGTTACATACAGGTTGTCGTCGAATGTGGTGAAATCATTCCACAACGCGGGATAAAACGCGGCCGACACGATCAGGATCAGAAACAAGATCGCAAGGACCATGCGCCCGTTCATGGCATGGCCTCTTTGATCTTTTTTAGATACGCCAATGCTCCGTCATGTCCGGGTTCATGGCGGAGGGTTTCGATGAAATGGTTTGCGGCTTCTTCATGTTTGCCGGATTCCTCCAACGCCATACCCAACAGGTAATGTGCGTCGGCGTCGTTGGGTCGCCGGTTCACGAGTTCCACAAGCGCCTGAATCGCCTCGTTGCGTTGTCCGGCGCGCAGAAGTGCGTTGGCGTAATTGAAACGCAGGTCCATATCGTCCGGGCTCAACGCGCAGGCGCTCCGCAAGGCTTCGGCGGCTTCTTGAAATCGGTTGGCCGAAGCCAGCGCAAGGCCTAGATTGGCGGCGGCGTCGGCATTGTTCGGCAGGGCCGCGGCAATCGCAGCGAATTGTTCTACGGCTTCTTGGAAATGTCCGGAACGCATGCAGGCTTTTCCCAGCAGCCGGCGAATATCCAAACGGTCCGGATTCAGCGCCAAAAAATAGCGCACGTGTGAAATGCCTTCCTCGACGTGGCCGAGTTGAAGCAGGAGCATGCCGTAATTGTTTCGAGCATCGGGATCGTCGGGCCGCAGGGTTACGGCTTTTTCAAGATACGGCGCCGCTTCGGCTTTTTTCCCGGCATTCAGCAGGCATACGCCGAGGTTCATGAGGGTATTGTGATGATCCGGGCGTATCCGTAACGAGCGATGAAACAGGTCTATGGCCGTGGAAGAATGCCCCAGTTTGTCCATGACGATGCCGAGATTGGTGATGCATTCGACATGATTCGGCTCGATCCGCAATGCCGCCTCGAATTGCCGGGCGGCATCCTCGTAACGTTCCGCGTCGAGATAGGCGCACCCAAGACTGTACAACGCCTCTTCGTTGTTGCGTGTAACGGCCAGCGCGTGCCTGAACAGCGTTTCGCTGTCCTCCCATACGCCAATCTGCTCCACGGTGCGCACGGACAAGGCCGCAAGCAACACGAAGACGGCTATGCGCAGGATGGCCGGCGGCAGGCGCCGCGCACGCCATACTTCGCCCACGCCCCATGTTGCCATGATGAACAGGCCGATGAGCGGCAGGTAGGTGTAGCGATCCGCCATGGCCTGGCGTCCAATCTGGACAAGGCCGATCACGGGAACCAGCATGCCGAGATACCAAAACCAGCCGGTGATCGCGTAGGGGATACGGCGTGCAACAAGCAACACGGCCATCGTCACGGTGAAAAGGAACAGCGCGGCGCCGAATACGACGGGGAAGGGAATCGTGTTTCCCGGATGCGGATAAAAGACGGCAAGATCGAAGGGCCGGATCGTTTTCCACAAGTAACCGGCGTAGGCAGTCGCCGCGTTGGCAATCCGCACGGGAAGGGAGTAATCGGTGAAATCGCTGACCGAACCACCGCGGGCCTGTGCAAAAAAGGCCATGAAAGAAGCCATGGCCGATAGGAGAAACCAGGGCAATTTCTCTATTACGCATTCGATCCATTGGCCACGCAACCGGTCCAACGGCCAGTAATCGAGAAGGAGCAGCACGCAGGGCAATGTTACGATCATGGATTTGGACATCAGGCCGAGCGCGAAGAGGACGGTTACGGCCGCATAACGTATCAACGATGGCCTCGCCGCATAAGCGGCATACGTCCACAAGGCGGTCATGAAGAAGAAACCGCACAGCACATCCTTGCGCTCGGCCACCCATGCGACCGATTCGACATGCAGCGGATGGATCGCGAACAAGGCCGCGACCACGAATGCGCGGTCAGGCGCGCCCGTCATCCGTCGCAGCGCAAGATAGAGAAGCAGTGTGTTTGCTGCGTGGAACACGATGTTGGTGGCGTGATGGCCGGCGGGATTCATTCCGAACAATTGCGCGTCGAGCATGTGCGACAGCCACGTGAGGGGCATCCAGTTGCTGCCGTGCAGTGTGCGGAACGCCCACGCCGTTCCCTGCCAAGTGAGGCCGGCCTGTGTTTGGAGATTGTTCGTGACGTAAAGATGATCGTCGTAATTGACGAAATCGTTGCGGAGCGCGGGAAGATAGACCAGCACCGCCACCAGGAAAAGCAGGACGGGCTCAAGTCCCTTTCGCATTCGACGGATCACGATGGTTCGCCGATCTTGCTAATCTTGCGAGGCGTCAACGCGCAGCACATGATTTTGTGCGTCAACATGGACAATGCGCGGGACATGCGCCTTCGCCTCCTCCGGCGTCATCGAGGCATAGGCGATGGCGATGATCAGGTCGCCCGGATGCCCCAGGCGCGCCGCCGCCCCGTTCAGGCATACGGTGCCCTTGCCGCGTTCGCCCGCGATGACATAGGTTTCGAAACGGTCGCCCGTGTTGATGTTCACAACCTGTATCCGTTCGTTCACGAACAGGCCCGCCGCTTCGATCAACAAAGGGTCCAGCGTCAGGCTGCCCGCGTAATTCAGATTCGCCTCCGTCACGGTGGCCCGGTGAATCTTGCTTTTCATCATCATTACGAACATCGTCTTACACCTCGCACTTGATATTGTCTATAAGCCGCGTCTTGCCGACCCACGCCGCAACCGCCAGCAGCATCGTGCCTTCGATATGTTCCAACGGTTTCATCGTGTTTGCATCCACCAGTTCCACGTAGTCAATCTGAACCTCCGCCATGCCGGCGCGGACGTGATTGATGATCTTTTTTGCATTGCGTTCGCCTGCCTGGATTAGTTCGCGCGCTGCGAAGAGCGACCGGGAAAGGCACAGACCGCGCTGACGTTCTTCCGGACTCAGATACGCGTTTCGCGAACTCATCGCGAGACCGTCCGGATCGCGCACGATCGGCATTTCGACGATTTCGATGCCCATGTCGAGATTGCGTGTCATCCGTTTTATTACGGCACATTGCTGCGCATCTTTTTGTCCAAAATAGGCCCGGTGCGGCAGCACCGCGTTGAACAGTTTCGTGACGACCGTGGCCACGCCCCGGAAGAAATGCGGGCGCGACCCGCCGCAGAGTCCCTCGCTTATTTCTTCGACGATTACGTATGTCGAATAGTGTTCCGGATACATTGTGGACGCCCGCGGGGCATAGATGATATCCATGCCAGTCTCTTCCGCAAGTTTCAAATCGGCATCAAAAGTCCGCGGATACTGGTTGAAATCCTCGTGCGGCGCGAATTGCGTCGGATTGACAAAGATGCTCAACACGGCACGATCGTTTTCCCGGGCCGCCGCGCGCATCAAGCTGGCGTGCCCCTCGTGCAACGCGCCCATCGTCGGCACGAAGCCGATCGTCTTGCCCTCCGCCCGTTGCGCAAGCGACCATGCCCGCATGGCCCCGGGCGTGTCCAGGATCGTCGGCGTGACGCGTGCTTCATTCTTCATTCATCGCTCGTCCTACTTGAATTGGTTCTCTTCCTGTGGAAACGATCCGTTCCGCACGCTCTTGACATACTCCTCGCACGCTTGTCGCATGAGTCCGCGCACGTCGGCGAAGGTTCGCGTGAACCGCGTCGTGCCCCAGCCGAGAATGTCGTGAAGCACGAGGACCTGTCCATCGCATGCCGGCCCCGCGCCAATGCCAATCGTGGGAATGGCGACGAGTTCCGTGATTTCCGCAGCTAGATCCGCGGGTATGCATTCAAGCACGATGGCGAAACAGCCGGCTTCCTCGAGTCCGCGCGCTTCATCCTTCAGGCGGATCCGGCATTCCGGCGAGCGCCCCTGAACCTTGTACCCGCCGATCTGATTGACGGATTGCGGAGTCAGGCCGATATGGCCCATGACCGGAATGCCCGCCCGGAGGATGGCCGCTATCGCCCCGCCGAACTTGTCCACGGGGCCTTCGAGTTTGACGCCCTGCGCCCCGCCTTCGACAATCAGCCGACCCGCGTTGCGCAAAGCCTCGTCGGGATTGATTTGATAGGAAAGAAACGGCATGTCGCCGATGACCATGGCGTGCTGGACCGCGCTGGACACCATGCGCGTGTGATGGACCATTTCGTCCATCGTTACCGTCAACGTGTTGGGTCGGCCCATGACGACGTTGCCGCAGGAATCACCAACCAACACGATATCAACACCGGAGGCGTCAACAATTTGCGCGGTGGGATAATCATAGGCGGTGAGCATGGCGATTTTGTCGCCCTGCTGTTTTCGCTCCCGGAGCGAAACAGCCGTAATGCGTGGCACTGTTTGATCCTCCTGAACCCGGCGTGGCGGTTCTGGGCCGCGTCTGCCGGGAATTCGTCCCAGTCCCTTGAGGGGATCCAGGCTATCAGTGATCTCGCTTCGGTCAAATGTTCAACGCATCGCGGAATGCAGCCGCGGGGGCATAAAGCGCCACCGCGCCTGCCGCCTCCGGGCACGCCGCCAAAGCCGATACCGTCTTTCCGGTCTCCGGGTCCACGGCATTCGGGGCGATTTCCGCCAGCGGCGCCAAAACAAACGCTCGATGCCGAAACGCCGGGTGCGGAATTGTGAGCACACAACTTTCCATCACGCATCTGCCCCACAGGATGATGTCTATATCAATCACCCGCGGGCCCCAGCGCGTTGCCGGCTCGCGCCCGATTTCGCGTTCGATGTCCTTTACCGTGTTCAGGAGTTCAAGCGGCTCCATCGCCGTCTCGATTTCCACAGCCAAGTTCAGGAACGCGGGCTGGTCCACGATGCCCATCGGTTCCGTTTCGTAGCACGATGACACGGTGATCAACCGAATGCCTTCATGCCGCGCCAACATCGAAACCGCTTCGCGCAACCGCGTCAGCCGGTCGCCGACATTGCCGCCCAGACTCAACAGAACCCGCATCGGGGCCATTCCACTCGGTCAACATTTGCCATAAAAATAATAGCACAGAAGGAGGAAAGATTCAAAGGAATTGTGATTCTGTCCTATCCCTATATCAGTTTCGTAACGCCCGGCATCGGAATCGGTCCCAGCGGATGCGGCCCCAGTTCGAGTTTTTCGGGGCTGAGGTCGAGTTTCGATGCGTTCATGACCCAGTCCCATTTCATGGCGCGGCCGGTATAGGCGCTCATGCGGGCCATGATAGCGGTCATCGTGCTTTCGGCGACCTGGCGCCCTTCGTTGATCGGCTGGTTGTTGCGAATGCTTCCGATGAAATCGGCATATTCCTGCACGGCCGGATCCATGGAAGGTCCGTCGTACTTGTAATTGACGCCGCCCTCGAAGTAGGCGCCGCCGAAGTCAACGTACGCGCGGGCTTTTGTGCCGACATAGCGCATGTCGTTGCGCGTGCTGACGCCGTCGGTCTGCCCGCCCATGTACTCGACGCGGACACCGTTTGGATACTCGAATTCGGCGGCAAAATGATCGTACACATCGCCGTATTCGGGCGCGGTGCGAACTTGCCGTCCGCCGTTGGCGATGCATTGCACGGGATGCGCGTTGAAGGCCCAGTTCATGAGGTCGAGGTTGTGTACGTGCATTTCGACGATGAAATCGCCCGACAGCCATGTCATAAACAGCCACCGGCGGATCTGGTATTCCATTTCGGACATGTCCGGTTTGGGTTGTTTCAAATCGCCGTACCATTCGAGCATGCCGTCGCCGATGCGCACGCACTGCCCGCCGACCAATTCGCCGATTTCGCCGTCGTGCATGCGTTTCATCGCGTCCATGATGTGCCGCGCGCGCCGCATCTGCGTGCCGGCGACCACGGAAAGGTTCTTTTCCTTCGCCTTGTCCGCCGTTTCGATGAACCCACGCACGCCAACCGGGTCCACCGCGATCGGTTTTTCGACGAAACAATGCTTGCCGGCCGCCACGGCCGCGCGGAAGTGTTCGGGGCGGAAAAAAGGCGGCGTGGTCAAAATGACGGCGTCCACGCCCGCGTCAATGACTTTCTGGTAGGCGTCGAATCCCACGAACATCTTTTCCGGCGTAACCTTGTAGATATCGTCCACCGGCAATTGGCGTTTTGCGAGATTGCCTTTGATCAATTCCGGCGCCTTGTCCATCCGATCTTGAAACAGATCGCCCAACGCGACAAGTTCGATTCCCGGCGACGACATGGCGCAATCTATGATGCCCGCGCCGGTTCCTCGGCCGCCGCATCCGATCAGACCCACGCGAACTTTGTCCGAACCTTGCGCATGCGCCCGATGCGATATCGCCACGAGCGACGCCGCGCCGGTCACCGCGGACGTTTTCAGAAAATCGCGCCTCGACACATCGTTGTTCTTCGTCTTCATGCCACCATCCTCCTTTACGGGCTTGAAGCATCAGGCTACAGGCTTGGGGGGGCTGTGATCAAGCAGGCGAAACATGGAGCGGATTATATTCTTGTTGTCCATTCCCCCCCGATTATTCTTCGGACTGTTCATCCAGAAAACGGCGCAGGCGTTCCTCGATGGGCACGACTTCGGTATAGGTCATGAGTTCGGCGCGCAGCTTTGCAATCGCATGGACGTTTTTCAGGTATCCGGCGTAATACTTTCGATGCTCAAGGACCGCGCGCCGTTCGCCCTTGTACGCGACGGCGGCATGGAGATGCCGCAGGCACGTGGCGACGCATTCGGCGAGGGATGGAGCGGGGGGGAGGCTGCCCGTCGCCAGGTATTCCTTGGCGTGCTGGAAAATCCACGGGTTGCAAATCGCGGCGCGTCCAATCATCACGCCGTCGCAACCGGTCGCGAACATCAGGCGGACGTCCTCGGGTGTGCGCACGTCCCCGTTGCCGATGAGCGGGATGGATATGACCTTGCGAATCTTTTCGAGCCATGACCAATCCGCCTGGCCCTTGTAGCCCTGTTCGCGCGTGCGGCAATGGACGGTCAACGCCTGGACGCCGCATTGCTCGACCATCCGCGCGACTTCAAGAATGCAGATGCTCTTCTCATCCCAGCCGAGGCGCGTCTTGACCGTTACGGGCAGCCGTGTGGCGCCGACGACCGCGCGAACCACCGATTCGAATTTTTTCAAGTCCCGCAGCAGACCCGCGCCATCACCGCGGTTTGCGATCTTTTTCACCCAACACCCGCAATTGATGTCAATGAAATCCGGCCTCATTTCCTCGGCAACGGCCGCGGCGCGTTCCATGCTTCCCTCGGCGCTGCCATAGATCTGCACGGCGATGGGGCGTTCGTCGTCGTTCACCTGCATCTTGTGCAACGTGCGCGTGACATCGCGGATGATCGCTTCCGCATTGGCGAACTCGGTGTAGACGATATCCGCGCCGAACGATTTGCAGATCTGCCGGAAGGGTCGATCGCCGACGCTTTCCATCGGGGCCAGCGCCAGCGGATGGTCGAGTTGAATGGTCCCGACGTGAAACATGCTCAGGAGGACGCACCTTCCTTTGGACAGACGCCGTCGCGAACCTTGCGCGTGTTCTCCATCGCGCAGAACTTGGGTCCGCACATGGAGCAGTAATGCGCGGCCTTGCCGTCGGCGGCGGGCACGGTTTCGTCGTGGTACGCGGCCGCCCGGTCCGGGTCGATCGCGAGCGCGAACTGGTCGCTCCATTGGAAATCGAAGCGCGCGCGGCTCATGGCTTCGTCATGCGCGATGGCGCCGGGATGCCCCTTTGCAAGATCCGCCGCATGCGCCGCGATTTTGTGCGCGACGACGCCTTCCCGCACGTCGTTCTTGTCGGGCAGGCCGAGGTGTTCCTTCGGCGTGACGTAGCAGAGCATCGAAACGCCGTGCCAGGCAATCAACGCGCCGCCGATCGCGCTGTTGATGTGGTCGTAGCCGGCGGCGACATCCGTCACGAGCGGGCCGAGGGTATAGAACGGCGCATCGCAACACCACGCACGCTGCTTCTCCACATTTTCCGCGATTTTGTGCAATGGCACATGGCCGGGGCCCTCGTTCATGACCTGTACGTCGAACGTCCATGCGCGCCGGGTGAGTTCGCCCTGTGTCCTGAGTTCGGCGAACTGCGCCGCGTCGTTCGCGTCGGCAATGCACCCCGCACGGAGACCGTCGCCGATGGATACCGCCATGTCGTACGCGGCCAGGATTTCGCAGATCTCGTCCCAATGGGTGAAAAGGAAATTCTCCAATCCGTGCGCTTGGCACCAGTGCGCCATGATCGCCCCGCCCCGGCTTACGATGCCTGTCTTGCGCGCCGCCGTCAGCGGGATGCAGTCCTTGAGCAGGCACGCATGAATCGTGACGTAATCCACGCCCTGTTCGGCCTGCTCAATGAGCGTGTCGCGGTAGAGTTCCCATGTGAGCGCGGCGGGTTCGCCGGCCTTTTCGACCGCCTGATACAACGGCACGGTGCCGATGGGCACGGGCGCATTGCGGAGAATGCGCTCGCGTGTCTCGTGGATGTCCGGGCCGGTCGAAAGGTCCATGACCGTATCCGATCCCCATCGGATTGCCCAGACCATCTTTTCGACTTCTTCTCCGATGGAACTCGCCAGGGCCGAATTGCCGATGTTCGCATTGATTTTGACCAGAAACTTGCGGCCGATGATCATCGGCTCGCTTTCGGGATGGTTGATGTTCGCGGGGATGATTGCCCGGCCGGCGGCCACTTCCCCGCGGACCATTTCCGGCGTGATGGGACCGTCAGCCGCGCCTTCCACGCGCATATTTTCGCGAATGGCGACGAATTCCATTTCCGGCGTCACGATGCCTTCGCGGGCCAGGCGCATCTGGGTCGGACGGGGGCCGGTCCGCGCGCGAATCCAGTCCTTGCGAATCGGTGCAAGGCCCTTGCGGATGTCAATGGATGCATCCGGATCGGTATACGGGCCGCTGGTGTCATACAGGACGACCGGACCGGCCCCGGTTTCGACGACGCGCACCGGCACGCGGATGGATGCGTCCGATCCGACCACATACGCCTTTTGGGATTGGGGAAAAGGACCGAGCGCCAAGGCACAAGGGGCTCGCCTGTCGTTCAAATCATTCAAGAAAATAGTCTCCTTTATCGAAAAAAGTATATCACTCCTGCGGACCGGATTGCAGTTTGGATGCGCGCATCCGAGAGTAATTCCTTGGCGCGGCGCCGGCCGTGATCAGCGCGCGGGGCGCAAGAGCGAACTGGTGAACACGTTTTCGGCCAGCGGCGTGCTGTCAAGCAGACGGAATCCGAAACGTTCGTAGAAGGCGATATTTTTTAGATTGTGCGTGATGACGTAGGCCGGGAGCCGATCCCGGTCGGCTTGGGCGAGCGTGTGTTCGATCAGGGCGGACGCAACGCCCCGGCCTTGGTGTTTCGGATCGACGCCGAGCACGTCGAGGATCCAGTGGGGGCCGGCAACCTCGTTGCGGTAATGGCGCTGCACGTCGGCGTTGGTGCGCAAGACACGCCCCAGGTTGCGCAGGCCGAACCGGAGCGGCGCCGTGATGAATCCCGCCCGGATCAGCGTCCAGAGCCCTAGGTTGTGGTTGAAATCGGGCGGAAACCAGCCCGCTATTCCTTCCAGATTTTCGGTGGTGAACAGCGCGCCGATTGGTTGCAGATACGCCATCCACCGCGCATGGGCCCACGCCAGCACGCGTTGCCGACGAAACGGATCGGGAATCGTGTAGTTGGTCAGGGGATCGTCGGCAAAGGCCCGCGCCAGCATTTCGCCGGCTTCGCGGCATTGATCAGCGCGCAATGGGACTATGCGCACGGCCTATCTCCTCGACAAGGGACGGGAAGCAATCGAATGCTACCCGACTTCGATGCCGGCCTTTGCGAGCGCCTTGCGCAGATCGTCGGGGGTAAAGGGCTTCTGAAGGCACATGATCGCGCCCATCTCGACGATGCGATCCATCTGCTCTCCCTCGTAGTAGCCCGTCATTGCGACGATGCGCGTGCCGGCATGCTGCGGATCGTTCTTGATGCGGCGGCAGACCTCGAATCCGTCCACGCCGGGCAGGCGCAGATCCAGAAACACGACATCCGGACGGAACGAGGCGACCTGGTGGCCCGCATCGTAGCCATCCATGGCAATCTCAATCTCGAACGAGGCTTTCGACATCTCCAAAAATCGGCGAATAACGGACAACACCGCCTTTTCATCGTCCACGATAAGAATTTTGACGCCCGAATCCTTCAGATCCTCGTGAAGCGGGATTTCGTTTTCCTTGAGGAAGCGAATCAGATCCTCGCGGCGTATCCGGCGGTGGCCGCCGGGCGTCTTGAACACGCGAATCCGGCCGGATTCGGCCCATTTGCGAATGGTGTCGGG